>WBZO01000053.1_pt1:0-300000 | contig 302212 bp, 261 predicted proteins | sample 5204261 | NCBI WGS metagenome assembly WBZO01 (sample SAMN12412400, study PRJNA552823) | activated sludge metagenome | isolation source: activated sludge from anammox sidestream of wastewater treatment plant... | place: USA: North Carolina | collected 2017-09 | reverse complement strand
GCGATGTCCGCCGTGGAGCGGAAACTCAGCAGCTCGTAGTAGCGCCACATCAGCTCGTCGGAGATGCGCATCAGCTTCCCGAACATCTCCGCGGGAGGCTCGGTGATCCCCACATAATTGCCGAGCGACTTGGACATCTTGTGCACGCCGTCGAGCCCTTCAAGGAGCGGCATGGTGATCACGACCTGCGGCGCCTGGCCATCGTCCTTCTGCAGTTCGCGCCCGACCAGCAGATTGAAGCGCTGGTCGGTACCTCCCAGTTCCACGTCCGCCTTCAAGGCAACCGAGTCATAGCCCTGGACCAGCGGGTACATGAACTCGTGAATGCCGATGCTCTGATGGCTCCTGTATCGCTTGCCGAAGTCGTCCCGCTCCAGCATGCGCGCAACGCTGTACTTGGCGGCCAGCTTGATCATCTCCGCCGGCGTAAAGCGGTTCATCCAGGTGGAATTGAACGCCACTTCGGTTTTGTCCGCGTCCAGGATCTTGAAGACCTGGGCCTGGTAAGTCTTTGCATTTTCGGCAATTTCCGCTGGGGAGAGGGGTGGCCGCGTCGCGTTCTTGCCGGTGGGATCGCCGATCAGGCCCGTGAAATCACCGATCAGGAAGATGACGTGATGGCCGAACTGCTGGAACTGGCGCATCTTGTTCAGCAGCACCGTATGGCCGAGGTGCAGATCGGGGGCCGTGGGATCGAAACCGGCTTTCACCCGTAGCGGAGCGCCCCGAACGAGCTTCTGCCGCAGCTCATCCTCGGAAATGACCTCGCTGGTCCCCCGGTTCAATTCCACAATCTGCTCGTCTACCGACGCCATTCGTACCTCGAATTCAGGGTGATTCGCATGGCGGGGGGAGGCCGTGACTGGAATTCTTCATCCCCTTCTCGCTCGCGGCGGACCGGAACTGTAGCAGGTCGGCAGCGCGCAAAAACCCCGCTGTCGATCGCGAATTCAGACCGGCGTAGCCCTCCCGCCACAGCGCTGGGAAGGCGCATGGATAGTCTCATCGCGGACTTCAGTGACCGGGTTCGAGCGAAAGTCGAGTTTCCGCGGTTGACCCAAAAGGTCTCAGCCGCTACCTTAAGCGCCTGTTTTATCTGGACTTTGGAGCGACCGGCCCGTGCAACCCCCGGCTTCATCTCTCCGTTTGGACTACAGCGACCGCACCCCTCGCCGGCGTAAAGCGCGCTGGAGCGCTCTTCTAAGCACCGCCGCCGCAATAGCGCTGGGGCTGATCTACACCCTGACCCGCTCCCCTGACACGCAAATTCCGGCGACATCAGATCCGGAGGGCAACGCAGTCGCCGAGACTGCGACGGCAGCGCCCATGCCGACGGCTCCCGATGCTTCGGTCATTCAAGTAGCGCCCACCCCGCCGCTGGCTTCAGGACTGGTCTTCGACACCATCGATATCGTCATCAAGCGTAATGACACGCTCGACGGCATTTTCCGCCGGCTGAAACTCAGTATCACGGACCTGGCTTCGCTCCGGAGCCTCCCGGACGTGCGCAAAGCGCTGGATTTCCTGCGTCCCGGTGATGCGCTGCAAGTGATGCACCGCGACGGCGCGGTCCAAGGCCTCATTCGCCAGATCAGCGATACCCAAACCCTCAATGTCACCCGCGATCCCGCCGGCTTCGCCTCCGAGATCATCGACAATCCCCTGGAATCGGAAGTCGTGCGCAAGCACGGCCGGATCAACTCCTCCTTGTTCCTGGCCGCCAACGAAGCGGGCATGTCGGACCAGACTGCGATGACCCTGGCCGGCATCTTCGGCTGGGACATCGACTTCGTCCTGGATATCCGCTCGGGCGATGAGTTCACGGTGATCTACGAGAAGCTTTCCCAGGACGGCAAGGAGCTGCGCGACGGGGACATCCTCGCGGCGGAGTTCGTCAACAATGGGCGAACTTTCCGTGCCGTGCGTTACCAGCGTCCCGACGGCAGCGCGGAATACTTCGCGCCGGACGGCCAGAGCATGCGCAAAGCCTTTCTGCGCGCGCCCCTGGAATTCACGCGCGTCAGCTCGCGCTTCAACCCCAGCCGCCGCCACCCGATCCTGAACACCATCCGCGCGCACAAAGGGGTCGACTACGCGGCGCCGACCGGCACCCCGGTGCGTGCCGCGGGCGATGGGCGCGTGCAGCTTCGTGGCCGTTCCGGTGGCTACGGCAACGCGGTGGTGCTGGAGCACGGGGGCGGGGTCACTACTCTTTACGGCCACCTGTCACGCTTCGCGAAGGGCGTGAGCGAAGGGCAGCGGGTCAAGCAGGGCCAGATCATTGCTTACGTCGGACAAACCGGTCTGGCCAGCGGCCCGCATCTGCACTACGAATATCGGTTGAACGGCGTGCACCGCAATCCGCAGACGGTGAAGCTGCCCGATGCGCAGCCGATCGCCGCCCACCTGCTCGCCGACTTCAAGGCCCGCACCGCGCCGCTGCTCGCCCAGCTCGATTCGGGCAACGCGCCCCGCCTGGTCGCGCAGCGCTGAGCGCGCGATTTTCTGTAATGCATATGTAACGCGCCATCGCGTCGGCGGCTGGTATGCTTGCTGCATAAAATGCCCGTCGATTCATGGACGCACCCGACCTCAAATCGCCCGACTTTTTCCTCAACCGCGAGCTGAGCTTCCTCGAGTTCAACCAGCGCGTGCTGGAGCAGTGCAAGGACGAATCGCTCCCGCTGCTCGAGCGCGTGCGCTTCCTCGGCATCTCCTGCAGCAACCTCGATGAATTCTTCGAGATCCGCGTCTCTGGCCTCAAACAACGCCTGGAGCTCGGTTCCGTCCAGGCCGGTCCCGATGCGCTGACGCTGCCCGACCAGCTGCAGGCCATTCACAAGCGGGCGGCGGCGCTGGTGCGCGAGCAGTATCAGCTGCTCAACGAGGTCCTGGAGCCGGCGATGGAAGCGGCCAAGATCCGCTTCGTTACTCCGGAGAATGCCACCGCCGAGCAGAAGAGCTGGCTGGAGGAGCACTTCGAGCGCGAAGTCGAGCCGGTGCTGACGCCGCTCGGCCTCGATCCCGCGCGCCCTTTCCCGCGCATCCAGAACAAAAGTCTGAACTTCATCGTGCAGCTGAGCGGCGAGGACGCTTTCGGGCGCGACACCACGCTGGCCGTGGTGCAGGCGCCGCGCTCGCTGCCGCGCATCATCTCGATCCCCGGCAACGGCGGTGCGCGCTACGTCGTCTACCTCTCCACGCTGATGGAGGCCTTCGTCGCGAAGCTGTTCACCGGCATGGAGGTGCTGGGGTGCTATCAATTCCGCGTCACGCGCAACAGCGATCTGTTCGTCGACGAGGAAGAAGTCGACGACCTGCTGCGCGCCGTGGAAGGCGAGCTGGCCCAGCGCCGCTACGGCGAAGCGGTGCGCCTGGAGACCGCGCACGATTGTCCGCCGGCGATCACGACCTTCCTGCTCAATCATTTCGCGCTGAGCGAGAACGACCTGTATCCGGTGGACGGGCCGGTCAATCTCAACCGGCTCATGGCGATCTACGACCTAGTGGACCGGCCGGACCTGAAGTACCCCGCCTTTACGCCCGGCGTGCCGCCACGGCTGCAGGGCGGCGCGGACCTGTTCGCCGCCATCCGCCACAAAGACGTGCTGCTGCACCATCCGTATCAGAGCTTTGCGCCGGTCGCCGACTTCGTGCGCCAGGCTGCCGCCGATCCGGACGTGCTGGCGATCAAACAAACGCTGTACCGCACGGGCGCCGATTCGCAGATCGTCAAGGCGCTGGTGGAAGCGGCGCAGAACGGCAAGGACGTCACCGTCATCATCGAGCTGCGCGCGCGCTTCGACGAGGAAGCCAATATCGAGCTGGCGACGCAGCTGCAGGAAGCCGGCGCCCACGTCATGTACGGCGTCGTAGGCTACAAGACGCACGCCAAGCTCATCATGATCGTGCGCCGCGAAGCCGGCCACCTGCGCCGGTACTGCCACATCGGCACCGGCAATTACCATCTGAAGACCGCCCGCTCCTACACCGACTACGGCCTGTTCACCTGCGACGAAGCCATCGGCGAGGACCTCCACGAGCTGTTCCTGCAACTCACGAGCCTCACGCAGGTCCAGCACCTGCGCAAGCTCCTGCAATCGCCGTTCGCGCTGCACGCTTCACTGCTCGCGAAGGTGGTGCGCGAGACCGAGCACGCCCGCAACGGCCGCGAGGCGCGCATCGTCGCCAAGCTCAATGCGCTCATCGAGCCGCAGATCATCCAGGCGCTCTACGAAGCCTCGCGCGCCGGCGTCAAGATCGATCTGATCGTCCGCGGCATCTGCGCCCTGCGGCCGGGCATCCCGCAGGTTTCCGACAACATCCGCGTGCGCTCCATTATCGGACGCTTCCTGGAGCACTCACGGGTGTATTACTTCCTGAACGACGGGCAGGAAGAGCTGTTCTGCTCGAGCGCCGACTGGATGGAGCGCAATTTCTTCCGCCGCATCGAGGTGGCCTTCCCCATCGAGCGCCGCAAGCACCGCGAGCGGATCCTGCAGGACCTGCAGACCTACCTGGACGACAACACACAGGCGTGGGAGCTCAAGTCGGATGGAACCTATGCGCGCGTGGCAACGGACCGCAAGACGCCAGTGTCGGCGCAACAAAAGTTGCTGGAGCGGCACGCAGCGCCCGGACAGCTGCTGGCATAATCTCACGCTGCGCTTGCAAGCGGTCCTGGATCGGGAAAGGGTTTCCCGGATCGTCGAAATCCGTCTTCCGCTCTATCCATGCCCCGGCTTGGCGTTGAACACCCGCAGCCGGAATCCCATGCTCTTCCAGTACTCCACTTCCTGCAGCAGATCCGCCACCGTCAGCGGATGGTCCTTCAGCCAGCGGCGCGGAAATTCCAGCGTCAGTGAGCGGCCGCGCGGGGTGAGCTTCACGGCCGGGAGCGGCGCGGGTCCGCGTCCCCGATGAGCCAATACCGCCAGCCGCAGGGGTAGAACCAGGAACGGTGCCTTGCGATCCCACGGCGGGATGAGATCCTGCGCCGGCAGCAGGGCGATCTTGCGCCGGTGCGCGCCCACCAGACATGCAAGCAGCTGCTGCTCCTCGCGCGCGAATCCCGGCATGTCAGCATGCTGCAGCAGGTACGCGCCGTGTTTCTGATATTGCGAATGCGAGACGTCCAGGCCGATCTCGTGCAGCCGCGCGGCCCAGCTCATGGCGAGTTCCGCCAGAGGATCCTCCAGCTCCCAGGCCGCAGCGACCTGCTTGAGAAACTCGAGCGCGGTAGCCTCGACGCGCGCGGCCTGGTCGGCGTCCACGTGGTAGCGCTGCTGCATCGCCTTGACCGTGCGCTCGCGGGCATCCTCGTCCCGAAAGCGTCCGATCATGTCGTACAACAAGCCTTCGCGCAGCGCGCCGTCGGCGATGCGCATCTGCTCGATGCTCAGCGTGCTGAACAGCTCCGCGAGAATCGCCAGACCGCCGGGAAACACCGGCGCGCGCTCGCTCGTGATCTCCGGCAGGCCGAGATCGGCGACCTGCCCGACCCGGGTGACTTCGCGGATCAGCCGCTCCAGGCCCGTGGCCGTGATGCCCGCGGCGGTCGGCTCGAAGTGGCGGATGAGTTCCAGGATGATGCGGATCGTGCCGGAGCTGCCGACCACCTGCTGCCAGCCCAGCGAGCGGAAGGCGGCCTGCACCGGCTCGAGCTCCAGCCGCGCCGCCACGCGGGCGCGCGCGAATCGCTTGGCCGAGATCTTGCCGCCGCGGAAATGCTCGAGGCTGATGCCGACACAGCCCATATGCAGGCTTTCCATGCGCAGCGGCGCGAAGCCCTCGCCGATGATCATCTCGGTGCTGCCGCCGCCGATGTCGATGACGAGGCGCCGGCCGGGCTCATTGGGGATGGTATTGGCGACGCCGAGATAGATCAGGCGCGCCTCTTCGATGCCGGAGATGATCTCGATCGGGTGGCCGAGCGCCTCGCGCGCCCGCGAGAGGAAGCCTTGCTTGCGGTGCGCGCGGCGCAGGGTATTGGTGCCGACGACGCGCACGCCTTTGGCGTTCATGTCACGCAGCCGCTGGCCGAAACGCTCCAGACAGCCCAGCGCGCGCGCGCTCACTTCTTTGTTCAGGCGGCCCTGCTCGTCCAGCCCTCCGGCCAGGCGCACCATCTCGCGCAGGCGGTCGAGGATGACGAGCTGACCGTGGGAATAGCGGGCGACGACCATGTGGAAGCTGTTCGATCCCAGATCGACAGCCGCCATGACCTCGGGAACTTGCGCCTTGGGCATCGTTATATGGCGGCGGCGGGCGCAGGGATGTGCGCCCCAAGCGATTTGAGCGAGGCCAGGCTCACTCGGCTACGCCGAGAACGAGGAGCCGCAGCCGCAGGTGGTGGTGGCGTTCGGATTGCGGATGACGAAACGCGCGCCTTCCAGATCGTCGCGGTAGTCGATCTGCGCGCCCATGAGGTACTGCAGGCTCATGGGATCGACGAGGAGCTTCACGCCCTGGTTCTCGACGCACAGGTCGCCGTCCTCGATGTTCTCATCGAAGGTGAACCCGTATTGAAAGCCCGAGCAGCCGCCGCCCGAGACGAACACGCGCAGCTTCAAGTTCGGATTGGCCTCCGCGCGGATCAGCTCGCCGACTTTGACGGCGGCCGAATCGGTGAATTCCAGGGACGGGGGCGGACCTGGGGGCGTTTCAGCCGGGGCTTGTACTTGAGCGCTCATGGTCTTGAGAGTCTAGCGGGCAACCTTTACGAGAGATAGAGGCCGGGTCCGCGGTCGCGGCGACTTCCCGGCCGCGCAAACGACCGCTCTACTCGGCGGTCTCGGCTGCCGGCTGCGGCGCAGCGAGCGGCTGATGGATCAATTTACCGTTGATCTGGGCGCCCGTGGCCATTTCAATGATCCCGTAGTAGACGTTGCCATTGACGCGGGCTTTGGCGCCGAGTTCGACGCGCTCGCGCGCCACGACATCGCCGTTGACGGTCCCGTTGAGGATCACGTGCGGCACCTCGACAGAGCCTTCGATGGCGGCTTCCTCGCCGATGATCAGCACGGAAAAGGCGCCATCGGCGGAGCGCACGTTGCCGGTGACGGCGCCGTCGAGGTGCATGCCGCCGCCGAAGAAAACATCGCCGTTGATGCGGGTGGTGCGGCCGAGCAGCGTGTCGACCGGCGTTTTCGGCGCCGGGCCGGATGGATTGCGTTTGAACATGACAGACTCCTCGAGCGACCCCGGCAACGGAAGGTCCGCTATGTCTCCTGTACCCGCCAGTCGAAAGTCTCGGTCAGCGGCTCGCCGGTGCGGTCCGCGACGCGCACCTCCACGTGGACCTTAGCCGGGCGGAAACCGGCCGGCAAGACGATCGGCTCGTCGATGTCCTCGAAGTAGCGGAAGGAGAACTTCAGCGGATCGCCCTTCTCGGCCGCGACACGCTCGAGCGGATAGGTCGCCGGTTTGTCCTGCTCCAGGCCCTCGAGCGTCAAAGTCATCGTGCCCGAGACGTTGCGCTCCGCGCGCGTGGTTTGTACCAGCACGACCCGCAGGTTGAACCGGTCGGGAGCATCCCCCGGCACGATGGTCACGCGGTGGATGCGCACGCTGGTCCCGCCGGCGTTGGCGCTCACGATGCCGCGGTAGAACGCCAGATCCTGCTTCTGCTGCGCCACCTGGTCCTGCAGCTCGCCGACCGAGCGCGTGAGCTCCGCGCGCTCCTGCCGCCCGCTGACCTGTCCGGTCTCCAGCTCCGCGAGCTGAGCGCGCAGCGCTGCGTTCCGCTTGTCGAGCTGCTCGATCTTCTGATGAAGCTCCCGGCGCTGCTTCCAGGCGCTGATGCTGTCGTAGCCGGCGCCGCGCCGGCCGATCTCGAAGGCCAGGTAGATCGCGCTGGCCGTGAGCACGATGCAAACGCCCCAGAGCAGCGCGCGCAGCCCGGGCCGGTGTACGCGGATGACGAGCTTGCGGGTTTCGGTCGGCATCGGCAGAGCTTACCTCAGGCTGCCGTGACTACCGCCTGCGGCGGCGACGGGATTGGCGGCGGCGCGAAGGGCTGCTCTTCGGCGGCATCAAATCGGGAGTCCACCATGATGGATACGGGGGCAGCCCGTGCGGAAAAGCCAGGGGTGCCAGCTCATGCAGCGCGCGCGAGTACACGCGGCGCTTGAAATGGATGACCTCGCGGACCGGGGTCCAGTACGGCACCCACTCCCAGCTCTCGAATTCCGGACGGTCGGTGACGTCGAACCGAAACCGGCTGTCCAGACCGCGGAACCGCAGCAGGAACCAGCGCTGTTTCTGCCCGATGCACAGGGGACGGGTGTTACGCCGGTACTGCGCGGGCAGTCGGTACCGAAGCCATGAGCGCGTGCTGCCGAGCAGCTCGACATCGGCGCTGTCCAGCCCGACCTCCTCGTTCAGCTCGCGGTACAGCGCGGCTTCGGGCGTCTCGCCGGCATGCACGCCGCCTTGGGGAAACTGCCAGCCGCGCCCCTCGGGACGGCGGCCGAGGAACAGCTCGCCGGTGTCGCGGATGAGGATGATGCCGATGTTGGCGCGAAAACCCGAGGAATCGATGATGTCTGTCATGCAGTCGACGCCGGAGGCTCGTGAGTCGCGAAGTCGGTGACCGTCGCCATCGGAACCGCGGATCACTTGTGAGGCCGGGGCGGGGGCAAGTAGTCTGAGGACTTCCTTATAGCAGCCGTGGAATTGGGATTGAAGCGTCTTCCTGCGGGTCTTTTCCTGGCGGTGCTGGGGGTGTGCGCGCTGGCGAGCGTGGCCGCCGCGATTTCCTTCGGGAGCACGCTCCTGGGACCCGGGGAGCTGTGGGCGGGAATTTTCGGCGACCAGGACACGCTGGCCCGGACGCTGGTGCTCGATCTGCGCCTGCCGCGCGCGCTCACCGCATTCACCACCGGCGCCACGCTGGCGGTCGCGGGCGTGCTGATGCAGGTCCTGCTGCGCAATCCGCTCGCGGATCCTTACATCCTCGGGATTTCCGGCGGGGCCTCGATCGGCGCCATAGGCGCCATGCTGCTGAGCTTGAGCGGCATGTGGGTGGACGCGGGCGCGGCGGGCGGGGCGCTGGGAGCTACTTTGCTGGTGTTCGGGCTCGCCCACGGCGGCGGCGGCTGGACGCCGATCCGGCTGCTTCTGACCGGCGTCGTGGTCGCGGCCGGATGCGGGGCGATCGTCAGCCTCATGTTGGCGCTCGGGTCGGAGAGCAAGCTGCGCGGCATGGTGTTCTGGCTGATGGGGGACTTGTCGCTGAGCTCCACGCCGACGCGCACTTGCGCGGTGCTGCTGCCGATCCTGGCGCTGTCGATCGCTTTCGCTCGCCACCTGAATCTGCTCGCGCGCGGGGAAACGCAGGCGCAAGCGCTCGGCTTGAGCGTGGGAGGGGTGCGCACCGGGGTTTTTCTCGCCAGCTCATTGCTCACGGCGGCGGCGGTGACGACCGCCGGCAGCATCGGCTTCGTCGGGCTCGTGACACCGCACCTGGTGCGGATGGCCGCCGGCAGCAATCATCGCCTGGTCCTGCCCGCGGCCGCTCTGCTCGGCGGAGCTTTGTTAGTCCTTGCGGACCTTCTGGCGCGCACGCTGATTGCGCCCCGTCAATTGCCCGTCGGCGCCCTGACGGCTCTCGTCGGCGTGCCTTTGTTCCTGATCCTGATCCGCCGGCAGCGATTCGTGAACTAACCGGCCCTTGAGGCCGTGCTGCTCCACACGGCCGCGCCCGCCACCCTTGGCGCGATAAAGCGCCGCGTCGGCATCCGCGAGCAGATCGTCGGCCAGCGCGTTCAGATCGCGGCTGCCGCGCTGCGGCTGCATCGCGGCGACGCCGATCGACAGCGACATCCTGTGGCTGCGCGACCTGCCCAGGTCGATCGGCTGGGCGCAGCTCGTCTGGCGGATCCGCTCGGCCAGCAGCACGGCCGGCGTGAGCTCGGTGTCCGGCAAGAGAATGGCGAACTCATCACCGCCGAATCGCGCGGCGGTGTCACTCGCGCGGATGTGCCCCTCGATGCGTCTCGCCAGCTCGCGCAGCACCTCATCTCCGCCCAAGTGGCCGAGCGTGTCGTTCGCTTCCTTGAAGTGATCGACGTCGATCATCATGCACGCCACGCTGGAGCTGCGACGCTGGGCGCGCGCCAGCTCCTCCCGCAGGCGCGTCTGCAGATAACGGCGGTTGTGCCAGCCGGTGAGGAAATCCGTCATGCCACTATGCAGGAGCTGCGCGCGGTTGACGGCATTCTCCATGCAGACGGCGGCGATGACGCCCAGATGCGCCAGGAAATCGGTGGCGTGATGGCGGGTGAAGCGCTGGCGGTCCGTGGACCCGAAGACGAGGAGTCCCGTGAGGCGCTGCTGGCGCCGCAGGGGAATGATGGCGACGCTGCCGAGCTGCGCCTGGCCGCCATCGCGAAAGAGCGCGCGGTGCTCGCCGGCCGAATAGGGCCCGAGCCAGGGACGACAATCGAATCCCAGGGGCGGAGCGACGCCGGTCAAAGTATCCATCAGCATGACGCCGGGCAGGTCTTCCAGCCGGTGCCCGCCGCCGAGCAACAGGTGCCGGATGTCGTGCTGAGGATCGCGCAGGATCAGCGCGATGGCGTCGAGAGAGAAGGACTTGGCGAAGTCGCGCAGCAGGACATCGAGCAGCGCCGGGATGGTGTCGGCCTGAAGCAGGTCGAGCTCGCGCTCCTGGGTCTTCCTGAGGATGGCTTCGTTCTGGGCTGCGGCCGTGGTCAGGACTTGAAGGCGGGCTTTGAGATCGTCGTTCTCGATCTGGAACTCGCGCCACAACCGCGCAGCGCGGTCGACGTGCGATGAATCCTCGTTCCCCAACTGTCCCCTCCTGGTCCGGACCTGCGACCTATCGCTCAAAACAGGAACGCTCAACTATGTTGGCGTGCCGTGTTCCTGCCGTCCAGCGTTCTTTGTTCGAGGTAAGCCTTGCCGCGCGTCATCAAAGAAATGAAGGCCGCTTCATCGCCTTGCGCGACGATGTCGCACAGGCGCGTGACGGAGGCCTTGAGCGCCGTCAACGCATCGCCGCCGTAGTCGTTAAGCCGTTGAATCTCATAATAAAGCACGGGGTTGGAGACGGCCACCCAGCGAGCCACCTCCATCTGCGCGTCGAAGGTCGTGCTGGAGAGCTGCGCGAGCCGCGGCGCCATTTCGCCGCTTTCCGCCAGCGCAGTAAAAAATGCAATGTTGAGCGCATGCGAGAGTCCCAGCACGAACGCGATCAGCCGGTCGTGCTCGTCGAGCGTCATCACGACCTGTTCGACCATCGTCTGCGCGAAAAGTTGTCGCGCGGCGGCCAGCGGCTCCGGCAGGCCCAGGTCGATGAAGATCATGTGCCGTCCGGACAGGAGCTCCGTCTCCGGGCCGAACATCGGGTGAATCGAGGTGACTTTGCATCCGGCCGCCACCAGCGCCTCCAGGCCCTGACGCAGAGGCGTCTTGAGCGACCCGAGGTCGAAGATCAGTCCCTTCGGCCGTCGCTGCGCCAGCTGCTCGAGCGTCGCCCGCGTCAATCCCAGCGGGGTCGCCACGACGATGAGATCGTGATCGAGCGCGCTGTCCTGCCACTCCTTCATCGATGGATAACCCTGGACCGGTCCGGCCGGATCGGCCACCTCGACGGCAAAGCCCTGCGAGCTGAGGAAGGCGGCGAACCAGCGGCCCATCTGGCCGGCGGCGCCGATGATCAAGGCCCGTTTGCCGCTGCCATACCCCTGAGCCGCGACGCGCGCCTGCTCCTGCGTGGCCAGCGAGGAATGAATCAGCGGCGTCAGCAGCGCTTCCGCCAGCTTCGGCGAGAGGCCGAGGCGGGCGGCGTGTTCGCGCGCCTGCAGCAGCACTTCGCGCTCGCGCTGATAGTCGCGCGTGGGCTGCCCGGCGGCGCGTTTGACTTCAGCAATCTGACTGGCGAGCGCGTTGCGCTGGGCGGCAAGCTCGAGCAGCTGGCGGTCGAGACGATTGAGCTGCTCGCGCAGCGATTCCAGATTCATTTGGGGGCGGCTCTCCGATCGGTCGCCCCCTTTTTACCATTGTTCGGGCTCAATACCCCAGCGGCAGCGAGATGATCACCTCACCATAGGCTTCGGCCGGAAGATAGCTGTAGTAGTGCCCGCGGAAACTGCCCGGCACATATCCGTAGTACCAGCTCGATCCGTTGCGCAAGTAGTACCGCGACGGCCAATAACGGTAGCGGCTGCCATAGTCCGAACGGTAGTCCGGGCGCCAGTAACCGCCGCGATAGGGATTATTCCTACGATAACCGTCGCGATAGCGGTAGCTGCCCCAGTAACGGTCGCGGCCGCGGTCATGGCGTTTGTCCCATCGATGACCATAGTTGTAGTTGCGGCCGTATCCCCGGCCGTACCCGCGATTATAGTTGCGGCTGTAGTCGCGATTGCGGTAGTACCCACGCTCGTGGCCATTGTAGTTGCGCTCGTGCGATTGCCAGGAGCGGGACCGGTGCCCATCATCCGCGTGGGCGCCGACGGATACCAGCAGCGTGCAGGCAGCGAGCAAGGCGGGAAGGAGGGTTCGCAGCATGGCGGTTCTCCGGAAGTTCACTGATCTCTACGGCTTCACTCTAGGAATGCAGCACTGAATCAGACCTGAATCCCCGTGCCGCCAGGCTGGTATGCTCGGAACATGAACGACACCGCGAGATCCCTGCCCGATCCCCTGCCCGCGGACCCGATGCCGCTGGCTGCGGCGTGGCTCAAGGAGGCCTGGGAAAAGCGGGTTCAGCCCAATCCCGATGCCATGGTGATCGCCACCGTCGACGGCAACGGCAACCCGTCGGCCCGCGTCGTCCTGTGCAAAGGCATCGTCGCCGAGCCCGGTTTCCTGCTGTTCTATACCAATTACCGCTCCCGCAAGGGACAGGAGATCGCCGCCCAGCCGCGCGGAGCGGCGGTGCTGTTCTGGGACACCTTGAACCGGCAGGCGCGCATCGAGGGACCCATCGTCAAGGCGCCGCGCGAGGACAGCGACGCTTACTTCGCCACCCGCCCCTGGCAGCGCCGCGTCGGCGCCTGGGCCAGCCAGCAGAGCCAGCCGATCGAATCGCGCGCGGCGCTGATCGAGGCGGTCAAACAGGCCGGCGCGCGCTTCGGCATCACGCCGGCTCAGCTGGAATCGCCCGGCGACATCGGCCAGCCAGTACAAATACCGCGACCGCCGCATTGGGGCGGCTATCAGCTGTGGGCCGAGGCGGTGGAGCTGTGGGTACAGGGCGATTACCGCATTCACGATCGCGCCCGCTGGACGCGCAAGCTCGAACGCATCGATCAGTCCCATTTCGCCGGGGGGAATTGGAGCGCCGCGCGTCTGCAGCCCTGAGCCATGTTCCGCCAGCTGCGCATCCTCATCCTGCTGCTGATCCTGTTGTTTGTCGCGATGGGCGCATGGCTCGATCGCGCGCGCAGCACGGCGTGGGAAAAGACATTGTGGATCGCCATCTATCCCATCGCCGCCGAGCACACGCCGACGGTCGAACGCTATCTCGGCTCGCTGTCCAGCGCCAGCTTCGCGCCCATCGCCGATTTCACGCGGCGCGAGGCGCGCCGCTACGGGATATCGCTGTCGGAGCCGGCAAAGGTGGTGCTGTACGATCGGGTGACCGACCCGCCGCCGCAGTTGGCCCGCGACGCGGGAGCGCTGAAACGCGCCTACTGGAGCTTGCGGACGCGCTACTGGGCGTGGCGGACGGCAGGCAAACAGAACAAACCGCCGCCGGACATCCGCATGTTCGTGCTGTATCACGACCCGGCCATCGTCTCGACGGTGCCGCACTCGACGGGACTGCAGAAAGGCCTGCTCGGCATAGTGCATGCGTTCGCCGATCCCCGCATGACCGACGCGAACAGCATCGTCATCGCCCATGAATTCCTGCATACCCTGGGCGCGCTGGACAAGTACGACCTCGAGAACCGCCCGCTCTTCCCCATTGGCTACGCCGAACCGGAACGCCAGCCGCTCTATCCGCAGGAAAAAACCGAAATCATGGCCGGACGGCGCATGGTCGATGCCACGCGGATGGAGATGCCCGCGAGCCTCGACAGCGTGATCGTCGGACCGGCGACCGCGCTGGAAATCGGCTGGAAAGCGGGCGGCGCATGAGCGCTCTGTCCTGCCGCGGGCTGCGCATCGAAGTGGCCGGACGGCGGCTCGTCGAGGCCCTCGGCCTGACCGTGGCCGCCGGCGAGTTCGTCGCCATTCTCGGCGAAAACGGCGTCGGCAAAACGCTTACGCTGCATACGCTCGCGGGCTTGCGCGCCGCGGCCGCGGGCAGCGTGCAGGTGCTGGGCCGCGAGCTTACGGCGTGGCCGCGCCGCGAGCTTGCGCGCCACGTTGCATTGCTGACGCAGGTGAGCGAGGACCCTTTCCCGAGCACGGTGCTCGAAACGGCGATGATCGGGCGCCATCCGCACATCGAGTTCTGGCGCTGGGAAAGCGCCCAGGACGCCGAGATCGCCCGCGCGGCGTTGGCTGCCGTGGACCTCGCGGCGCGCGAATCCCGCGAGGTGCAGACGCTGTCCGGGGGCGAGCGGCGAAGGCTCGCCATTGCAACTGTTCTCGCGCAGGACGCGCAGATCTACCTGCTGGACGAGCCGACGAATCACCTCGACCCCCATCACCAGCGGGAAGTGCTGCGGCTGTTCCGGGGGCGCGCGGAAAGGGGTTGCGCGGTCATTGCCACGCTGCACGATGCAACGCTGGCCGCTCAATACGCCGATCGTGCGCTACTGCTGTTCGGGAACGGCGCATGGAGCTTCGGCAGCAGCGCGCAAACGCTGACGGCGGAAAATCTCTCGCGGCTATACCGCACGCCGATGCATCAGCTGGAATACGAAGGACGGCGCGTCTTCGTCGGCGACTAGCCCTATTATTCATGAACGGCACAGCCCCTCAGCAGAGTCCGACTGGGGAAGGGAGGTTCGGGGCTGTGTGAGGCAGGATGCCGAACTCAGAGCCTACAGGGACGTATTCACGGCGTCCCCGAACCCCCCTTCCCCAGTCGGACTCTGCCGAAGTGAGGCAACAAAGCGTTCATGAATAATGCGGGCTAAGCAAGGGCCGCCGGCGCGCTCGGTCATCTTTTGTCCAACGCTTCCAGGATTTGCGCGTGCATTCTGCCGTTCGTGGCCAGGACGGAAGAAATATCGAGGGTGAGCGGCCCGCCCTGCAGGTCGGTGAACGTTCCGCCCGCTTCTTCGACGATGATGCTGAGCGCGGCGATATCGAGGACATTCAGGTCCGATTCGATCACCGCATCGATGCCGCCGGCCGCCAGCAGATGGTAGTGCAGGAAATCGCCGTAACCGCGAATACGGTTGAGGCGCGCGACCAGCTCACCGTAGGCCGGCCATTTCGGCCCGCTGGCGAGCGTCTTCAGATTTCCAGCCGATAGCGCGCAGTCTTCGATCCTGTCCACCGCGCTCACGTTGAGCCGGGCACCATTGAGCCATGCGCCCTGGCCGCGCTCCGCGTAAGCCAGGTCGCCGTAAAGCGGCGCGCTCGATACGCCGACTTCGATGCGGCCGCGATGCATGAGGGCGATCTGCGTCGAGAACATCGGATAGCCGCGCACGAAAGCCTTCGTGCCATCGATGGGATCTACCAGCCACAGATACTGCGCGTCGCGCGCGCTGGAGCCGGTCTCCTCACCGTAAAAGCCGTGCGCCGGGAATCGTTCGGTCAGCAATGTGCGAATGACCTGCTCGGCCTCGATGTCGGCCGCCGTAACGGGGGAGCGATCCTCCTTCAAATGCACGCGCACTGCAGCGGGATCACGCCGCGCATCGAGGTAAGTACGATAGTGTCGCTGAATGACTGCCGCGGCGGCCGCCGCCGCCTGCAACGCAGCCGTGAGAAACGCCGATTGCGTCATGCGGCTTCCACCAGCTCGTAGACCGCTTCTACCTCGACTACCAGGTCGTTGCGGCACAGGTCGCCGATTAGCACGATCGTGTGGGCCTTCGCCGCCAGAGCATCCCGCCAGCGTGGCTCGATCGCCTCGAGCCAGCGTGGATCGCGTACGTACAGCTTGAATCCGCGCGGGCGGAAGAATCCACCCTGCGGGTGCGGGAAATGCTGACGCGCGGCGTGCCCGACCAGCACGTCCAGGTTGCGCAATGTCTCCTCGAACTGAGCCGCGGCGTCGCCAGGATGCAGGGTCGCGTGGCCGACGATGCTGGCCGTGCCCGAGACAAACAACATCGAGCGGCCGTGCCAGTGCTGCAGCGTCGCACGGGAGAAACTCGGGCTGCGCGGGCCGTACACGCGCGGATACTCGAAAGCGCTGGTTTGGCGCGGATTCTCCACCTGGATGCCGGGCGCGCGGCCGGCAAAGAAGCCGATCGTCAATCCGGCGCCGGCGGAAGCGCCGATGCCGGTGGCCGCGGGCAACATGCGCTCGAACTGCGGCGAGCTGGCGAACGCGTCGGCAAGCGCGCGGTAGCGGCCGGCGGTGAACCGACGGTATCGCTCCGCATCGCCCTGGCCCTCGTTGATGCGCGAGAGATAGTTCCATGCCCGCAGCCAATGCGGAAAACCTTTCTTCTGCAGAAGCTCGAGCAGCCGCCGGTGCATTGTGCAAGCGGCGTCCTCCACGTCGCCGAGCTGCTCGTCCGGCAGATGCATCCAGCCGAACAGGATTTCTCCGTTGTCCGCATGCCGGATTCCATCGGTGATGCCCATGCGCACCGGCAGGCGGCTCAGCCACAAGTCATTGTGGATGGCACTGCCGCCAGACGAATGGACCTGCAGCCGCACCGGCATGACGCGTACATCGCCGCTTGCAGTCGCGTCGGCGCCAAATTGCAGGCAGGCCAGGACATTTCCGGCCAAGGGAGTGCGCAGCGGTCCGGCCGCAGGCACGAGCTCGAGAGCATGGGGTGCCCGGTCGCGGGCCGGCTGCAGTTCGATCATTCCGGCAAGCTTAGCGGTAATCGTTTATCGTTGCCTCCTCATGGGACACCGCCTCAGCAAGATCTACACGCGTACCGGGGATGACGGCACTACCGGCCTTGGGGATGGCTCGCGCGTGCCCAAGGATTCGCCGAGGGTCGAAGCTTACGGCGCGGTGGACGAGCTGAACAGCACGGTCGGCATGGTGCTCGCGGTGCCGCAGCTCCCGGCGGCGCTCGCCGGGTGCCTGCTCGATGTCCAGCACGATCTGTTCGATCTGGGCGGGGAGCTGAGCATTCCCGGCCATCGGATCATCCAGGCCGCGGCCATCGAGCGGCTGGAGCGCGAGCTGGACGGATTCAACGACCGGTTGCCGCCGCTCAAGGAGTTCATCCTGCCGGGCGGCGGTCCGGCCACCGCCGCCTGCCACCTCGCGCGCGCCATCTGCCGGCGTGCGGAACGGCGCGTGTGGACGCTGGCACGCACCGAGGCGGTGGCCGAGGAAGTGCCGAAATACCTGAATCGTTTGTCCGATCTGCTGTTCGTGCTGGCGCGCGTGCTCGCGCGGCACGAGAACGGGGCGGAGATCCTGTGGAAGCGGGACCGGGCTAAAGCCTCAGCGTCTTCATCAGATGGAAAGCCACCGGCGTAACCGCGATTCCCAGCATCATCAATATCCCCGCCACGGCATAACAAAGATACGCGACGCGCAGCGCCTCCGCGCCGCGCAATACGCGCCGCACCCGCAGCTGCCTCGACCCGGGCGGTGGAAACACGGCCGTACGCTGGACGCGCCACGCGAAATGGCCGATCCAGGTCGCCACCGCCACGAGCGAAGTTCCCAGCACCGCCGCGAGCGCCTTGAACGCCAGTGCCGCACGCTCCAGATCGGCCGGCGTCGGCACGCGGTCCTTGTCCATGAGCAGGCGCAGCTCCGCGATCAGCCAGACGAGGGTGACGAAGCCCGCCATGACGCCCAGGATGATCAAGATCATCAGAGCGATCCGCGCGCGCGGCATTGGATGAGGCCGGCGGCGTTCCCGCGCTCCGCGCCACGGATTGGGCGTACGCTGCTCAGTCACGGCGCGCCCGCGCCCGGTCCAGCACCGTGCACACCTCCCGCGCTCCCTGCACGATGCGCGTCGTAGCCCGCGCCAGGTGATCGGCGTCGACCGTATAAAGGTTGCCGCTTCGCATGGCGCGCATCTGCGGCCATCGCTGCCAGACGGCCAGAGGATCGCCCTGCGCGCCGGTGGCGGTGAGAATGACTTGTGGATCGCGCTCGAGCACTGCCTCGATGCTCACCGGCGGCGCCAGCTGCTCGATGTCGGCAAAGATATTCCGCCCACCGCACAAGTCGATCACCTCGCTGATCAGATGCCGGCCGTTGACGGTGTACAGCGGGCTTGCCGAGATTTGATAAAACACCGTGACAGGCGCGACGCGCGCACGGCCGGCGCGCAACCATGCGATTTCGGCGAGATAGGCATCGGCTGCCGCGCGAGCCGCGGGCAAGGTTCCCGCCAGCGCGCCGATCTGACGCAGGGCGTCGGCAATCGCGCCGAGATTCGAGATCGACACCCGCTCCACGCGCAGCCCGAGCTGCCTGAGCCGCGCGATGACCGGCTCCGGCGTGCCGGTATCCCAAACGAGGACGGCGTCCGGACGCAGAGCCAGCAGTCGCTCGTAGTCGACCTGGAACGCGTCGCCGACACGCGGCAGGGCGCGCACCTGTGCCGGGTAGTTGCTGGACGAATCGGCGCCCACCAGCTTCTCGCCGGCGCCCGCCGAATAGACCAGCTCGGTCAGATTGGGCGCCAGGCTGACGATGCGCCGCGCGGGCGCCGCCGCCACCGCTGCCGCGGCCTGCAGGGCCAGAAGACCGGTCAATCCCCATCCCAACAAACGAACGCGGGATGTCGTGAGGCTCTGGCCGCAGCGGCGGAACGGATGATCAGGCATCTGCTCCGCTCTCGAGCGCCAGCGCGATCAACGTCCGGGCGCGCGGCCAATCGAAGGCCGGCCCGGGATCGGTCTTGCGCCCGGGCGCGATGTCGCTGTGTCCGGTGACGCGCTCCGGACTCAACGTCGGATATGCTTCGCACAACGCGGCAACCACCTGCGCCAGCATCGTGTACTGCGCGTCCTCGTAAGAGATCTCGTCCGCCCCTTCCAGCTCGATGCCGATGGAAAAGTCATTGCACGCGCCGCGGCCGCAATAGCTCGACTGCCCGGCGTGCCAGGCACGCAGATGAAAAGGCACGTACTGCGTAACCTCTCCGGTGCGCCCTATCAACAGATGCGCCGAAACCTTTGCCGCGAAAATGCCGGCGAAGTAGGGATGCGCGTCGGGCGGCAAGGTGTTGCAGAACAAACGATCGATCCAGGGTCCGCCGAATTCTCCCGGCGGCAGGCTGATGCCGTGCACGACGATCAGGTCGGGCGCAACCCCGGGCGGGCGCTCATCATGGTTCGGAGAAGCCACGCGGCGCACGTTCGTCAGCCAGCCGGTGGCCGGCTCGACGCGCAGGCCGTCCAGGCTCCGACGCCCGGAAATTCGCGATGCCCGTTGCCGTTTCAATCCATCCTCCTTGCCGCCGCGCGTCTGCTTCGAGCCCGGCGACGAGCCGTATCCCGCTCGCTCCTGACGGTAGTGGCTTCAGCCCTGCGGCGGAGGGATGAAGCGGACCACCGGTAGACTGGCTTCCACACCCGGCGGCAGGTACGCCGGCGCCGCAGTACCGGCGGGGCCGAGCGAGCGGACGAATCGATAGATCGCCACCAGGTCTTCCTGAGACATGTCCTGCAGGGCATAGAACGGCATCGGCGGACGCGACTGTAGTTTGGGCACGGTCTGCAACCACTGCTCTTCGGTGATGTTCTGCATGTACAGGCGCAGATTGATCGGATAAGTCGTTCCCCAGGGCCCCTGCCAGCCCAGAGAATCCCCGGTCAACCACACTGCTTCATCCACTTTGCCGTTCTTCGCCATGTAGCCCGGTGTATGGCAGTCATTGCAGCCGGCAATCTTCGCCAGATACCGCCCGCGCTCGATCGGTGCTGCCTTCTTGTCGGCGGTGCTCGCCGTGTTGAACAGGACGATGGCGGCCAGAACTGCGACTCCGACGGTCAGTATCACGCCTATGGTTCTTTTCATGCGTCATCCCCCCGGTCTGTGGCGCACACCCTAGCGCGCAGTCCGGGGGGAAACAAGTCGGTCAGGTCGTCCGGACGCGCGCGGTTCCTGCAAGGAGTATCGCCTTTTTTCCATGACAAGCGGCTGCTTCGACAGGGCGTCGCGGCTGCCCGTAGAATCGCGGGCCATGAGCGTTCCGTCCTCAGACGAACTGGCACGCCGCGATCTGTCGGTGATCTGGCACCCCTGCACGCAGATGCACGATCATCAGGTGCTGCCGATGACGCCGATCGTGCGCGGGCGCGGTGCCTGGCTCGAAGGGCATGACGGTCGTCGCTATCTCGATGCCATCAGCTCCTGGTGGGTGAATCTGTTCGGGCACGCCAATGAGCGCATCAACGCGCGCGTGCGCGAGCAGTTGGAGAGGCTGGAGCACGTCATCTTCGCGGGCTTCACGCACGAGCCGGCGATCGAGCTGGCGGAACGTCTGATACGGATCGCGCCGCGCGCGTCGACCACCGGCGCGCATCCCGCATCGGGTGCGTCTCTCGCGACTGCGGGTACACCGGATCGGGAAGGGCTCACGCGCTGTTTCTTCGCGGACAACGGCTCGGCCGCCGTCGAGGTGGCCGTGAAGATGAGCTTCCACTACTGGCGCAACCTTGGACGATCCGGCAAACGGCGTTTCGTCACGCTGAGCAACAGCTATCACGGCGAGACGCTGGGAGCTCTCGCGGTCGGCAACGTCGAACTGTACAAATCCATCTACCAGCCCTTGTTGATGGACGTCATCACCGTCCCCTCGCCGGACTGCTATGGGCGGGAGTCGGGGGAAAGCTGGGAGGCGCACTCGCGCCGCAAGTTTCTCGTTCTGGAACAAACGTTGGCGGAGCGCGCCGATGAGATCGCCGCGGTGATCATCGAGCCGCTGGTGCAATGCGCAGGCAGCATGCGCATGTACCATCCGGTGTATCTGGAATTGCTGCGCGCGGCTTGCGACCGCCACCAGGTGCTGCTGATCGCCGATGAGATCGCGGTCGGCTTCGGACGCACCGGCACGCTGTTCGCGTGCGAACAGGCGGGGATACGGCCGGACCTGATGTGTCTGTCGAAAGGCCTGACGGGCGGCTATCTGCCGCTGTCGGTGGTGCTGGCCACCGAGCCGATCTATCGGGCTTTCTATGCCGAATACACGCGCCTGAGCGCATTCCTGCATTCACACAGCTACACGGGCAACCCGCTCGCCTGCGCCGCGGCGCTAGCAACGCTCGACATTTTCGCCACCGACAACATGATCGAGCGCAACCGCGCGACGGCCCGCATGATGGGCGATCTGGCAGCGACGCTCGGCGAGCATCCGCACGTTGCCGAGGTGCGTCAGCATGGGATGATCGTGGCGGTGGAGCTGGCGCGCGATAAGCAGTCCCGCGAGCCGTTCGACTGGCGCGAGCGCCGCGGACTCATCGCCTACCGGCACGCGCTGACCCGCGGCGTCCTGCTGCGACCCATCGGCGATGTCATCTATTTCATGCCGCCTTACATCGTCGATGAGCGCGAAGTGCGCCTGATGGTGGACGTGGCGCGCGAGGGAATCGCGCTGGCGACGCGGTGATCCATGCAGTCGAGACGAATCTTTGTCGAGCAGCCGCTCAAGGCCGGCCTGGCGGTGAAACTGAGCGCTGCGGCCGCCGCGCACGTGAGCCGTGTGCTGCGGCTGGAGCCCGGAGATGAGCTGACGCTGTTCGACGGCCGCGGCGGCCAATACCCGGGGACCTTGCTCGAAGCGCGTGGGGCGACCGTACAGGTGCGCGCCGGCAAGCCCGAGGCCGTGGAACGCGAATCCGCGCTCGGCATCACGCTCGTGCAAGGCATCTCACGCGGCGAGCGGATGGACTGGGTACTGCAGAAAGCGACCGAGCTGGGCGTCAGAACCATCGTCCCGGTGATCACGGAGCGCAGCGTCGTCAAGCTCGATGCCGTGCAGCGCGCGAAGAAGCTGCAACACTGGCGCGGCATCGCGATCGCCGCGTGCGAGCAGTGCGGACGCAACCGGGTGCCGGACATCGCACAGCCCCTGGAGCTTGCCCACTGGCTGGCCTCGCGCGAGCCTGGCGCCGGGGAATGGCTGCTCGACCCGGCGGCGGATCAAAGCCTCGGCAAGATCGCCCGCACCGATGAGGTCACGCTGCTGATCGGCCCCGAAGGGGGATTGAGCCCGCTCGAGCGGCAACGCGCGCGGGAGGCGGGCCTGCGCGCGGCGCGCCTCGGCCCGCGCGTGCTGCGCACCGAGACGGCCGCGATCGCAGCCATCGCCGTGCTGCAAGCGACGCTGGGTGACTTCTGATCTCTCTGCAACAAAGATTGCGCGGGGCATGCGCGCCGATCGCACGGCCGCCGCGCCCGGCTGCTTTCTTCCGTCAGTAAGGCGCCCGGTTCATCGCCACCCAGTAGTACCCCAGCCGCGATATCTGGTCCGACAGCTTATGGAAGTCCACCGGCTTGACGATGTAGCTGTTGACTCCGAGGTTGTAGCTGCGCACGATGTCGTTCTCCTCCGCGCTGGAGGTCAGCATCACCACCGGCAGCACCCGCAGCGTCGCGTCCTCCCGCACCTGCCGCAGCACTTCGATGCCGTCGACCTTCGGCATCTTCAGATCCAGCAGCAACAAACGAGGACGCCGCCCGCTGCGCCGGTCGGCATAGGCGCCGCGTCCATGCAGGAAGTCGAGCGCCTCCGCGCCATCCTTGACCCAGACGATCTGGTTGGCGAGGTTGGCCTTGCGCAGCGCCCGCATGGTCACCTCGGCATCCGTCGGGCTGTCCTCCGCGTACAGGATCTCGACCTGCTCGAAGTCGCTCATTGGACCTCCCGGGGAAGTGAGAAGGAAAACACGGCGCCGCGGCCCGGCTCGCCGTGCGCCCAGACCCGCCCGCCATGGCGGCTGATGACGCGCTCGACGATGGCCAGCCCCACGCCGGTGCCGGGGAATTCGTCCTCGCCATGCAGGCGCTGGAACACACCGAAGAGCTTGTTTGCATATCGCATGTCGAAGCCGGCGCCGTTGTCGCGGACCGCGAAGACCGTCTCGCCCGCCTCGAGCCGTCCGCTGATCTCGATGCGCGGCGCGGCGGCCTTGCCGGAATATTTCACCGCGTTGTCGATCAAATTGGTCCAGACGTGGCGCAGCAGCGCGCTGTCGCCCACCACGGACGGCAGGTCCCGTACCTCGATTTGCGGCATCGTGCCCGTGTGATTCTCGAGCACTTCCTTGCAGACGCGCAGAACATGGGGCTTCGGGTCGTGAAGGTCGCGCTTGAGGGTGGCGCGCCCGAGTCCCGAGAATGCCAGCAAGTCGGCGATGAGCCGCTCCATGCGCCCGGCGCCGTCGCGAATGACGCCGATATACCGCCGGGCCTCGACCGGCAGCTGCGCGCCGAAGTCCTCGTTGAGCATTTCGGCGTAGCTGGCGATGGCCCGCAGCGGCGTGCGCAGGTCGTGCGCAACGCTGTAGGAAAAGCTTTCCAGCTCGCGATTGGCTGTTTCCAGCGCCAGCGCCTTATTCTGCAGATGTTCGTTGAGCGCCTGGATCCTCGTAGCGGTTCCCCTGCGCGAGCGCACCACGTGCCAGTTGCAATAGATCGCAACAGCCCCCGCGAGGATCCCTCCCAAGACGCATGCAATGCTCACTGCATATCCGACCTCTCCCACCTCTTATTGTGTTGTGACAGCACTTCCCGTGCCGTCTACGGATCGACCCGGCGCCACCTGCGCCAGGATGCGACCTCAAACCGCCACCGAAGTTTCCTCGCTGATCATGTCCTCCAGGCGCTCGAGGTCCGGAATAAGCGGAGTTTCGTTGATCATGCGCACCTGGCACAACACGGGGCTGCGTTCGGCAAAGCTGCGCTGCAGGTCCGGCTTCACCACGTCCGGATTGGCGCGCACGAGTTGCGGGAACCCCTGCGTCAGGATGCCGAAAAACCCTGCATCGAGCTTCTGCCCGAGGCAGTACAGCACGACGATGCGCGCCCGCCCGCCGGTAGGCGGGATCGGCTGGCCGCAGGCCCCCTCGAACGAAATGACCGGAATGGTGCGCCCGTTCCAGCCGAGCGTGCCGAGATACCATGCCGGGGCCCCGGCCATCGCGTCGAGCGGCTGGAAACCGATGACTTCGGCGACTGAGGAGCGCGGCAGGATCAAGCGCTCCTGTGCCAGAGGGATCAGCAGGCTGTAAAGCTCGCCGGCGTTCTCGGAAGTATCGTTCATGAGCTCAGCGCCGCGTCGGATCGCCGCCGCTTCTGCACCAGCGGCTCGATGGCATCCAGCAACTGCGCCTCCTGATAGGGTTTGCCCAGGTAGTCATCCACGCCCAGCTCGATCGCACGCGCGCGGTGCTTTTCGCCGACGCGCGAGGTGATCATCACGATCGGCACGTTCCGCAGCCGCTCGTCGTTGCGCACGTGCGAGGCGACCTCGTAGCCGTCCATGCGCGGCATTTCGATGTCCAGCAGGATGACGTCCGGCAGGTTGTCCTGCAGGATCGCGACCGCGTCCACGCCGTCCTTGGCCGTCATCACGCGCATGCCGTTGCGCTCGAGCAGCCGCTGCGTGACGCGACGCACCGTGATCGAATCGTCCACGACCAGCGCGAAGGTTCGTTTGTCCGCCCGCTCGCGCTCCAGCTCCTCGGTGGGGCGGACGCGCCATTCCGCGCGCACCAGCGCGCCCATGTCGAGAATGAGGACGATGCGCCCGTCGCCGAGAATGGTCGCGCCCGAGATGCCGCGGATGCCGGAGATCTGCGGGCCGACCGATTTGACGACGATCTCGCGGCTTCCCACCAGCTCGTCGGTGACCAGGGCGGTCGAATGCTCGCCCGCGCGCACCAGCACGATGGACATCGAAACGTCCTGCTCCGGCAGGACGGAAGGTCCGCCGCCGATGAACGCGCCCAAATGCTGGAAACGGTACTTCTGTCCGCCGTAGTCGAAGGTCGGCGTTTCCTCTTCCAGATGCTTGACGACGGCGGCCTTGGGCAGGCGCACCACGCCTTCCACGGTCGGCAGCGGCAGCGCATACAGCTCATCGTTCGTGCGTACGATCAGCGCCTGGCTGATAGCCAGCGTGAAAGGCAGGCGAACGGTGAACGTCGTGCCGACGTCGGGCGTGGATTGAATCAGGAGCGCGCCGCCGAGCTTTTTGACTTCCGTCGCGACCACGTCCATGCCCACTCCGCGCCCGGCGGCCTGGGTGATCTTGCCTGCAGTGCTGAATCCCGGCTCGAGGATCAGCTGCATGGCCTCCTCATCGGTGAGCTGATGGTGCCGGTCGACCATACCCAGGCTCACCGCCTTGTCGCGGATCGCCTTGACGTTCATGCCGGCGCCGTCGTCCTTGACCACGATGACGATTTCCGCGCCTTCGCGCTGCAGAGCCACCGAGATGCGGCCGGTTTCCGGCTTGCCTTTGGCCCTGCGAGCTTCGGGAGCCTCGATGCCATGGACGACGGCATTGCGCAGCATGTGCTCGAACGGCGGCATCATCCGTTCGAGGACCTGGCGGTCCAGCTCTCCGGACGCTCCGGTCACCACCATTTCCGCGCGCTTGCCGGTTTCCCCGGCGACCTGGCGCACGATCCGGCTCAGGCGCTGCACGTGCCGCTGGAACGGCACCATGCGCGTGCGCATCAACCCGTTTTGCAGCTCGGTGACCACGCGCGCTTGTTGCATCAGCAGGTTCTGCGCTTCGCGCGTGAGCGTCTCCAGCAAACCTTCGATGCTGGCGACGTCGCTGACGGACTCGGCTAGGGCGCGCGAGAACTGCTGGATGGCGGAGTAACGATCGAGCTCCAGCGGGTCGAAATCATCGCGGCGCGGCTGTTCCCGCTCGTGGCGGTGCAGGATCTGCGCTTCGGTCTCGATCTCGAGGTTGCGCAGCTGCTCCTTCAAGCGCGTGACGGTGCGCGTGAGCTCGGCCAGGTTGAAATCGATGGAGCTGATCTGCTGCTCCATGCGCGATCGGAAGATGCTGACCTCGCCGGCGTTGTTCAGCAGCGTGTCCAGCAGCTCGGCGTCGACGCGCGCCATTTCCTGGCGCTCGGGCGTGTACTGAGGCTCGCGGCCGGGAGGCAGCGCGATCGGGGCCAGCGGGTTCGCCTGAGGCGATTCAGCAGCTGCGACGGGTTCTTCAGGAACCGGCTCATCCGCAACAGGCTCGAAGGCGTGCGCCTGTGGCCGCATCTCAGCTTCGACACCGGCCTTGGCGGCCCAGGATGGAGGCTCTTCCGCAGGAACAGGTGCGGGCTCTTCGGCAAAGTCTTGCTGCGCCGCTTGCGCCGGCTCTTCGCCTTCCGCCTGTGGCTCGGCAAAGCCGGCCGGTGGGGTCATTACGGAAGGGCTCGCAGTCAGGAGGTCATCGATCTGTATTTCGCCGCTGACATCGACCTCGATCTCATCGACGGCTTCGATAACTTCGGGTGACGCGGGAGCGGCTGCAACGGGCACGGGCTCCGCCGGCGGTGGTGCGACGACGTGCTCGGCCGAGCGTTCCGGCGGAGGTGCCTCCGGCGTTGCCGCTTCAGGCCCTTGTTGCTCTTCGGGATGCGACAAAGCGCGGATGCGCGCGATCAACCTGCTGGCCGGCGCGACGGCGCGGTTCGCATTGATTGCATCGCGCATGTGGCTGAGCTCGTCCAGACTCGCCTGCAACACCTCGTAGGCCTGATCGCTGGCCGGCAACAATCCATCCTCGATCTGCCCCACCAGCGTTTCCAGCTCATGACTGAGATCGCCCATGGCCAATATGCCGGCCATGCGGGCGCCGCCCTTGAGCGTATGCAGCGCGCGTTTCAATTCGAACGCGCGCTCGCGATCGCCGCGAGCGCTGTTCCAGTCGTTCAGTGCGTGATCGGCCACCTCCAGCAGCTCCGTGGCTTCCTCACTGAAGATTGCGGCGATCTCGGGATCGAAATCCGGATCGTCGGTCGCCAGATCGACAGGCTGAGGCTCGACGATTTGCGGCAGCGGCCGAGGCTCGGGCGCTGAAACAAAGGCCGGCGCGGCAGCTGCCGGTTCGGGCTTTGGTTCTGGCTCCGGCCGCAATTGCAGCTCTGCTTCTATTTCTGCTTCCAGAAAGGGGGCTTGCCGGGCCGCCATGGAGTCCGTCATCACGTCCGGTTCCTGCACCTGCTCCGGCTGCATGAACACAGCCGCGAAAGCCGCCTCCGCGTCGGATTCGGCCAACGGCGTGGGCTCGGGCTGTTCCGGCGGCGGCGGAGATGGCGATGCCGCCTGCTGCTCCTGCCGCAACTTTTGTGCATCCTGCTCGCGGCGCGCCAGTTCCTCGTCCAGGGCGCGATCGAGCCGCTCGATGCGCTGAATGAGCTGGTCGTGATCGAGGAAATAGCCCGTCGACTCGTCGATGTTGCGCGTGATGTTCTCGAACGCCTGGATGGATTCCTCCAGGACCGCCAGACCCTCAGCGGGCAGGCCGCTCTCGCTCTCGAAGACTTTACGGACGTAATGCTCGAGCGGCTCCGCGACGCGAATCCCATGGCGCGCTTCGGCCATCTTCGAGCTGCCGCTCAAGGTATGGCACGCACGGTACACGGCCTCGCTGACGGACACCGGCGGCGGCAAGGCCGCGCTGCGCGTCAGGAAGTCACGAAGTATGGTCAGGTGTCCGGAAGTTTCGCGGGCGTATATTTCGTGTAAATCGGGATCCATCGCCGGCGGTGCCGGCGCGGTAGGGTGGGGAGCCGCCTGCTCCGGCCGAGCTGCGGATGGCGGCGCCTTGCGCTGCGCATCGGATTGACCGCCGGGCAGCACGGTATCCTCGGGCGCGATTACCGGAGCCTGCTCCGGCTCGCGGCCCTCCGCGTACGCATGCGCCCGCTCCACCATCGTCTGGATGTCAGCCTCGGGAATGCGGCCCGTGTCGAGCTGCTCGACCAGCTGCGGCAGCACACGCACGCTCTCGCGCAGCAGGTTCATCATTCCCGGCGTGCGCGTGAGCGTCTTGTCGATGATGCGGTTGAGCAGATTCTCGACCGCCCACGAGTATTCGCCGATCAATTGCGCGCCGACCATGCGCCCGCTGCCCTTGAGCGTGTGGAAGGAGCGCCGCACGTTGACCAGGGCTTCGGCGTCGGCCGGGTTCTGCTCCCACAGCGGGAACTGGCGCTGGATGGACTCGATCTCCTCGCGCGCCTCCTCGATGAACAGCGCGATGAACTCCGGATCGAGTTCTTGTTTGTCCGGCTGCACGATTACCGGATGCGTGATGACCGCGGCGGTCGCTTCGGTGGACGGCGGCTCGCCGCGGCGGGCAGCTTCCAGCGCCGCTGCCGCGGCGGCCGGCCCGTCGATGGCGACGGTGCGATCGAACGAAGCATCGCGCGGGATCTTGGTGGCGGATTCGACGGGCTTGGTGTCCTCGAGCACCGTGAGGCAGCCTTCGGCGTTGTCCAGCATGTACCAGGGGTCGCTCCGACCGCTCTGCACCGTCTCCATGTAGTACTCGAGGCTCACGATCGCATCCGCAAGCCGGTCGAGGTATTCGCTCGACAGGAGCGGACTCGGCGCGCTGGGGACCGACGGTTTGAGGGCTTCGTCCAGGCGGCGTGCGATGCGCTCGACGATTTCCACCGCGCGACCTTTGCCGAGCATGAGCAGGCCGGAGGTAATGCCGCGCAACAGAGGCTGCACCGCGTCCAGGCCCTGCGCCTCACCGGGCTTCTGCACGGCCTGTGCGACGGTCTCCTTCACGCGCGCGAGATTGACGATGCACTCGCGCAGAACCGCCCCGGTGACTTGCCGGTAGTCGGTGTCGTCATCGGCCGGCGTCGTGGCCGCGGCATCGTCCCTGCCATCGCCGGCCTTTTCCGCAGCCGCGGACGGCTCCGGCGGCATGACCAGGCGCACCAGCTGATCGTCCAGCGTGTCCTCGACGTTGATCAGCGCCGCGGCCATGCGCACCAGCGCGGCGTCGCTGATCGGCTCGCCGCCCTGGATCGCCTGCTGCAGGCTCTGGATCTCGTCCTGAACTTTGACCCGCAGGCCGCCGAGCCCCAGCACGCCCAGCGTATCGCTGATTTTCTTGAGCAGTTCCAGCTGCGGCTTGAGTTCCTCGACCTGCGCGCCGCCGCCCGCCGATCCGCCCTTGCGCACGAAGATGTCCAGCACGTCCTTGACCTTGGTGAGGTCTTCCTTGATCGCCGCGCCGACGGTGTGCATCAGCTTGATGCTCGGCGCAGACAGATTTTCACGCGCCTGTTCGACGGCCGCGTCGACCGGCAGCAACTCGCCCAGCTTGAACGAAGCTCGCACCGCACTCACGCGCGGACCGGAGCTGCCGGCGCGGGCGACGTAATACAGCAGGTTGTTCAGCAGATCCAGCGCCGGGGCTTCGCTGTAGCGATCCTCGCCCTGCATGTAGAGGCGCTTGATCTCGCGATCCGCCAGGCCCATGAGCCGCTTGATCGTCGCGCCTTCCTGCAGGCCGCCATCGCGCAGCGCCTCGATGACCGCTCCGACCACCCACCACAGCTGAAAGACCGGCTGCGTGCGGGCCATCTGTTCGAGTTTCTCGGCAGCCCCGGCGAGCCCCTCCAGGTTCTGGGGTACGCGCTCGCCGCGGATCCACCCCAGCAAACCCATCTGGAACCGCGGACGTACGCGACGGGCCCATTGAACGATCGACAACGGCTGCTCGCCGGCGGCAACGGGTTGCGGCGCCGCCTGCTGATCGGAGCGCAAATTGAGCAGCAATAGAGTGCCTTCGGACAGCAACGCGCTGCCGCGCACGGCGCGCAGGTCGTTCAGCAAGGGCAGCAGCACCAGCGCAAGATCGCGGCCACCGCCCAACACCCGCTCGAGATAAGCCGGCAGCTGCACCATCGCGCGCATCAGCGCATCGAGCCCTTCCGATTGATTTTTGTTGTCCTTGGCGGTGTTGATCAGGTAGCGGGTAACCTGCTCCATTTCCTCCGCCAGGAGCGCCGCGCCGTAAACCTCGACGAGGCGCAGCACGCCGTGCGACTGATGCAGGCGCTCGGCGCACTGCTCCATCAAGCCGAGGCTGTCGGGATGCTCGGCGAAATTCTCCAGAGCCACGCGCGCTTCATTGAGCGTCGCGGCGAGCTCCTTGTTGACGACGTGCAGGGTTTGCGATGAAAGCTCGATCATCGTGAAGCCAGCTTGATGTCACGCACGTTGACCGGCCGTTCGGCTTCCGGCTTCTGTGATTTGGGCGCGGTCGCGGCCGGGGGCCGCGGCACGTTGGGCAGGCGGAAGCCGCTGACGGATTTGCGCAGCTGCGCCGCAAGCTCGGCCAGCTTGCCGATGGCCTGCGAGGTGGCGCTGGTGCTGTCGGCCGTCTGCGAGCTGATCTCGCGCAGCACCTGCATGTTGCGCGAGACGTTCGCCGCGGCGCTCGCCTGGCCGCGGGAGCTGGCGGAGATGTTCTGCACCAGGCTGGCGATCTGATTGGAGACCTGCTCGATCTCCTCCAGCGCGGCGCCCGCGTTCTCGGCGAGGAGCGCGCCGCCGACGACATCCGTCGTGCTGCGCTCCATGGAGACCACCGCTTCGTTGGTGTCGGTTTGAATCGTGCGCACCAGCACTTCGATCTGCTTGGTGGCGTTCGCCGCCCGCTCCGCGAGCCGCTGCACTTCGTCGGCCACCACCGCAAATCCGCGGCCGGACTCCCCCGCCATCGACGCCTGGATCGAGGCGTTGAGCGCGAGGATGTTGGTTTGTTCGGCGATGTCGTTGATCAGCTCGACGATGTTGCCGATCTCCTGCGAGCTTTCGCCCAGGCGCTTGATGCGCTTGGAGGTCTCCTGGATGGTCTCGCGGATGGCATTCATGCCGTCGATCGTGCGGCGGACCGCGTGGCCGCCCTTGCCGGCCACATCGACGGAATGGCGCGCGACGTCGGCCGCGCGCTCGGCGTTGCCGGAAACCTCTTCGGTCGACGCGGCCATCTCGGCGATGGACTCGGTGGCCGATGCGATCTGTCGCGACTGTGCGCTGCTCGCCTTCGCCAGATGGCCGGAGAGCGCCTGGGTTTGCTTGCTGGCGGCATCGAGCTTGATGGCCGAGTCGTTGATCGTCGTGACCAGCTCGCGCAGGGCCTCGATGGCATAGTTGATGGAGTCGGCGATCGCGCCGGTGATGTCCTCGGTCACCGTGGCCTGCACGGTCAGATCGCCGTCGGCCAGGCTGCTCAGCTCATCGAGCAGGCGCAGGATGGCGTCCTGGTTGCGCTGGTTCTGCTTGGCCTGCGCTTCGGCGGCACGGCGGATATTGGCCGTCGACAGGTAGATCAGCCCACCGCCGAGCACGGCCGCGAATGCGGCCGTCAGCAGCAGCAGCGGCAAGCCACGGCTCAGGAATCCGCCACCTTCGGCGGGAGTCGCCGCGGCCGGGGCGCGGTTGACCAGCTCCTGCGCGGCGGCCGTCATCTGGCGCGAAGCGGCCTGCAATGGCACCAGCGCCTGCGCGGAGGAAATGGCCGCGCGGGCGCGGTCGTCGATCTCATTGAACAGGGCGCGTGCGGTTTTCAGCCGCTCGAGGGCAGCGGGCGTGCTCGCGCGCGCGATGCCGAAACTCGTGTCCTCGCCCGCGAGACCCCGCAGTACGCGGTTGAGATACTCGAGGCTCTCGGTCGCCAGTTGCGCCGCGGGCAGCGGGTTGCCAGCGGCGGCGGCCAGCGTATCGAGACTCTGCTGCAATCGTTGTCCGTGCAGCTCGAACCGCTCCAGATAAGGATTCAGGGCTTCGATGCGTACACCGCCCATCTCGCTGGACAGATTGCTCATCGCGCCGAGCAGCCGCGGCATCAGGTCCCGGACCTTGGCCGCAGCCGCAGTAGTGGTGGCGAGCGTGTCATGGCCCTCGCGCACGACGGTCGAGCTTTCGACCAGCGTCTGCCAGGCCGGATCCGCGGTCACGCCCGCGTGAACCGGCTCGCGCGCGCGGCCCGCGAACAGGATCAGGAGCGCCGCGATCAGCACGCAGACCAGCGCCACCGCCATCAGCACCGGCAGCAGCTTAAGGCCGAACATTTTGGGCGATGGGACAGGGGTCATTGGCCGTCCTCGAACTTCTTTATTCTCATGAAGCCGCCTGCAGGAAGCTCGGGCTCTCCAGCAGACTGCGCAAACTCAGCACCGGCCACATTTCGGCGCCGCGGCGGAATGCTCCGGCCAGATACCGGTCGATCCGCACGACGGTGGGCGGTACTTCCCCGGAAAACTCGCGATCGGCAAAGCGGCGGAAGCCGAGGACCTCATCGACCAGCAATCCCGCGGGCACCTCGCGGTGGTTGACGACCAGCACGCGCGTGTTGCGGCCGGTCTGCGTCACCCCGCTCCCCAGATACTGCCGCAGATCGATCAGCGGCAGGAGCTGCCCGCGTATGTTCGCCAGTCCCTTGATCCAGCTGCGCGCGCCCGGGACACGCGTGATCGGCGCCGGCAGCCCGAGGACTTCGCGTGTCTCTTCGCGCGCGACCAGAAAGACCTCGCCGGCCATGCGAAATGCAACGCCGACCCACTCGCGCCCCACGCCGATGTCGCGGCCCTGGCCCGCGGCGGCAGCGCGGCTGCGCCGCTCGATTTCGAGCAGCAGCTCGAAGGGTCGGTCGCGAAGATCCCGGAGTGCAGACATGAGATAATGAGTTCGCCTCTTCGGCTCAGCCGGCGAGCGCCGCCTGCGCCTTTTCCACCAGTTTCGCCGGCGTCACCGGCTTCACCATGTAATCCACCGCGCCCTGCCGCAAGCCCCAGATGCGATCGGTCTCCTGTCCCTTGGTGGTCACCATCACGATCGGGATGGAGCGGGTGTCCGGATCGTTGGCCAGCGTGCGCGTCGCCTGAAAACCGTTGATGCCGGGCATCACCACGTCCATGAAGATCAGGTCGGGGCGCATCTCCTTCGCTTTGCGGATGCCTTCCGCGCCATTGTCGGCGCAGGCGATTTCGAATCCGTGGCGTTCCAGGGCCTTCTGCATGACATGCAGCTCGGTCGGGGAGTCATCGACGATCAATATCAACGGCATGGCGATTCTCCGCGCTTCGGGCGCTATCGGTCGGCCGAGTTGCCGACATGACTCTCGATGGCGCTCAGCAGCTCGTCCTTGGTGAAAGGTTTGGTCAGATAATGCTCGGAGCCGACGATGCGCCCGCGCGCCCGGTCGAACAACCCGTCCTTGCTCGAGAGCATGATGACCGGGATCGACTTGAAAACCTTGTTGTGCTTGATGAGGGAACAGGTCTGATAGCCGTCGAGCCGCGGCATCATGATGTCCACGAACACGATGTCGGGCTGGTGGTCAGCGATCTTGGACAGGGCGTCGAAGCCGTCGACTGCGGTGAATACCTCGCAGCCTTCTTTGGTCAGCAGCGTCTCTGCGGTCCGGCGAATGGTTTTGCTGTCGTCGATGACGAGGACCTTCAATCCGCCCAGTTTCGAGTTGCCGTCCTGCACCGCCGTACTCCCAAGTGCTTATGCGGAGAGGCCTTTTAACATATCAGTTTGAGGGGTGCTAATGCATGCAGTTCACAATTTGGGGAGCCGCCAGAACGTACCACGCTGGGTCGCGGGTGGGTGCGGGCTTGGGTTGGAGGGAGGGGGGTTGGGAGACGCCGTGAATCCGTCCCTGGAGGCTCTGGCAAAAACATCCCTGTTTTTGACAGCCCCCAACCCCCCTCCCTCCAACCCAAGCCCGCGCCTGCGAGTCACTCAGTGGAATCTCAGAGATGTGAATTCCTCGATGTAAGAGAGGGCGTATCTGCCTGAGAAACCCGGGCACCCTCGCTGTCAGTCTCCTCTCTGGCATGCACCGCTCGTTCATGCCGCTGATACCATCCGGTCATGCCCAACCCAATTCGCCTCGCCGTCGTCATGGACCCTATCGGGTCGATCAAGCCGTCTAAAGACAGCACGTTAGCCATGCTCCTGGCGGCCCAGGAGCGCGGGTGGACACTTCTCTATATGGAGCAGCGGGATATCTGGCTTCGGGACGGGGTGGCCTGGGGTCGAGTCCGGCCCTTGAAGGTCCGCGATGACCTGCACGAATGGTTCGAGCTGGGGGAGCCTGAGGTCGAGCAGCTGGGGGGAATTGACATCATTTTGATGCGCAAGGACCCCCCCTTCGACGCCGAGTACATCTACAGCACGTACGTGCTGGAGCGGGCCGAATGCGCCGGCGCCCTGGTGGTCAACCGGCCGCAGGGCCTCAGGGACATGAACGAGAAGTTCTATACGGCCTGGTTTCCCCAGTGCTGCGCTCCGACGCTGATCTCCCGCGATATGGCGGACATGCAGGCATTCCTGGCGGAGCATCGGAAGGTGGTCTTCAAGCCGCCGGACGGCATGGGCGGGCGTTCTATTTTCGTGGTCGAGCACGGCGACAAGAACACCAACGTCATCCTGGAAACGTTGACCGACTTTGGCCGCCGCTACGCACTGGCGCAACGCTACCTGCCGGAGATCGTGACCGGCGGGGATTCGCGCGTGCTGCTGATCGATGGCGAGCCGGTATCGCATGCGCTCGCACGCATTCCCTCGGCCACGGACAATCGCGGCAATCTGGCCGCAGGTGCACGCGGCGAGGGACGGCCCCTGACGGAGCGGGACCGCTGGCTATGCGGGGAGATCGGACCCGTGCTGCGCGAGCGGGGCATGATGTTTGTCGGCCTGGACGTGATCGGCGGATATGTCACCGAAATCAACGTGACCAGCCCGACGGGCGTGCGCGAGCTGGACAAGCAGTTCAAGCTGGGGATCGGCGGGCTGCTGATGGATGCGATCGCCCGCAAGCTCCAGCGACGTTGAGAGGGCGCAGCCACGTAATCCCGAGACGTTCTGCGGGCGGCGAATGCGGGAAATCCTCTCCACAGGCGAATAACGCCACGTGTCCGAATGGCGACATGTGTGAGCTTTCGCACAGTTGCCCGACACGGCGATTGCCTGAACGCGAAACGATCCACTACCGTGAGGACCTTTCGAGCGAACAGGCAGGCCCATGAACGGCATTTCGGACAGTCACGGTATCGTGGATGCAATACGCAGCTCTCAGGCCGGAATCAAACGAGGCCTGGCGGGCCTGGAGCGCGATGCTCAAACCATTGCACACGCCAACGTGGAGCCCGAGAGCACGAGCGACCTCACCGCGGCGCTGGTCGATTCGCGCGAGCAACGCCTACAGGTGCAGCTTTCCGCCCGCATGCTGCGCACCGCGAGTGAAACGCTCGGCGCGCTGCTCGACGTCAAAGTCTGACCGGCGCCGCCGCCCCTCGCATCAGTCGGACGATCGCCCTACCCCATCGTCGGCATGACGAATTCGGAGCGCTGCCCTTCCTGCGCCGACCATCGCTGCGTCACCGTCTTGGTCCGCGTGTAGAACCGAAACCCGTCCGTTCCATACGCGTGATGGTCGCCGAACAACGAGGCGCGCCAGCCGCCAAAACTGTAAAAAGCCATCGGCACCGGGATCGGCACATTCACACCCACCATGCCGACTTCGATGTCCGTCACGAAGTTGCGCGCGATCGATCCGCTGCGCGTGAAAACCGCCGTGCCATTGGCGAACTCGTGCGCGTTGACCAGGTCGACGGCCGAACGGTAATCGGGCACGCGAACCAGGCTCAGGACGGGGCCGAAGATCTCCTCCTTATATATGCGCATCCCGCGGTGGACGCGATCGAACAAGGAGGGGCCGAGAAAGAAACCTGAGGAGGCCGAGCATGCAGCATGCGCGCGGCCGTCGATCACGAGTGTCGCACCTTCGCGCATTCCCACATCGATGTAATCCCTCACCCGCGCGAGATGCGCCGGAGTGACGAGCGGCCCCATCTCCACGCCGGCCTCGTCGGAGGCGCCGACGCGCAGGCGGGCGAGGCGCCCTTTCAGCTTATCGATCAACGCATCCGCCGCGGCATCACCCACGACGACGGCGACGGAGATGGCCATACAGCGCTCGCCCGCAGAGCCGTAGACTGCGCCCACGAGCGCTTCGGTGGCCCCGTCGAGATCCGCATCGGGCATGATGACCATGTGATTCTTGGCGCCACCGAGCGCCTGCACCCGCTTGCCCGTGCCGGCAGCGCGGGTTTGCAGATAACGGGCGACCGGCGTCGAGCCAACAAAGCTCAACGCCGCGATGCGGGGATGATCCAACAAAGCATCGACGGCTTCTTTGTCGCCGTGAACCACGTTCAGCACGCCATCCGGCAGGCCTGCCTCCTTCAACAGCTGCGCGAGCAGGAGCGAGGCCGACGGATCGCGTTCGGACGGCTTGAGCACGAAAGTGTTGCCGCAGGCCAGGGCGATCGGAATCATCCACAAAGGCACCATCGCCGGGAAATTGAACGGCGTGATCCCCGCCACGACGCCGAGCGGCTGGTGCAGGCTGAAAGTGTCGACGCCGCGGCCCACGTTGTCGCTGAACTCGCCCTTGAGCAGGTGCGGCGCGCCGCATGCGAATTCGACGACCTCGATGCCGCGCGTGACCTCGCCCAGCGCATCCTCCAGCGTCTTGCCATGCTCCTGCGAAATCGTCCGTGCGAGATCCCTGGCGTGCGTGTCGAGCAATTCCTTGAACCGGAACAGAACGCGCGCGCGGCGCAGCGCAGTGAGCCGCGACCATCCGGGGAATGCCCGTGCGCCACTGGCGACCGCCTGATCGACCTGCGCCTTGTCCGCAAGATTCACCTCGCGGATGACACGCCCCAGCGAAGGGTTGTAGACCGGCGAAGTCCGCCCGCTTCCGAGTGTCCGTTTGCCATCGATCCAGTGGGCAATTCTGGCGGGCTGCGAGGCTGCGCTGTCGACACCGATGTCGTTGATTTGCTGATTGATGCTCATGATCTGCGTCCTGCCCTCAAGGCACGGCGCGCACGGTGCGTCGCAGGGCTTCGATCATCGATTCGATCTCCTCCGGCGTCGAAATGAACGGCGGCGCGAGCGCGACGATGTCGCCGACGAAACGCAGCAACAGTCCTTCATCGAGCGCGCGCTCGAAGACGCGCAGGCCCCGGCTGCCGGGCTGTCCCGCGTGAGGTGCAAATTCCACTGCCGCGCTGAGTCCGATGTTGCGGATGTCGATCACGTGCGGCTCATCGCGCAGGCTATGCACTGCGCGCTCGAGCACCGGCGCGAGGCTCGCCGCACGCTCGATCAATTTCTCATCGAGCAATCCGTCGAGCGCCGCGTTTCCGGCCGCAATCGCGAGCGGGTGACCCGAATAGGTATAGCCATGAAAGAATTCGATGGCTTGCGCCGGCCCCGTCATGAAAGCGTCGTGGATGTCGGCGCGCACCAACACTCCACCCAGCGGCACGACACCGTTGGTGACGGCCTTGGCGAAAGTGGTCAGATCGGGCTGCACGCCGAAATAGTCGGCGGCGAAAGGCTTGCCCAGGCGGCCGAAGCCCGTGATGACCTCGTCGAAGATCAACAAAATACCGTGCTTGCTGCAGATCTCGCGTAGCCGTTGCAGGTAGCCTTGCGGCGGTACGATCACGCCGGTCGAGCCCTGTACCGGCTCGACGATCACGGCGGCGATGGTGGATGCATCGTGGAGGGCAATGAGCCGCTCGAGCTCCTCGGCCAGATGCAGGCCCCACTGGGGCTGACCGCGAGTGAAGCTCATGTCTTTGGGCGAGTACGGGTGAGACAGATGATCGACGCCGGGCAGCATCAGCGGAGCAAACATCTTGCGGTTGGCGGAAATACCGCCGACCGACATGCCGCCGAGTCCGACGCCATGATAAGCACGCTCGCGCCCGATCACACGGATGCGCGATGCCTCCCCGCGCATGCGGTGGTACGCAATCGCTACTTTCAGAGCGGTATCGACGGCCTCCGAGCCGGAATTGACGAAGAACACGCGATCTTGCGGCCGCCCGGCCAGCCGCGTGATGCGCGCTGCCAGCTCGAACGCGCCGGGATGGCCTATTTGAAACGGTGGGCTGAAATCCAGGGTCTCCACCTGATGCTGGACGGCGCGCACTACGCCGGGATGCGCATGACCGAGCGGCGTGCACCACAAACCCGAAAGCGAATCGAAGACACGGCGGCCGTCGGAAAGCGTGTAGTAGGCGCCGCGCGCGGCCGTGATGAGTCGCGGGTGGGCTTTGAAATAACGGTTGTGCGTGAACGGCATCCACCACGATTGCAGCGCATCCGGAGCTGGCGGCGGCGCGGAAGTGGAGCCGGTCGGGGTTTCGGTCAGCATGATGTCACCTTGACGTGTTTCAGCGCTCGGGCAGAAGGCGCCGCAAAGATTCGAAGAATAGCGTGGACTGCGCCCGCTCACCCTGAATCTGCGCAGCCACCTGCGCGGTCAGGGCCGGATCGACGGGTGCCAGAGGCAGGCCGCTGGCGGCGGCGATCATCTGCACCTGACACGCGCGTTCGAGGTAGTAAAGGTCGTCATAAGCGTAATCGATGCGCTCGCCGCAAACGATAACGCCGTGGTTGGCGAGGAAGGCGACGTCGGCGCCTTCCAGCGCCGTCGCGATCCGCTCGCCCTCCCGCTCATCGAGCGCGAGGCCGTTGTAGCGGCCGTCGACCGCCACGCGGCCGTGGAAGCGCATGGCATTCTGCGACAGCGTCGTGTCCAGAACGCGCACCTGCGTGACCGTGAGGGCGGTGGAGTACGGCATATGGGTGTGCAGCACGCAGGCCTTGCGCGCGATGCGATGCACGGCGGCATGAATGAACATCGCGGTCGGCTCGACCTCGTGGCGCCCCGCCAGCTTCGCGCCCTTGCCGTCCACCATGACGATGTCCTGCTCACCGATCTCACTCCAGTACAGCCCGCGCGGGTTGATCAGGAAGCGGTCGGACCCATCGGGCAGCAGCATGCTGAAGTGGTTGCACACGCCCTCGGACAGCCCGTGATGCTCGGCGGCCCGCAGCGCAAGCGCCAGATCGCGGCGCAACCGACGAATATCGGACCGCTCGAAGACGGCCGCGTGATCCGCGTCCGCAGCAGCATCGGGAGGGCGGGACAAGTGCAGCTTCACGCTCTGACTCCTCAACAGATTGCGCGTGCGCGCAGATCCCGGGCGCGCATCGCCTCGAACAGGGGCAGCAAACACTGTCACCGCCCCCTCTCCAAAGCCAGAGACGCGCCACCGGCAAATCATCTACACTGTAGTGGGATTCTTCGCTGTACAGGCACGCGGGCAAACAGATGGGCGCAGTACGCTCGATCCGCTCCGAACCGGCCTCGCACCGCCACGTCGTGGCGCGGATCGCCGAGGAGCTGCAGACCCAGATTCGCTCCGGCGCGCTCGCGGCCGGTATACGCTTGCCTTCGGTCCGCCAACTGGCCCGCGACCGCGACATCAGTCCCTTCAGCGCGGCGGAAATCTATAACGCCCTGGTGGCAACGGGTGCAGTCGAGGCTCATGCCGGGCTCGGCTACTTCGTCACGCGCCATCGCACCGCGCGTTCACCCGACTCGCGGCCGGCGGAATTTCCGGCCGACTCGGTGTGGGAGCGCCGGCGCGAGGTACAAGGCCGGCCGATCAAAGTCGATGCCGGATGCGGCTGGCTGCCGGGCAGCTGGCTGTATGCCGATGGCGTGCGCGCGGCGTTGCGCTCGGTAGCGCGCCAGCCCGATCTGCGCATGGAGGGCTATGGCAGCCCCTTCGGCCTCGCCGAGCTGCGCGCTCATCTATGCACGTTGCTCGAGGCACGCGGATTAACTACGCGCGAGGACCAGATCGTACTGACTCAGGGCGCCAGCCAGGCGCTGGACCTGGTGATACGCGAATGCCTGAAGCCCGGCGACGTCGCCGTCGTCGAAGATCCCGGATACCCGCCCATTTTCGAGATGCTCAAGGAGCGGGGCGTGCGAACGCTCGGCATCCCCCGGACCGAGCACGGGCCCGATGTCGAGGCGCTGGCCAAGATCCTGAAGCGGCGGCGCGTGCGCTGCTTCTTCACCAACACCACCTGCCACAATCCCACCGGCACGACGACCAGCTCCACGGTCGCGCATCGCATCCTCGAGCTCGCGGCCCAGTACGATGTCACCGTCGTCGAGGACGATATTTTCGCCGATCTGGCGCCCCGTGCGGGCGCGACGCTCGCCAGCCTCGACGGATTGCGACGGGTCGTCTATCTCTCGAGCTTCTCGAAGACGATCGCGCCCGGCCTGCGCGCCGGCTACCTCCTCACCACGCCTGGCCTGGCGCAGAAGCTCGCGCGCGCCAAAGTCATGACCACGCTGGGCACCAGCGAACTGCTGGAGCAGGTGCTGCTGCAGATCCTCACGCACGGCCACTATCGACGTCATCTCAAGGGGCTGCGCGAGCGTCTCGCCGCGGCGCATCTGCGGCTGGCGCAGGAGTTCGCAGCGCGCAACGTCGAGCTGGCGTTCCGCCCGCAGGCCGGATTGTTCGTTTGGGCGAAGCTGCCCTCGCGCGAATCCGTCGGCAAGCTGTGGCGCCTCGCGCTGCTCGAGGACGTCCTGCTCGCGCCGGGAGAGCTATTCCGTTTCGATGGCCGGGCGAGCGCCTATTGGCGCTTCAACGCCGCCCAGTGCGAATCGCCCGCGCTTTTCCGCTTTCTCGACGCGCTCTAACGGCTCCGTACGGCATTACGGGACAGCACTCCGCCATCACCGCGGCACGACCGGCAGCACGAGCGCCGAGGGATGCTGCGCGTCGTGATAAATCGTCTGGCGCGCCGTGCGCCATTCCGTGTCGGTCGCCACCGGATTGCCGGTGTTCTGGTTGGGGTTGTAGGTCGGCGCGGCGCTGCTGGAAATCTCCACGCGGATGCGATGACCCGGCTCGAAGGAATGGCCGATGTGCCCCAGATCGATCTGGTATTTCTCCACCTTGCCCGGCGTGAGCAGTTCGGTCCTCTCCAACCCGTTGCGATATCGCGCCCGGATGATGCCGACCACCCTCTCTCCCAGGACGACGGCGCGCCCATCGGGATAGATGTCGAGGATCGACGCGGTGAAATCGGTGTCGCGCGCATCGCTCGACGCGTACAGCTCGACGCCGACGCGGCCGATTATCTCCACCGCTGTATTCAGCGCTTCACCGGTGTAGACCAGAATGTCGTCCCTGCGCTCCAGTGAGCGCCGGTCGACCGCATAGATGCCGCCCGGAACGCTGAAGCTCAGCGGCACGGGATTCTTCGGGTCGTAGTCGAACCGGTCCTGCGACTCCTTGCCGGCCGGCGAGCCGGTCAGCCGGCCGTTGCCAAACAACGAGTTCGCCCGTCCCTGGCTGGAAAGATAGAGCCGGCTGGTTTTGGTGCCCGGCACAGGATAGGCATCGAACTCCCGCCACTGGTTGCGTCCGGTGACATACAGCTTTGCGCGCGGATAGTTGAACTTGTCGGTTTTTTGTTTCAAGTACCGGTCGAAGAATTCCAGGTGCACCTGGAGATTGTCGACGATCGAATCGCCGGTGAATTCCATCTCGCCTTTCTTCTTGTCGCCGCCAACGAAGGTCTGTCCGTGGTCCCATGGGCCGACGAGCAGATATTGATCCCGAGCCGCCGGGGAGTACTGCGCCATCCCCTGCCAGTAGTACATCGCGCCTGGCTGATCGCCGTCGAACCAGCCGGTGACGTGCAGGACCGGGATGTCGATGGCGCGGAACTCCTTCTCGGTGAACACCAGCCGCTTCCAGTAGGCGTCGAGAGTGTCGTGCTGCAGCCACTCGCGGTACTGGGGCATCTTGCGCCCCAGCGCTTCATCGGCCGTAAGGAGCGGGCGGTGCGCGAGGATCTTCTCCCAGTCCTCTTCGGTGACGTTGGTCTGCTGGATCGTCGAGGAGACCCCGTTGCGCCACGACAGCGACCACTGATGCATCCACGCGCCACCGATGTAGGGGATTTCGTTGAAGTAATCGCCGGCTGCCGCGGTCGGCACGATGCACACCAGGTGCGGCGGCTTCTTGCTTGCGGCCAACCATTGCACCGTACCGAGATAGGACACTCCCATCATGCAGACGCGCCCGTTCGACCAGGGCTGCGAGGCCAGCCATTCGATGGAGTCGTAACCGTCTTCGGCCTCTTGAAAAAAGAAATCGAACTTGCCATCCGAGTCACCGCGGCCGCGCACGTCCTGGGCCGCAACCGCATAGCCGCGCTCGGCAAAGAACCGGGCGATCTTGGTGAAGCCGACGGAGGGCATGGTTTTGAGGTAGGGCGTGCGCAGCAGGATGAGCGGGTGCTTGCCCTCCCCCGCGGGCAGCCAGATATCGGATGACAGCTCGACGCCGTCGCGCATGGGCGAACGCACGTCGAACATCCGTTTGATCGTGTCCGCGGCCTGCGCCTGCGCAGACAGGGCAAACAGCACGGCGGTGGCGAAAATTCTTCCGAACATCTGTTGTCTCCCGACGGGTCTGGACCGGCCCGTGCCGGACTGAGGTCCGGACAGGGCCACACTTTCTTGGGTCGCATCGTGCCGCCCTGTTGATGCCACGTACCGAAACGGCGGTGGCACGAGTCGAAAGCAGTGTAATCGGAGGACGCGGATTTGCAGCCCGGCAGGCGTCTGTGCGTGGGGACCTTTCGCAAAGCGCCTCGATTTTTATTGTTTTCCGGAACTATTCCGGGAGCACGCAGCCATATCGTGCTTGGCCTGCCGTCGGCCGGACGGGGCGCGCGATGCCCGCACTCCGACCTGCGACAGCTTTGCCGCAGAGCAGTAACGACGATAAGATTTTTGGCCGGCCTGCGTCCGCACCGCCGGCTTATCGACAGGAGACCGACCTCATGCATCTACGTGGCACCTTGGCGCTGCTGGCGGCCGTCGCCGCGCTCCCGTTCAGAGTCGACGCGCAGGCGCCGTCGTTGCCCGGTCCGCCGCTGTTCACTGACGCCATCAGCAAGGAGGAATTCGCCGAGCGCCGCGCGCGCGTGATGGAGAAGGTCGGCGACGGCGTCGCCGTCCTGCAGGGCGCGACCGAGCTGCCCTCCTATGGCAAGTTCCGCCAGAACAATCAGTTCTTCTATCTCACCGGCGTGGAAGTCGAACGCGCCCTGGTCCTCATCGATGGCAAGAGCAAGACCACCACGCTGTTCCTGCCGCCGGAAGGGAAATCCGAAGGCGGCCCGGTGCTCGCTCCCGGACCGGATGCAGTGGCGCGGACCGGCATCAACTCCGTCGTGGCGCGAGACCAGTTCGCGCGCGCGCTGACCCGCGTCGGATTGGAAGGGCGAGCGGTGTACACGCCGTTCCGCCCCGAAGCGCTGGCGCTCGGCGCTCCGGAAAAATCCTCCGGCTCGGCGGCGGCGATGGCTCAGGATCCGTGGGACGGCCGGCTGTCACGTGAGGCGGCATTCATCCAGCGTATCCGGCCGCTGGTGCCTGCGGAGCTGCGCAATCTCGATCCGATTCTCGACGAAATGCGGCTGATCAAGAGTGCGCGCGAAATCGAGCTGATCCGCGAAGCGACGCGCATCTCGGGGCTGGCGCTGATGGAGGGCATCCGCTCCGCACAGCCGGGCATGTATGAGTACGAGATCGAAGCCATCGGCGACTACATCTTCAAACAGCACAACTCGCACGGCCCGGCTTACTTCGCCATCGTCGCCGCGGGCCGCAACGCTTCGCTCCCGCACTACCACGCTTCGCAAAGCCGCATCGAAAGCGGGCAACTGGTGCTGTTCGACTATGCTCCGGACTATAAGTACTACACGGCCGACGTCACGCGCATGTTCCCGGCCAACGGCAAGTTCAGCGCCGAGCAGCGCGAGATGTATGGCATCTATCTGCAGCTTTATCAGGCTTTGATGCAATCGATCCGGCCGGGACAGACCAGCGAGATCGTGCGTGATGTCGTGCGGCGCATGGAAACCGCCTACGCAGCCTTCCCATTCAAGACGCCGAAGATCAAGGACGCGGCCAACCGCATGGTCGACATCTTTCGGAAGAACACCACCGGCCGGCTAGGCCACATGGTCGGCATGGAAGTGCACGATGTCACCGTGCCTTACGACGCGCTCAAGCCCGGCATGGTCCTGACCATCGAGCCCGCCCTCACCATCCCGGATGAATTCGTCTACATCCGCCTGGAAGACATGATCCTGATCACGCCCAACGGCTACGAGAACCTCTCCGCCAACGTCCCGATGGAGATCGACGCGATCGAACGGCTGATGCGCGAGGAAGGGATGGCCAAGAAGAAGTCCGGCCGATAACGCTAATCCATATCGGATCCACCGCGGCTCGCGTCGCGGATCCACAGAACTCGCTGCGCCGTTTGGGCCGCCGGAAGTTATCCACAGTTTATGGGAATTCCCCCCTTAAACTGTGGGTAACTTCCGGCGGCTCAAACGGCGCTGCCCCTTACGCAAGCGCGTACAAATATTCAACAAACGAACCGATCGCCCCATCCATCCCCTGCACCTTCGGATTAGTCGAGTCGATCAAGTAGAATTCATCCGGCGCGTGCGCCCCCGTCCCGTACCCCAGCCCGAAGTGCACCGCCGGCAAGCTCAGCGGCGGATCGGTGAACACATACCCCGGCCATGAGCCCGCATTGCGCGGCCACAGCTGCGGATCGAGGCCCAGCTTGCGGTACGTCGCCAGCTGCATCTGGACCATTTTGCTGTTCAGGTCGGTTTGGGTCGGGTTGTAGCCGCCGGTCATGTTGACTTCGATGTCGCCGAACCCGCGCTTCGCCAGGTGCGCTTTCAGCTTGGCCAGCGTATCGGCCGCCGTCATGTCCGGCACCAGCCGCATGTCGATCTTCGCCACCGCCTTGTGCGGCAGGACGGTCTTGCCGCCCGGACCGGTATAGCCGCCGACCAGCCCTTCGATATTGATCGTCGGTTTGGACTCCAGCAGCAGGAGCGAATCGACCCAGTTCGTATCGTGCACCCACACCTTGACGCCCAGCTCCTTCTTCGCCGTGCTTTCGGCGTTGCGCGCGGCGTAGTCCCGCACCATCTTCTCCTGCTCGGCGGACAGCGGTCTGGCCTTCTCGAAAAAGCCGTCCACGGCCGGCGTATGGCCATCTTTGGCGACCAGAGTGTTCAAAGCCTGCACCAGATGCCACGCCGGAGAATCCACCTGCGCTTCCAGGCTCGAGTGCACGTCGCGCGCGGGCCCACGGCCCCACTTTTCACCGCTCGAGATCATCTCGAGCTCGACGATGCCCTTGGAGCCGAGCGACACCTCGACGCCCCCGTCGAGCGCCTGTCCGGCGCTCGGCAGGCACACGCCAACGCACTTCTTGAGCGCGGCCGTCACTTCCGGATGCTTGATCACTTCCATGAAATGCGGCGAGCCGATCTCCTCCTCGCCCTCGCATACCAGCACCAGGTTCACCGGCAGTTTCCTGCCCGCCGCTTTGAAGGCCGCCAGCGCGCTGAGGAAGGAGTTCTGCGGGCCCTTCTGGTTCACCGCGCCGCGTCCCATGCAGACCGTGCCGAGATCCTTCTTTTGCACCAGGCGCCCCTCGAGCGGCGGGGAGCTCCACTCCTCCGGAACGAACTGCTTCACGTCATACATGAAATAGACGCCGACCGTCGTGGCCGCGCCGGCGTCGAGCTTGCCGAACACACCGGGTTTGCCCGAGCTGATCGGGATGAGCTTGACCCCGGTAAAGCCGGCCTCCTGCGCGAGCTTCATCATGTGTTGCGGGCCCTGGGGATAGTTGCGGTTCTCCGCGGCGACCGAAGGCAGCGCGATCCACTCCTGCAGGCGCTTGAGGTTCGCGGCGCGCATCGTCTTGATTTGTGCCAGCACCGCGGCCTTGTCCGCGTCCTTCCCGCCCTCTGCGGCCGCCAGGACCGCCGCGGGCGCCGCGGCGAGCACCGCGCCGGAAGCAGCGCCTTGTACGAATTCACGCCGGTTGATGTTGAGATCGTTCGAGTCGGTCATGCGTTGATTCCTTCTCTGATCCGCACGGGAGGGGCCGGCATTATAGCCACTCGCGCTCGCACCTCAGCCAGTGGCGGCATTTCCCGCGGCTGCCCCGCGAGGCCGCCCCATCGGGCTCAGTTCGCGGCGCTCGATGGCTTGAGGTAGGTCTCGAAGTGCGCCACCAGCTTGTGGATGAAGTAATCGTCATCTTTGCCGGAGTAACCGTGGCCGGCTTCCGGGAGCACCACAAGCTCGTGATCGACGCCGGCCTCGATCAGGTTATGAACCATCCTCATGAGAATGCCGGGACGCGGCGAATCGGCCGTGCCGCCGACCAGCATCAGCTTGCCCCGGATCTTGTCCGCCCAGTTGTTGTTGTTCGCGTAGTCGTAAGCGGCCTTGGCGCGAATGGGCAGATCGAGGTAGGGCTCATAGATGATCATGTCATAGGGATTGAGGCCGGGGGCGGAGGCCACGCCAACGCGATAAACATCCGGCGCCTGTGCCAGCGCGCGCACCGTGAAGTAGCCGCCCCACGAATGACCCCACACGCCGACGCGCTCCAGATCGATGAACGCGTGGCGCTTGCCCAGTTGTCGAATCGTGGCCACGTGATCGGGGATCTCGTTGCGGCCCCAGTTGCCGTACACGACGTCATGGAAGGCTTTCGAGCGTTCCGGGGTGCCGCGCGCATCGACTGAAATGACGATGTACCCGAGCTGAGCCAAGGCACGATCCAGCCGCTTCTGGCTGTCCTCGCCCAGCCCGAAATGACGGGTCACCCAGGCGACCTGCGGCCCGCCGTACAGGTGGTCGATGAGCGGATACTTCCTGCCCGGATCGAAATCGATCGGTTTGTACATCACGCCCCATAGCGGGGTCTTGCCGTCGGCCGCAATTACCGTGAATTCCTCCGCCGCGACATATCCGAGCGCCTGCAGTGCGCTGAGGTCCGCCTGCTGGACCGTGGCGAGCTGCTTGCCGTCGCTGGCGTAGAAGTCGGTGCGGAACGGCCGGTCCGGACGAGAGTTCACGGCCACGAAAGTTTTCTTCGCGGGCGACACGGCGACGAAGTTCTGGCCGTCGAGCCGGGTGAGCCGCTGCAATTCTCCACCCGTTAGTTTCACGCGGCACAGGTGCGTGTCGTACGGCCGGTCCTGATCGGGATGCGCGGTGAAGTAGACCCAGCCGCCCGGCTGGTCGACCGACACGACATCGACGACGGGAAATTCACCTTTGGTGAGCGCGCGCACCGGCCTGCCGTCGATCGAATAAAGATAAAAGTGGTTCCAGCCGGTGCGTGAGGAGCGCCAGATCAGGCCCGAGCCGTCCGGCAGGATCGTGGCGTGATTGTCGCCGCCGAAGATGACGTCGTGCTGGATCGCGACAAAGGTCTTGGCGCTTTCCGACAGCAGCGTGCGCACGGCGCCGGTCGCCGGATCGCCCGCGAGCACATCGACCGTCTTGAAATCGCGCGTGTGGCGCGTGAACAGCACTTCCGATCCGTCCGGCCGCCAGCCGATCAGCGTGAAATAGTGGTCCTCGGTATCGCCGAGCTGGAAGGGCCTGGCGCGCTTGGCCAGCACATCGATCGCGTATGGATGGGCGATGTCCAGCGGCGCGCCGGCACGCTGGTACTTGTTCGTCGTAAGCTCCTCCTCGGGCTTGAGGAAGCGGATCACCGGCAGATCCGGCACCGCGCGGCGATCGGCCTTGACGGCAAACAAACGATTGCCGTCCGGCGACCACGGATCGGTGAGACTCTGCCCGATCACCATTCCGCCGCCGATGCGCGTGCGCGGCGCTTCGATGTCCCAGCCGAACTGCGGCGTGCCGTCGGTCGTGAGGGGCACGGTGCGGTCATCCGCCGCGGCACGCAGCACGATGTTGCCGTCCTTCAGGCTGGCGAACCAGCGCCGGTCCGGCGAAGGCGTTTCGGCAACCAGCGTCGACCCCATGATCCAGGTCGGATGCAAATAGGACCGTGGCGTGGCGCGGGCGTCTTTCGATCCGCCCACTGGCGCGATCGAATAGGTATCCGTCGACAAAACGTAGTCGGTGCCTTCGAACGTGAATCGATAGCGGTCCCCGCCAAGCTCGACGATGGAATCGAAGGGCAGACCTTTGTAAGGCGGATCGCGGCCTAGCAGCGCGGCGAGCGCCGCACGCGTCCTGCCCACATCGAGCAGCGGCGCCTGCCGGCCGCTGGCGCCATCGACGCGAAGGATCGCGGTGTTCTCCGGCGCCCCGTCGGCATACCAGAAGCTGGCGCCGTCGAGCAGCCAATTGGGCGCCACCCGCCCGCCGACCACCAGGCCGGTGGGGTCCATGAACCGGTAGAAGCGGCTCAGCCGGGCGGCGTCACCGATCACCGGCCTCAGGTTGTAACGGTCGTCCGGCGGCGGCGAGGCTCCGGCCGCGGCATGGAGCGCGATCGACATCGCGCCTGCGAGGAGCATCGCCCGTTTCCTGCGTTTGTTCGCCATGATCGGACCGTACCGGAGATGCTGCGCGCGGCTAGACAAATTGCGGCCCTTTCAGTTCATTTGACGACTCGTTAGTTGGCGGCCGCGGCGCCCGCTTTGGCGGTGAGGATGGGGTGCATGGGCAGCGTATCCCGGTCGATCACCTTGCCGTCCTTGATGACCGTACGGATCGTCCCGTAGTTGCGCGCGCTGTCGAGCGGATTGGCGTCGAGCAGCAGCAGGTCCGCGAGCTTCCCGCGCTCGATCGTGCCGAGATCGGCGTCCACCTTGTACGCCCGGGCCGTATTGCTGGTGGCGGTCTTCAGGATTTCCATCCGGTCCATGCCTTCCTCCTCGAGAGCCACCAGCGCATTGACCTGATCCCCGTACTGACCGTGCAGGCTCGGCTCGTCGAGATTGGCCTCGTCCGTGGGACGTTCGGCGAGCCGCTGCGGGGATCTGACCGTGGTTTCGGTGGCCAGCAGCATCGTCACTCCGGCCTTGATCATGTTGCGGCGGTTGATCTTGGCGATCTTCACGAAGTCGGTGAACTCCCCCGGGACGAGCTTCTCGCGCGCCGCGAGATTGCGCTGCGTGACCGGCAGCACGGAGATCGCCACGCGACGCTCGACGAGCTTGCGGATGATCTCGTCCGGAAACGGCGTCGTCGGGCCGGACATATCCCCATGCGTGACCAGGTCCACGCCCGATTCGATCACCAGGTTCAGGGCCTCGGGCGACATGATATGCGCCTGCACGGTACGGCCCGCTTTGTGCCCTTCTTCGACGATCGCGCGCTGCTGTCGGGGCGAGAAACAAATGAAAGGCCCCGGCATGTGATCGCTGCCGGCGAATTTGAGGAAGTCGACCTTGCGGGCGTATTCGCGGATGATGGGGCGGATCTCCTCCGGGGACATGTACAGGAGCCTGCGTCCCACGCCCTGCTCCCATTCGTCATTCATGCGCCTGGCGAACCCCTTGCTGACGTGCGCCGCCGCCGCGCCGAAGAAATCCACCGACAAAGGTCCGTCCATCCCGATGATGTGCCCGCCCAGGTAGATGCGGCTGCCCGGAACCTGGCCCGAATTGATCATGTCACGCGCCTTCACCACCATGGTCGGGGGCCGGTTGGTGTCGAACACCGTGGTGACGCCGCTCTTCAACGCGAGCTGCGCGGCCTCCAGCACGAGCTCATGGTAGCGGCCCTCGTACTTGACCAGCGCCTCCAGATCCGGGGAAAAGAGCAGCAGGATCGCATCCATCAGGCCCGGGATCGCATACTTGCCCCGGGCATCGAGCCGCTTCGCGCCCTTCGGAACGGCGACCTCGCGGGCGCTGCCGACCGCGGTAAAGCGCCCGTCGGTGATCAGGATCACTGCGTCGGGAAGCGGCCCCTTGCCGGTGCCGTCGATGACCGTGGCGTTGGCAATCGCCAATGTCTGTGCGCGCACCGGCGCGAAGCAGGCCATGAGACTCGCGAACAGGACCGACACGCATTGCGCTTTTACCCATCGCATGGAGAACCCCCGGGCAATTTTTGTTGCTGGAACCGTGCCGGCCGACAGGACCGGCGCTTGCGCGGCGCGGCGCGAGCAAACGCCCGGCCCGATCGACCCGCGGGCCGGATGCGCCATTAGACAGCATGGCCCGACCCGTGATTTGGGGTCAGGCTGATTTGTGAGTTGGCGGGAGAGGTCTGTCTCCCATATCGTGGGTTGCGTACGTCAATACGCCTATCCACATGCAGAGACCCCGAAGGGTTGGAACTGCAAACTACACTGGGAGACAGACCATGCAAGAGCCTATCACTTCCTACATCGGATTGGACATTCATAAGGATTCCATCGCGGTTGCAGTAGCCCAAGCGGGGCGTTCGACCCCGCGCTTTGTGGGCACAGCGGCGCCGACGGCCAGAGCCCTGTGCAGTGCATTGAAGCGCTGTGGGGCGCCTGAACACACTCTGATCGTTTACGAAGCCGGCCCCTGCGGGTATGGCTGGGCACGGTATCTGAATACTCACGGTTGGCGTTGCGAAGTCATCGCTCCTTCGCACATCACACGCCAGCCCGCCGAGAAGCGCATCCAAACCGATCGGCGCGATGCGCTGCTGCTGGCGCGCGAGTCGCGTTCCGGCAATCTGGTCAAAGTGACTGTGCCTGATGAGCGCGATGAGGCAATGCGCGATCTGTCGCGCGCCCGCGAAGATGCCAATGCCGCGCGTATGCGAGCGCGCATGCAACTCAAAGCGATGCTGCTGCGACACGGACATATCTATCGCGGCAAAAGCTCCTGGACTGCCGCTCACGAGCGCCACTTGGCTGGCATTCGTTTCGAACATCCCGCCCAGCAAATCGCCTTCAATGAATATCGAGCCGCGGTCACCGATGCCCAGGAGCGAGTCGATCGGCTTACCGAAGCGCTGCGCACCCAATGCGAGCAGTGGCGGATGAAACCGGTCGTCAAAGCCCTCATGTGCATGCGCGGCTTCGATAGCATCGCCGCCATCACCTTCATCGCCGAACTCGGTGATCTGTGCCGCTTTTCTCATCCGCGCGCCTTGATGAGCTACCTGGGCTTGGTCCCCTCGGAGTTCTCCACCGGCAATTCCCGTTATCGAGGCTCCATCACCAAAAGCGGCAACAAACATGCTCGACGCATCCTGATCGAATCGGCTTGGACCTATCGCTTCAAAGCCCAGGTCAGTCGCGAAATCCAGGTCCGCCAGCAAGGTCAACCCAAAGCCGTGCGCGATATCGCTTGGAAAGCACAACTGCGCCTGTGCCAGCGCTATCGCAGCCTCCTCATGGGACGCAAGCTTCACAAAAACAAAGTCTGCGTGGCGATCGCTCGCGAGCTCGCAGGCTTCGTTTGGAACCTCGTGCGCCAGGTGAAAATCCCTGCTTAAACGCATCCTCTTGAACCTTCCATCAACCAGGAGAACCCTCACCGACTCAACTGCACCTATCGCTTCAACACCGAAACGGGAACGCGATGCGCGGACCGATGAGGGGAATCCTCGACAGATTTTATGGTGGGCATCCACTGTGATGATCCCCGTTACTAGACCGAGGCAGCCCCGCGAAGAAGAGATGCTGTGCCGGTAACCAACCCGCGGATATCAGAATGATCCATCATCGTCGCAAAAACCATTACCCGCGCCTCGCGTTCCTCTTTCGGTGTCATGAGCTGTTCTGCCTCATCAACCTGTTCGTGCACGCGCGAGAAAAGACCGTGCCTTCGCTTGACTTCTTGGGCCATATCAAAAACTATAGTTGAGCTGCAAGCCAACCGTGCGGGGCCTGAGGCGATAACCCGCCTGCTCCACCGGAAAGAATACGCCCCGGCTCGTGAACGCATCCTCGTTGGTCAGGTTGCGCACGAACACATCGACGTTGAGATGATCGATGGCGATCCGCGCCGCGGCGTCGACCTTGACGTAGTCGCCGGATTCGGTGAACGCGCGCTCGCCGACGAACTCGAAGTAGTCGCCGACATAGATCGCGTCCGCGCGCAGGGAGACGGCCCTGCCGAGGATCTGCAGATCGTGTTGCAGGCTGAGGTTCGCGTTGACTTTGGGCGAGCCGGGCAGGCGGTCGCCCGCGCGAAAGCCGGCGACCGGCGCGTCCTCGGTAATCCGCGCATGAACGTACGAGCCGCCGAATCCGATGCGGAACGTGTCGGCGACGCGCACGTTCGCCTGCAGCTCGACTCCATCGGACTGCGCGCTGCCCACGTTGGGCGTAAAAGTCCACGTGCACGGCAGGCGCGACAGCACCGGCAATCCGCTCCAATCCATGCGGAACGCGGCGGCATCCACGGCCACGCGGCGGTCGAAGAGCGAGAATTTGCCGCCGAGCTCGTAGCTGTCCACCGAGTCGGATTCGACGACGCCCACCGAGTCGAGGCTGATGTTGGTCCCGTCGGCGATGCCGTTGCCATCGATGTCGCAGAGCGCCGCCGGCGGTTTCGGCCGCGGCCGGCCGAGCCGGAAACCCTGCGACCAGCCGGCGTAGACGAGCGCATTGTCGGCGGGCTTGAAACTCAGATTGCCGCGGTAGTTCACGCCCGAATCGCTGGTCTTGTTGCCGGTGGAAGCGCCGCCGGCAAACAGCGGACCCGACGTATCGGTCTGGACGCTGCGATCGTACGAAAACGCGCGCACGCCCCCGGTGAGCGTCCACCGCGGCAGGAACTTCCATGCGACTTCGCCGAAGGCGGCCTTCTGCTTGGTCGTGCGGCGGTCGAAGAAGCTGCTGAGAATGCGCGTCCCCGGGGCATAGATGTTCGTCGCCGGATCGCCGTACCAGATGTCGTTCGGAATGGAGTACTTGTCGTCGTACTCTTCCGCGTACACGCCGGCGAGAAAATTCCAGACGCCCTCGAACTTGGTGGCCAGGCGGATCTCTCCGACGTCGCCGCTGTTGGACGTGGTCGCGTCGCGCGACACCGGATACTGCTGGACGGTGCCGCCGTAGGAGGTCCACGGCACCACGAAATCGGATCCGCCGTCGACGTTGGAATAAGTGGCGAGCAGGCTGGACCAGCCCAGGTCGTATTCCACGACCGCATTGGCGATCCTGATCCTGAAGTCGTACAGCCCGCCGGTCTGCCCGCGCTTCACGTGCTCCGGCGCCACGCGCAGCACGGTTTGTTGGTAAGTTCCGCTGTTTTGCAGCGCCTGCCCGTCGGTCTCGTTCTTCTGCGTCAGGTAATTGAAGGTGAAACGCAGATTGTCGCTCGCCTGGAACAGGGCGGACGCCCGTCCGCCGGAAGAATAGTACGCGCCGACTTCGTCCTCGTCGGTCGCAAATGCCTGTGCTCCATAAGGCGCGACTCGCGTCGCCTGGAAAGCGGCGTCGGAACCGGCCCGGTTGCGATAGAAGCCGCTGTCCGAGAAGGCGTAGGCCACTGCGCGCAGGGCAAGTTTGTCGGCAATGATGGGTACGTTGCCGACGGCCTCGAACTGATGGTTCGTGCCGCCCGTACCGGAGGTCGCGGAATAACCGGCGTTCAGCTTGCCTGCGAAACGGTCGAGCCTGGGCGCGACGGGAATGGTGCGCACGGCGCCGCCCATGGATGAATTGCCGAACGCGGTGCCCTGGGGTCCGCGCAGCACCTCGACGCGCTCGATATCCACGAGCTTGATGTCGACATTGGTGCCGTTCACACCCGCGGATGCGCTCGTGGGCGTCTCGCCGAAGTAAGACGCGGTGGTCGAGCCCGTAGAATAGTTCTGGTAGTTGAGGCCTGTTTCCATGCCACGGATGATGATGGATTGGCCATAGGAGCCCGCCACCTGGTTCACGCCCGGTATGCCGCGCAGGTAATCCTCGGCATGCACGAGACCGCGGCGGTCGATGTCATCGCTGCTGAGGACCGCGATACTGAGCGGAACATCCTGCACACGTTCGCTGCGCTTCTGCGCCGTGACGATGACTTCCTGGATGGTGCTGCCTTGAGCATCTTCCGTCGGGGCGGACGGGGACTTGGCCTGAGATCCCTGTGCCGAGCTGCGCTCCTGCGTCTGCGCGGCGCCATGCTGACCGGCCCGGGCCGCAACCAGGCGCATGCTGCCGGCGTTTGCGAAGCTGGGCGCGCCGGTCGCGGCGGAATTTGCAGTCTGTACGATCGCGATCGCGCCCGACGAATCGCGATGCGCCATCAGCTGCGTGCCTTCCAGGAGGCGCGACAGGGCTTCCTCGGGCGACAAAGGTCCGCTCACGCCGCGCGTGCGCAGGCCCCTGATGTCGTCTTCTTTGTAGACGAGCTGCACGCCGGCCTGTTTGACGTAGGTATCCAGCGCAACTTTGAGAGCGCCGCTGGGGACGTTGAAGTCCAGCGTCTCGGCGAGTGCAAACGCCGTGAACGCCAGTATGCAGACCGCCAGCGCGGACTTCACGAGTGTCGGGCGGAACATGGTGGCTCCCTTTGTGTTATACGACATCGGCGCGTCGCTGTGGATGGGACAAGCCGTCGGCGCAAATCCGTAACGCAGGACGCGCGGCGCTGCCGGTCGTCGGCCGGTTGCGGGCGACGTACCGGATTTCGCGGCGGCGATTGTCTTAGCTCAGTTGGCGGCGCGGCGATTTTCTGCCGCAGCGGGAATCGAATGGTCGAAGCGCAGGCACTCAAAGCGTGGTTCTTCCGGGAGGTGCTCCCCCTGGAGCCGGCCTTGATGCGGTTTTTGCGGCGCAACTGGCGCAATCGCGAGGAACTCCTGGACCTGCGTCAGGACATCTATGCGCGCGTTTATGATGCGGCGCGGGCCGGATTGCCCTTGCAGACCAAGCCCTTTCTCTTCACGGCCGCCCGCAACCATCTCATCAACTGCGCCAAGCGCGCGCAGATCATCTCCATAGAGCGGGTGGCGGAGCTGGAAGCGCTGAATGTCGCCGTCGACAGCATGACTCCGGATCGCCATGCCAGCGCGCGCGAGGAGCTGCGGCGCATGCAGACAGGACTCGAGCGGCTGCCGCCGCGCTGCAGGGAGGTGCTCGTGCTGCGGAAGATCGAAGGTTTGTCGCAGCGTGAGGCGGCAACCCGCATGGGTGTCAGCGAGGACACCGTCGAGCGTCAGATGGTGCAAGGCATGCGCGCGCTCGTGGATTTCATGTTGGGCGGGTCGGGGCGAATCCGCCGCAGGACGGTCGCGGAAGGCACGGAGAAGGGGCGGCAGTCATGAATCAACCATTGCAAAGCGCTGCGACGCGGATCGAGGAGCGCGCGGCGCGCTATCTGGCGCGGCGGCACGAGCCGCAGTGGACTGCGCAGGACCAAGCCGAGCTGGACGCGTGGCTGAAGGAATCGACGGCGCATGAAGTCGCCTATTTGCGGCTGGAGTACGGTTGGCAGAAAACGGACCGGCTGGCGGCGCTACGCGGCGCCAGCCTCGCCGAGGACATCAATCCCGCCTCTCGAATCGCTGCCAGCGCCAGAAGCGGCGCGCAGCCGCTGCGCGCGTCCCGCGGCAGGTCGAGTTTCCTGTGGAGCGGCGCCGCCGCTGCAGCGGTGATGCTCGTTTGCCTGGGCGCCTGGCGCGGTGGTTTGTTCGATGCCGTCCGGTATGCGCACTACGAGACCGAGATCGGCGGACATCAGACGGTACCGCTGGCCGACGGATCGCGCATCGAGCTCAACACCAACACGCAGGTGCGTGCTGATTTTGGGGACAAGGCGCGTACGGTGTGGGTCGATCGCGGCGAGGCCTACTTCGATATCGCGCCGGACCCGGCGCGGCCGTTTGTCGTGTACGCGGGCGAGCGCCGGGTGACGGTATTGGGCACGAAGTTCGCGGTGCGCCGCGACGCAGGGCGCGTGCTGGTGGCCGTGACCGAGGGACGCGTGCAATTGGAGACCACTGCGGCCACGGAGCCGCCGAAAATCATGAAGGGCGGCGACAAGGCCATCGTCGAAAGGACCTCGACGCGCATCGAGTCCGTCACGGCCGAACGCGTCGCCCGGGAACTGAGCTGGCGGCAAGGCATGCTGAGCTTCGATCAGACCACGCTCGCGGCCGCGGCGGAGGAGTTCAACCGCTACAACCGGAAAAAACTGCGCGTGACGGATACTTCCGCGCAGGTGCGCATCGGCGGCAGCTTCGAAGCGGCAAATCTCGGGGCGTTCGTGCGGCTGCTGCAGCAGGGCTTCGGACTGCGGGCGAGCGACGACGGCGAGGAGATCCGGATTTCCCGCTGAATGTGCGGGGCTCGTCGGTGGCCCGGACCGTCCGGGCCTATAATCCCGCCACGTGGACCCCTCCTTTTCCAAAGAAGGCATCGCGCCGGTTCAGGACCGGCTGCTCACGACCTTGTTCCTTGCGGCGCTGTTCCACGGCATCGTGATCCTGGGCGTGTCGTTCGGTGTGGCCGGGCTCAGCGACCCGGACAACTTGCCGACGCTCGAAGTGCTGCTGGTCAACACGCAGCTGCCGCAATCCCGGGTCAATCCGACGGCGGACTATTTGGCGCAGCGCACTCAGCAGGGCTCCGGCAACACCCGCGACGGACGCACGGCCAATCCTCCTTCCTCGCCCATGCCCTTCGACAACGCCGGCACGCCGGAAGGCAAGGCGCTGGCCGATCAGGAGGCTGGACGCAACAGTACCGCGCCGAGCGTGCTTGCCAGCCAGACCGAGCATGGAGCGCGGTTTGGCGATACGGCGCAAGCCACCAGCGGGCAGCAGCAACACGCCCTCCTGATGCGCGCGGGCCCCAGCTCGCCGCTGCCTTCGGCGGATGACAGCGATCAGCTCGTGCTCAAGGGCAAGCAGGAAAACGAGCTGCTGATCACGCCGAATACTCGCGAATCGGACGTCACCGCCTACCTGAGCGGCTGGAAGCGCAAAGTCGAGCGCGTGGGAACGCTCAACTTTCCGGCAAAGATGCGCCGCCGGCGCATGTCCGGAAGCCCCGTGCTCGAGGTCGCCGTGCGCTGGGACGGACAGCTGCACGAAGCGCTCATTCGTCGCTCCAGCGGCCGTCCCGAGCTCGATCAGGCGGCGCTTTCCATTCTCAAGCTGGCCACTCCCTTCGATCCCTTTCCACCTGAGTTGCGCGCGCGCCATCAGGTGCTTCGCTTCGCCTACGAATGGCAGTTCCTGGGCGGAGAACTGGTTGATTCCACCTTAAAAGTCAACGAAGAAGGCAAATGAGGCGCCTGCCCGGGCCCGGTCCGCTTGAGCCCCGCCTGCTGAGGCGGGATACTGGCTTTATGGCGGATTCGAAGTACCTCACCAACCAGCTGCTGATCGCGATGCCGTCCATGGCCGATCCGAACTTCGCGCAGACGGTCACGCTGATCTGCGAGCACAGCGACCGCGGCGCACTGGGCCTGATCCTGAACCGCCCCCTGCAGATGAAATTGCACGACGTGTTCGAGCAGCTCGCGCTCGACACGGTGGACACGCAGATCGGGCAACAGTCGGTGCTGCGCGGCGGGCCGGTCCAGACCGATCGCGGTTTCGTGGTCCATCGTCCCGGCGGCAGCGACGGGCGCGCTCAATGGGACTCGACGCTGCGCATCTCCGACGGCATCCAGGTCACCACCTCGCGTGATGTTCTCGCCGCGATGGCGCGCGGCGAGGGTCCGCCCGATGCGTTCATCGCGCTGGGCTACGCGGGATGGGACGCCGGACAACTGGAGCAGGAGATCCTCAGCAACTCCTGGCTGAGCGTGCCGGCCGATGAACGGGTGATTTTCGAGCTGCCCTACGAGGAGCGCTGGCATGCCGCCGGCCAGCTCCTGGGCGTCGACCTGACCCGCATCAGCACCGTTGCCGGACATGCCTGACCCGGCGCCGCCCGCCACTTCCCCCACAGAACCCTGGATCGCATTGGCATTCGACTTCGGACGCCGGCGCATCGGCCTGGCCAGCGCCGATTCGCTGACCCGCAGTGCGCGGCCGCTAGGGGCGCTCCAGTACACGAAGGAAATCGATTGGACCGGCATCGAGCAGTGGATCCGCGATCTGCGCCCGTGCCAGCTCGTGGTCGGCATCCCGACTCATGCGGACGGCTCCCCTGGCGCCCTGACCCGGGCCGCGCAAAGTTTCGCGCGCGAGCTCGAGCGGCGCTTTAAACTACCGGTCGCAACCGTGGACGAACGCTGGTCCTCCCTCGAGGCAAGCGGGCGGCTGAAGGCCGCCCGCCGCGATGGCCTGCGCAAACCCCGCGTCCGCCACGAAGATGTGGACGCCGCGGCGGCCGGCGTCATCCTGGAAAGGTGGTTGAATTCGACGTAACGACATGCTGAAACAACAGAACGCCGACGGCTCGCTGCAACACCTCATCACCCTCGAAGGGCTCGAGCGCCCGCTTTTGGAACATTTGCTGGAGCGCGCCCAGAGTTTCGTCCGGCCACTGGACGCCCCGTCCATCCGCTCCAGCGCACTCGCCGGCGTTACCGTCGCAAACCTGTTCGGCGAGCCCAGCACCCGCACCCGCGGCTCCTTCGAGCTTGCGGCCCGCCGCATGGGCGCCGAAGTCGTCAACCTCGAGCTGCACCTGTCCTCGCGCAGCAAGGGCGAGACCATTCTCGACACGGTGTTCACCTTGCAGGCGATGCAGATCGACGTGCTCGTCATCCGCGAAACCGAGGCCGGCGTGCTGGGTTTCGTCGCCAAGCACGTCGAGCCGCACGTGAGCGTCCTCAGCGCCGGTGAAGCCCATCTATCGCATCCGACGCAGGGGCTGCTCGATGCGCTGACGATCCGCCAGCACAAAGGTCCCTTCGAGCCATTGACCGTCACGGTCGTCGGCGACATCGCTCATTCGCGCGTCGCGCGCTCCGCCTACCATGTGCTCAAAGCCCTGGGAGTCGGAGAGCTGCGTATCATGGCGCCGCCGGCTTTCATGCCCGAGACAGGGGAGTTTCCCGGCTGCCGGCGCTTCAGCTCGATCGATGAGGCGATTCGCGGCGCGGATGTGGTGATGATGCTGCGGATCCAGAAGGAGCGCATGGCGCAGACCAGCGTGCCCGAGAGCGAACGCTATTTCCGCGAGTATGGCCTGACGCCCCAGCGGCTGCAGCTGGCCAAACCCGATGCCATCGTGATGCATCCAGGACCGATGAACCGCGGCATCGAGATCGATTCCACCGTCGCAGACGGGCCGCATTCGGTGATCCTGCAGCAGGTCTCCAACGGCGTCGCGGTGCGCATGGCTGTCCTCGAAGCGGTAACCGACCGCGTGCGGCGCCTCAGGCAGGGGATATGAAACCTCACCGCGACACCATCTTCGTCGAGGAAGCTGAGGTTCTCGGACAAACGGCTTACGAGGGCGGCCAGTTCGTCCTGCGCCTCGAGGCGCCGCGGTGCGCGGCCAAGGCGACGCCGGGCAGCTTCGCGCATCTCACCTGCGATCCCTCGGTGCCCATGCGCCGGCCATTGTCAATCATGCGTGCCGATCCGCAGGGAAACTGGATCGAAGTGCTGTACAAAGTAGTCGGCTCCGGCTTGCGGCATCTGTCCCAGCGACGCGCCGGTGACCAGGTCAGCCTGATGGGACCCATCGGCAGAGGTTTCGAACCCCATCCGCAGCGGCCGCGCACCCTGCTCATCGGTGGCGGCGTGGGAATCCCGCCGATGGTCTTCCTGGCCGAAGCATTGCTTGCGCGCAGCGACGCGCGGTGGCAACCCCTGGTGCTGATGGGATCGGAGATACCGTTCCCGTTCCGCGCGCGGCCATCGACGATCCTGTTGCCGGGCATGCCCGAAGGGGCAATCGCCTGCATGCCCCTGATGGACGAGTGGGGGATTCCAAGCCGGCTCGCCAGTCTGGCGGGCTATCCGGGCTGCTACGCCGGGTACGTTACCGATCTTGCGGCCGAGTGGCTGCAGACGTTGAGCGCCCCGGAATTGAGTGAGGTCGAGATCTTTACGTGTGGGCCGACTGCGATGCTGAAGGCCGCGACAAAGCTCGCGCGGCGCTTCGACGTACCCTGCCAAGTGTCACTGGAAGAGTTCATGGCGTGCGCCGTGGGTGGATGTGCGGGCTGCGTGGTGCCTGTGCAGACCGAACAGGGAGTTGCCATGAAGCGGGTTTGCGTCGACGGGCCGGTGTTCGAGGCGCGGACGGTCTTTGCGGGGTAGGAAGAGGGCATCGTAGCCCGCCCATGAGGCACTCTCCGGCCCGCACATCCATGTGCGGTCGTTCGCCCGGATCGACTGCACTTTAAGTGCAGTCGATAAAGACACCGGGCTCACCCAAAGTTGATCTTCGCTTCCAGGTTGGTGCGCGAATCGGCGTTGCTCAGCGCCTCTTCCAGATCGATGCGTCCATCCTTGTAAAGCTTGTACAGCGCGACGTCGAAACTCTGCATGCCGCGCTCGGTGCTGTTGCGCAGCGCTTCCTTGGCGCCAATGATGTCGCCTTTCTTGACCAGCTCCGAGATGTGCGGGGTGTTCAACATCACTTCCACGGCCGCCGCGCGCCGCCCGTCCAGGCCGCGGACCAGCCGCTGGGACATGATGGCCCGCAAGTACTGCGCCAGATCCAGGTAGATCTGCGCATGCTGCTCGCGGGGAAACATGTTGATGATGCGATCGAGCGCCTCGGCGCTGTTGTTCGCGTGCAGCGTCGCGATGCACAGGTGCCCGGTGCCGGCCAGCGAGATCGCCGCTTCCATGCTCTCGCGATCGCGAATCTCGCCGATCAGAATCACGTCCGGCGCCGCGCGCATGGCACTGCGCAGGGCGCGCGCATAGGACTTGGTATCCAGGCCGACCTCGCGCTGATTGATGATCGACTTCTTGTTCGTGTGCAGGAACTCGATGGGATCCTCGATCGTGATGATGTGGTCGGAGGAATTCTCGTTGCGATAGTTGATCATCGCGGCCAGCGTGGTGGATTTGCCGGAACCGGCCGCGCCGACCATGAGCAGCAGCCCGCGCTTGTGCATGACCAGATCCTTGAGGACCTCCGGCAGGCCGAGCTTCTCCAGGCGCGGCATGTCGGCGGTGATGTAGCGCAGGACCATCGCGGGAAAGCCGCGCTGATGGAAGACGTTGACGCGAAAGCGCCCGAGGCCCGGCTCGGAGATGGCGAAATCGATCTCCAGCTCTTCGTTGAAGTGCTCGATCTGATCCTGGTTCATCAGCCCGAAGGCCGCCTGACGCACCGTCTCGGGCCCGAGGATCTGTTTGTTGACGGGAAAGATCTTGCCTTCGATCTTGATCTTGACGGGCGCGTTGGAGGTGAAGAACAGGTCCGAAGCCTTGCGCGTCACCATCAGCTTGAACAGCGGCTTGGTGTTGAGCGTCAGGTGAGGCTGCAGGCCGCTGGTGCCGTCTTCCTCCGCCGCCGGGCCTTCACCCTGCGGCTCCGCCAAGTTGGCATCGGCCGGCTGCATCAGAACACCTTGGCGCCGCCGTCCTCGTTCTCATCGAGGATGGTGAGCGACTGGGCGTTTTCCAGATCGGACTTCATCTCGCGCTTGCTCTCCAGCTTGATGCGCAGGCGCAGCTCGTTCTTCGAATCGGCGTTGCGCAGCGCGTCCTCATAGGAGATGAAGCCGGTTTCGTACAGATCGTACAGCGCCTGATCGAAGGTCTTCATGCCCTGGCGCGTGGAGCGGGACATCACTTCCTTGATCTGCGCCACCTCGCCTTTGAAGATCAGGTCCTGGATCAGCGGTGAATTGAGCATGATCTCCATCGCCGCGATGCGTCCGCTGCCGCTTTCGCGCGGAATGAGGCGCTGGGAGATCATGGCGCGGATGTTGAGCGACAGGTCCATCAGCAGCTGCTCGCGCCGCTCGTCGGGGAAGAAGTTGATGATGCGGTCGAGCGCCTGGTTGGCGCTGTTGGCGTGCAGCGTGGACAGCACCAGGTGGCCGGTCTCGGCGAACTGGATGCCGTATTCCATGGTCTCGCGGTCGCGGATCTCGCCGATGAGGATGACGTCGGGCGCCTGTCGCAGGGTGTTCTTCAGCGCGTTGTGCCAGTTCTCCGTATCGACTCCCACCTCGCGGTGCGTTATGACGCAGCCCTGGTGCGGGTGGATGTATTCGACCGGATCTTCGATAGTCACTATATGGCCGCGGGTTTTTTCGTTGCGGTAACCGACCATGGCCGCCAGAGTGGTCGATTTTCCCGAGCCCGTGCCGCCAACCACGATGACGAGCCCGCGTTTGGTCAGCACGACCTCGCGCAGGATCGGCGGCAGCTCGAGCTCTTCGAAGGTGGGAATCTTGGCGTTGATGGTCCTCAGCACAGCGCCGATCTGGCCCTGCTGCACGAAGGCGCTGACGCGGAAACGCCCGATGCCGGGCGGGGCGATGGCAAAATTGCACTCCTTGGTGGCATCGAATTCGCGCGTCTGCTTGTCGTTCATGATGGCGCGCACCAGCACCGAGCTTTGCTCGGGAGTCAATGTACGCTCGCTCTGGGGGCGGATCTCGCCGTCGATCTTGATCGCTGGAGCGAAGCCCGCCGTGATGAACAGGTCCGAGCCCTTCCGCTCGACCATGCGCTTGAGCAGGTCTTGCATCAGTTTGATGGCTTGTTCGCGCTCCATCTGGGTTCCTGCAGGCTAGAGGCTGTCTTTGTTCTGAGCCTTGTAACGCGCTTCTTCCTTGCTCACCGAGCCCTTGCTGACCAGCTCCTGCAGACACTGGTCCAGCGTCTGCATGCCCTGAGCCTGGCCGGTCTGGATGGAGGAGTACATCTGCGCCACCTTGCCCTCCCGGATCAGGTTACGGATCGCCGGAGTGCCGATCATGATCTCATGCGCTGCGACGCGTCCGCCGCCGATCTTCTTCAGCAAGGTCTGCGAAATGACCGCGCGCAATGATTCGGACAGCATCGAACGCACCATGTCTTTCTCTTCGCCGGGAAACACATCGACGATGCGATCGATGGTCTTGGCGGCGGAGCTCGTATGCAAGGTACCGAAGACCAGGTGACCGGTTTCCGCGGCGGTCAGCGCCAGACGTATGGTTTCCAGGTCGCGCATTTCACCGACGAGCACCACGTCGGGGTCTTCGCGCAGCGCCGAGCGCAAGGCTTCATTGAACCCGAGGGTATCGCGATGGACTTCGCGCTGGTTGATGAGGCAGCGCTTGCTTTCATGGACGAACTCGATCGGATCCTCGATCGTGATGATGTGGTCGGGCCGGTTGTCGTTGCAGTGATTGATCATGCCGGCCAGGGTCGTGGATTTGCCCGAGCCGGTCGGCCCGGTGACCAGCACCAGACCGCGCGGCAGCATGCACAAATCACGGAAGATCTTCGGCGCCGCCAGATCGTCCAAGGTCAGGATCTGGGACGGAATGTTGCGAAACACCGCCCCGGCACCGCGGTTCTGATTGAACGCATTGACGCGGAAGCGGGCCAGCTTGGGGATCTCGAAGGAAAAATCGGTTTCGAAAAACTCCTCGTAAGCCTTCCGTTGCTTATCATTCATGATGTCGTACACCATGCTGTGGACTTCCTTGTGCGTCAGCGCGGGCATGTTGACCCGCTTCATGTCGCCATCCACACGGATCATGGGCGGCACGCCCGCGGACAGGTGCAGGTCGGAAGCGTTGTTCTTCACTGCAAAAGCGAGCAACTGTGCGATATCGACAGCCATTCTTGAGCTCCCTGAGGGGGGGCCAGTATAGCGGAGGCCCGTCGCTCTAAATATGTTAATTGGTGCGCATTCTGAAGGGCTAGCGACGGTCCGCGGGCAAATAGCCGCCGCCGCTGCCCGCGCCAACCGTGACCCCGGTTCCATTACTCTGGTCGCGGTCAGCAAAACGCAGCCGGCCGAAGCGATCCGGGCGTTGCGGGACCTTGGCGTTACTGATTTCGGGGAAAGCTACGTTCAAGAGGGCATAGCGAAAATTGACGCCTTGGGCGCCCTCCCCGGCATCCACTGGCATTTCATAGGCCAATTGCAGTCGAACAAGACTCGTCCCGTGGCGGAGCGCTTCGATTGGGTGCATAGCGTGGACCGCATCGCTATCGCCCGCCGTCTGAGCGCGCAGCGACCGTTCCATGCCCCGCCGTTGAATGTCTGCTTGCAGGTACGCATAGCGGACGAGCCGAGCAAAGGTGGTGTGATGCCCGCCGACTTGGGTGAACTGACGGCGGAGGTTGCGCGTCTGGATCGGCTGAGGTTGCGGGGATTGATGTGCCTTCCACCCCAGACGGACGATCCGGTCCGTCAGCGGAGCTGGTTCAGGCAGCTGCGCGAGCTGTTCGAGCAGCTCAAGCGCGAGGGTTACCCGCTGGATGCGCTATCGATGGGGATGAGCGGGGATTTTCCCGCCGCGATCGAGGAGGGTGCCACGCATGTACGGATCGGTACGGCGATCTTTGGCGCCCGCAGGACACGAGGACAATGAACATGCAGCTCACCAGGATCGCTCTCATCGGGGCCGGCAACATGGCGGCTGCGCTCATCGGCGGTTTGCGTGCCAGCGGCTTCGATCCCACCCGGATCGTCGCCTCCGACCGCGTGCCCGAACAGCTCGGGAAACTTCGCGAGAAGTTCGGCGTTGGCACGTTCGTCAACAATGTACAAGCGGTGGCCGGTGCCAATTTGGTTATATTGGCGGTCAAACCACAGCATCTAGCGGCTGTAGCAACTGAGCTCGCACCCGCCGTGGCCGCCGAACGTCCCATCGTTCTGTCGATAGCAGCAGGGATACGGATCGAGTCGATTCGCAGCTGGCTCGGCGGCTACGCAAGCATCGCGCGTGCCATGCCCAACCGCCCCGCGCTGCTGGGGAAGGGCATCACCGGGCTATTTGCTTCCGCCGCGATCGATCGGCCCGCTCGCGCAGCCGTGGAGCGCGTATTGCGCGCCGTGGGTGAGGTCGTGTGGGTCGAGCGGGAGGAATTGCTGGATGCCGTGACCGCGGTTTCCGGCAGCGGTCCGGCGTATTTCTTTCTGTTGATCGAGCTTCTCGCCGAGGCTGCACGGGAGCTGGGTTTGTCGGCGCAGGCGGCCCGTCTTCTGGCGATCGAAACCGCTTACGGAGCGGGCTGCATGGCCCACGAGCCCGGCAGCGATCCGGCGCAATTGCGCGTTGAAGTGACCTCGCCGGGCGGTACCACGGCCGCGGCCCTGGCGGTGCTTGAGAATGCGGATCTGCGTGGTATCGTGCGCCGCGCAGTAAACGCGGCTTTCCGCCGCTCCGCCGAGTTGGCAAAGTAAAAAATATGGCAGCTCTTCGTTATCTCGTCAGTGCGTTGCTGTGGCTGGCCGTATTCGCCTTCCTCATGCGGGTGATCCTGCAGATCGTGCGCGCCGACTTTCGCAATCCGCTGGCAGAAGCCATCGTGCGAGTCACCAATCCGCTGGTGCTGCCTCTGCGGCGCGTCATCCCGCCACTGCGCAAGCTCGATCTGGCCTCCGTCGTCGCGCTGCTGATCGTGGAGCTTCTGGCGCAGGCGATTATTTTGTCGCTGGATGGACTGTCGCTCACCCGCTATGGCCTGCCTTCCATCGGGCTGCTGCTGCATGCAGCGGTGTTCGATCTGGTCATCAAACTCGTGCAGTTCTATATCGGCGCCGTGCTGATCTATGTGCTGCTGAGCTGGATCGCCCCCGGGACTTACAGTCCCGCCGCATCATTGCTTTCAAGCATTTGCGAGCCGATTCTAGCGCCCGTTCGCAGGGCATTTCCGCTGATCGGCGGCCTGGATTTATCGCCGCTGTTCGTGCTCATCGGCTTGCAGGCCCTGCTCATTTTGCTGCGTACCGGATTCTGAGCCTGCTCGCCCGAGCGCAAAATCCCTATAAAACAGGCGCCGGCCGCATCTGAGCGCAAAAATTTTTTTGGTGAATGCTTATCTCCCGCGTTTTCTTGTGCTATTTTTCCGCGCGATTTTTTCGCGGGACTCATGCGGTCCCACACCATCCACACGACAGGAGACAACCCTTATGGCGAAGAAGAACTCCGCGCCGACCAAATCCGAAGTTCTGGCTCAGATTTCCAAGGACACCGAATTGTCCCGCAAGCAGGTGAGCGCCGTATTCGAATCTTTGAATGGCATCATCAAGAAGAGCCTGCGCGGTGGCGGCCTGTTCACCCTGCCGGGCTTGCTGAAGCTGAAGGTCGTCAAGAAGCCCGCCACCAAGGCACGCGAAGGCGTCAACCCGTTCACCGGCGAGAAAATGATGTTCAAGGCCAAGCCGGCGAGCAAGAAAGTGCGCGCACTGCCCCTGAAGAACCTGAAGGCGATGGTGAACTAAGGGAATCCGCTTTCCGGAGCGGCCGGAAGGTCAAAGCGGCGCCTTTGGCTTTCCGTGCTGGGAACGGCTGGTGATTCGGCCGTCAAAATGCAGCCGCTCCGGGATGTCCCGGCAAAATCGAAGTGCAATCCCGTGGGGCGTTCAGCTCCGGTCGAAGTCGAGTGACGCCGAATTGATGCAATAGCGCAGTCCCGAGGGCTGCGGCCCGTCCTCAAACACGTGGCCCAGATGGGCACCGCAAGCGGCGCAGAGGACCTCCTCCCGAACCATTCCATGACCCGCATCTCGTACGACGCGCACGCGGTCGGCTGCCAAGGGCAGCCAGAAGCTCGGCCAGCCGGAGCCGGAGTCATACTTGTGCTCCGAGCTGAACAGCTCTGCGCCACAGCAAACGCAGGTGTACTGACCCTTGTCCTTGCTGTGGACGTAGCGGCCGGAAAATGGCCGTTCGGTGCCCTTTTCCTGTGTCACGTGAAACTGCTCGGGCGTGAGCCGGGCGCGCAATTCGGCTTCGGTCGGCTTGGTCATGGCTTGACTCCCAATTTGAGCAGCAATCCGTTCAAGCGACGGACGAAATCGGCAGGGTCGCTGAGTTGTCCGCCTTCCGCAAGAGTAGCCTGATCGAATAACAACAACGCCAGTTCGTTGAACCAGGCCGATTCGCTCACGCCGTCGAGATACCTCAGCAACGGATGCTGGACGTTCACCTCCAGAGCCGGTTTGGTGGCGGGCGGTTTCTGGCCGGTCGCTTCGAGAACGCGTCGCAAAGGCTCGCCAATATCATGCTCACCCAGCACCAGGCACGCCGGTGAGTCGGTCAGGCGAGAGCTTACGCGTACCTCGCTCACGCGCTCACCCAACGCCTCCTTGATCTTGCGTAGCAGAACTTTGCTTTCCTTCAGATCGCCGTCGCGGACTTGTCTATCGGCCTCACCGAGCAAAGCGCCGAGGTTGAGATCGCCGCCGCGCGCAATGTTCTGGAATTTCTTGCCGTCAAACTCGTTGAGATGGCCCATGAGCCACTCATCCACGCGATCATAGAGCAGCAAGGTCTCGATCCCCTTGCGACGCAGAAGCTCCAGATGCGGACTGGAGCGCGCCGCGTTGAAGGTGCTTGCAGTGATGTAGTAGATCCGCTCCTGCCCCTCCCGCATGCGCGCGCGATAGTCGGCCAGCGACTGGTCTTGTTCCTCCCGGTCAGTGTGCGTGGTGGAGAAGCGCAGAAGCTTCGCGATCCGCTCGCGGTTCGCGAAATCCTCCACGATGCCTTCCTTGAGCACCGCGCCGAATTCCTTCCAGAAGCCCAGGTACTTGGCCGCGTCGTCCTGCGCAAGCTTCGCCAGCATATCGAGCGCCCGCCGCGTCAATGCGCCGCGCATGGTGTCGATTTCCGGCTCCTGCTGCAGTAACTCGCGCGAGACATTGAGTGGCAGGTCGTTCGAATCGATCACTCCCTTGATGAATCGCAAGTAGAGTGGCAGGAACTGTTGGGCGTCGTCCATGATGAATACGCGCCGGACATACAGTTTGAGGCCGCGGGGCGCCTCCCTTTGCCAAAGATCGAATGGCGCATGCGCCGGCACGTAAAGCAGACTGGTGTATTCGCGCTTGCCTTCGACCTTGTTGTGGCTCCAGGCCAGGGGGTCGGAGTCGTCGTGTGTAAGGTGCTTGTAGAATTCCCTGTAGGCCTCATCGTTCAGCTCGGTGCGCGCTCGCGTCCAAAGCGCTTGCGCGTGATTGACCATTTCAAAGTCGAGCGAAGCCTTGCCTTCCTTGCGCATGTAGACCGGCAGGGCGATATGGTCGGAGTAGCGGCGCACCAGGCCGCGCAGCCGGAAACCATCGGCAAATTCCCTGGCATCGGCTTTCAAATGCAGGATGACCTGCGTGCCGCGCTCGGGGAGCGTGTGGTTCTGCACCGTAAATTCGCCCTCCCCCGCCGATTCCCAGCGGACCCCCTCTTCGGGCGCCGCGCCAGCCTTGCGCGACAACACCTCGACGCGATCGGCGACGATGAAGGCCGAATAGAACCCGACGCCGAACTGGCCGATCAGCTGGGAGTCTTTCTGCTCATCGCCGCTCAAGCGACGGAAGAACTCCGCGGTGCCGGAGCGTGCGATGGTTCCGAGCTGTTCGGTGATTTCCGCTCGGGACAGACCGACGCCGTTGTCGCGAATCGTGAGTGTCCCGGCCTCGGCATCGAAGTCGACGGTGATCTTCAGATGCGGGTCATCGGCCAGAAGCGCAGGATCCGCCAGCGCTCGGAAGCGCAGCTTGTCTGCCGCATCGGAGGCGTTGGAGATCAGCTCGCGCAGAAAAATCTCCCTGTGGCTGTACAGGGAGTGGATCATCAGCTTCAGCAGTTGCTTGACTTCAGCCTGAAAGCTCAGCGTTTCCTGAGCAGCCATCGTATCCATGCGCCACCTTTACAGCGAAAGAGGCGTCGCATTTTTGGGGCGCAGAGCGGGATGTCAAGATGGAAGCGCCGGCCGCGCCGCGGCTACAGGCTGAGCCAGAGCTGGCGCAGGCAGCTGACCCAATCGTCCAACTCATCCCAAGCTAGCAGCAGCACTTCCACGTTCGTTTTCGCCGGGTGGGGCCCGAGGGCCGTTGGCAAGAACTATAGGAATGCCGCTCGCCAAGAGGCGTGAGACGGGTCACAGGCCGATTTTCTTCAGGATTTTCCGTACCTCGGCGCTCCACGGAGCCCCTTGCTCGGGCCTATCGGCCAGCGCACACTGGCTGCATCGATGAAGAGAATCGTAGTCCTAAATCCCAAGGGTGGCTCGGGAAAGACCACCATTGCCATCAACCTTGCCAGCTACTACGCCGTCCAGGGCCTCAAGCCGGCATTGATGGATTACGACCCGCAAGGGTCTGGCACCCGATGGCTGAAGAAGCGCACGGGCGAGCAGCCGGCGATTCATGGCATCGCGGCATACGAACGTAATCCGCGTGTTACACGCACGTTCCAGTTGCGACTGCCGCAGGGCACGCAGCGCGTCGTCGTGGACACTCCTGCTGCGCTCGACGCTCAGAAAATGTCCGAGCTCACCGGCCGCGCGGACGCCATCCTCGTCCCGGTGCTGCCTTCAGAGATCGACATCCATGCCTGCTCCAGATGCATCGCCAATCTCCTGCTCGTGGCCAAAATACCGCGGCAAGACGAGCGCATCGGCGTGATTGCCAACAGGGTCAAGAAAAACACGCTCGCCTACCAATCGCTCATGCGTTTTTTGACGAGCCTGCGCATCCCCATCGTCGCGACGCTGCGTGACTCGCAAGCTTATCTGCGAGCGGTCGAATCGGGCGCCGGCCTGCATGAAATGAAGCAGCAGCCCATGCTCGAGGACTTGGAGCAGTGGGAGCCGCTGATAAATTGGCTGGAATCACGCAAGGCGACGGGTGCCGAGAATCTGCCTGCGTCTGCAGGGACTCAGAGCCCCGCTCCCTCGCCGCCACCGGAAGATTTCCGGGCTGACGGGGTTCTCTCCCGCGCCTCGTAAGGCAGGCTCAACCCTTTATTTGTCCCGGTCCCAGCTGTTGCGCACCTTGTCCGCCCAGCTTTTATAGCTGCTCCAGCTATATAGATTGCGCGTGATCGCAGAATGGCGGCTGCCGCTCTTCTGCCCGCGATTGAGCCAGTTGTAGGCATCCCAGCCTTCGGCCTTGGTGCGCGCCCGCGCCGGTTCGTTGCCAGCTCGATGGCCGTCTCTTTGCTGAGGGTGGCCATAGGGTTTGGCGTGGTGGGATTTGCCGTCGTTCATTCGCTGTGTGCCTGAGGTTTGCCCGGGAGTTTTGACAGTACTGCCCCGTCGCCACTTGCAGACAGGAACTGGATCACATGCATTTTTTAGGGGGGCGGAATTAGGTCGCGCTGTCGCCAGCAGCCGCTTCGAACAGTGGCCGCATCTCCGTAAGCGATTGATCTATCGCGTCCGGCAGCAAAGTCGTGTACGCGTCCAGGAGTACCAGGGCGTTGCGGGCGGGATCGTTGCGCGTCGCCGCCCCCAAGCGCCGGGCGATTCCGCGATTGACTTTGTGCAGTTGCGCATAGGCCTCCTTCAAGCCGGCGAATGCGCGGTCGAAGGCCTCGGGACGGGACTCGTTGCTGCCCAGCATTTCGGCCAGCGCATAGCTCGCCACGGACCGGAAAATGGTTTCCGGCTCGCTGGCCAGCGGCAGGTGAAAGCGCGCCATCGGCCGTAAAAAGCCCGTGCGCGGACAATCGCTGGCGGCCATGATCAAACCGAGCAGCGAACTGAGCGCCTGCTGGGCCGTGGTCTCCTGCGAGACCAATCTCTCGCTCGTGCGTACGTCGACGCGCACCTGATCGTATGAAACGACGCGCTCCAAACGTTCGATCACGCCGACCAGGTGCACCGCCACAGGGCACTGCGGATGGATCGCGGCTTTCAAAGGACAATTCTCGCATTGGTTGAATCCCAGCACGGTCCAGAAGGGCAGCTGCTTGGGATGGGGATTCAGCAGGCGGAAATTACGCGCATCGAAGAACAGATCGAACCGCTCGCGGCTGCCATCGGGCAGCACGAAGCGGTAGAGGATGCGCATGGGGGTCATCATCCCACGATACTCCGCGCGACTTTAACAGGGGCCCGGCCGCCTCAACTCACGAGCCGATAGCACGGCTGATAATGCCCATTGGCGATCTTCATCCGTTTCTGGTCCACGAACGCAGTCAACAGGCTGTCCAGCTCGCCGACGATCGCACGATCGGCCTGCAGCTCGAAAGGACCGAAGCGCTCGATGGCCCGCACACCGTATTCCTTCACGTTGCCGGCCACGATGCCGGAAAACGCCCGGCGCAGATTCGCGGCCAGCGCGTGGACGGGCTGGTCGAGGCCCAGCCTCAGGGCGCGCATATTGGCGTGATTCACTTCGAACGGCAGCTGGAACTCGAGTGGAATGCGCAGCAGCCAGTTGAAGTTGTACGAGTCGCTGACCCGTTTGCGCCAATCGCGCACGGCTTCCATGCCCTTCACCATTTCGCGCGCGACCCCGGCGGGGTCGCCCACGAGAATGCGATAGCGCTGCTGCGCTTGTGGCCCCAGCGTCGCGCCGATGAACGCATGGATGCGTTCGAAATATGCGGCGCTTTCCCGCGGACCGGTGAATATGAGCGGCGCCGGCTGGTCCGCATTGGCCGGATCGAGCAGTATGCCGAGCAGATAGAGGATTTCCTCGATCGTGCCCACGCCACCCGGAAAGACCAGTATGCCATGGCCGAAACGCACGAATGCTTCGAGCCGCTTCTCGATGTCCGGCATGATGACCAGATGGTTGACGATCGCGTTGGGCGGCTCCGCGGCGATGATGCCGGGCTCGGAAATGCCGATGTAGCGGCCGCTGAGGGTGCGTTGTTTCTGATGTCCGATGGTGGCGCCCTTCATCGGTCCTTTCATCGCACCCGGACCGCACCCGGTACATACGTCCAGTCCGCGCAGCCCCAGCTCGTAACCGACGGTTTTCGTGTAATCGTACTCGTCGCGGCTGATCGCATGCCCGCCCCAGCAGACGACCACGTTCGGCCGGCCGCGCACATCGAGCATGCGCGCATTGCGCAGAATGTGGAACACGGCATTGGTGATGCTGCTGGAGCGGGTCAGGTCGAACCGTCCGCTGTCCACGATCTCGTTGGAGATGTAGACGACGTCGCGCAGCACCGCGAACAGATGCTCCTTGATGCCTTTGATCATCTCACCATCGACGAATGCGCTCGCTGGCGCGTTGTGCAACTCCAGCCGGATTCCCCATGCCTCGCGGGTCAACGCCAGATCGAAGTCGCGATAGCGCTCGAAAATCAGCTTGGCGTCGTCGAGTTCGCCACCGGAGTTCAGCACCGCGAGGGCGCATTGGCGGAACAGCGGATAAAGACCGCCCTGGCCGGTATCGAGCAGCTTGTCGATTTCAGCCTGCGAGAGGTTCTCGAGGCTGCCCTTGGGCGTGACGCGGGCATCGACGAAGTCTTCGGGGAGAACGACGGTTTCCATGAGTCAGGGCAGAATCTCGATCGGAGTATTCGGTGCTGTCAGCAACCATAACTCCACCATGTCGGAGTTGGATACCGCAATACAGCCGTCCGTCCAATCGCGTTTCTCGTAGTACTCGGGTGAATGGCGGGGCCGGTTGGGCAGTCCGTGGATCATGATGGCGCCGCCCGGCTGGACCCCGCGCTGGCGCGCGCGCGCGACATCCTGCTCGTTGGGATAAGAGATCTGGATCGACAGGAAAAAATCGCTGTGGGCATTGCGGCGGGTAAGAAGGTAGCTGCCTTCAGGGGTGCGGAAATCTCCTTCGCGCTCCTTGTGGCCGGAAGGGTCGAGCCCCAGTGCAATCCGGTAGGTGGCGATCACTTTTCCATCGCGCATCAACAGCATGCGCCGTTCGCTCTTGTGCACGACCACTTTGTCGGCCGAGTGCAGAACGTCCGGGACGCTCGATCCGGGCACGGCAAACAAGCTGCAAAGAAGCAGCACCATCGACCTGAACATCATCGCCACTTTACCTGTAAATCATTCATCCAGCAGTCATACGGCCGGCTCGGCCCTTATCGCATCGGTCCGTGAAGTCATGGCTTGACGGTCGTTGCAGACGCACTCGCGGGGACTGCTTCGATTACCGGCAGCACGATAGGGGTTTTCGGCCGCACCTCGGCAAAATCAACGTCCGGATTGTGTTGCCGCAGGAGCCAGATCGGAACCGCGGGGTTGTTCTGCGCGATCGACCACAGCGATTCCCCGCGGCGGACGATATGGACCTCGGTGCCCACGATCCGGTTGGCGGCAAAGAACGCCTCCTGCAGCCCTTGATGGTATGCGCGGCGACGGCGCTCGAACTCCTCCACCGAGACCTGCGTCAGCTCGATCGTGAGCCGCCGGCCGGTGACCACCGGCTGGCCATACCGGAGCTTGTTCAGCTCGCGCAGACGGCTCGCCCGCAGATCGAGCCATTCGGCGATATGGCCGAGCGTCTCCGCGGCCTGAATTTCGATGGTGAGATCCTCGGCGATGGAGTAGTCGCTGGGATCGGCCACCAGCGGACTTTGCTCGCTCGCCACCAACTGCGGACCGATCTCTTCGGCCTCGGTTTCCGAGACCGGCTCGGCATTCTCCGCGCGCGCGATTTCGCGGTCGTTCTCCGCCACTTCGACCTCGGTCACGGGCGGCTCAGCTTCCGGCGGAGCGGGCGGCGGAGCCTGAGCTGCCACCGCGGCCGCGGCCTTCGCAGCGGCCGCCTCCTGCGCTTTCTTCGCCGCCATGGCTGCTGCCTGCTCGCTTGCCTTGGCTTTCGCCTTGGCATCGGCCTCGGTCTTGGCCTTGGCTGCCGCCTTGGCCTTGACCTTCGCTTCTTTCTCTGCTGCGGCGGCCTCCACTTGCGCCAGCTCGACCTTCTCCTCGCCCGCTTGCGGAATTCTCAGGACCTGCCCCGCCCGCAACCGCCGTGAATCGCGCAGCCCATTGGCTTGGAGCAGCGAATCGATCGAGACTTTGCTCGCCGACGCGATGCTCGAAAGCGTCTCGCCCTTGCGCACCCGATGCAGGACCTCGGGCTTCTGCTGGTCGAAACGCTGGCCGGGATCGAGGCTGGCCAGTCGGATCGCCGGATCGATCTCGAGACCCTCCGGCAATCGCAACTCGAAGCCCCTCGGCACGCGCCGTTCGCCGCGCCACACCGCCGAAGTCAGCGAAGGGTTCAGTATGCGCAGCATTTGCGCGTCGATGCCGAACGTGCGCTCCAGCGCAGTGACCGGCACGTAGGCCTGCAATACCACGCCGCGCGTCTTGATCTCCGGATGCCGCTGCAAAGCGCCGAAGTATTTCTCCGGATCCTGGTCGACCTGGAGCGCGGCCAGAAATGCGATGTAGTAGTTGCGCGAGGCGAATCCGAAGGTACGGCTCTGGTAGGTCCGCGAGATCCTGACGATGTCATCGGTGCCCAGCTGCTCCTTGGCCCGACGCATGCCCGCGGGACCGTGATTGTAGGCAGTCAGGGCGAGCGGCCAGGAGCCGAGGAGATCGTAATTGAACTTCAGGAAACGCGCGGCGGCGACGGTCGAAAGATACGGGTCCATGCGCTCGTCGACATCGGCATCGATGCGCATGTAGCGTCGCCCGGTGGAACGGATGAATTGCCACAGCCCGGCTGCGCCCGCATGGGAACGGGCCGATGGATCGAAGGAGGACTCCACGTGCGGCAGTGCCGACAATTCCGGTGGTAGACCCATGTTCGTCAGAGTCTCCGCGATGTGTGCCTCGTAGGCTCCCGCCCGAATCAGGCCTTGCCGAAATCGGTTTGCCTGTCCTAGTTGGAAGCGGATCCGCTCCGCCGCTTCGCGCAGCGCCAAGCGGCTGGTGTTCTGCGGCCAAAGCGCGCGCACGCGTTTGGACTCCTCGTCGGCCGGCGCGTCCATGCCGCTCAGCTTCCTGAGAATCGCGCTGTAGCGCTCCTTCGCCGCCGCAACGCGCCGCGCACGCTCGCGTGGACTGAGATCCGCCGGAAATTTCATGACATCGTAGACGACGTTCAGATACCGCTCATCGTGCAGCAGGCCGCCGTCGGTGCCGACTTCGGTGTAGATCCGCGTCCAGAAATGAATATCGGGCGCAAATTCCGGCGGGGGGGCGAACGGGCTGTCCGCTGCGTCCGCGCGCGTGTGCATCGCCGCCGGCACCAGCAGACTCAGACAAAGCAGCGCCCGTAAGAGTGAGCCTTGCATGTTGGTTCTTCTCGTCAACCGCTCCCGGGAAGCAACATCGCGTGCGGCGAATCGAACGGCGGACCTCGATCCCTCATGGATCGACCGCAGAGTGCCGACGGATTTTACAATCGTCCGGCGAGTATAAGTGCTTGCTTTCGAAGTGTTCAGGCCCATCTCCCGCACCGATGTGCGACCTGCTGCACACTTACGGTGTCGCTCGGCTTGACGATCGGGACTCCTGCAGGCGCGCTGGGCACGTCGCGCGAGCGAACGCGCTATCGGCAAAACTGCGCGGGCCATCACGCGCCTACGAAGGCGAAACGCGGTGATTGCACATATTGAGAGCGCGCCGCTGCCGCTGGCACCGCCCTTGCACTTCTTTCCGGAAACAACCAGAAGCACAAGAACAACAACAGAGTCATCGATGAAGGGACGACGAGTCGAAGAGGTCGGTCGGCAACAACAAGAAAATCGTCCCGGCCCCGCTCAGACGGGGCCTTTTTTTACCGGCAAGCTCGCGCACGAACTTCGGGCCGCAACCGACGACGGCCGCCTCATCCGCACTTCGAATCGCCACAGCTCAGACAGGTCATGCAGCCATCCATCATGATGACGGCGGCGGTGTTGCACTTGGAGCACAGCTGCGCCCCTTCCGGGTAGTGCGACTTGGCGAACGCATCCTGCTGTTTGCTGCGGGCTTCGAATTCGGCGCGCTTCTCGTCGAGAATCTTCTGCCGGTGCCCGTCCACCTGCGGCTTCTTCAGCAGGCCGATGGTCTGCAGGTGCTTTTCGATCACGTAGCCGAGCTCGGCGATGATCGAGGGCATGAACTTCCCGCCCGCCTGCCAGTAGCCGCCGCGCGGGTCGAATACCGCCTTCAGCTCATCGACCAGGAACGTGACGTCGCCGCCCTTGCGGAACACGGCCGAAATGATGCGCGTCAGCGCCACGATCCATTGATAGTGATCGAGGTTCTTGGAATTGATGAAAATCTCGAACGGGCGGCGCTGCTCGTACTCGGTGCCCTCGTTGAGCACGATGTCGTTGATGGTCACGTACATCGCGTGATCGGAAACAGGCGTCTTGATCTTGTAGGTCGAGCCGATCAGCATCTCGGGACGCTGGATCTCCTCGGTCATCCTTATGACCTTGGCCTCCTTGTCGCGGCGCACTTCGCGCGGCTTGTCCTCGGGCTTGCTCACCCGGTACTTGGCGATCTTCTTGTCGATGCGAATGGGGCTCATGGCGGTATCCTCGTGGCGGCGCATGGTTGGCGGTCGGAAACGGTGCGGCGCTTTCGACCGCGGACAAAAGGCGCGACGTTTGTCCGCTAATAGCGGCCGTAATACCCTTCTTTCAGCGCGTCGAACAGATTTGCGGCGGTATGCACTTCGCCGTCGTATTCGATCTCCTCATCACCGCGCGCCTTGATTTCCGTGCCGTCTTCCAAGGTGAAGACATAGGTGGTGTTCTTCAAGTCCTGCTCCTTGACCAGCACGCCCTGGAACGCCTCGGGGTTGAAGCGGAAAGTCGTGCAGCCCTTCAGGCCCTGCTCGTGCGCGTACAGGTAGATGTCCTTGAAGTCATCGTACTTGTAGTCGCTCGGCACATTGGCGGTCTTGGAGATCGACGAATCGATCCACTTCTGCGCCGCTGCCTGGATGTCCACGTGCTGCCTGGGCGTGACGTCGTCCGCGGACGCGAAATATTCCGGCAGCTTCTCGGCGGCATTGTTCGAGCCGGGCATCGCCTTGGAGTTGATGAGCTCGCGGTAGGCCAGCAGCTCGAAGGAGAACACGTCCACCTTCTCCTTGGTTTTCTTGCCGTCGCGGATCACGTTGCGGAAATAGTGATGCGCAAAAGACGGCTCGATGCCGTTGGAGGCGTTGTTGGCCAAGGACAGCGAGATCGTCCCGGTCGGCGCGATCGAAGTATGGTGGGTGAAGCGCGCGCCCACTTCTGCCAGCTCCTCGACCAGCTTCGGCGCGACCTGGGCGACTCGCTGCATGTAGCGACTGTAGCGCGCGTGCAGGATCCGGCCGGGGATCTTGTCGCCGGCGCGCCAGCCGTCCTGCGCCATCTCCGGGCGCTTGCGCAGCATCTCCTTGGTCACCGTGAATTCCACGTTCATGATTGGCGCCGGGCCCTTCTCGCGCGCAAGCTCCAACGCAGCTTCCCAGCCCGCCAGCGCCATCTCGCGCGAGACGTCCTCGGTGAATTTCACCGACTCCGGCGAGCCGTACTTCATGCCGAGCAGAGTCATCGTGCTGCCGAGCCCGAGGAATCCCATGCCGTGGCGGCGCTTGTGGTAGATCTCCTCGCGCTGGCGTCCCAGCGGCAGGCCATTGATCTCCACGACGTTGTCCAGAGCGCGGGTGAAGACCTTCACCACCTCGCGATATTCCTGCCAGTCGAATTCGGCCTCGTCAGTGAACGGCTGCTTCACGAAGCGGGTGAGGTTGACCGATCCCAGCAGGCAGGAGCCATAGGGCGGCAGGGGCTGCTCGCCGCACGGATTGGTGGCCCGGATGTTCTCGCACCACCAGTTGTTGTTCATCTCGTTGACGCGGTCGATCAGCACGAATCCCGGCTCGGCGAAATCGTACGTGGAGGCCATGATGACATCCCACATGCGCCGCGCCGGGAGCGTCTTGTACACCTTGCAGGCGACCAGGCCTTCGTCGTTCACGACGTAGCCCGCCTGCACCGGCCAATCCCGCCATACGAATTTTTTCGGATCGCTCAGATCAGGCTGCTCAGCCTCGTATTCCCTGACCGACAGGGGGAATGAGAGCTGCCACTCACCATCCTCACGCACCGCCTTCATGAATTCATCGGTGACCAGCAGGGACAGGTTGAACTGGCGCAGCCGCCCGTTCTCCCGCTTGGCGCGAATGAACTCCATCGCATCCGGATGACCCACGTCGAAAGTGCCCATCTGGGCGCCGCGCCGCCCACCGGCGGAGGACACCGTGAAGCACATCTTGTCGAAGATATCCATGAACGAGAGCGGCCCGGAGGTGTAGGCGCCTGCACCGGAGACGTACGCGCCCCGCGGACGCAATGTGGAGAACTCATAACCGATGCCACAGCCGGCTTTGAGGGTGAGCCCGGCTTCGTGCACCTTGCTCAGGATATCGTCCATGGAGTCGAGCACGGTGCCCGACACCGTGCAATTGATGGTGGAGGTCGCCGGCTTGTGCTCGAGGGCGCCGGCGTTGGAGGTGACGCGCCCGGCCGGGATCGCGCCCCGCCGCAGCGCCCAGACGAACTTCTCGTACCACTGCTCACGTACCTCTTCGCGTTCGACGTCCGCGAGCGCGCGGGCAACGCGCTTGTAGGTATCGTCCATCGTCTTGTCGATGGGCGCGCCGTCCTTGGACGTCAGACGATACTTCTTGTCCCAGATGTCCAGCGACGCTTCCTGGAACGCAATGCTGCTGAGGTCTTTGGGTTCGAGCTTGAGCACGGTATTCATGAGTGTGACTGACGCCCCCTTCCATTCGTCAAATCAGCTGGCGGAGTGTTCCTGACCGTGCCGCGAGCCCCCGGCGGGACAACACAACATCTTGTGTCAGGGGCCGGAAGACTAGTCCTGTGTCATCGGACCGTCAAGATTTTTTTTAGTAAAATCCCGGGAATTATAAATAATAGAAATCAATGACTTATTGAATACACCTCGCGTAAACTCCGGTGGATTCGCATGGGTCGCGCATCGGCCGTTTTTCTCCTCGCCGCCTATATCTTGTGTCCACCGGAAAGGCACAGCCTGCGCACAGGTTATCCACCGGCGCACCCCGCGCCGCCTTCGTTTCACGTTGAAAACCCCTCCTCGCGGCCCTAGATCGCGGCCATCACCAAGACGCTCCCGGGGAGCGTTCGCAGCCAACTAACCGCAATGGAGGTAACCGCCATGAATGTCGTGAGATACGAGCCCTGGACTTTGTTCAACCGTCTCAACCGCGATCTCGATCGTTTGTTCAACCTGCCGCTGGACGCCGCGGCCGATGAAGCGCGCAGCTCCATCGTCGATTGGGTGCCCGCGGTGGACATCAGAGAGGAAGACAAGCAGTTCGTGCTGCACGCCGATCTGCCCGGCGTGGACGCCAAGGACATCGAAATCACCATGGAAAAAGGCGTGCTGACGATCCGCGGCCGCAGACAGAGCGAGACGCGCGAGGAAAAGAACGGCTATCGCCGCGTCGAGCGCGCGAGCGGAGAGTTCTATCGGCGCTTCACTCTGCCGGACACCGCCGACTCGCAGGCCATCAAGGCCAAGAGCGCAAACGGCGTGCTGGAGGTCGTGATTCCCAAGCAGGCGGCCGTGCTGCCGCGGCGGATCAACGTCGAGACTCATTGATGGATATCGCGCGGCGCGGGTGCATGGACGCACCAGCGCCGCAAAAAGTTGCGCCGCCATGCACTGTCGCGCGAGCGCAGCTTCTGGCGCGCCAGCTGTCCTGCGGCCCCGTCACTCAGTAGAATTTCACCGATATTCCGTCGCCAGGGGACCGCACGCATGAAAGCACCCATTGTCATTATTACGCTCGCCGGTTTGCTGTCGGCTGCGCCGTTGAACGCCGCGCTCCCCGCCCAGACAGCCGAGGCGCCGCTCCCGTCCCTCGCGCCGATGATCAAGACCGTATCCCCGACGGTGGTGGGCATCGCCACGCGCGGCACCGTACAGCAGCAGCGCAATCCTCTGTTCGACGATCCCTTCTTCCGGCGCTTCTTCGAGGTCCCCCCCGAGTCCCCCGCGCCACGCGAGCGGCCGCTGGCAGCCGGCTCGGGGGTGGTGGTCGACGCCAAGAACGGCTACATCGTCACCAACTCCCACGTCGTGGCCAACGCCAGCAAGATCACGGTCACGCTGGACAACGGCACCGAGGTCGCCGCGGAGGTCGTCGGCTCCGATGACGGCTCAGACATCGCCCTGCTGCAGGTCAAGAACGCCAGGCTCACCGCCATCCCGCTCGGCGATTCCACCAAGCTGGAAGTGGGCGATTTCGTCGTCGCGATCGGCAATCCTTTCGGCCTGGAGCACACCGTGACTTCCGGCATCGTCAGCGCTCTGGGCCGCTCGGGTATCGGGCCGAACCAGGACAGCTATCAGGATTTCATCCAGACCGATGCTTCCATCAACCCCGGGAATTCCGGCGGCGCGTTGGTCAACCTGCGCGGCGAACTCGTGGGCATCAACGCCGCCATCCTTTCCGGGAGCGGGGGCAACATCGGTATCGGCTTTGCCATTCCGGTGAACATGGTCAAGAGCGTGATGGATCAGCTCGCGCAGTACGGCGAGGTCAAGCGCGGCATCCTCGGCGTGCGCATTTCGACATTGACGCCGGATTTCGCCAAGGCCGTCGGCGCCCCCGGCGATACGCAGGGCGCACTCGTTGCCCAGGTGGAGAAAGGCTCGGCAGCGGAGACCGCGGGCATCAAAGTCAGCGACATCATTACTGCCGTGAACGGCAAAACGGTGCACAGCGACGTGGAACTGCGCAACGCGATCGGGCTGCTGCGCGTGGGCGACAAAGTCAAGATTGGATTGTTGCGCGAGGGCAAGCCGCGCACAGTAACGGCGACGATCACCGAGGCGACCACGAAAGCAGCCGAAGCCGCGGGAATCCACCAGGGATTCGACGGCGCGGATCTCGCGGACTCGGACGACGGTGAAGGCGTTCTGGTGCGTAGCGTGGCGCCAAACAGCGCCGCGGCTCAGTACGGCCTGCGCACCAATGACGTGATCTACGGCGTGAACCGCCTACGGGTGCGCAACGTCAAGGAGCTGCAGGAAGCAAGCAAGAATGCCGGCTCGCTGGTGCTGAATGTGCGGCGTGGAAATTCCACGCTGCTGATCCTGATGCGGTAAAAAAAGAGCCCCTCCAAAGAGGGGCTCTTGCCTCATCGGCCGGAACGACTACTTGAAGTTGAAACGCACGTCGACACCGTAGGTCTTCGCGTCGTCATTGATCCCGAGGTTCAGGCCCGCCGCCAGCTGCGGCGTGAAGAAGTAGCGGCCCGCGGCGATAAACGAAGTGGTGTCACCATTGCGCCCGCCGAAATCGGTGTAGTCCAGTCCACCCTCGAGCTCGAAGCCGGGCATCACCCGGCCGCGCACCAGGCCCTGCAACGCGTAACCATCCTCGTCCGCCGGACCGGTATCGAAGCGAACCCAGGCCGCCCGACCGATCAAGTCGAACGTCTGATTCACGCTGTAGTTGATGCCGCCGCCGACGCGCCAAGTGTCGACGTTACGACCGAAGTCCGGATTGAGGGTGGTGAAATCCGCGAAGAGATGGAACATGTTCGTCACGGCCAAAGAGCCGCGCAGCGCCCACCCATCGGCGTCGTTGTTGGAGTTATCCGGATCGACCTGCACGTAGCCACCTTCGACATACGTGTAGCTCAGATTTTTGTCACTGTCGGCCGCCATGCCGATGGCCGGGGCCAGCAATGCGCCCGCAAGCACTGTCTTCAAAGTCCGATTCATAGCCACTCCTTATGTAGAAACGAGACCGCACCGGATGGTGTGGTCTGTGAACAACCGTGGGAAGATTCCCACGGCGTAAGTATACGTTTCCATTGAGTGAATGGAAGCCTGAGCCCTGTTGTGATTAAGCAACCTTAATGTTCGTGGAGGCTTGCCGCAGCGCGATTTCGATGCTATGGCGCGGCAGGGCGATGGCACAGCTTGCGATTGCGCGCGGCGGCCTCGAGCCGCGCAAGCTCGCGAGCCCGCGCGTAGAACTGCCGCAGATCGCCTGCGGATTGCGGCGACAGAACGGTCTCGAAGCCGGGGACGCAGTCCTGATAGGTCGCAATCGCGACCAGCTGTGCGTTGTTGAGCTCGCGCGCGAACCAGCCATCGAAAGCACCATTCCACTGCGCCCGTCGCGCCTCGTATTGCTGCTTGAGCTCGGCAAAGATGCTGCGCTTGCCTTCGCGCATCGCCTTCTCGGGTGCAGCACTTGCGTATAGGGCGCGCAGCCGCTCGCGCGTCGCCACCAACAGCTGCGAGAACTCGGAGTAGTGTTGTTTGTAACGGCGATACGCCGCCAGCTCCCGATCCCTGCCCACGTGGCTCAGCCAGCGCTTGACGCCCTCTTCTTCCACCACGGTGGCGAAAGCTTCGTTGAAGCGCGAATCTCCGGGCAGATACAGCACCTGGTGCGCCAGCTCGTGAAACACGATGGCCGCGAGCTGGACCTCGCTCCAGCCCATCATGGTGTTGAGCACGGGATCGGCAAAATGTCCCAGCGTCGAATACGCCGGTACGCCGGCCACCGCGACATCGAACTTTCGACGCGCCAGCTTCGCGGCAAAGGCCTGCGCCCGGGTCCGATCGAAATAGCCCCGATAGGAAACGCATCCGGCGATAGGGAAACACCAGCGCCTGGGCTCGACGGAGAACTCCGGGGCGGCAAACACATTCCAGACGACGTAGGGGCGGCCGATGTCGGCGTAGCTGCGATAGCTGTCGTTGTCGGGCAGTCCTAGCTCATTCACCGCGAAGCTGCGCACCTGCTGGACCACACGCAGCTGGTCCTTCACGGCCGGAGCGACCACCGGATCGGCGATCACCTGCGCAATCGCGCGACGCTTCGACATCACCTCCCACTGTCCGTGGGCGGCCTGCATGAGGTAGCACCCGTCGAGCGGAACGGTCGCGAGCGACAAAAGAGCCAGACGAGCGAAGCCACGCATCTGAGTTAGTATCCAGGCATGCAAGTGTATCTGGTTGGCGGCGCGGTCCGGGACGGACTGCTCGGCCGCGAGATCAAGGAGCGCGACTGGGTCGTCGTGGGCGCGACCGCCGAGGAGATGGAACGCTTGGGATACCTGCGGGTAGGCCGCGATTTTCCCGTCTTCCTGCACCCCGAGACCCGCGAGGAATATGCGCTCGCGCGCCTGGAGCGCAAAGTGGCCGCCGGCTACCGCGGTTTCCACACCGAGTTCTCGCCGCAGGTCACACTCGAGGAGGACCTCGCGCGGCGCGATCTGACGATCAACGCGATGGCACAGGCGAGCGACGGAACGCTGATCGACCCGTTCGGTGGACGGCAGGACCTGCAGGCCCGGGTGCTGCGACACGTATCGCCCGCCTTCGTCGAGGATCCGGTGCGGATCCTGCGGATCGCGCGGTTCGCCGCCCGCTTCGCGGGTGCCGGGTTTACGGTGGCGCCGCAAACCCTGGCCCTGATGCGCGAGATGAGCGGCAACGGCGAAGTCGACGCGCTGGTGGCGGAACGGGTATGGCAGGAAACCGAACGCGCGCTCGCCGAGCCCCATCCGGAAGTTTTTTTCGAGGTCCTGCGCAGCTGCGGCGCCCTGGAGCGGATCTTCCCGGAAGTGTCTGCGCTGTACGGTGTTCCGCAGCCTGCGAAGTGGCATCCGGAGATCGATGCCGGGGTGCACACCATGATGGTGCTGCAAATGGCGGCCCGTCTGTCGCCGGCCGCCGTGGTTCGTTTCGCGGCGCTGACCCACGATCTGGGCAAAGCGCACACACCGCCAGATCAATGGCCCAAGCATCATGGCCATGAAGCGCACAGCGTGCGCCTGGTCGATGCGCTCTGCGATCGTCTGCGTATCCCCAATGACTTTCGCGAGCTCGCGCGACTTGTGGCCGCGCATCATGGAGTGGCGCACCGCGCTTTCGAGCTGCGACCGGCGACAGTGTTGGAACTACTCGAGCGCACCGACGCGTTCCGGCGCAGCGAGCGTTTCGACCTGTTCCTGTTGGCCTGCGAAGCGGACGCGCGCGGCCGCAGAGGCCTGGAGGAACGTCCTTACGAGCAGGCTGGGTTGCTGCGCCGGGCGCTCGCCGCCGCCAAGCCGGTCGTACCCACCGCGCAGGAAATCCAATCGCTGCCGGGAACCGGGATCGCCAGGCAGCTGCGCGAGCGGCGGCTGCAGGCGATCCAATCAGCGCTGCGGGCTCACGAGCCGCCGCCGAAACAAACTTAAATCCTTGCGCGACCGCGCTCTCACTCCTGCCAGCGCACCCAGCCGAAATGCGCGGTGATGAGGATCACTGCGCCGAAAACGATGCGGTACCACGCCAGGGCGCGGAAGCTGTGCGTGGAGATGAACTTGAGGAGGCCGCGAACGGCGACGATGGCGCTCAGAAAGGCCGCCAGGAATCCCACCGTCAGCATCGGCACGTCATCGACGTCGAACAGCGCACGGCTTTTCCAGCCTGAATAGAGCGCAGCCGCGAAGATGGTGGGGATCGCGAGGAAGAACGAGAACTCGGTCGCCGCACGGCGTGAAAAGCCGAACAGCAGCGCCCCGATGATCGTGGCGCCGGAGCGGGACGTGCCGGGAATGAGGGCGAAACACTGGGCAAGGCCGACCTTGAGCGCATCTTTCCAGCCGGCATCGTCGACCTCGGTCACCGTTATGCGGTGCTTACGTCCCTCCGCCCACAGGATCAACACGCCACCGATGACGAAGGCCGCGGCCACTGAAACCGGGTTGAACAGGAATTTCTTTATCCCGTCAGCAAACAACGCGCCCAGCAGCGCGGCCGGCAGAAACGCGAGCACGATGTTGCCCGCCAGCCGCCGCGCCGCCGGATCGCGTCCGAGGCCCGCCACAACTTCGGCGATTTTCCGGCGGTACACCCAGCAGACCGCAAGGATCGCCCCCGCCTGGATCACGACGTCGAATACCTTGGCTTTCTCACCGTCGAACCCAAGCAACGCGCCGGAGACGATCAGATGTCCGGTGCTCGATACCGGTAGAAACTCAGTCAAACCCTCGACGATGCCCTGCACGAGGGCAACAAACACTTCGTAAATGTTCATGTGGCAGCACGTCCTGCAGTCCGTCGACAACACCCCGCGAACGCTGATAAGACCGCCCGGGGTACATGGGTGCGACGTGTACGTCGTACGGGTATCCATGGATGGATACCCCGGGCTTCAGCGAAGCAGGGATTGCGCAGCTGAATGTGCCCCCGCCGCCGCAGGTGGCGAAGGCGGGCAAACGCCGCTCCGGCATCCATGCCTCCCACGGCATACAGTCCATCCATGGACATAACCACGCTTTTTGCTCGCCTCTTGCGAGAGCCGCTCCGGCATCCATGCCTCGGCAACTGTTCCCTGCGTTGCTCTACCTCCTGCATGCATGCAGTCGTCCCGCGGCATTCCGTCCCTCCTTGGACGTCGTCGGACGGGAGTCCGATCCCTCGCTTATCAAAGACTCCCCGCGAGATCACGGATGGAAAAACCCTTGAGCGCATGTCTGAACCCTTTCGTCAATGCAATCGCCTTGAACCGTTCGCCCATCTCGCCCGGCAGCGTCAGCATCATCGCCTGGCGCGCCAACGCGATCCGCTCCGCGAGATCGCCGGCTCCTTCCCCCGGATCGTGCAGGTAGCGCTCGATCCCCACGCCCATCAGGAAGTGGGCTTGCGTGGTGAACCCGGCCACTTTCAAGCCGCTCGCGACGGCCGCTTCTGCGACGGTGGTGAAGTCGACCCAGGCACCGATATCCTGCAGGCCGACATTCGAAAACGGATCGCTGTGGAAGCTATGGCGATGGTGGCACAACAATGTGCCATCGCGGCGCTCGGCGCGGTAATACTGCCGGCGCGGCAGACCATAGTCCACCAGCAGAATCACACCCTGCTTCAGCGCCTTGCCCAGGCTGCGCACCCAGGGATCAAGGCGAAGGCTCAGCTCGGACGTGTAGCCGTCGGCCAATGGGGCGTCCAGCTGCCGCTCGATCTCGCGCACGCGTTTGCTCAACGGCGCCTCGGCGCGCGCTTCCGACCAATCCAGGCGCCCCAGCTGCCAGGTCACGCCCAGTGCATTGACTTCCCCCGCGCGCATGCGAAACCGTTCCACGGGAATGGCGTCCATTACTTCGTTGGCGACCATCACGCCCTTGATCGGCGTATCCGGCAAAGCTTGCAGCCACCGCACTCTCGATAAATGGGGAGCGGCTTTTGCAGCCAGGCTCGCCAGCTGGCGCTCGCGCAGGTCGGCGCTGATTTCGAGGATCAGATAGCGGTCCGGCAAGGCGTCGAGCGCCTCAAGCTCGTTCAGCATGTCTGCCGCCATGACGCCCGAGCCGGCGCCGAACTCCAGAAGGTCGCCGCCTTTGAGCGTGCGCAGCACGTCCGCGCATTGACTCGCCAGGCACCGGCTGAACAGCGGCGATAATTCCGGCGCGGTGATGAAATCTCCGGCGACGCCGAACTTGGTCGCACCCGCGCTGTAATATCCCAGCCCGGGCTCGTAGAGCGCCAGCTCCATGTAGCGGGCGAAGCTGATCCATCCGCCGGCGCGCTCGATCTCGTCGTGGATCCGCGTAACGAGACGTTCGCTGTGCTCCTGCTCGGCGGGCGAGAGGGGTGCAACGGCGGCTTTAGGGTCCGGCACTCGCGACACCTTTGAAGGAGTGGGGTAAGGTTGCACTTCGAACGGCGGGTTCGCAATATCCGTCATCGCTCTCTCAACGTTTCACCGGCCGCCCGCATGAGCGTTTCCACAGATCTTGCAGGCAAATCGATCCTGATCACGGGAGCCGCGCGCCGCGTGGGCGCCGCGGTCGCCCAGGCGGTGCATGCGGCCGGCGCGAATCTCATCGTCCACTATCGCTCCTCGGCCCAGCCGGCCCAGCAGCTCTGCGAGACGCTCAACGCGCTGCGCCCGAAGTCCGCGCTCGCCTTCCAGGCCGACCTCGCGCGCACCGGAGCGCTGCCGGCGTTCGCCAAACAGGTCATCGATGTCTATGGACGGCTCGACGTGCTGCTCAACAATGCTTCGAGCTTCTATCCCACGCTGGTCGGTGAGATCACCGAAGCCCATTGGGACGATCTCATGGCGGCCAACCTCAAGGCACCGCTGTTCCTGGCTCAGGCTGTCGCCCCCGAACTGCGCAGAACCCGGGGGTTGATTCTCAATATGGTCGACATCCATGCGCTGCGGCCGCTGCGACGGCATACAGTGTACTGCATCGCCAAAGCGGGCCTGGCCATGCTGACTCGCTCGCTCGCCCGCGAGCTGGGGCCCGAGGTGCGCGTCAACGGTATCGCCCCCGGGCCGATCCTTTGGCCGGAAGGCAACGCCGATCGGCGCAAGAAGGAGGAAATCGTCGAACAGACGGCGCTCAAACGGATGGGATCGCCGGACGACATCGCGCGTGCGGTGCTCTATTTCGCCAAGGACGCACCCTATGTCACCGGCCAGATTCTGGCCGTCGATGGCGGCCGGAGCATCGGCTGGTGAGCCCCATGAGCACCGACCGCGACCAGGAAGAGGGCGACGAGGAGGGCTATCGCCGCCTCTGGTGGGAGCACTGGCAGCTGCCGGCCGGCCTGGGCGCACTTTGCCTGGCCCTGGGCGTATGGCTTTGGATCGTCCACGACCGCAACGCCGAGTATGCGCGAGAGATCGTCGCATTGAAGGAGAGCGTCAAGACCGGCCCGATGCGTCCGCCCGGACAAGTTCGCACTCTGCGAGTGAAGCCAGATCGCGCGGGGCCAGGCGGCGGCGCGCAGATCTCCTTCCGATTGAGTGACTCACCTCAACTGATCGAGCTGTACGTCGATGTCTCGTTTGCCAAGCTCAATACTTTCCGCATAACCGTAGAGCGCGCGGACCGGATTCGTGCCGGCGCCATTCACAACCTGCTGCGTGACTCCAACGGTGAGCTGCGCCTGGCCATCAACACTTCGGCGCTTTACCCCGGCACTTATCGGCTCGCCATCGAAGGCCTGGTCAATCGGGGCAATCCGGTGCGGGTGGGCTGGGTGACGGCGCGGGTGACCGAATGACTGCGTAAGGGAATCCCCGCAGTTCGATTCAGGTGCGGGCAGCCGCATGCTCCCCTAGAATCGCCGGCCGCGGTCGATGGGGCGCAAACTAAGGAACGGGTCGGCGATGTATCAGAGTCTCGGCGCGATCACCCAGGCAATGGATCGGCTGCACGAAGCGGTGCAGGAGCTTCCGGAACACACGCGACGAATTCTCGTCATGCATCGGGTCGCGGCGCTGAGCCAGGAGGAGATCGCGCAGCGCTCGGGCCTCGATCCCCGGACCGTCGAGCGTCATCTCATCAAAGCGATCGCGCACCTCGAGCAGCGGCTGTTCCGCAAACGCGGGTGAGCATGCAGTTCGACGATCGCGACCCGGGGGTCGATACCCCGCCGGATTGCGCGGCCGTATGGGTGGTGCGCGCGCACCTGCGCGAGCTGACCCACGAGGAACAGCGTGCGCTGCGCGGCTGGCTGGCGCTTTCGCCGGCCAACGGCCGGGCTTATCTCAAGACCGAAGTCATCTGGCGGCTCGCGGGAGGACTGCTGCCGCGGCGAAGTCAAGGTCCTTTCCCGCGCGGCTGAATTCGCAGCGCGCGTCATCGGCAGCCGCGGCGCGCGGCGCCAAATGCCGACACGGTCATCATTACCCGGGACGCTATCGGCGTGCACATTGGTTATTGGGCGGCCGCAGCGCGGTCGGCTATGCTGCTTTCCCGATCCTCCGACAACTAACCAACCATCATTCGCCGCCGTGCACGCCATTCACTCCCTGCAAGCTCTCTGTTGCGAAGGCCCGTGTCGACCTTGCAACACGGACTTTTGCCGCAATGATCGTTTGCCCTCTCTGGAGTGAACAATGGAAATCGCCATCTTCTCCCTGCTCGCCAGCCTGCTGCTGTTAGTCACCGGCGCTCTCGCCAGCGACTGAGCGCGGCGCCGGTGCCGGCTGTTTTCCTTTCAAACGAGATCGACCGCGGCCAAGGGATGGGCCGCGCGATCGAAGTCCGTCCATAGCTCGGCCAGGGTCCTGCCGGCGAGCGGATGACGCACATCGCCGGCGATTTCCGCCATCGGTCCGAGCATGTAGGGCCGCTTCAACAAACAAGGGCGCGGCAGTTTGAGCCCCGGCGCATCGAGGACCAGGTCGCCGTACATCAGGATATCCAGATCCATCGCGCGCGAGGCCCATCTGGGCGCGTTGCGCTCGCGGCCGCACATGCCCTCGACCTCGCGAAGCTGGGCGATCACTGCGTGCAGCCCCTGCGCGGTGTCGAAACCGACCGCGAGGTTGATGAAGTCCGGCCCCTCGAAGCCGAAGGCTGGATTGCGGTAAGCGCGCGAAATCTCGAGGGGCCCGAAGCGGCGCTCGAGCTCGGCCAGCGCGCGTTTGAGATTGTGCTGCGGCTCGATATTGCTGCCGGCGGCGACGAAGACTCTGGGCATGGCTAGCGTCCGGCGGCGTCCAGCGAGCGCTCGATCTGCACGCCGACGTCGCGCGAATGGCGGATCGCGCCGGGCTTGTGCACGACCAGGCGCAGCCACGGCATCCTGAACTCCGCGAGAAGTGTCCGCGCCAGCTCCTCGGCGAGCGTTTCGATCAGCCGGTACTGCGAGTCCCCGACGAACGCCAGCACGCGCTTGGCGACCGCCTTGTAGTTGAGCGTGCGCTCGATGTCGTCGTGCGCGGCCGTAGCCCGCACGTCCGTGGCCATGTCGAGGTCGATGACCAATGTTTGTTTGACCTTGCGCTCCCAGTCATAGAAACCGATGATCGCTTCCGTGGTGAGTTCGCGCAGAAAGATTTTGTCCATGGTGTCCTAGGGATGGGGTACGGTCGTCAGTTCGCTCAAGGGCCAGCGGGCGCGGGCGCGGATGGCGAGATCCTCGCGCTGACCGGCGCGCAACCGCCACAGCCCCGCCACGGCAATCATGGCCGCATTATCCGTGCAGAACTCGATGCGTGGATAGAAAACCCGCGCGCCGCGCTTTTGCGCCAATGCCTGCATCCGCTCGCGGAGGCTGCGGTTCGCACCGACACCACCGGCCACGACCACGCGCTGCAACCCGGTCTGGTCCAGCGCGCGCGCCGTCTTCGCTACCAGGGTCTCTACGATGGCCTGCTGAAACGCGTAGGCCAGATCGGCGCGGGTGCGCTCGGTGGGCCCGGCCTCGCGGAGCGCCAGTTGGGCAGCGGTCTTCAAGCCGCTAAAGCTGAAGTCGAGCCCCGGCCGGTCGAGCATGGGCCGCGGCAACTGGATGGAGGCGCGTCCGCGATCAGCCAGGGCCGCCAGGTGTGCTCCGCCCGGGTACGGTAAGCCGAGCAGCTTGGCAGTCTTGTCGAAAGCCTCGCCGGCCGCGTCATCGAGCGATTCACCGAGGATCTTGTACTCCCCCAGCGCTCGCACTTCGATTAGCATTGTATGTCCGCCTGATACCAATAAAGCCAAGAATGGCAGTTCAGGGGAAGATTGTTCCAGAATCGGCGCCAATAGATGCCCTTCCAGATGGTGGATCGCGACCGCAGGGATCCCCCAGGCGTACGCCAGGCTGCGACCCAGCGAAGCGCCCGTCAGCAGTGCGCCTACCAACCCGGGCCCCGCGGTGTAGGCGATCCCATCGATGTCGCGCGATGTACTCTGCGCTTCCAAAAGGACTTCCTTGAGAAGCGGAAGCAGGCGGCGGACGTGATCACGCGAGGCAAGCTCAGGCACCACGCCGCCAAATTCATCGTGCAAGGCCGTCTGACTGAACACCTTGTGAGCGAGCAGGCCAGCATGCTCATCCAGCACGGCGACGGCGCTCTCATCACAGGAGGATTCAAGGCTCAGGACACGCACTGTTCTTACCTTACTGTTTTGGCCTTCTCTTTTGCCTTCGGCACGAGGCTCATTTAGAATCCCCGCCCCTGTCTGGACGCTTCAGGCAGAAAATTCATCTAGAATCAATGGCTTGAGGTTCCGATGCCGAGCATCCGTGTCCGCGAGAACGAGTACTTCGACGCCGCCCTGCGGCGCTTCAAACGCGCCTGCGAAAAGGCCGGCATCCTCACGGAGCTGCGGCGGCGTGAATTCTATGAGAAGCCCACTCAGGAACGTAAACGCAAGAAAGCCGCGGCCATCAAGCGGCACATGAAGCGCAACACGCGCGACGGCGCCTCGAGCGCTCGCGCACCGCTGCGATAGTTTTTTTTCGGTCGAAAGTGGCCTGCGGCCCTTTCAACGCGCGGGCAAAAAGCGTGGTTTTTGCCCGCTGGTTCTCGATCGAAAGTGGCCTGCGGCCCTTTCGACACGCGGGGCAAAAAGCGTGGTTTTTGCCCCGCTAACTCTCGGTCGAAGGTAAGGGGCTGCATGACTCTGAAGGAACGTATCCAGGAAGACGTGAAGACTGCGATGCGCTCAGGCGCCAAAGAGCGCCTGTCGACGCTGCGCATGATCTCCGCCGCAATCAAGCAGCGCGAAGTCGATGACAATATCCAGCTGGACGACGCACAGGTCACCGGCGTGCTGGAAAAGATGGTCAAGCAGCGCAAGGAGGCGATCGCCCAGTTTCAGGCCGGCGGCCGCACCGACCTGGTCGACAAGGAAAATGCGGAAATCGAGCTGATCCGGACTTACCTGCCCGAGCCGCTTTCCGAGGCGGGACTCGATGCCCTGATCGCGGAAGCGATCGCCGCGAGCGGGGCCGTGTCGATCAAGGACATGGGCAAGGCCATGGCCATCGTCAAGCAGAAGGCCGCCGGGCGCGCCGACATGGCGCTCGTGGGAGCGCGGTTAAAGGCCAAATTGAGCGCGAATTGACCCCATAATGCCGGTCCATGGCCGGCCGCATTCCACAAACATTCATCGACGAGCTGATCGCCCGCGCGGACATCGTTCAGATCATCGGCTCGCGGGTGCAGCTGAAAAAAGCCGGCCGCGAGTTCAAGGCCTGCTGTCCCTTCCACGGCGAGAAAACGCCTTCTTTCACGGTGAGTCCGGACAAGCAGTTCTACCACTGCTTCGGCTGCGGCGCGCACGGCACCGCACTGGGCTTCCTGATGGAGCATGACCGGCTGGATTTCGTCGACGCCGTGGAAGAGCTGGCCTCGCAAGTAGGGCTGGAGGTTCCGCGCGAGACCGGCCACCGCGACCATCATCCAAGAACCGGCGCCGATCTGTACGAGCTGAATGCGAGCGTCGCGCAGTTCTATCGCGAGTGCCTGAAGGCCGACTCGCGCGCGATCGCATACCTCAAACAGCGCGGCGTAACCGGCGACACCGCCGCACGCTTCGCGATCGGCTACGCGCCCGACTCGTGGAACGCGGTATTGAAGAAGTTCGCTACCGGCGATGAATCGCGACGCGCGCTCTCGGCCGCCGGACTGATCATCGAGCGCAGCGGCGGCGCCCGCGAAGGGGGCGAGGATCAAGGTTTCTATGACCGGTTCCGCGATCGCGTGATGTTCCCGATCCGCGATGCCCGCGGCCGCGTGATCGCCTTCGGCGGGCGCATCCTCGACAAAGGCGAGCCTAAATACCTCAACTCGCCCGAAACGGCCATCTTCCACAAAGGCAAGGAGCTGTACGGCCTGTACGAGACGCGGCAAAGCCGCCAATCTCTGGAGCGCCTGCTGGTGGTCGAAGGCTATATGGATGTCGTGCGGCTCCATCAGGCCGGCATCACCTACGCGGTGGCGACGTTGGGAACCGCCACCACTTCAGATCATCTGGAGCGGATTTTCCGCCTCGTTCCGGAGATCGTGTTTTGTTTCGACGGCGACCGCGCCGGCCGCGCCGCCGCGTGGCGCGCGCTCGAGAACGCGCTGCCCCTGGTTCGCGACGGCCGCCAGATCCGCTTTCTGTTCTTGCCCGAGGGACACGATCCGGACTCGCTGGTGGGCGAGGAAGGGCGGGAAAAATTCACGGCGCGCCTGGAAGGCGCCACGCCATTGTCCGAATACCTGGTGGGTCATCTGGCGGCACAGGTGGATCTCAACCACATCGACGGCCGCGCCCGGCTGGTGGAGCTGGCCCGGCCGCTCCTGCAGCGCATTCCGGCCGGCGTTTACCACGAGCTTCTGATTGGCAGGCTCGCCGAGCACGTTGGCATGCCGGGTTATAAGCTGGCGGCCCTGCTCGAAGCTCACTCCAACGACGCCCGCCAGCTGGGCGGCACGGTCACGAGCACCGTCACTTCAACCGCTTCTCGCCGCGCCGTTCGTCCCGTGCCGGGCATCAGCGTAGGTCGGGGCAGCTTGGTGAGACAGGCTATCACCTTGCTGCTCAATCACCCCGGTGCCGCGCAACTCGTCGAGGACCCGCATGACCTCGAGGGAATCGAAATTCCCGGGGTTCCGGTGCTCCTGGAGCTGCTTCGGGGTTTGCAGCGCCAGCCTGCACCCCATAAAGCGGCGGTACTGGAGCGCTGGCGCGACCGGCCGGAATATGTCCATCTGGAAAAATTGGCCATCATGGACAGCCCGCTAACCGATGCCCGTGCAGCTGTGCCGGAGCTCAAGGCAGCCTTCGAGGCCTTGAGAACGGAGTGGACGCTGTCCAGCCGCGCCGACGCACTGATCGAGAAAGAGCGGGTGTTGGGGCTTTCCAAAGAGGAACTGATTGAACTCAATGAGCTTTTGAAGAATCGCGGTCGCAATACAACAATTTAATCTCAGACCGCCCCAAAAAATCGTTCCCGGAACGTCTTGGTAGGCATGGAAATTGAAACCTTCCGGACCGCCCCAATAGCTTGGAAACCCTTGAAAAGACTGGAGGTCCAAGGGCTGAGTCAGTATACTCGCCCGTTCTTTTTGGACCCCCCTGGACCGGGCGGGGGCCCACGTCACCAACCGACCGAATACAAACGAGCCAAACCGAGTGAGAGATAGATGGCTGCCTTGAGCGAAAAGAAGACTACGCACATCGCGGACGAGCGTCAGTCCCAGCTCAAATTGCTGATCGCGCGCGGCAAGGAGCAGGGGTACCTCACGTACGCAGAGGTCAACGACCACCTGCCGAGCGAGATCGTCGATCCGGAGCAGATCGAAGACATCGTGAACATGATCAACGATATGGGCATCGCGGTGCACGAGAAAGCGCCGGACGCCGAGTCGCTGCTCATGACCGAGTCGAGCACGCCCGATGAGGAGGCCGTGGAAGAGGCGGCCGCGGCATTGGCGACCGTCGATGCGGAGTTCGGCCGCACCACCGATCCGGTACGCATGTACATGCGCGAGATGGGCACCGTCGAATTGCTCACGCGCGAAGGCGAGATCCGCATCGCCAAGCGCATCGAGGAAGGCCTGGAGGCCGTGCGCAGCGCGCTGTCGATGTATCCCTCGACGTACGATGTGCTGCTGCGCCAGTACGAACCCGTAAAGACCGGCCAGAACCGCCTGATCGACGTGATCACCGGATTCGTCGATCCGAATGCGCCGGACGAGATTGCCCAGCCGCAAATCACCAAACCCGAGCCGATGCGCGTGGCGCCGAAAGTGGAAGCGCTGAGCGACGAGGATGACGAGGAGCGCGAGGAAGGCGGCAGCGAAGAGGAGCAGATCGATACCGGGCCGGATCCGGAGGAAGCCGCGCGCCGCTTCGCCGCGATCGCCAGACTGCACGCTCAGGTGGTGACCGCGCTGGCCGGCAAGAACGCGAAGGACCCCAAGACACAGAAGGCCCGCAAGCGTCTGGCCGCCGAGTTCATGGAGCTGAAGCTCGCGCCGAAGATGTTCGACATGCTGATCGCGAACCTGCGCGCCCACATCGCCGAGATCCGCAGCCTGGAGAAGGAGATCATGCTGATCTGCGTGCGCCAGGCGGGCATGCCGCGGCGCGACTTCATCAGCTCGTTCCCGAAGAACGAGACCAACCTGCGCTGGCTGCAGAAGCATATCCGCGCGAAGAAGAAGCATTCTTCCGCGCTCGCCAAGCTCAAGGAAGAGATCGACAAGCGCCAGAAGAAGCTCCAGGGCCTGGAGAAGGAGCGCCACCTCACGATCAACGAAATCAAGGAAGTCAACCGCGAAGTGTCGATCGGCGAAGCCAAGGCGCGCCGCGCGAAGAAGGAAATGGTCGAGGCCAATCTGCGCCTGGTGATCTCCATCGCCAAGAAGTACACCAACCGGGGCCTTCAGTTCCTGGATCTCATCCAGGAAGGCAACATCGGCCTGATGAAGGCGGTGGACAAGTTCGAATACCGCCGCGGCTACAAATTCAGCACCTATGCGACGTGGTGGATTCGCCAGGCCATCACGCGCTCGATCGCCGACCAGGCGCGCACCATCCGCATCCCGGTGCACATGATCGAGACCATCAACAAGCTCAACCGCATCTCGCGCCAGATGGTGCAGGAGATGGGCCGCGAGCCGACGCCGGAAGAGCTGGCCGTGCGCATGGAGATGCCGGAAGACAAAGTGCGCAAGGTGATGAAGATCGCCAAGGAGCCGATCTCCATGGAGACCCCGATCGGCGATGACGAGGATTCACACCTCGGGGATTTCATCGAGGACACCTCGGTGGAATCGCCCATCGATTCGGCGACGACGGAATCGCTGCGCGAGACGACGCATGCCGTGCTGGCGGGATTGACGCCGCGCGAGGCGAAGGTGCTGCGCATGCGCTTCGGCATCGACATGAATACCGATCACACGCTGGAAGAAGTCGGCAAGCAATTCGACGTGACGCGCGAGCGCATCCGGCAGATCGAAGCGAAGGCGCTGCGCAAGCTCCGCCATCCGAGCCGCAGCGAGCAGCTGCGGTCGTTCCTGATGGAAGATTAAGACTGCGGGGCCTCTAGGGACGCAGCCCGGGCCGGGTGGGCTTTTCAGGATCGCCGTAAATACATCCCTGTAGGCTTCGACAAAAACATCCATGTTTTTGACGATCCTGAAAAGCCCACCCGGCCCGGGCTGCGTCGAGACGCTGTACGGAATTCCCCCCTCTGGTTCATTTACACCCAATAGGGAACCAAAATGGCTGCTGAAGCGCCGCATATATCTGCGCATTCAAGTTCGTTGGGCAGGCCGATCGTCACGCTGCAGGGGCACATCCTGCAGCAGCAGGCGGGCTTTCCCGAAGCCAGCGGCACGCTCTCATGGATTCTTTCCGCGCTATCCATTTCGACCAAGATGATCGCCTCGAGCGTGCGCCGCGCGCGCCTGGAGAACGTCCTCGGCAGCGCCGGCGCGCAGAACGTGCAGGGCGAGCAGCAACAAAAGCTCGACGTCATCGCCAATGACATCCTGCTGCGCACGCTTGGCGGACGCGACGGCGTGGCCATCGTCGCGTCCGAGGAAAATGAGGAGCCGGTGATCATCCGAGACCAGCCGGGCGGGGAACGTCGGTACTGCGTGCTGTTCGACCCGCTCGACGGCTCCTCGAACCTGGACGTCTGCGGCGGCGTTGGCACCATATTCAGCATCCTGCGCCACGATCGGCGCGCGGCGGACGCGCAGACCTCTATCCTGCAACCCGGCGCAAGTCAGGTCGCGGCCGGCTATGTCCTCTATGGGTCCTCGACCGTGCTCGTCCTGACCGTCGGCCAGGGCGTCGACATGTTCGTGCTCGATCCCGCCATCGGCGCGTTCATGCTGGTCGAGCGCGGCCTGCGCACACCCGCGGCGAACAAAAGTTACTCGGTCAACGAGGGCAACCGCCGCAGCTTCCCGGCGGGGTACCGGAAATACCTGGATTGGGCCCAGGAGCAGAGCTACTCCAGCCGCTACGTCGGCTCGATGGTGGCCGATGTGCACCGCATCCTGTTGAAGGGCGGCGTTTTCCTCTATCCGCCGACCCGGAAGGCCCCCGAAGGCAAGCTGCGGCTGATGTACGAGGCCAATCCCATGGCCATGATCATCGAGCAGGCCGGTGGGAAGGCATTGACCGGAGCGCAGCAGCGCATCCTCGATGTTCAACCGCAGGACATCCATCAGCGCGTCCCGGTGGTCCTCGGCAGCGGGCAAGAGGTCGACCACGTCGTTGCCGCCCTTGCCGACTGAAGGCCGACTGAGGCCCGACTGAAAGGATGCAATCAGGGGCGCGTCAGACGCAGCCGGCTTGAGAACGCCGGAAACTACGGCGATCATGCAAGCCGTTTTTCCGCTCGGAGAAGGCCATGAATCGCAAAGCGTCTGCAGAATGGAAGGGCGGCCTCAAGGACGGCCGCGGCGTCATATCCACCGACAGCGGCGTGCTCGCCAACACGCAGTATTCGTTTTCCACGCGTTTCGAGCAGGGCAAGGGCACCAACCCGGAAGAGCTGATCGCCGCCGCGCACGCCGGCTGCTTCTCGATGGCGCTGTCGGCTCAGCTCGGCGAGGCCAAGCTCACGCCCGACAGCGTCCGGACCGAGGCCGCCGTAACGCTCGAGAAGACCGACGCCGGCTTCACCGTCACCAAAGTTCACCTCACCGTGCGCGCCAAGGTCCCGAAGGCGACGCCGGAGGCGTTTCAAACCGCGGCCAACAACGCCAAGAGCGGCTGCCCGATCTCACGTTTGTTGAAGGCCGACATCACCATGGACGCGCGGCTCGACTGACATGAGCCCCATGCCCGCCATCTTCTTCGGACACGGCAATCCGATGAACGCTCTGGCGGACAACCGTTACACGCGGGGCTGGCAAAGGCTGGGCCGGGAAATTCCCCGGCCCAGGGCGGTGCTGTGCATCTCGGCCCATTGGTATCGCCGGGGCACGGCGCTCACCGAGGCGGCGAACCCGCGCACCATCCACGACTTCGGCGGCTTTCCGCCGGAGCTGTTCCAGGTGCAGTATCCCGCGCCGGGTGATCCGCAGCTCGCGCGCGCGATCCAGCAGCGCCTGCAGCCGTTCGGAGCGAGCCTCGACTCGGTGTGGGGACTCGACCATGGCACCTGGTCGGTCTTATGCCATGTGTTTCCGCAGGCCGACGTGCCGATCGTGCAACTGAGCATCGACGAGACGCTGCCCGCTTCGTCTCATTACGCCATCGGACGACTCCTGGCCCCGCTGCGCGACGAAGGCATATTGGTTGCCGGCAGCGGCAACCTGGTTCATAACCTGCACGCTTATGCGTGGGGCGAGCATCACACCGAGCCGTACGAATGGGCGGTGCGCTTCGAATCACGCGCGCGCGCCTGGATGGAGGCCTCGGATCATGAACCTTTGATCGGCTACGAAACCCTGGGCAAGGACGCGGCGCTGTCGGCGCCCACGCCCGATCATTTTTTGCCGCTGCTGTATGTGCTGGGCGCGCAACGCCCGGGCGAAAGCATCGATTTTCCCGTGGAAGGCATGGACGGCGGCTCCATTTCGATGCTGACGGTCAAGGTCGGGTAGCCGCCATGCAGATCGGTCCCTACCGCATCGATCCGCCCATCGTGCTGGCGCCGATGGCCGGCGTGACCGACCGGCCGTTTCGCGCTTTGTGCCGCCGCCTGGGCGCCGGACTCGTGGTATCGGAGATGACTGCATCCGATCCGTCGCTGTGGCGAACGGAGAAAACCCGGCTGCGCCTGGACCATGCGGGCGAGTCGGCGCCCGTCGCCGTGCAAATCGCCGGCCACGATCCTCGAGCGATGGCCGAGTGCGCGCGCCGCACCCTCGAGCACGGCGCGCAGATCATCGATATCAACATGGGCTGCCCGGCGAAAAAAGTCTGTCGCGCGGATGCCGGTTCGGCTTTGTTGCGCGATCCGCAGCGGGTGCGCGACATCTGCGGCGCCGTGGTCGCCGCCGTTCCCGTGCCGGTGACGCTCAAGATCCGCACCGGCTATACGCGCGCGCAGCGCAACGGCGTGCAGGTCGCCCGCATCGCCGAGGACTGCGGCATCGCCGCCCTGAGCGTCCACGGCCGCACGCGTGAAGACCGCTTCGAGGGCGCGGCGGAATACGATACGGCCGCCGAGATCAAACAAACGGTGCGCATACCGGTCATCGTCAACGGCGATATCCGCTCGCCCGGACAGGCCAGGGATGTGCTCGAGCGCACCCGCGCCGATGCGCTCATGATCGGCCGGGGCGCGCAGGGCCGGCCGTGGATATTCCGCGAGATCGCCCATTTCCTGCGCACCGGCACGCACCTGCCGCCGCCTTCGCGCCAGCAGATCGGTGCGTGGCTGCTGGAGCATCTCGACGAGCTCCATGCGTTCTATGGCGAGGCGAAGGGCGTGCGCGTGGCGCGCAAACATATCCAGTGGTACTGCCAGGACCATCCTGGCAGCGACAGTTTCTGGACCGCCGTCAACCAACTCACGTGCGCCGTCCGACAGCGCAGCGAAGTGGCGGCATTCTTCGACGACATACGGGCAGCGGCCTGAGGAGGTTCGTATGCATTACCTGCTCATGTACGAAGTGGCTCCGGACTACCTCCAGCGGCGGGCGCAGTTCCGCAGTGAGCACTTGCGGCTGGCGTGGGACGCATACGACCGCGGCGAGCTGGTCCTGGCCGGAGCGCTCGACAGCCCCGTCGACGGCGCCGTGCTGCTGTTTCAGGGCGATTCGCCTAACGCAGCCGAAAAGTTCGCAGCCGCCGATCCTTACGTGCGCAATGGACTGGTGGCACGCTGGCGCGTGCGGCCCTGGACGACCGTCGTAGGGAAGGAAGCAGCGACGCCCGTGCGTCTCAATTCCTGACGGCGCCTGGACGCCGTCAAGAGCCGGTATCGACGGGATCTGCGGCCGGTTTGTCCGGCTCGATGCCGGTGATGAGGCGCGAGCCGCGGCGGAAGAAAACGTAGCTATAGATCCACGACGACAGGACCGCCAGGCGGTTGCGGAAGCCGATCAGCACGGTGACGTGCAGGCCCATCCACGCGAACCAGGCCAGCAGCCCGCCAAACCGCAGCCGGCCCAGCTCGACCACCGCGCGCGACTTGCCGACCGTCGCCATCGAGCCGAAGTCGGTGTAGCGAAAGCCGCGCCGGCGCAGCGGGCTCTGGCCCGAACGCGCCGCGCCTTTCTTGACCTCATCGGCGATGATCCGCGCCACGTACCGCCCCATCTGCAGCGCGCCCTGCGAGACACCGGGCACCGGACGATGGGATTTCGGATCGATCAGGTGCGCAGCGTCTCCGATCACGAAAACGTCCGGATGACCGGGCAGCGAGCAATCCGGCAGCACTTTGACCCGCCCGCCGGGGCCGAGATCCGCCCCCAGAGTCCCGACCAGCGCGGAGGCGCGCACGCCGGCTGCCCAGATCACGTTGTAGCTGCGCAAGCGTTCGCCGCCGACTTCGACGCCGTCCGCAAACACCTGCGTGACCGGCAGGCCCAATCTCACATCGACGCCGAGCGTCTCGAGCTGTTCCAGCGCGCGCCGTGAGGACGATGGATGGAGCGCCGGCAGCAGCCGCGGCCCCGCCTCGATGAGAATCACGCGCGCGCGCCGCGTGTCGGCGACGCGAAAGTCGCGCGCGACGACGTCGACCGCCAGCTCCTTGATCGCGCCGGCAAGCTCCACGCCGGTCGGGCCGCCGCCGATGATGACAAACGAGAGATGCGCCGCGCGCTCGGCCGGGTCGGTTTCGATCTCGGCCCTCTCGAAAGAGAGCAGCAGGCGTGAGCGGATCCGCGTGGCCTCCTCGATCTCCTTCATGCCCGGCGCAAAGTTGTGCCATTGCGGGTGGCCGAAGTAGTTGTCGATGGCGCCGGGCGCGAGGATGAGATAGTCGTAGGGCACGCGCGCGTTCGCGGTATACACGCAGCGTTCTTCCAGCGCGACCCGCTCCACCTCGGCCAGCATGACCAGGGCGTTGCGCTGCTCGCGCAAGATCAGCCGGATCGGCTGAGCAATGTCGGCGGGCGCGAGCGCCGCGCAGGCCACCTGGTACAGCAGCGGCTGGAAGAGATGATAGTTGTTGCGATCGACGACCAGAAGCTCGATCGGCGCGCGCTTGAGCGCGCGGGCGGCGAACAAACCGCCGAAACCGCAACCGACGATGACGACGCGGGCACGCTGTTGCCGTTGCATTGCTAGCGCGCCGACATTTCCAGGCCGTGACCCTTGCGCCCGCCGCCCACCAGCGCATGCTCGCCCAGAGTGCCTGCGATCATGACTTTGGCCATGTCCGCGCAGCGGCGCACGAGCGCCGCCGCCGCTTCGTGCAGCTCGCCGGAGCTTTGCACGTACCGCTCGTTGTTCTCCATGTCCTCCGCGCTCCATCCCCGGGAGTGGGCAATGAAGGGGAATTGCGGAAACTGGCAGCCGATCTCGGAGAAGAAGCCGAGCATCTGCCCGGCGACCGCCTGAACGTTGTCCTGGCCGCCGGTGATGATGAAGCCCGCGACTTTGTTGCGCAGCAAGTGGACGTTCGCCAGCGTTTCCTGGTTCTGGATGCAATTCATCCGCTCGGTCATCTTGTAGTAGAGACTGCTCGCATTGCCCCAGCGGATCGGTGTCGCCGCGATGATCACATCGGCCCAATGCACCACGCCTTCGTAGACCTGCTCCATCTGATCCTTGGAGTCCATCTGCGTGATGGAGCACGGCCAGGTGCACGCCTGGGCGGATTTCGAGTAATACCCTTCGCAGGCGCGAAAGGACAAGTCGCGGATGCGCAGCAGGCGCGTCTCGCACTTCAGATCGCCCGCCGCAAACCGCAATGCATGCTGCAGCAGATCCTCGGAGGTGCTGTAGCGCGGATAGCCGGCAGTCATCACGGTCGTGGACAAACCGAGCACCCGCAACGGCCCCTGCTCGCGGCACGGCTTGCGCGCCAGCGGATGCGGCGCGTGCGGCTTGCGGTTGCGCTTGGAAAACGGAATGCCGTGCACCAGCACGCGGCCGTTCTCGACTCGCACCTCGTATCCTGAAACACGGTCGTCCTCGTAGCCCGGCTCGCCGAAGCCGGTCTTGCAATGGAACTTCCAGTAGTGCCACGGGCAAACGACGTAGTCGCCCTCGAGCGCGCCTTCTCCGAGCGGTCCGCCGCGATGGTTGCACGTGCCGGAGATCGCGCCGAATTGCCCGTCCTTATACGTCAAGGCGATGCGGTTGCGGCCGAGCGCGACTTCCTGCACGGGCTTGCGCGCCAGCTCGACGCTGGCGCCGACATCCACCCACGAATCATCCACCATAGATCCCCCAGTGGTGCGGACTTCAGAAATTGAAGTCGCGCCCCTTGTGCGGCAGGAGCGCGCGCACCTCGGCCAGTTTAAGTTTTCTCCACTGTCCTGTCTTCAACCCGTCGAGCGTCAGCGTAATGATCCGCACGCGCTGCAGGCTGGTGACCTTATAGTCGAAATATTCGCACATCCGCCGGATCTGGCGGTTCAGCCCCTGCGTGAGGATGATACGGAACTTGCACCGCCCCAGGCGGCGCACCTTGCACGGCCGGGTAACGGTACCGAGGATCGGCACGCCCGCGGCCATGCGCTTGACGAAGTCGTCGGTTACGGGCCGGTCGACGCTGACGACGTACTCCTTCTCGTGCGCGTGCTCCACGCGCAGGATCTCGTTGACGATATCGCCGTTGTTGGTGAGCAGGATGAGCCCTGCGGAATTCTTGTCGAGCCGGCCGATCGGAAAGATCCGCTCCGGATAGTCGACGAAGTCGATGATATTGTCCGGGACGCTGCGCTCCGTAGTGCATTCGATGCCCACAGGTTTGTTGAGCGCGATGTACACGTGCTTCCTGGCGGGACCCACCGGACGGCCGTCCACCTGTACGACGTCACCTTCCTTCACTTGCGTGCCGAGCGTGGCGAGGACGCGTCCGGAGGCATTGACGATGCTCACCCGCCCCGCGGCGATCCATGCATCCGCCTCACGGCGCGAACAGGCGCCGGTCTCGCTGATGTACTTGTTGATACGCACGATAGGTTCCGCTGCGCAGCCTCACATCGCCCGCGGACACGCCTCGGCGAGTGCGGCACCTGCCCGGTTCATGACGACGTCTCGGCCTCCAGGCGTTCCGTGGCCGCCAGCCACGCAGCTTCGGCCTTGCCGGCTTCCACTGCAAGCTTTGTTTGTTCCGCCAGCAGCTCCCGGAGGCGATCCTTGGCCGCGTCCGAATAAATATCCGGCGCGGCGAGCTTGGCCTCTACCGCGGCGCGGGCCTGGGCCAGTTTCTCGAGGTCGCTCTCGCATTTGGCGACGGCCGCCTTCAAAGGACTGACGCGACTGCGCTGCTGCGCCTCCAGACGTTTGCGTTGCTTGCGCGCCTCTGCCGTCTCGCCGTCGCGTGGCGCGCGCGAAGCTGCCGCCGCCACGTTCGATGACGGCTCGACCGGAGCATCCGCGGATGTCTCGCCCAGCCATTTGGCGTAGTCGTCAAGATCGCCATCAAACGGCCGCGCGCGCCCGGCATGCACGATATGAAACTCGTCGGCAACCGTGCGCAGCAAATGACGATCGTGCGATACGAGCACGACGGCCCCCTCGTACTCCTGCAACGCCACCGTAAGCGCCTGACGCATCTCCAGGTCGAGATGGTTGGTCGGCTCATCGAGCAGCAGCAGGTTGGGACGCAGATATGCGACCAGCGCCAGCACCAGCCGCGCCTTCTCGCCGCCGGAGAACGGCGCGACAGGCTCGAACACGCGATCGCCGCGGAAGCCGAATCCGGCCAGGTAGTCGCGCAACTCCTGCTCGGTCGCGCGCGCGGCGCGCGCCGCCCCGATGCGCCGCAGGTTGCCCAAGGGCGATTCCTTGGGCGCGAGTTGCTCCAGCTGATGCTGCGCAAAGTAACCGATGCGCAGGTCGCGCGCTTCCGTACGCGTTCCGCCGAGCGCGGCCAGCTCGCCGGCCAGAAGCTTCATGTAAGTGGACTTGCCGGCGCCGTTGCGGCCGAGCAATGCGATCCGATCGCCGGGCGAGAGCGTCAGCTTGACGTGCTCGAGGATCACGCGGTTCTCGTAGCCCGCGGTCTGCTCGTCCAGGGCCAGGAGCGGGCGCGGCAGTTTGTCCGGCGGCAGAAACGAAAACTCGAACGGCGAGTCCACATGCGCCGGTGCGATGCGCTGCATCCGCTCGAGCGCTTTCAGCCGGCTCTGCGCCTGGCGCGCTTTGCTTGCCTTGGCACGGAAGCGCTCCACAAACGACTCCATATGTTTGATCTCGCGCTGCTGGCGGGTAAAGAGCGCGGTCTGCTGCGCCAGCTCGGCGGCGCGCTGCTCCTCGAACGCGGAGTAGTTGCCGCGATAGGCCTGAGCCTTGCCGTGCTCGATGTTCACGACGCGGTTGACGACGCGGTCGAGGAACTCGCGGTCGTGCGCGATGAGCAGCAATGTCCCGGGATATTCCCGCAGCCAGGTTTCCAGCCACAGGATCGCATCCAGGTCGAGATGGTTCGTCGGCTCATCGAGGAGGAGCAGATCGGAACGGCACATCAGCGCCTGCGCGACGTTGAGGCGCACGCGCCAGCCGCCCGAGAACGCGCGCACCGGCCGCGTCTCATCGGCCGGCGTGAAACCCAGTCCGTGCATCAGGCGGCCCGCGCGGCTGCGGGCGTCGTAGCCGCCGACTTCGGCGTATCGCGCGTAGAGGTTGCCGAGCCGGATGCCGTCATGGCCGTCCTGCGCGGCGCTGATCGCGCTCTCCAGGGCGCGCAATTCCGCGTCGCCATCGAGCACGAATTCGATCGCGGCCTGATCGGTGGCGAGCAGCTCCTGGGAAACGTGCGCCACCGCCAGCTGGGCCGGCATCTCGAATGTGCCTGCGTCCGGCTGCAGCTCCCCACGCACCAGCGCCAGCAGACTGGACTTGCCGCTGCCGTTCTCGCCGGTGATCCCGACCTTCTCGCCCCGAAACAGGCCGAAGGTGGCGCCGGCAAACAGCAATCGCGGTCCGCGGCGTATGGCAACGTCGGAAAAATTGAGCATGGCTGGTGGCGCGGACTGCCGGCCGGCCTCGGTGCCTGTGTGAGCACGGAGTTTGCATCATTCCGGCGGAAAAAGTAACGGCCGCCTGGCCGCGAGGCGCATAGCGAGAACAGCGCCGCTCAACTCAGGCGCCCGCTAACGTATCGCAGTTTTGTACCGTGCCGCCGTCCAAACCACGGCGAAACCAGCTCATGCGCTGCTCGGCGCTGCCGTGGGTGAAAGAGTCGGGCACTACGCGGCCTTGCGCGCGTTTTTGTATCGTGTCATCCCCGACGGCCGAAGCTGCGCGCAGCGCCTCTTCTACATCCCCCGGCTCGAGAATATGCCTGGAGCGCTCGGCATGGTTGGCCCAGACGCCGGCGAAGCAATCGGCCTGCAGCTCCATGCGAACCTGCCATTGATTGGCGTCCCTTTTCGAGCTGCCCTGCTGCGCGGCGCGTACCTTTGACTCGATACCGAGCAAATTTTGCACGTGATGTCCCACCTCATGGGCCAGCACATACGCCTGAGCGAAATCGCCGGGCGCCTCGAAGCGCGTATCGAGCTCGTGATAGAACGCCAGATCGATGTACACCTTCCGGTCGCCGGGGCAGTAGAAAGGTCCTACGGCGGAGCTGGCCCTGCCGCAGGCCGAGCTGACCTGATCGCTGAACAGCACCAGGGTCGGCGGGGTATACCGTTCGCCCGCGGACTGGAAAATGTTTCCCCACACGTCTTCGGTCTCGCCGAGCACCGCGGCGATGAACTGCGCTTGCTCGTCCTGCGGCGTCCCGCGCGTCCCTTGCTGTCCGGAGAGCTGCTGAGAGCCGCCATCCAGCAGGCTCATCACGACACTCGGATCGACGCCCAGAAAGTAGGCGGCGACCAGGCCCACGACCACCGTTCCGACGCCTAGCGTCCCACCACCCAGACGCATTCCGCGGCGATCTTCGATATTGGTGCTTCGACGGCTGTCTCCCCAGCGCATTGGATGTCCCCGTGCGGACCCGTGCGGCCCTGATGCGCCTATTGTGAGCAAAAACCGGGCCCTCGGATAGCCGCGGGCGCTCCAGCCGCCGGGCGGCATCCGCAGCATCTTTAGCCAAGTGCTCGCAAGCTCTGAAGTGAAGCTTACCTGCGACCCAGCACGATCCGATCCGGCTCCTCCGTTGCCCGCAGTGCAAAACCCCGCTCCAGGCTTTCGATCCAGCCGTCGACGTTCTCGCGCGTCACCATCCCGGTGATCAGGAGCGTGCCGAGGTCCTGGTCGTCGAGCACGATGGGTTTGGGCGCGTAGCGATTCACGTCCTCGAGCACGTAACGCAGGGGCTGCAGGCGAAACGCCAGCTGCCCGCTCTGCCAGGACGTGGCCGCCGCCGGATCCTCGATCCTCGTCGCGCTCCCGATCCCGGCATCGTCCGCCATGGTTTGTTGTCCCGCGTCCAGATGCACCGGCCGCAGCTTCGGCTTGAACTCGCGCAGCAGCGCGACCGGCAGCAGATGCCCTATCGGCTCGACGATCACCCGGCCCTCGGTGACCGACACGATCGCCCGGTCGCTGGCGCGGCGGACGTTGAACTCCGTGCCGACCGCCACCACGGTGGCATTGCCGGCGCGCACCTTGAACGGGCGCAGCGGATCCTTGGCGACGGTGAACAAAGCTTCGCCTCGCGAAAGCTCGATATCGCGCAGGCTGTCGGACAAAGCAATGGCCACGCGCGTGTCGCCGCCCAAGGTGATCTTCGAGCCATCGCGCAGCGAGATCGTGCGGTTCTCGCCCACCATCGTGGCGACCTCATACGACGGAACGTCGCTGCGCAGTGTGGACGAGCCAAAATACACCGCGAACGAGGCGCCCGCGGCCAGCAGCGCCAGAGAGGCGGCCATTGCCAAGGTCCGCTCCCGCCGCTGTGGCGCGCGCCATTCTTTCAGCGATGTCGAGGCGTCGTAAGTATCGCGCGCCAGCTCGCGAGGCGCGGGCTCGCGGGGCGGACGGACGTGGGGCATCAGCTCCGCTACCGCCTCGACGCGCTCGAAAGCCTGTGCATGGCAAGGATCCTCTTTCATCCAGGCCTGCCAGGCCAGGGTTTCCTCAAGCGACACCTCGGGGTTGCGCAGGCGCACGAGCCAGTCCGCGGCGGCCAGATGCGCGGGGTCCCGCTCCGTCTCGGTCCACCAGTTCGTTTCTCGGTCAATCATTTCCCGGCTCTCCCGGCGACGGCCCCGGTTCCAACTCTTCGAGATCCATGCGCTCGCGACAATGCAGCAGAGCACGGACGACGTACTTGCGCACCATGCTCTCGGTAATGCCGAGCCGGACGGCTATCGTCGCCGCATCGACGCCCTGGATCTGGTGCCAGACAAACGACTGGCGGCATTTCGGCGGCATCGCCTCGACCAGGCTTTCGAGCCGCCGCAACACCTGCTCGCCGGCGACGCGCCGCTCCGGCGTGCGCACGTCCGTGCGATCGCGCAGCTGCGGCTGCCCGGCGATGCGCTCCTGCACGAGCGTGCGCCGCTGCCGGTCGATGGCGATGTTGGCGGCCGTGCGGAAGAGGAAGCTGCGCAGATAGCTCACCGCCCCCGGCTCATCGAGGCTCAGCATCCGCACGTAAGCCTCCTGCGCGACCTCCAGGGCCTCCTGGCGGGAGCGAACCCGCGCCCGCAGAAAACGGATCAGCGCCTCGTTGTGCTCGCGAAACAGGCGCTCGACGAACTGCGCACGGCCTTCCCCGCCCGCCGGATCGGGCTTCACGCTCTCATCGGATTTGGGGGACCACATGCTCATGCCGCGCGCTCTCCCGTGGTTTCCACACCGCGCCCTGGAGGTAAGACGTTCGGCGCAGGAGAAACGGGAATCTATTTTCACCGTCCGGCCGGGAACGGGGCAAGCGGCCAGGTTCGCTCCCGTTTGGCGCGCCCCGTTCGTCTAACGGCATACGAGCGGACGCCGATCCGCATTATTGGGGACTATCATGAATGCCAGTAGACTGACCGACATCGTGACTCGCGGCGCCTTGCTTTTGTTTTGTTGCATCACGGCCGGCATCCATCCGACGGTGGCGGCCGCGGACCTGGGCAAAGCCGTCACCTTCGACATCGCGGCGCAGAACCTGCCCTCGGCGCTGCTGCAGTTCGCCGCCCAGTCCGGCGTGCAGGTCACCAGTCCCGGGCAATTGATCGAGGGCAAGGTCTCCGCCGGCGTGGTCGGCATGTTCGCCGCGCGCGAGGCGCTGGAGCGGCTGCTCAGGGATACGAACCTGCGCTTCGACATCGTGGACGAGAATACGGTGCTGATCGTGGCTCCCGTCGCGCATCAATCGTCGGCCGGCGCCGCGCTCGACAAACAAACGGCCGCCCGCGAGCGCGCGGGTGGCATGCGGCTGGCGCAGACGTCCAGGACCGACGGTTCCGGCTCCGCGGGAGCCACGCAGGACACCGGGCAAAAGAGCGGCGAGGAGACCAAAGGCGCAGCCTCGGCCGGCAGGATCAACGAGATCATCGTCACCGCGCAGAAGCGCGAGGAACGATTGCAGGATGTGCCGATCAGCATCGCGGTGGTGAGCGCCGACGACATCGACCGGCGGGGACTGGTGAACGCCGCCGACTACCTGCGCGGCATTCCGGGCGTGAACCAGGTCGACAACGCCTTCGGACAAACGATCGTCATCCGCGGCATCGAAAGCTCGCCGCAGTACCAGAACTTCGGCTCGGGCGCTACCGTCGCCACTTATTTCGGCGAGACGCCGACCACCAGCGCGGCGGGTTACGACGGCACGAACGTCGACATCAAGCTCGTGGATATCGAGCGCGTGGAGGTGCTGCGCGGTCCGCAGGGCACGACCTTCGGAAGCTCCGCGCTCGGCGGATCCGTGCGCACGATTCCCGCGGCGCCCAGGCTGGATGGCTACGAAGCCAAGGTCGGCGTGAACTATTCGATGACCTCCGGCACCGGCGGCGGCAACAACATGGTCCAGGCGACCGGCAATATCCCGATCGTGCCGGGCAGATTCGCCGTGCGCGCCGTGGCGTACCGCGGCGAGGACACCGGCTTCTATCGCAACGTCAGCGGCTCCGATGCGGTGCTCGCCGCTTCGGCGGCGGCTGCGGGCGCACTGGGCCTGGCGGCCGACAAGGACCATATCGGCGATTCCTACTTCGCCGGCGGGCGCATCAGCGCGCTGATGCAGGCCAGCGAAAACCTGAAATTCACGGTCGGCTACCTCAAACAGAAAACCGAACTCGACGGCCTGCCATTCGCGAACCGGCCCGGCTACGATCAGGCGGTGCTGCAGGTGGGCGCCAACTCGACGCGGCGCGGACAAAAATACGGCCTCGCCGATCACGACCTCGATATCGCGCATGCGACGATCGATTACACCTTCGGCTGGGCGAACCTGCTCGCGACTTACTCTTATATAAAAAGCGCTTTCCTGGAAGCGCCGCCGGGAAGCATCAGCACCTTCGCACCATTTCCGCGCTCGCAGCTCGTGGATGGCGATCAGCGGGGCGACATCGGCGAGCTGCGCCTGACGACGCAGCTGGACGGCGCCTGGAACTTCCTCGCGGGCCTCTACGCCGAAGAAACCGAGGACGCGGGAACGTACCGGTCGTTCTGGGAGGGCAACCCCGCCGCGAACAACTATTTCCCCGGCCTGGGCGGCCTCGAGGGTGTCTATCTCGACCAGCGCAAACTGAAGCAGAAGGCCGCGTTCGGCGAGGCCTCCTGGACGTTCCTGCCCGGCCTGACACTGACTGGCGGCGTGCGCGCGTACAAATACACGCGTGATGGCCGGGTGGACGCCGATGGCGCATTCTACGGCGCCGGTGGAATCCACTCCGTGCGCACGGCCGAAGCCTCGGGCACCAGCCTGCGCGGCAACCTGAGCTACAAACCCAACGAAAGTGCGCTGCTCTACGCCACCTGGTCGCAGGGCTTCCGTCTCGGCAAGCCGCAGGAGGGCGCGCCAGCCGGGATCTGCGATCCAGACGGCGACGGCATCATCAATGGAACCAACATTTCCATCGCCTCCACGCGCGAACTGCGCTCCGACGGCGTCGACAACATGGAGCTGGGCGGACGCTTCCAATTGTTCGACCGGCGCCTGTCGATCGATGCCGGCGTGTTCCGCATGGACTGGACCGGCATCCCGGTCTTCTACTACCTGCCGCGGCCTCCGCAAGCCTGCGGTTACGGCTTCAACGTCAATGCCGGTAAGGCCGTTTCCGATGGAGTCGAGCTGCAGCTGACCTGGCAGGTGTCAAGCGCGCTGCGCGTCGATGCCGGCGGCTCGTGGATCGACGCGAAACTCACTGAGGACGTCCCGGCGATTGGCGCCACCGTCGACGATCGGCTGCCCGGCTCGCCAAAGGTGAACGCCAACGTGGGCGTGCAGTACGAGTTCGACGTCGCCGGCCACGCGGCCTGGGTTCGCGCCGACTCGATCTATGTCGGCACGTTTTATGGCGACCTGTTGCAGTCCTCGTTCAGCAAAGCGGGCGATTACGTGAAGCTGGATGCGTCGGCGCGCGTATCCATCAGCAAAGTCGACATCGGCCTCTACGTCCGCAATCTGACCAATGCCGACGACTTCGCTTGGCGGGGTGCCTACAACTGGGGACCGGACGTGGGCTATCACCTGCAGCCGCGCACGATCGGCCTGCAACTCAACATGACGTTCTGAAATCGGGCGGCCGGGCTCCACGTGAGGAGTCCGGTTCGCACGAGGTGCTCGAATCCAGCGCTCACTGCGAACCATTTGCGCTATTGCATTGCGCTCGCCGTTGGCTGTTCACTGTCGCCCGTGCCACGGCAATCCTGGGAAATGACGACATACCCATGCCGCGCGAAGGAACACAAAGCGTCGCGAATCTTCTCGTTTTCCCGACCGTAGGGTGTTCGTACTGCAATGGCGGGGGCCGGACGCACGGGCGGCAGATAGAGATCCGTGGCCAGACGAATCCCGTCGCGCATCGTCACGAAGATGGTCTCACGCCGCACCTCCTGGATATCGACAGGCCGGACCGTACGTCCGTTGAATTTCATTTGTTTTCTATGGGTTTTGCGATGCCGAAGCAAACGTTTCCGCATTAATCCGTCCAAGCCTGGCGGGGGATGACAGATCATCATGGACAGTCCGCGCGACGCGCCAGAAATGATAAGCCGACCACAACGCTACGAACGACAGGGCAAGCAGCGCGTATCGCAGCGAATCACTTCCCGCGGCTGGCCTCAGGATGTCACTGAGAATTCCCACAATTTGCGGCCCGAGGCCCATCCCGATGAGATTGGCAAGCAGCATCACCACGGCCATCGTCGTTGCGCGCATGTCGTCGCTCACCAGGCGCTGCAGCAACGCGTACACGGGCGCATAAAAGAAATTAAAGACGGCGATCAAGGGCGCCAGGGCGAGCAGCGCTTGATACTTATGGGGCACTGTCAGGAAAGCGACAAAGCAGGGCACCAACAGGCTTACCGCGAGAGCGGTCATCCTCATCTGCCCCGCTTCATTCTTGTCGAACCATCGCCCGATCACGTATCCGCCCATCCATACGCCCGCAAGTCCGCTCGAGCCCAGAATCAAACCGAGCCAGGTTCCCAGCTCAACGGTGCTCATGCCGTGGCTGCGAATCAAGAAGGCCGCATACCACGGGGACAGTCCCGACCCCATGGTATAGAGGAGTATCAGTGCGATACACAGGTGTCGACAAGACCTCCGCCGCCACAAGGTGAGAAGCACAAGTTTCATGGGCGGTAATTTTTGTTCCGCAAGCGGGTTGCTCCGGCACGCACGGGGATCCTTGATCGTCCACCTCATCAGCACGGCCAGGAGCAATCCCGGAATACCCATCAAAAAAAAGGTGACGCGCCAGCCATAGATCTCATTCAGCCACCCGCCCAGGACAAAACTGACGAGCGTGGCCAGGGGACTGCCCAGCCAATACGTCGCCATTGCGCGCGTTCGCTCCGCGGGATCCGGAAAGTAGTCGCCCACCAACGAATAGGTCGGCGGTTTGCAGCCTGATTCACCTACCGCCGCGGCCACCCGCGCAATCAGCAGATGAACGTACTGGGTCACGAAAACGCAGGACATCACCGTCAGCCCCCACAACCCGATGGCCGCGGAAGCAATGGTGACGCGATCGCCCCGATCCGACCAACGGGCGATTGGCACGCCGGCCACCGCGTAAAACACGGCAAACGCAATTCCCGTCAGAAACCCCAGCTGGGTGTCGCTCAGCCGCAAGTCCATCTTTATCGGCTGCAGCAATAGATTGATCAGTCCACGGTCGATGAGATTGAGCGCGTATACGGCGGTCATCAACGTGAGTGCATAGCGCCTGTAACTGCGGCTCATCTGCAACTCTCCGAGTCCCGCCGGCCGTATCAGCGCCGACGCTGCGGACGCCAGTCAATTGTGCCGCCCGGCACATCCATTCCGACCCCGACGTTGCGCGCTTTCCAATTATCCGAGTCAGGCGCGTCGCCCCAAACATCCCCGTCCGAAATGCCCCAGCGGTATGTGTCTTTTCCGCCGACGTCCAGAAACAGGCCGAGCGAGGTCACATACGAGAAGTGCGGCAGGATGAATGGCTTGGCGCGCACGTCAACGGCGCCTGCGCCATCCCGAGCGGCGAGGAACTCGGGCGCATATTCGGTGAAACCGGGGCGATGTTTATCGTCGCCTTGATAGATGTCGTTTCCGCCGGCATCGATGAACAGCGCTACGGAACGGTTCGCTGATCGCCCGAGTCCTGATCCTGACGCCGTATAGCGGTCGTTGCCGCCGTTTGCAAGGAAGAGCGCGATGGACATGTCATGCGCGTACGCAAGACCCGTGTGGGCGTCATGAATGTCGTTACCCCCGTCGTCAATCAGAACGCCGATGCCGTAGTGCGCCGCCGCCGCTTGGTTCCACAGTCCTCCTTTGTAGTGATCATTCCCGCTGCCATCATAGAGAAAGCCCGTTCCAAACCAGTTGGTTGATCCTTGGGACCAGTCGCCGGCGATATAGGTGTCATCCCCCTCAATATCTGTAAGCATCCCTACGCCGCCCGCCCAAGATCTGCCCTGCGCGGGCCCAAAACCGCGGCCCAGGCTGGCGCCTTGCGCAAACGAAGCGCACTGCCGTGTCCCGTAGCTTGGCAACCCGCATTTCTCAGCATCGGGCTCTGCGCGATAGCGGTCGTTGCCTGATCTGTCAGCGAGAATGCCAACGCCGCCGGGACCGCCGAAGCCTTGTCCGTTCAGAAGGATGTCATAGCGGTCGTTTCCCGCCGCATCGGCCAGGAGTCCCACGCCGAAAGCTGCGCTGCCTTGCGAGGAGTGGCCGGCGTTGTGGTAATCGTCTCCTCCTAAATCAATCAGAACGCCGAGCCCGAACTGGCCAAAGCCTTGCGCGGCTTGCTGAGCCTCATATCGGTCGTCTCCCGCCGCATCCAGAAGAATCCCGATTCCGGCGACACCAGCCCCCTGCGTTACGGCGCCTCCTTCATAGACATCATTTCCCGAAAGATCGAGCGCCAGTCCGATCAGCCGGGCCGGGGCGGATGCTCCGACCGAGCCTTGCCATTTGTCGTCTCCCCCCAAATCCACGACAAGCAGTGAATCAGCGGCATCGATCTCATCGGACCCTTTCCCCCGAATGCGAATCCAGCCAAGCGGTGTCTGCCAATCGAGAGCTGGCGCGTCAAGCTTTTCCGGGGAAAGCGCTTGAAGCGCCCGGCGCGCGCGATCCAGAGCCTCCACACATTTCAGTCCCGCATACCATAAGCTCGCCTCGTCCCATGCCTTCATGACGTCGTCGAAGACGTGAACCTGGGTGTACTCCAGGCCGCCATAGGTCCCCATCGCATTCCACATGTCGACACGGCGGTGGATTTCTATGCGCTGCTCTGCGGAGACGTTCCTGAAAGCGAGCGCGGCTTGGCGATGTGCGTCCACCAAGTCCATCACCAAACGTCCCAAAATGCGCCCTACCTCCGGCGACAACAGTGCAGCACGGCGTCTGATCTGCGTTTCCATGACCGGCTGGGGGGACTCGACACGGGTGATGAGGGTGCCGGTCGGCTCGCCTGCATCGTGATCGAGTGCGATGATTGCCTCGCCGAGAGGCGTTGGTTGGGCAGTCAGATACGGTGTATTGAGATAATGAGCTCCGCCATACCGTCTCTGTACCGCAACGACGTTGACCAAGCGGTAAAGACTATGGCCGCTCCAAGGTCCCCAACTGTTGTCCAGGACACTGGTAAGGCCCTTGTTTGCCAAGAGCATGTCGGCGGGGTCGTCTGAAGCGGCGAGTCCTTCCGGACTCAGTGATTCGCGCACCGCCTGCGCCATCGTCCGAATGAACGGGACCGTGACCAACGGCTGGCGGAAAAGATCATCGAAGTGGTCCAGCTTGTATTGCGTGCCGCGCGGATAGCGCAGCCACCAGCCCTGTGGCGAGAAACCAAGATCAACGCGGCACATTCCGGCCCGCGCCAGCGCGGAATCGAGCGGATCTGCGCCGTCAGGACCTGCTGTTGCAGGCGAAATGCCCGCTGATGTGGAGCACCCCGGGTCAAATGGCGGTCGTGGTGCGTCCGCTTCGGCTTGCAGTGATGCGGCGATTGCGCCGAGCCCGAGGGCCGTCGACATCAAACATGCCGCCCTTGTATACCACCTCATTGGATTACGACCTCCACATACACATCGGACAGACCGGCGGGAAGGCGCTCTTGCTCACCAAGAAGGGGACGTACGAGGCCTCTTCCTCAGCAGGGGGATCGGCCGGCTTGGTGAGAATGGGCTGCAACGGCAAAGCATCACGTTCAACAACAGCGCCGTCCTTGATCACCGTGTTGATCGAGCGATAATTCTCAGCCGCCTGGAGCGGATTGCGGTCCAGAATGAGCGCATCCGCAATCTTGCCGGCTTGCAGCGTGCCCAGGTCCCGATCCTTGCCATAGGCAATAGCAATGTTGACGGTGGCGGCCTTTAGCATTTCCATCGCGGAGAGTCCCTTTTCCTCCATTGCCTTGAACCACGCAAAGTGCCCGGTTGCCAGCGACGCAAGGCTGTCCTCCGCGGGCATCCCGGTCCAGCTCTTCGCAAACGCCGAATCCGCCAGAACCTCCGGCGCGACGATTCCGCCGTCGTTTGCGAGGAGCAGCGGTACCTCGGATTCGATAAACCTGCGCGCGTTGACATCCGATGTCTGCCACATTGTCATTTGCCTGTCGGTCGAGTTCTCTCTGAGCCAAGCCAGACCGCGCTGCGTGAACGGAAAGACCACCGCGCCGGTCCGACGTTGCGCCATCAGCCGGAACGTCGCATCCGGAATCGGGACCGGGCCGGTGATGTTGGCGTGCTGGATCAGATCGCAGCCCGCCTCGACGGCGATCCGCAGGCCTTCGACGGACATCGTATGGGCTTGTGCGCTGATGCCCGCACGATGCGCCTGGCCGACGATCGCGGCCTGCGCCTCCTGCGAAAAGGCGAGAAAGGCGCCGGCGTCCGGGCCACAGTGCTCGTTTGAGCCGTACTTAACAAAGTCGATCCCCTTGCCGATGTAGGCGCTGACTTCGGCGGCGACTTTCTCCGGCGTCATCCACATCAGATGCCGTCCGACATTCTCGACCCAAATCGAATTGATCCGCCTGACCATGGCGCCGCTCGTCATCGCGTCATGCGGGAAGAAGTCCATGGAAAAGGGGCCGTCGAATCCGATGATGTTGCCCGCGCAGAACAGGCGGCTTCCGGGAATCCGCCCGGCAGCTATCTGATCGCGCACCGACATCAGGAATCGGCGCGGTCCCCAGGTATCGAAGACCGTCGTCAGTCCGTTCCTCAGCGCCACTTGGGCCGCTTCCGCTATGAGCTCCTCAAAGCGCCCCAAGTAACGGGCGAGGTTCTCGAGGCGAACGTCGAACAGGAGATGGACGTTGGCGTTCATGAGCCCCGGGATCAGGTACTTGCCGCTCGCATCGATGACCGCAGCCCCCCGCGGCGCACTCAATTGGTCGCGCCTGCCGATCGCTTTGATTCGTCGGCCTTCAATCAGCAGGGCACAATCCTCGATCGGAAGAGATGAGACGCCATCAATAATCGTGGCGCCCGAAATCAGCAGTGACATGGTTTTTCCAGTCGATGTGAGTGTTAAAGGGCGGCCTTAGCCGCATATTTCCTCGAATACGCGCAGCGCGTTCTCTCCCAAAATTCCCTTAATCTGCTCGTCGCCGTAACCGCGCTTGACCAGACCACGGGTAATATTGGGCATATCGCGACAGTCACCGTACCCAAGGAGGCACCGCGTGATATCCCGTCGTTCGCGAAAGCCGAGCTGCTGAAGTTCTCCCGCCAAAATCGGCACGAGAATTTTATCGGGCACCTGCAACGGCCAGTCGGTGCCTATTCCCACATGCTGCCAACCTACAAGATTGGCGATATGGTCGATATGATCGAGCATGTGCTCGACCGTGGGGACGGCCGCCTCGGTCAGGAACGCCGGCAATGCCAGGACGCCAATCACGCCTCCGGTGTCAGCGATGGCACGTAAGCCCGCATCGCTTTTGCCGCGCGCATGATGAAATACTCCGCGGGCCGCCGTGTGATTGGCGGTCACGGGCTTCTTCGAATACCGGCACGCATCGATTGTCGTTTGGTCACCGCAGTGACTTACGTCGACAATCACCCCGAGCTCATTGCAGTACCTTACGACGTCGATACCAAATCTCGAGAGCCCCGCGTCGACGCGTTCCGTGCATCCCGTGCCGATATGGTCCATTCGGTTATAAGTCAACATGAATGAGCGCAGCCCTCTGTCATAAGCCGACTCGATCGCCTTGAGATCGCGCGGCGCCGGCGTACTCGGCTGGCAGTTTGCATAAAAGGCCACGACGTCGTCTTTCTTTGCCTGACGGATCTCAGCCGCCGTCGTGACAAAGCGAAGCCACGGCAACCGGCAATAGCGCACGACCCTGGCCTCCGCCCTGCACAGCCGCGGGTCTCGCCCGTCGTGAACTCGAATGTCTGAAAAGGTGCCGCATGTCAGGCCCGCCAGTTTGAACCACTCTCGCAGCAGATCCGACCTTCCGAGACGTGACATCTCAAACGGCCAATAGAGGGCTTCAGTCCAGGCCTCAGATTCGTCAAGAGCCGCGGTCGCGGCCTCGAAATCCGCCTGTAAATCCGCGGCATAGTGGCTGAAGATCTTTGCCCCCGCATGTTGGGAGAGCATGTCGAATACGATGCTTTCCCGGTGAAGTTCCGCGGCACGCGCTTCCTGAGCGGCGCTCAAGCCGAAGTTGAAGCGCCCAGCCGTCTCGGCGGGCGCGGTCGATATGCCCATTGAAAATTCCCGTTCGTGAGAGACTTGGTCTCAGCAGGCGCCGCAAACAATCAAATGCACGGATACCCCGGGCCGAAGCGCACTCAACTCCTGCACAAGCTGGAGCGTCACATGCGCAACGAGGGGCGCTCCGACACGCCGAAGACCGAAAGGAGGACGCCTGACGGCTCTTAGTCTACCCGGATAGTAGCCGTCACGCCGTGCTTGCAAGCTTCAGCGGGCTGCGCCAAAAGCAACCGGGGTGCACACGACCGGCGATGTTAAGTTCAGAAGTTCCGCGAAAGCGAGATCCCATAGGTACGTGGCTGCGTGTAGAGGGAATACGCAGGCAGACCGACTGAGTTCGATAATCCTTTCATCAAGACACCACGCTTGTCCGCGACGTTGTTGATAAATAGATTCGCTTTCCAGAGATTCCATTTGATGCCGCCTCTCAGATCGACGTTCGTGTAACCCGGATACTTGTCTCTCGTCAGAGTGCCACCAAACGCACCCTGTCGATCGCCGACATAAGTCGCCGTAGCACCGATATCGCCCGCCACACGAGCAGTCACAGAAAATACTTTATCTAGAGAAATGCTTCCTGAAAATCGGCTGCTAAATGGCAGACGGCTTCCGGCGCGTCCTCTTACCGTGCTCGAGATGGGTAAATCCTCGGTGAGATCTGCGTCATTGAATGCGGCGGAAATTGCCGCCGTCAGTCCATTTACCGGGCGCGATTCGATCGAGAGTTCGATGCCTTGGCTTTTCGCTTTCCCGCCGTTGCTTCGATATGCGGTCCTCGTCGAGCTGATGGATGTCAGCTGTATGTCGCGCCAATTTATGTAATACATTGATGCATCAAAAGAAAACACCGGTCCGAGATTACCTTTCAATCCAATCTCGTAGTTCTGCGATTTGTCAGGATCGTATTGCGCCGGAACTCCAGGAGCAAGATTGATATTGGATCCTCCGGCACGGTACCCCGACGCGAACCTTGCATACACCATGAAGTCGGGGGAGAGACGATAGCGCGGCGTTAGCAAATAGGTAAACGCACTGGCATCGTCGTGTCGGCTGAGCTGGCTCTCCGAGGGCTCAGATATGTAAGTGATCCAGCTTTCGCGGCCTCCAATCTGGACGTCGAATGCGTCGGTGAAGCGATAAGTCAGATCTGCAAACCCCGCGCGCTCACGGAATTTATTCGGAAAATGCAGGATAAATAATCGATTGACCGTACTCCCCGTTCCGGAATCAACTGAAAGAACATCGTTGTTCCAATAGGTATCCTCAAACGTGTAAAAGCCGCCCAGCAACCAATCGATCCTCGACCCAAGGGATGAAGAAAAACGAACCTCCTGCGAGAACTTTGAGGTACGCCTGTCATCCGTAATGACCAAGCCGCGCACTCCATAAACCGCTCCGAGCAGGCCCGTGTAGTCGGTGTTCGTGAAAAATTTATCGATGTCATACGCGGTAACCGAGGTGACGTTGACACCCCTGAGCCGGGCAGTCAGATTTGCCGCATAAATCTGTGAACGTCGGTCGTACTGCCCGGATCCGCGAAGGCGACTCTGTTGCAAATCAGCGCCCGCATCGACTTGCGACAGGCCGTCCGCCTTCTGCTCCTGAAAGTGGGCACTGAGTTTCAATGAAAGGTTGTCCGAGGCTTTCCACAGGGCTACGAATCGCCCGCCGTCGGTATTTACTTGATTAATGCTCTGCTCCCCTGTCTGTACATTATCGACGTATCCTGGGTCGCGTCTCCTGAAGCCACTCGCCCGCACCGCAGCCGTATCGCCTAAGGGAATATTTACGGATGCACGCACGGCGTAGCCGATATCGGCCCCGTTTGTCACATCACTTAATGTTCCCTGCACCGCGCCACTGAGAGCTTCCACTGACGGATCGATGGTTACGAACTTGACCAGGCCGCCAATACTGCTCGCGCCGTAAAGCGTACCTTGCGGACCTCGCAACACCTCGATTCGGCTGAGATCACTTGGATCCAGGTCCGGCGGCGTTGACCCGCCGGTCAAGAGACTCGATCCTCCGTACGGAATGTCGTCAACCGTGATGCCTACCGTCGGATTTGCGCTAGGACTCGTCGAAAGTCCTCTGATGATCAGATATGGCTCACCGCGCGCTCCTGCTGTGTACGACAACCCGGGTACTCTTGCATAGTAATCCTGAAGGCGCAGCTGATTGCTGTCGACCAGTTGCTGCCCGCTAATCGCCGTCACCGGCACCGGTACGTCCTGTAATCTTTCCACCCTCTTTTGCGCGGTTACTACTATCTCTTGTACCTTGGCGCCACTATCCTTTTCTGAGGATGGGGGGGCTATTTTTGCATCCTCATTTGCAGCTGCTCCTTGGGCAGTAGAAGCAGAAGTCGCCTGACTAATTCTAAATCGATCTAAAAATGACCTTTTCTTCTCCTCTTCACTCGGAGCACTAACAGCAGGCGGCGTATCCCTAGGATTTAGAACCGCGATAGTCCCTTCACTCACCACCTTATAGCTCAACCCGCTCGGCGTCAGCAGAATTTTCAAAGCCTCTTCGGCAGACTTGTTCCCCAGAATTGGCCCAGCCACGGCGTTACCATCGATCGAGTCACTGAAAAGAGCGATCTGGAGCCCCGTCTGTTGAGCCAGATCCCGAAGCGCCGTATCCAGACTTTGTTTTGGAATGTTCAGATCGTAGTGCCGCGCTACTGCCTGTGCATCTTGTCCAGCCGCCAGTCCCACAACTGACAGGCACGCTACCGCCACAGCCGTCGCCATTTTCATGACCGCTCCCCCGAGTCTCTTAGAGACCAACGTTTTTGGAACTCCTAAGACCGGGTGACGAGGCGTGTATGACCATCCTTTTTGAAAAAATATTTTTGAGTGTTGGGAAGAAGTCACCATGGCGTGCCTCCTTGAATTCTCATCCGGCCTGCGGCCGCCTTCCTCTTGGGAAGGAGACGGTGACGGGGATGGGGATGGGAGGTTCCTCACCCCAAATCCCTGTACAATCATTGGAGGAGGAAAGCCTGAAAGAATGCTCCGATTTTCGAGTGATCAGTTGGGTGGAGATCTGATCTGATTTTTGTTTTCTCACTTCGCGACGGTGTGGCTCGCCATCCTTGCCCATCCTTGACGACGTCAAGGATCTCCGCTCCAGAAGCTGGAGAGATAGCGACGCGGTATGGCTAGTGGGACGCACCTGACGAGATCACGATGGACCGTCCGTCATCCCGTTCGATACGCACGGGTGCGGCGTTTTGCAGAAACGCGAGAAATCCTTCCGGATTTGCGGCATCGAAGACCCCGGTGACCGGACGGGTTGCGAGTGCGGGATCTGTGACGGTGAGCTGCACACGGTTGTAGCGGTTGAACTCGGCGATCACGCTCGCGACGGTGTCATCTTTGAAGACTAAGCGCCCTTCCGCCCACGCGAGCTCACGCTGACTATCGACCGCTTTAACGGGTTGTGGCGCGCCGGTCATGGCGACGGTGATTTGTTCATTCGCAGTCAGGTAGACCTCGCCCGGGTCAGACCTCATCCGGCGCTCCGCGCCACCTTCTCCTCCTTTCAAGGAGAACGGTTTGGGATGACGATTGGCGGACCCGGGTTCCGGAGGAGAATCGCCGTTGCCCTGCCGCTTCGCGGCTTCCCTCTCCAACACTTGGTGAGGCCTCACCGCCACCTCCTCTCCATTGAATGGAGAGGATGGCACCGAAGATACCGCGTGAGGCTTCAACCTAATGTTTGTTGCGGAAACAGCAACTCTGCCCTCGGAGACTGTCACTATCACGCGATCCTGGACCCGTCGATCCACGCCGAAAGCGGTGCCGACCGCGCGGACGGTGGTATCGCCAGCCTCGACTCGGAAGGGTCGTTGAGGATTCCTGGCGACCCGAAAGACGGCGCGGCCTTGGCTCAGAACGACCCGGCGCTGAGATTCGGTGAATCTCACGTTCAAACGCGTTTGCGGGTCGACCTGCAGGATGCTGCCATCGTCTAGGACCACTTCCCGCCGCTCGCCGCGGTCGGTCATGATCCACTGGCCGCGAAAATGCGGCAGGAGAACGGCGGTGACGAGGACCACCGCGGCCAGCGTCGCGGCAAAGGCGAAGAGCCTGATGCTCCGGCCTCCCTTCCCCGCTCCGTCGGCATCGTCCCGCGGCGGCGATAGGCCGGCGGGGAGCGTCACGACATTGCCGTGCTCTTCCGTTGGGGGACCCTCGGTGCTGATGTCGGCCCATTCGCGGAACTGTTCGAGCGCGCCGTGCACCTGATAGAGCCTGAGCATCTCGGCAATGTTGGTTTGTGAGTCGCGAAGCCAATCGATGAAGTCCTCCCGCTCGGTCTTCGTCATCTCATCGGCCTGAAGCAGGGCCCACCAGTCGGCCGCTTCGCGGCTCGCCCGCGTGCGTCGCTCATTCGCGTCCATGAGGCCATCCTCCATTTTGCGGGGCTTCGTGCCCGTCATTCTTCAGAACCTCAGGGTCGAGTTCGTGACGCAAGCGCTCGTAGGCGCGGGCCACATCCCGGCGTATCCGGCGCCGGCTCCTGCCCGTGCGCAGGGCAATCGCCTCTTGCCCCAGCTCCTCGCTGAAGTGGAGTTTCAACACTTCGCGCTGTTCCGCTGGCAGGGTGCCGAGCGCGCGTTTGATTTCTGCCTGGGACTGTATGCGCTGGAGCAGCGCGTCCGGCTCCACTCCGCCGGTCAAGCTCGGGAGCCACTTGTCGTCATGCCGCGAGCGGCTGGCGGCACGGATCGACCATTCCGCCGCCACATTGGAGGCGACCTTGTACAGATATGCCTTGGGATGATCGACCAGTTCCCCCCGCTCGTAGCGCATCAGTCTCAAGAATACTTCCTGGGCGACATCCTCCACATCCGCGGCGCGAACGCCGGCCTTACCCAACAGAAAGCGGCGCAGGGGTAGTCGCCACTGGAGGAACCAGCTCGACAGTCGGCGTTTCGCGTCGTCGGTCGTCATCGACCCCCTCCCATGGCAAGGCGGCCGGTTTGCGGTGGTACTAAGACCGGTCGAGAAGGCCGGTGTGACCACCTTTTGACGAAAAAAAGGGCTCGATCCCGATGTAGCGCTCACTCAACGCGTCCGCGAGCATTGCTGCCCTCACCGTTCCGTAGCTTTCGCCCACCAGGTATTTGGGCGAATTCCACCGCTTGTGCTGCGTTATCCATACCTGAATGAAATCCGCGATAGAGCGAGCGTCCTCTTTAACGCCCCAGTGCTCCTTGTTATTGTGATTGCCGAGCGCCCGGCTGAATCCGGTGCCGACAGGATCGATGAACACCAGATCGCACACATCGAGAGGACAGTGGGTATTGTCGACAAGCGGATATGGTGGAGCGCCCGCGTTTTCCGGCTCACTGGGCACCATTATTCTTCGCGGGCCAAGGGCGCCCATGTGCAACCATGTGCGGAGGACCCTGGCCCACCGTTAAAGATGAAGAGTAGGGGGCGCGCGGCGCTGTCCTCCCCCTTTGACGCGACGTAGTAGGTGGTGAAAAAAGCGGCGGCTGCTTCGCCCTTGAAATCACGAATGAACGTCTCCGCTGCTACCGCCTGGTAGCTGAGCTGCCTACCGTTGAATGTTCCGTGAAATTCCCGCGCGAAAGACAACGGCTGAGAGTCGCCATGCGGGTTCGAATCAGACATGGATCAGATGCTCAAGCCGGCGATCCGGTTCAGCTTGTGCCATGCCGCTCCGTATGGCGAATTTGGGAACCCGGAACGCGCATCGATTCTTTCGAGCCATCGATTTTCTGCTTCCTGCGCCTCGCCCCAGCATTGCTCAACGATCCGGGCTCGTTCGGGTACCTCTGCGTGCCGTCCAGCGCTTACCTTTTCCTGGAAGCGTCGTTCGAGCTCATCGCGCTCGCTCTCGATGTCGGCGAGAAACTTGGAGAAGCCAGTGGCGAGCGCCATTCGATGCAGCCGTTCGTGACGCCACCAAAGCACAGTCGGGTCAAACATTCCGTCGGGCGACGGTCCAAAGCGTTGCACGGGCACATCGAGCCATACGGGCTTGAAGATGGAAATGCAGGGAGCCGCGGTGCCCGTCACCCAATGCACGGATTCAGACCGACCGACCTGCGATACCCACGCCGCCGTGGTCTGCGAGGATTTGATCTCGCTCCTGGCATGCAGGCACAGAGCCTGCTGCGGGGGATTCTGCGGACTCCATTCAGCCCCGTGTCCATGATCGCGCAGTGCGCGCATCAAGTGAACGGGGCGCAATTTCCCCTCATTCACCTGCAGCAGTGAACGCAAGCGAGCCATCCGTTGTCGGCCCTGACCGAGCTCTTCGCGCTGGCGATCGGCAAGCAGGCTGGGATAGTCAGTTACCTCGTCGTCTCCCCACTTGCAGCTGCGAACCAGTTCGCCAAGCCCAGAGCTTGTCTCCTTCAAATTGCTGTCAATGCTATAGCAATTGGAAATGGCGCGGATGGCATTCGCTTTCTCAAGCAACCACTCAGGACCGACGGTCTCAAGGACGTAGGCCTCTCCAGCATCGGCAATCAGGAAGCCATTGTCGTAATAAAACGGGGTCAAATGTCCGCAATCGCCACCCTGCCCGTACTGCCGCAACAATGTGGTGATTATCCGCACCGCCTCAGCGGCAGTACTGGAACGCTCAAGCGCCAGACGTACGAGATCCATTCCGGTCAAAGCAACCGCTTTGCCGTCTGTTCTTTTCGAAAGGAGCGCCTCGTTGCCCACCACAACGCCGTGTTCGTTTACTCCCATCTCGGCGCCCCACATCCAATAGGGCCGTGACAGCAGCACGGCATGCGTGCGCCGACCTTGCGCAATTGATATGTAAGTGCACTTCAAACTTGCATTCGGTGGGTACTCGGAGCGCGGATGCAATTCAATGGCTTGCGACTCGTTCCTTTGCCGGTCACTGTTTTTTGCGAACAGCATCATGCCGTCGGCGGTCGCATCACACGAAACACAAACGGTATCGCACATCCCTCAGGCCTCCACGGGCGCGGTGCCGTACATTTGCAAATCCTTTGTCACGGTATGGCTCGCCCTCCACATGAGCCAGGCAATGACCACATAGAAAGGGGAGACCATGAGCAGCGCGTATCGAATTGATTCCTGTAAGAACAAAGGACGCAAGCTGTCACTCAGCGCGCCTACGAGCAAAGGACCCAAACCCATGCCGATCAAGTTCGCGAACAGATAAAAGAGGGAAATGGCGGTGGCACGCATCTGTTCCGGCACCAGCAGCTGTACGATGGCGAAAAGCGGTCCCAGTGCGGCATAGCTGGAGACGATGAGCAGCATCTTGATGCCAAAGGCGACGAAGAGGTGGCTTGTCAGATACACGCCGATCGTACCGACCGCGTAAGCACTGTAAATGAAGGTCATCACGGTCATCTGGCGTCTCTCATCGCGCTTCGCGTACCGCGATGCCCACTCACCGCCCAGATACAAACCCAGCGCGCCGCCCATGCCATATACACCCGTCAGCCAGGTCCCAAGCTCGCCAGTTCCGATTCCGAAACTGCGAATGAAAAAGACAGCCTCCCATTGTGAGAGCCCACTTCCCAGAAACGAGGCCACGGCATAGAAGGCCAACAGCAGACGAAAGGTTGGTATTCGCCAGAGCGTCACGCAAACCTCACCCAGTCTGAGTGGTAACCGCGTATAGTGCGAACGCATCTCCAACCGGGGTTCCTTCAACGTCAGATAGATGAGCGGCGCTGCAACGATTCCGGGAACACCGAGAAATAGGACCGTTGCACGCCACCCATACCATTCGTTGAGCCATCCGGCGGCAAAAAAGCCCATCACGATACTCAGCGGCAGGCCTAGCATGAAGCGAGCGGTCGACCGGGCCTGTTCCTCGCGCGGGAACGAGTCGGCGATAATCGACTGTGCCACTGGAACACAGCCTGCTTCACCCACTCCGGCCGCCACGCGCCAACACAGCAGCTGCGTGAAATTTGCAGCCAATGCCCAGCCGATCAGCGCGAGGCTCCACAGCGCACAGGCGGCGGACATGATCCATGTACGATTCCATCTGTCGGCGAGGCGGGCAATTGGCACCCCCATGATTGCGTAGAAGAAAGCAAAGGCAATTCCTCCGAGAAAGCCGACTTGGGCATCGCTCAGTTTAAAATCGGCTTTGAGATTCTCCGCGAGAAGTCCCAGCGCCATTCGGTCGACCTGGCTGAGGGCATAAGCGACCATCAGAAGACCAATAAGGTAGCTTTTGTAGCGGGGAGTCATGCGGAGTCGCGCCTGCCTGGGCGGAAGCTGATCGCCATGAAGTGCAAGGGCACACCATTCTCAGGCGGAGGCCGTCTCAGGAAGGTCATGGCCTCGGTGTCGTTCTTGAGATAGGCATCGACAAACTTTCGAGTGTAGCGGGCACACCAGGCATATCCCCCGATTCCATGCTCGCGCGTGTAGTCAGCTTTCTTTTGATGGTAGATATTGAACAGGTTCCACCACATTCTTTCGTTGCGCTGATACATCGCGCTGAATTCCATATGCGAAAGCGCGGGCATCAAAGCGATGAAAAGATCTCCGCCCCATGTATTGAGGACATTCGGACCTGCATGCCCTGGAAAACTCTCAAACGTCCGATCCTGGTCTTCCGGCGTCCACAAGCCTTGGACCATCGACAGAAGTGGAATCCGTAGCTGGCCAGGGTCCACGCCAGCTTCCCAGACGATGCCAGGTGAGAAACGGATACTGCCGTCCCAGCAAATGAGCGCCTTGATGCGCTCATCGCGCGCTGCAGCGATTACATTCGATATGCCCCCCCAGCTGAATCCGATCACGGCGATCTGGGTGTTGTCCGCATTGGGCAAGTCATGCGCGATACTAATGAGGAATGACACATCGAGCGCCTGGGCTTTGGCTGTAGTGACGTCTGCAGCACCTTCTCGCTCAGTTGCACCCATACACGCGCTTGCGAGCACGAGGTAACCGTGACTGGCGAGGTATTCGCAGAGATCGGCATTTTCCCAGGAAGGATTTGGTAGACCGGGGGCATAGATCACCACGGGAAACGGCCCGGACGCCGGGGGCGCATCGCGTACCCCACGCAACGGCGTGACAAGCGTCGCCGCCATGCCAGCTCGCCACTCCTGTGCGCGAGCGGAAACATGAGGGCGCCCGAAACTGGTCTCAGTCTCCCAGAGATCGAGGTAGCTTCCGACGGTCATGGGAGCAGCGTCGCGGGCCTCGGCCGGGTACCAACTGACGATCTGTAACGCTCGCGGGCTGCCGGACTTCTGCGGCTCAGTTTTGAGGTGTCTCGATGTGTCGTACATCTCGAGCACCTGCACACCAACCGCATGGTTGCCAGCTTCGCCTGTGAACCGGAATAGCGACTGCACGTACGTGAATGCTCCGCTTCGGCCCGCGAGGCTCGCTACAAGGCAAGAGTCAGAATGCGCGCGATAGCGACAGTGATATCCTGCGAGGCGTGATGTAGTAGATGGAAGAACTAACGGCGGGATTACCCTCGAGCGTTCCACGCCGATCCGCGACATTGTTGAGTGCGAGATTCAACGTCCATGCATCGTTCCTCATCCCTGCCAAAAGATCGACTTGCGTGTAGCCGGGGAGATTGAGCCGAGGGAAGGTCGCAGCGCTGACAAAGGTGCCCTTACGTTCGCCGACGTAGGTCAATGAGCCGCCGGCGAAGCCGCGCCACTCTCCTGCTAAAGCAAACTCCTGTTGCAGCGAGAGATAGCCGGAAAAGCGGCTGCTGAAGGGCAATCGGTCTCCGGATTGGCCGTAGAGGCCCGCAGCAACTGCGGCTGGCGGCACATCTTCGCTCAGCTTTGCGTCGCTGAAGGTGACCCAGGAATCCACGACGAGCCCTGTCCACGGACGAGCCTGCACGGAAAACTCAAGACCCTGGCTTCGAGCCTCCCCGCCATTACCGTAAAAGGAGAAACCGTCGAAGAACGAGAGCTGGAGATTCTTCCAATCGATGCGGTACAGGGAAGCATCATAGGAAAACGCGCGTGCCAGCGCGCTCCCCTTGATGCCGACCTCATAGTTCTCTGTCTTGTCGGCTCCATACTGCCGGGGCACACTCCCCTGCGGGGTCGTGAGGCCGCCGTTCGAATTGGGGCCGCCCGGCCGATATCCCGAGGCGAACCGAGCATAGATCATGAGGTCCGGATTCAGCTTGAATCGCGGCGTGACGAGATAGGTGAAGACGGAATCGTTCGAGTGGATCGTCGGGCCCACGATCGTCGTGTTCCCCACCAGGATGCCCGAGTCTGTCTCCTGATAGCTCTGCTTGTTGTGACTTTCTCGACCTCCGAATTGCACATCGAACCGATCGCCGAAGTGGACAGTCAGATCCGCAAACGCCGCGTATTCTTCATACGTCGACGGAAATACGAATCGCCCCAAGCTCCCGAGCTGCTCACCGGTCGCCGCATCGATCACGGGATCCTGTTGATCGTAGTCGGAACTCTCGTGTGTGTAGAAGGCTCCGAGTAGCCATTCGAGCTTCTGGTCGGTAGTGGACGCAAGCCGCAGCTCCTGCGTGAACTTCCGATTGGCATGATCATTTCTCAGCATCACGAACGGCACACCGAAGTTGGCCAGTGCCGTATTGCTGAAAAACGGTATTCCGCTGAAGTCCGTCTTGCCAAGAAAGGTGTTGTTGCTATACGCGCTCAGTGACGTTAGATTCGTGCTGCCGAGCTTCGCTTTCATCGTGGCGCTGTATATCTGGAACTTCACGTGGATCGTTCCGGTCCCGTCCAGCTCGCTATGCTCAAGCTCTTCGAAGCCTGGACCCAGTTGGGCGTATGAGTCGCCGTGAACTTTTCGATCCTGAAGCATTGCGCTCAGCTTAAGAGAAAGGCGCTCGGACGCTTGCCAGAGACCAGCCAGCCTTCCTCCGTAGACGTTCGCTGAGTTGACATCCGTGCGATCATGCTGAGGATCATCGATGAATCCAGGGTCGCGCCGACCAAAACCGCTCGCGCGGAGCCCGAACGTATCAGAGAGGGGCATGTTGACCGACCCGCGTGCGGAATATCCAGCATCGTTGCCGTGCTGCACGCCCACTACACTTCCCTCCAGGCGCCCTTCCATCTCCTCGCTTGAGGGATCAATGGTGGTGTACTTGATCAGTCCTCCGAGACTGTTTGCACCATAGAGTGTTCCCTGCGGACCGCGCAGGACCTCTATCTGAGCAACATCGCCCGGATCGATGTCAGTCGCAAAAATGCCGCCTCCATTGGTGGTGGCTGACGTAAAGGGCAGATCGTCCACCGTAACGGCGACCAGCGGTGAGCTAAATCCTCCATTCGTGAGACCTCTAAGCGTCACGATCGCACCCTGCTCGAGGCCGGCGCTCTGTACATTCATACCGGGAATGCGGGCATAAAAGTCGGTCAGGCCCGGTTGGTTAGTCGCGAGGAGGGATTGACCGCTGACTACAGTTACTGCCATTGGCACATCCTGCAGGCGCTCCTCGCGCTTCTGTGCAGTGACCACAATCTCCTCGACTCGGCCAGGCTCGACACGCTCGGGACGGTCGCTGCCCGTAGTGGTGGCGGGTTCCGCCTGCGCAAGCCGCAACTCACCTGTGGTCCCGCTGGGGGCCGAGTCCGCAGTGGGCGTGGAAGCGGCCCCAGTCTTCGGTAGCGACACGAAGATACTCTTGCCCTGGTCTCTCATCACCAGGGGCGTACCTTCAAGCAGGCGGGCAAATGCCTGATGCGCATCAAGCGTGCCGCTGATGCCAGGGGTGGTCATTCCCTTCAACTGCCCTGATGGATAAACGACATCTATGCCGGTCTGACGAGCGAGCGATTCGAGTGCGACGTCCAAGGGACCAGCGGGAACGGCAACTGTCACGACGGTTGCGGTTCCGGCGTTAACAGCCGAAAAATCGTCAGCCGATGCGGATCTCGCAGCACCGGCCAGCAGCAGGGTGGCACCTGCCACGACAGTTAAGCCAGACTTCGTCATTCTCAAGCTCCCCTATTCAGTATGGCCCATGCGCGGGGCTCCGGGGACTTAAGACGAGTGAGGTTCGCAAATCGCGCTATTTAGCGTCCTGGCGGGTGAGTCGCAGGAAAGGCAAGTTCGCCTATGCCAGTGAAGAAAGATATAAGACGAATGGAGAGTGAGAATTGCGCAATGTGGACAACGATATTTTCTGGTTTTTTCCTGACCTCGTTGGAGTTAAGGTGTCCGCCTGTGGATGAGTCGCTGGAAGCTTGGTTTGCGCGCGAAGTGCTTCCGCTCGAGGGAGCGCTTACTCGTTATCTTGCACGCAGCCGGGTCAGGCTCGCCGATATAGAAGACGTTCGGAATGATGTTTACGTGAGGGTACTGCAGGCCGTCGAGCAGGCGCGCCCTACTTCCGCGCGCTCATTCCTGTTCACGACTGCGCGCAATCTCATCATCGATAGGGCCCGGCGAGGTCGTATCGTACCAATCCAGCGCTTGCCAGAAACCGAGATCTCAAACGTCTTAATAGATGAGGTGTCGCCAGAACGGCGCACAACCGGTCTGCAGCAGTTGCAGTTTGTGGCGCGGCTGGTCGATGCGCTGCCGAGGCGCTGCCGGGAAGTTCTCTGGATGCGGCGCGTCGAGGGCATTTCTGCCCGTGATGCGGGAGTGGCGCTCGGCATCGATTCGAAGACCGTGGACAGACATCTGTGCCGGGCGCTGCAACTGCTAACCAGCCGAATGAACGGCGAGGGTTCGCAGGATTCGACCGACAAGGATGCTGAAACTGCAAGCGGCGAGAACGAGCATGTCGACTAGACAGGAAGCGGAGCACGCGGCGGCTGAGTGGCTTGCGCGCCGCGAAAGCCCGTCTTGGTCGGAGGCCGACGCGGATGCTCTGGAGACGTGGCTCTCTGCTGATATGACGCACAAAGTGGCTTACTTCCGCTTCAATGCAACCTGGAAGGAAGTCGGGAGATTGAAGGCAGTATGCTCAGGGCCGATGCCGGAGAGGCGATTGGCTGATGTGGTCTGCGCCCTTGATCCATCTCAACCTTCGGCCGCACGTCTCCAGAGCGAAGAGGCGCGTGGTGCCTTCGTCGGTCGTCATCGGCGCTGGCTCACTGTAGCGGCCGCCATGGCATTGATCGCGATCGGTGCGGACTTCGCGGTCCGACAGGTGCCATCCCTCTTCCGTCATCATGTTTACAGCACCGCTGTGGGCGGCCTCGCGGCAGTGCCGATCCCGGACGGCTCGCGAGTCACGCTCAACACGGACAGTGAGGTTCGCGTGGCGGTATCCAAGTCGGAGCGGCGTATCGACCTGCAGCGTGGTGAGGCATTCTTCGAAGTAGCCACAGATCCCACGCGCCCATTCATCGTCGTTGCGGGCTCACAGCGGATTGTAGCGGTCGGCACGGCATTTTCCGTCCGGCGCGACGGCGGGGATGATGTACAGGTACGCGTAGCGGAAGGCGCCGTGCGAGTCGAACCTCTCGTCGACGGAAGAAAAGGCGAGAGTGCTCTGCTGCGGGCTGGCTCGAAGGCTCAGTCAAAGGCAGGCTCCATAATGGTGCAGAACGAATCCGTTCCGGCCATCGAACAGGATTTGAGCTGGCGCTCCGGCTCACTCAGTTTTCACGATACACCCTTGGCCGATGCCGTTGCGGAATTCAACCGCTACAACTCACGCAAGATCGTCATTGATGATCCATCCATTGCGGAAATTCAGATCGGCGGCGTTTACCGCGCGACGAACGTCGATGCTTTTATCGAGCTCATCGTTGACGGGTTCTCTATCGAGGCAGTCCGGAGTCAGGATGCGGTGCGATTGAGAGGAAGACCTTAGTCGTCAGCGTTCGATACTGATGGGTCGATTGGCCTCCCACGCGACAACGCCTTGCTCTAGGAGCGAGCAGAGAGCTTGGATGCGAGGTTTCGAGAGAGCGCCCGGTCTACATATGAAAGCTTTCTACAGGAGCTACTTGGTGGTGCGGTACATAACGGCGTGTAGGCTGATGCATCCCGGCAGCTGGATTCTTGAGGGTTTGATTTCGAGCGGGCAGAAGGTCCCACGGATTGGGCCGCGCGAGTGCTTCACCCAGTTCACGATCTCAGAACCGTTTCGGCACCAGTTCACGATTTAAGAACTATCAGAGCCAAGTAACTCATTGATGCGTATCTGAATCAGAACAATGCCAGTTCGCGCATTTAGGGACATCGACACTCGGTGGGAGTCGTCGCTCGTTGTTCTTGTTGTTCCTCGACGACGGCCCAACGATGTTCCCTCTTCCTCCGCCTGTCAACCCGAGCCATGCCAGCGCCGAGATCTAGACCATCGCCATTACCCACACAGGCGGCGGCAAAAAAGGGGAAGGAGCGCCCCCACGGACGCCCCTTCCCACGCTGTGCACTCAGGCCGCCAGCACCTGCGTCGCCAGCTCCCACAGCCGGGCATTGATCTGCACGTCCTTCTTGATCGAGGTCAAGCGCCGGGTATGGCTCAAGCGACCGTTTGCCGCCCACCGGGTGAGCCCGCCACGTAAGAGCGCTTCCTGGCACCGATTGAAGACGGACCATAAATCGTCGCCCGCATCTTCGATTCGCCGCACCCGCAGGAGCTGCGAGGGCTGCATGCCGCTCTGGGCGGCGTCCTCGTAGCGGACCGTCAAGGCGTCATGGGCAAAGCGCAGCTGCTCCTCCGCCGTCAGCTGCCGGGCCTCCATGCGCTCGACCTGGGCCGCAAGCTCCTCGAAGTGCTCGGTGATGCGAATGGCGCCCGCGATCACTTCATCGACCACGTTACCGCGATGCGCTACACAAACGCCGGGAAACGCACCCCGCGAGACAATCAGGCCATTGGTGCACACGACACGGAAGATGCCCATGCGCAGCAAATAGGCACTCGTCCCGTCATGACTATTCAAAAACACAACATCCGGAACGGCATCCCGGAGCTGGACGGTTTCGTACCGCCGCCGCAGCCGCACGACATGCCGCGCATGCAAGGGACTCGCGCTGCGCGTACACGCCTGGCGTGCTTCGACCGGCACAAAACCCGCACTCATCAGACCTGAGAGCACTTTTTCGGTGGGGATAAACGTGTACTTCTCGCTCATCCGCTCATGCGCTGAGGGTGCAAAGACCGCCGGCGCGCGAGCGCGTACCTCATCCAGGGATAGCGAATCCGCAAAAGCCGACGTACGCTCTGGAAACGAAATCTGGGGAACTGCGTTCATGACAAAGTCCTCGTGATATTCCGGGGCGGGATTGCCCGCCCGCGATCCATCACGGCGCGCGCAGTTGTCGAGGCTCGCGCGGTCTTTCCGCGCGACTCCGCCGAGCACGCCGGCTTCGGCGCGCGCAGGGCCTCGACAACGAGCACGACGTGATACGCTGAACGCGATTCAGGTAATCCCGCCCCTCCTCCTTTCCGTTTTCATGCCGCGTAAAAAAAGCCCGGCCGCTGCGGTGCTGGCAGCGACCGGGCAATGTCTTACGAAGGCGATGAAGTGTCTGAGCTGCGATCCGCCGCGGGCAGCGAGTACCCGCGACTCATCCAGGTCTGAGGTTTGATTCTCGAGAGCCAGTCCGACACGCTGGGCACAATGCCGCCACAGTCTTCTTTGATGTGCTGCTCCGCCACGTAACGTGTTGGCACGAGGGTCCCAGCGCTGTTACGGATCGCAGCGCCAAAGACCCGCTCCGCTTCAAACACGCCCTGCGAATGATGTCGCAACGCGCGGTGTCTGAAATCGCAGAACGTCTCTTTGGTAGCGTCTAGCCAGTCGTGTATCGGCTGATAGTCCTCGACTTTACCGCCAAAGCGGCGCACGGAGGATTGCGCATGAAAGATCGTGTGTGTCATAGACCTTCATGCTCCGTAGTGTTGTAGTCGGTGAATCGATCGTTGTGCGTGTGGCTCAACTGGTCCTCCGCGACATCCCAAATGAATTCGCCATACGCGCCATCATTGTTTTCCCAACCCGGATGACGCGCTTCGAGGAGGTCATAAGCAAAGTCGCGAAGCGCCTGCATAGTTTTATCATTCTCAGGTGCTGAGATCTCTCGCTGCTGCGTATCCAGCACTGTGATGCTCTCGATCTGGCCCGAATCGCCGCAGCCGTCGTACTCGATGACGACACGCGCGGCCCCGACGAGACGCAAGCACAATAGAATCTCTTCCTTGCGTAACTCAGCGTTCTTCCGCGCAGTCTCTTGATACTGCTGGAGCGCGGGGCTGGTGAACGTCAGGGTTGGCAAAGAGTTTGGCTCCTTTTCAAGTGAGGGATTTTCAGTATTCATGACGATGCTCCGGTGATCCTGGGCGGGATTGCCCGCGTCCTCGAATCACGGCGCGCGCAGCGGTCGAGGCTCGCGCGGTCTGCCGCGCGACTCTGCCGAGCACGCCGCTTTGGGCGCGCGCAGGGCCTCGACGGCGAGCACACCGTGATAGGCTGAAGCGGAAAAGTAATCCCGCCCTCCTGCTTCTTTCACGCTCAAAGACGGCTTGAAGATTCGCGGACTTAGCTATCCAGTGATTCAGGGAAACCCGTACTGGATGGACAGCACTATTTCGAAGCAGCGAAGCTCGCCTTCATGCCCTTCCCGCTGAGCAAGATCAAACGCCTGGGTGAGTACGATGGCCAATGGTCGTTGTGTTTACGATGCCGGTGCTGTCAGCACGTACGCCAGGTTCCCGCGGCGTTCTTCATTCAAATATTCGGGCGGCATCGATTTATCGCGCAAGTGGTAAAGCGGCTCTACTGCGCGAACTGTCAGGGAAGGCGCTGTCGCTGTGAGGGGCGCAATTTTGAAGCGCAGATCGCGCTGCCGCGATGAGGCGTGTCGAGGAGTTGAGGGCTTAGCGATGAATTTACGATCGAGGAGTGGGCTGCCATTGAAAGGGCTTGCCGTCTGCAGGCGCAGCGCGACCGCGAAAATGCGTGGGAGGCGCAAGCGCTCTCGCGAATTGCCGATGAGATCGAGGCCGAACGGCGCCTCAGGGCGCTTCAAGGGATGCACTGCGGGAATTGCGAAGACTGATGGGAGTCACAATTCAGTCGGGCCCTCAAGGTCGAGAATTTCTCTCAAGCGCTCCTCGAGAATTCCGGCCAGCGCGAGCGCATCGTTCAATGCGTCCACCGGATCGCGAGCGAGTGCACCCTGCAATGCGCCTTTCAGCCAGTCCGACGCTGCCGGATCGGACAAGATGTCCTGAGCCGGCGCTGGCGCTGCGGCAATATCCATACTCTTACCGTGTAGGCTCATCGCGTTTTGGAGATGGTGTACGCGGCGTAGGTGCCTCGACTCGCCGCTCGCCTTTCAGCCGAACCGCGGGTAAAGGCTCGCCTTTTTGAATCGAACCGGCCATAGCGCCGCGCACGAGCTCGAGGAAACGTTCGCGATCTTCCGGGTTGGCAATGCGCTTGGCCGCGAATTCCTCCGCAGCGCGCACACTCAAAAAAGCCGATTTCAATTCCGGATGCGCGCGCACCGATTCGCGCACATCCGCTTGCTCGTCACGGACACGACGGGCGAGCCGGGCTCGCTCGGCAAAGAACTGCACTTTCTCGACCACCCAGCGCGTACGATGCGCATGGTGCTCTTCCTGGGCGACGACGTGTCCTTCACGGTCGCGTTGACGCGTCGTGATCGTGACGGCTTCGCGGCCGATGCGGCGGGCGCCAATGAGATCCCCCACCCGCGGGCGCGTCTCCCCGCTTTCAATGGCGCGTTCGAGATCCTTGCCCCAAATAGTCTTCTCCCCGCGGCTCGTCAGCACCTTCACGTAGTACGAGGCGTCCTCACCGGCACGAAACTGATAGCTTGCAGCGCCATGTGCCTTGAGCCGGCCAATGAGGAGCTGTGCGCCTCGGCGCGGATTGAGCTCGCGCGCGCGCGGCGCGGAACGGTTAAGGCGACCGCCCTCTGCCACAGCCTAGCCCCGCACGATGGGTTCGCGAGCCCGCGTCTCCTTGGAGCGAGGCGCGACGTTTTGTCCGGCGGCTCGCTCTTTCAAGCGTACGGGCGGCAGTGGCTCCCCACGCGCCACGGAATCCGCCAATGCCGATCGCACTTTGGCCACGAACTGACGTTGATCCTCCGGGTCTCGAAACCGCCGCGCGGCCAGGTCCGCCGCATGCACCTGAAGATAGGTACCGACGAGCTCCGGATGCTTCTTCACCGCCTGCTTAGGATCCACGCTTGCATCGCGAAGCGTCCGCGCCGCGTCCGCTCGCGCATCGAAAAAGTCTCGCTTCTCCACAATCCAGCGATTGCGGTGGGTCTCGAGTTCAGTCTCGCCCACCACCGCGCCTGCTTCATTACGTTTCGGCGTTTTGACCTTCACCGCGTCCTGGCGCACGGCGCGCAGTCCCACTTCATCGCCCATCTGTGGCTTGGTGAGCGATTCTTTGAAGGCGCGCTCAAGATCTACACCCCAGAGCGTTCGCTCACCGCGAGGCGTCTCAAGCTTCACGAAATAGGACATCGGCTCATGAGGATCATGCTTGTAGGGCGCAGAGCCATGATCGAGGAGCTTGCCGGTGAGAAGCCCGCTTCGCGGCTCACGCACTGTGTTGCGATCGTCCTTGTCCTTCGGCAGTTCCGGCGTGGATGCAGCGTCAGCCGCTGCAGAGACGCCCTGCTTTCGCACGAGTGTGCGTACCAGATGGCCCTGCTCGAATTCACTCGCCTTATAGCCGCGAACGTCGACCCCCGCGAGCCTTGCAGCAAACCACGCCTCTTTGCGGAAGCGCTCCGTGCCGCGCACGGTGATTTCACTCCAGCCGCGCGCTCTAGCAATAGTGACGAGGCTTCGGATCACCTCGGCATTTTCACTCGGTGTCATGAGCTTGTGGCCCCGATCGGTGAAGGCCCGTGCGCCGTCTGGAAAATAGTATTGGTTTTTTACTGCGACGAAGCGCTCGCGAATCTCGGCCGGAACGATGAAGCGATCCGCCTTCGGCTCCAGCGCCAGTTTTGCCTGAGGCGGTTGATTGGCAATGGGTGGCGTAATCCGCTCGGAAGGCTCGGATCGCGCAGCCGCCCGCCGCCGCGAGGGACGAATTGAATTCTCCTGCTCGGCGCTCGCTCGGTTCTCTATTGAAGGGGACGACATTTCGGTGCCATATCGCGCTCCTATCGAGCCTTCAGGGTCTGAAGAAAGCTATCCACGGCGGCATTCATTTCATCCGTACTCATGCGCTCACCCGCAGCTCTTTCTGGGATCTCAACCTGGCTGAAATCGGCTACGAAATCCTCGAGCGTCAAAGACTCGAGCCGATCCAGATCGGCGACAGTGGCTTCTCTAACCTGTGGCATCGGCCCCACCGGGTCTAGCGCACTATCGGCGGCGGGGAGTCCGGACTCTATGGTGCTCCTGGGCTCAATCGCGCTTTCGTGGGAACGAGTATGCGAACGGGGCGCAACGTCGCGGAGCGGCGGCAATAGTCTCCCCTTGAACCGCGCGTCGTCAAAGTGGCGAATCTTTCTACACTGGATCGGCCGCAACCCTTCATAGAAAACGATCGCGTCCTCGGGCCCGAGCTCCTTGACTTCCTGCGGAAGGAGTAATGCCCGGCGCTGCTCGCTGATATTGAAGGTGCGGGCTCGCCGTCCCTTCTCGGAAAAAAGCTCATGCACGGGTCGTGAGAGCGTCTTCACACGCACCGTGGTAAACCCCAGCTCATCGGAAATCTCGCGCGCATCCGAAAAATCTTTCGGCGCAAAGACAATGCGTGCGGCCAAACTCTTGAGCATCGTCTCGGAAGCGTTCGCGCCATAGACTTCGCGCAGCTGCGCTGGCGTTTGGATCACGAGTACTACCCTCACGTTGTAGCCAGGCAAATAAGAGATGGATTCGGAGATGATCGGAATGCGCCCGAGGGCGGTGAATTCATCGAGCATCATCATCACTTGGAGCTTCAGGCTCGGATCGTGCTCGGGGAGCGCGCGGGTCTGAAGTCCGATCGCCTGCTGAAAGAATAGACTCAGCACCGGCCGCAGCCGATGAAGGTCGTCGGGATTGACGCCGACATAGATCGACATCGGCTCGCTGCGCAGTTTTCGCAAGTCGAAGTCGTTTTCCGACGTGGCGGCATCGAGGATCGGGTTCAGCCATAGATCCAGCCGGCTCGTAAACGTCTTGCGGATGGAACTTGCCGTCACGGGTGCAAGATCAATGACGTCATAGAGTGCGCGAACACACTGCGAGGAAAGTGGAAAGCGTCCGCTTTGGCGGCCCTCGACTACGCGCTTCCAGTGCGCGCCGAACCCCTCATCGTCCGAGGCCATGCCCTGTCGCAACACTTCGCCGACGGTCTTTGGCATTGAAGGTGTTTCAAACAGGTACAGCGCAATTCCCAGAAACAGAGAGCGGGCGCTCGCGGTCCAGAATGGATCAACGTTCGGCGGATCGGGATAGAGCATCTCGGCGATGCGCTGTAGATCATTCACCCGCCGCATCGGATCGGCCGAAACATACGCGAACGGATTCCAGCGTGCGGTGCGCCCGTCCTCGGCGAAGGGATCGAATAGGTAACAGGCTTGTCCTGCGTGCTGCCTGAACCCCGCCGTGCGCATCCAGTTTTCACGCTTGATGTCCACACAAATGACGGAATCCGGCCAGTTCAGGAGATTGGGCACCACAACACCCGTGCCTTTTCCTGCTCGCGGGGGTGCGGCCAGCGCAACGCCTTGTTGGCCGGGCAGCATGAGACACCGCTTACCGAGTTGCCCCAGGATGATGCCGTGTGACCCCAAGAGTCCCGCCGCCTTGATCTCCTGCCGCGTGGCAAAGCGGGCGTCGCCATGCAACGCCCGCCGGCGCGGCAGCAAGACAATGAGTGCGCAGCCGCCAAGAACTAATATCGCGACCGCGCTACTACCCACTAAGCGATGCGCGACGAACTTCTGATCGCCATAGTAATAAGCGTACTCCGCAATCGTGAGCGGCGTCGCCTTGCGTGGATTCTCAAGAATCGACCACAAAAAGAGATAACCCGCCAGGTATTGAGCAAACAGGAGCCCAGCAATAATTAGTCGCTGTCGCGAAATTCAACACGCCGATCGACACTGCGAAGGGACAATAACTGACGGATAGGCGAGCGTCATGGGTGGCAGTCGGTATGTTTTGAGAGGCTGTTATGCGTCCACTGACTGCATGTGCCGCATCAACTGATGCAAATTGAACCCCATCACTGCCCGATATCCGCTGGCCAGCACCGTTTCGTCGGACTTCATCCGACTTCTGCCCAAGCCAAAGGCCTTGGCATGTTGGATCAAAGGCTCGATACCCGCACGTCGACGCTTAAACGCTTCGATGACCCCCGGCGGGGGGCGCTGCTTGATGTTAGCGGGCCGCTGCACGCCATCGGCATTGATCGCGAGCGCCTCGATGGCTTTGATGTTACTCGCGCTGTAGTAGCCCTTGTCGGTTCCCACTTGCTTGAGCCTGTCCTTGCCAAACAGCACTCGATGTTCGTGAATGGCCGGCAACAATGATTGCTTGTCCTGCATGCGCACGTCGGTACAGGGGAAGGCGATCATGAAGTTTCCGCCGATGCGCCCCAATTGCAATACCCGCCCGAACTCATGAGGCTTGCCGACCTTGCCTTTCTTGATGCAGGCGAGCGCCTCGGCGTGAAAGGCCAAGCGTTTGCCGGACTTGATCGTATGGGTGCGCACGAAGTGCCCCACGTCCAGCAGGTAACGCCAGCCGCACAGGCGCACTTGATCCAGGGTGCGCCGGATATGCCACGGCAAGCCCTGGCGCCGCCGCTCGCTCAATGATTCGTAGAACTTGATCACGGGCCGCAGCTGCTGTTTTGCCAGCCGGTGGTAATGCGCGAAGATCTCTCGACGCTCTTCGATGGCAGCGGTCTTGGCCAGAAAGAAGTAGCGGTGTGCCGCCTTGCGGATACTTTGAATGTCGCTGTGCAGCTTCTGTGGAACGTAAGCCTTCTTCGTTGTCTGCAAAAATTCCAAGACGTGATGGGCCTTCTCGCACAGCTTCTTCATCAAGACGCTATCGGCCGGATAACCGATATTGGCCTCCTGGACCGTGGAGTCCACATCCATCCAGGAGGCATCGGCAAAACCGAAGCGGTGGGCGACCGTAAGCACGTACTCGCCGATCGCACGATGAGTTTCAGGGGTGAGGCGGTTGCGCAACTCCTCGATCTTGGTGTGGTCCGGGCAACGCCAATTCGGTAGCACCGATTTGCCGTAAAACACCTGCAACACTGGCGTGTGCTGAATGCGCTTTTCCATGCCCCGATCGGTTTCTTTCAGCAGCGTCTGTAGAATCATCACCGCCAGGTGCGAACGTAGCGATAACCGCCGCCCCAGATACCAGCAACCTTTGGTGGTGCGCTTCAGATCCGGGATGGCCAGGTGCGCGATGTGACACCAGTCCAAGGCATTGGCCAGCGCCAGTAGGGGTTCGGTGGCTGAAATCGTAACCGTCACCGCAGTATCGGTGACCTTTACCTCCAGGCCTTGATGACACAGGCTCATCTGTTCCATCCTTCAGCATCCTTCGGATGGACGGCAAGCATAGAAGAGAATCCGATGACAGACAAACAACGCGTGCAGGACATTCAACGTCAATTGATCCAGATGACGGCCGCCTTTTGCCAGCAACATGCGGATGGCGAGTACGAACGGCTGTGCCGCCAGCTGATCGAGAAAATGGCGCGCAAGCGCGCTGTACCGTTCTTATCGGGGCGCCCAGAGATTTGGGCGGCAGCGATCGTCCATGCGCTGGGCAGCATTAATTTCCTGTTCGACAAGTCCTTCCTCCCCCACGCCACCCCAGATACCATCTGCGAGGCCTTCCAGGTGTCCAAGCGAACCGTCGCACACAAGGCCAAGTCGATCCGCGACATGTTCAAGCTTGGATACTTTAACCCCGAGTTCTCCACCGAACGTATGGCCAGGAACAATCCCCTGGCGGGATTGGCAATGGTCGACGGGTTTTTGGTCCTCCGCGAACCGGAGTTTCGCGACAGCGACTAATTAGGGCAAGCGCCTTGGCGAGGCGCGAGGGCGCGGCGACCTTAGGCGGATGCCATGCGACCGTACTTGGCGTCTGGAACATACCAAATCTCTTTGATGTACCGTTCGTGATGCTCGACTCCGAACTGAATGACGACATCGACCAGTTGATAAAGCAGGCTCTTGATGTACGAGCGCGTCAGCTCCTGGCCGCCCCGGCTTTGCTTGACGAGGAGGACCAACTGCTCGAAGGCCAGCTCCGCGCTCGCGGCATGCACACTCGTGATCGAGCCCGGGTGGCCGGAATTGACGTTGCGTAAGTAGTCGAAGGCTTCCTCAGCACGCAGCTCCGCCAAGAGAATGCGACTGGGATAAAGGCGCAAACACGCTTCGAGCAGCTGCTTGGGCGTCACCCGTGCGAGGCCCTGACCATCCTTCGAGTAAAAGAGCCGCACATGATTGGGGTGCTGATCGAGCACGAGTTCCTTGGCATCCTCGATGGTGATGAGTCGTTCGTCGCCTGGGATCTCGCGAATCAAGGCCTTGGTCCAAGTGGTTTTTCCGGAGCCCGTCGGCCCGCAAATGAACGTATGGCCAGTGTCCTTGCGACTCCCGCCGTCCGGGTCCTTGGGATCGCTGGCATGAAGTGAAAAGTAGTATGGTGAGCGTGCACTCGTGATGAGCAAGGTCAAGGCATCGCCCCAATGGTTGTTGCTGGACCTGCCAGTCGGAAAGTTATGGAACGCAGCCTTGGCAGCAAAGTTGCGGGAGGTAATCGGCGCCTTGCGGGGACGGTATCGAAAACAGCCGGGAAGTTGCGCCCAATAGGCGGCTTCCAGGGCCAAGTCCTCGCGCGCGACGGTCATACCCGTGTCCGCCAGGAGTGACCGGGCCAGTGCGACATGATCGTTCAGCTGCTGAAGTTGGCGCTCAATCGCGCCAGTCTCCGGAACATCCGGCTCAGTCAGCACCTGCAGAGTGAAGTGGTGATCGCCGATGACGAAAGCGTTGCCGGTCAAGTCATCGAGTGCCTCTTTCAATTCCTCGGCCTGAGTGACCGCGAAATCGCCCGCGTTGACCATCTGGTTGTACTGCCGCTGCAGCAGACCCTGGCCAGCAGCCTTGGAGAGGAAAGTGAAGGACTGAGTGAGGACGAATGGGAACGGTGCGGAAAGGAGCTCGTCATACAGTCCGACGGGCGTAGTCGTCTGGTACTCCTTGATCCCTAGAATCGCGCCGAAGCGGGTATGCGCAGGCAACCGATACTCGACGGTCTCAGTGCCAAAGATGACGCGTGAGGTCGCAAGGACTTCATTCAACGGCGCGCGCGGCAGTGGGATGGGCTGACGCTCCGCGTTGATGAGATGTGCGAGGAATTCAAGGACGTGCGAGCAGAGTCGCCCGGCCGTGTAGACGCCCAGACATTCAGGCTCGTAGCGAGCGAGGGATGACAAAAGTGCTTGCCTTAGTTTCTCGCACCCATCCAACGCATCAGCAAGCTCGACCGCATGGTTGTCCTTGGACGTCTTGCGCAAGAGTCGTGAGGCCCAAGTTGATGCGGTGCCGCTCACTGGGCGATAAACGACGGTGAGATAGAGGTCATTCACCATCAAGGTCTCGCTCGCCAAGCGATCGCGGTACTTGGCGGCGAGCGCTTCGGCAAACAATCCACCTTTCCCGCCCGCGGGAACCATCCGCTCGCGGTGTCGGACCATGTGAGTCCAGAGCGCGACCTGGGGACTCGCGATGTTGCGGTAGAGGATGTTCAGGCGCTCATGCCAGTTGTTCAGCACCTCATCGTCCGCGCTCTCGAAACTCGCTCCGTCCACCTTGAGAACTTGCAGATAGCATCCATCCGCAGTCCGGATCACCTGCGGAGAGATGTGCGTGGTGTAGGGAATGCGATACGCCGCCGGACGCTCGCGCTTCAGTGCAGCCGCGCGGTTCACAATCGCACCCGTGCGTCACCCTGGCAACGCCGGCGGCCGGTGCGATCGGGCAAATCGAGGCTCAAGGGACTATAACTCGCTCCCTTCCAGTAGCGCAGTGTGGTCACGACCCCCAACAGACGGGACTTGGCCCACACCACGGCGAGATCGAAGTAACGCGGGTCACGTGCACACAGGAGAGCGCAGATGCCGTGAATAGGCAAAGCGAGAAGCAGCACCAGGAGGTTTCTGGTGAGAATGAATAGCTCCATCGTGAACACCAGGTTCGCGAGAAGTCCAAGGTAGGTGACGCCAAAACGCATGGGTGGCCGCGTCATGGCGACAAACAGGGTATCGGTAGTGAGGCCAGCGTTACGCGTGTGCATGGCAACCTACACGCTGAACATCGCACGTATCCATTCAACTATCTGCGGAGAGCCGAAAACGGCCGCGATGCAGACGATCGCGACAATAGCCTTGCCCCAGGTAATCTGCCCGACAGCCCCTGCGATAGCCACACCGATGATGAGCAAAGCGCCGATCGGTACCCGAGGAGAATTGCGAGTGCCTCCGCTCCCGCCATCATGCTGGGAGCTCCATTCTGATGGACGGAGCCCGCGACCTCCCGAATTCTGAACACCGGCCGGTATCCGACCTCTTCGATTCTGCAACCTGGCCGCGTCCCGACTTTTGCATGGGATTCGCGGCTAGGTTATCGAAGCTCCTGACGATTAGCTCTCCGTCAAAGACCTATCGAGCAAGGTGGTGTATACACGCGAAAAAGCGCTCATTCAGCCCAGATCCTTTCCGAAGTCGCGAAGTCGGACTTCACCCGCTCAATCCCGTGGTGAGCGTTCGCACGCACCCGCCGCGGGGTCGCAGAGAATGACCGAGAATGCCCCTATTGCGGCGGGTACGAATGTCATAAATTCAATACCAGTACGTGCTATGGGTGCTGTGACGCTTACGTTTCTCTAGGCGCTTCGCTACAAACTAGTCACAGAGGTCATGGCGAATGCCTCGAACACCATGGAAGGCTGGGCACGTCCTGATGCGCCAGCCGTCATCTCCCTTTGACTTCTTCCAATCTCGTTACTACGTTGACCATTACTCTGCCCTATCTGATCAACCAGTCCTGCGTGTCTCCAGTGAGAAGTAACTTCGCACCCGCCGCCGAAGTTCCGGTCACGACGGCCATAGATCGCCGACCGTGAAGCCCGTGGGGAATGGGTCATCGGGCGCGACGACGTAGTCGCAATGCCCTGTAATCCAGGCTCGGCCGGCGATCGAGGTTATGATGGCCCGGCGCCCTTCGACCGTCGTTTCACGAACGATGCGCCCGACCATCACCGTGTCAATCACGCTTTCTGTGCGGAAGTCCTCGCCAACCTTCAGTTCCCCTTTGGCGTGCATCGCAGTCAGCCGGCATGTCAGACACGAACCACAAGGCGAGCGATCGAGGATAGACCCCATGACGAAGGCTTGTCGGCCCTGATTGCGCGGGTCCTTGGCAGGCCCGGTGAGGATCGTCGCGCCGACACGCGTGCCAGGCTCAAGCTGGTTGCGCGCGGCTGCGGTAATCTCATTGCCGACCCGAACCAGCTCCTTGGCGTGCCCGGCGTCTAACACCAGGCCGAGCGGGGCCGCTTCGGTTATCAGGCGGCCACCTGCAATGTCGACCAGGATCTTGCCACGCCCCGGGACATCGATCTGCGCATCCGTCTGGGTCGCGTAGGCCGGACCCATCTCGACAGTGACCTCAAGGACGCGTCCCGAGGCACAGCGCCTTGAAGGTACCGGAGAGGCGCCGCGCACTGGTATGTCATCCAGACCGAGCCAGCTAGGAAGGGAGCAAGCAGTCAAGCAGTAGCACTGGCTGATAGCGAAGGTTCCCCACAGCGCATTCCCTTACAGTTGTCAGTACCTCCGTATCAGATCACGCCGCCCGTTCACTGGAACATCATATGTATTATGGGAAAATCCCCCCAATACCGCGGGAGGATTGAGGGTATCGGCCCACCGCTACCGATGCAGTCGACGCTATTCTGGTGGACGGACAGCAAGGACCTCGCGAATTTGCGTGCCTAGAGGAAGCCGACCTTTGCCAAATCCCGAGCCCATCACGTCGACCAAATATCGCCAACTGTGAAGCCCGTAGGAAACGGATCGTCAGGTGCGACAACGTAGTCGCAGTGACCCGTGATCCACGCGCGTCCTGCGATAGACGTGATGATGGCCGAGCGCCCTTCGACTGTAGTTTCACGAACGACGCGTCCAGTCATCACCGTGTCGAGCACACTTTCGGCCCGAAACTCTTCGCCAACCTTGAGTTCGCCTGTAGCGTGCATTGCGGCCAACCGGCACGTTAGGCACGAACCGCAGGGGGAACGATCGAGGACGGGCCCCATTACGAAGGCTTGTCGGCCGTGGTTGCGTGGGTCCTTGGCGGGCCCCGTGAGAATTGTCGCACCCGCTCGATAGGCGGGGTCAAGCTGGTTCCGCGCAGCTGCGGTGATCTCGTTGCCGACACGAGCGAGTTCCTTGGCATGCTTCGCCTCTAATGCCAAGCCTAAAGAAGCCGCTTCGGCTAGGAGGCGTCCGCCTGCGATATCGACCCGAATCTTGCCCCGCCCGGGAACGTCGATCTGCACATCTGTCTGAGTCGCGTATACCGGGCCCATCTCAACGGTGACCTCAAGGACACGACCAGATGCACAGCGTGCAGAGATGGGGACCAATCCTGTGGGCGACTCTAATATGAAATCGGTAATGGGCTCTTGCATTGGAATCACGCCCGTCTCCAGGAGAACGGTCGCAGTCGCGATCGTGTTCGAACCCGAGACCATGTGAAATCCCGGTAGTCCGAATAACGGTCCTTTGACTGGCGGCGTGGGATCCGCGCCACCCACACCGAATATCAAGTAGCCTGCATGAGCACCGGGCTGGGTCGGGGGAATCACGAGATTGACGAATGCAGTGGGAAATCCCCGTGGCTCACGCAGCATCAACCGTCGAAACCAGTCATCATTTGAGACGAAGTAATCCAGCTTATCGCGCATTGTTGCGCCGGCTGGATCGAGCGCTCCCACCCCTCCGATGACCACGCGCGCGTGCATGCCTGCCGCGTGTGCATCCACAGCATGAATGATTGAAACTCTGCCGCTCCGGGAGGATATCTGCGATCCATGCATCATCGACCCGGACAGTGCCATTGGAACTACGAGGCCTCCCGCCCCTGCAATCGTCGTATTCTTGATGAAATCACGGCGCTTCATAGATATTCGCTCTTATGGCTTTGCGCGCGGCTGCAAGATGTCACTCAGTAAATCCTCTTTCCCTTCAATTCGCTCCAGATGCGGATAGCGCAAACCACGGTCATATTCGATCTTTACGATGCGATAGTAATCCTGGGTCAGGACTAATAATTCAATGGGACCTTTTCGTTCTTTGCCACTCGCTTCTTTGATAGCTTCTTCAAGGCGCTGACCCGTGTAGCTGCGGCCATTGACACCTACGACCTTACCGCCCATGGCCAAGCCTGCCTTGAAGGCCGCACCATCCCATACGACGTCAACAATCTGGGCGTCTCGATCGAGTGTTAGGCCGATTGAGTAGCTGAAGTCCTTTTGACCATCTCGATCGGTACGACTCTTAATGTACTCATTGGGTTCAGGACGAAAAGTTAACCGCCAGCCGGCACGCTGCAGGCCGTCTAGGGGTGCCTCGGGCTCATTGGATTCAAGCCGCATTCGCAGCAGTGACGACCAATCGTACGACGATATAGTGTTCAATGCCTTCACGATGTCAGCGAAGACATAGGTTATTGGCGCAAAGCTACCATCACTCGTGCCGTAAAATACCGTCGCGAGGTCGTCCAAAGATTGTTTGTTGCCAGTATGCTCGCGGATGAGAGCGTCCACTTCCAGCCAAATGAGTGCACCTTCGCGATAATAATCTATACCGCGTTGCCAGGATTCGAACGAGGGCGCCCCTTTTGCCGTGATGATCGCTTGATGATTGGTATCGTTGAGATTACGCCAAACCCTTCCGGGTCGACGCTCCTGTAGATTGGCAGCGTATGAGGCGATGTAAGCGCGCGCGAACGCAGTCGTCCAAAGGCCCGATCGCACTGTGAGTACTTGCCCCCAGTAATCAGTCAGACCTTCGTACACCCACAACAGCGTATCCCGCAGCGGGGTATTCAGATCCGGAGACCACTGATCCTCGGGTCGTCGAAATTTGCCATTCCATGAGTGCACGAACTCGTGCGGTAAGATATAGCGATGAGCTGCGTTGCTATGCCAGTCCTTAAAGTAGCCCGAACTCACAATGTTTTCGCTGGAGCGATGATGCTCGAAGCCGCCAACGCCGCCGAAGTCCTCACTGATCGTGAGCAGAAAATCATAATGATCATAGTGTTCGGACTGAAAGAGCGCTATGGCTTCGCGCACGAGCTTGCGGTGAGCCTCAAGCTGTGAAGGCTCAATGCGCAGCTCTTCGGGCGAGTCAGCTAAGGCATTCAGTCGCACTGGCCGCCCGTCTCCCTCTCTCAGAGCGACTACTTTTACATGCTTGCCGGCGTAGGCCGGAGAATCGACGAGATGTTCGAGGGAAAGCGTGCGGAAATGAACGGTCTCTCCATCGCGCCGATCTTGCTCGAGCGCGCTGACGACTTGCCAGCGAGCGGGCAAAATAAGGCTTGCTTGCACGGGGATACGGCTCACGTAGTAGCCCGCTGGGTATAGAACGAGCTTGTCCCACTGAACGCGCACTATCTCTGGAGTCATGAGGCTTGCGCGCGTTCCTTGGGTAGAGGAAATGTACTGAAACTCGATATCGAGAGCAGTGACGTTCGTGGGTACATCAACACTAAATGCGTAGACATCCGCAGGGTTACGCACCCAGTTAACGCGCTGCGACCGGCTGCCGTGCACCCTAATGTCGATACCCGCTAAGTTGTGGACGGCGCCTGAGGGTGCGGGGTGAGCGGCTGTCCACGACGGGTAAAAGAGCGTCAGCGGCCCACTGCGCACGGAAATCGTTTCCTGCATGCGAAAGATACCGCGTTCTACATCTGTTGCATCCACGGTCAGGGCAATCTTGCCGGGGTAAACGATATCTCTGGGTGCAGAAGACTCCGCCGAGGCGGTTTGGGTAAGGATGAGCAGCGACGCACCACCAAGCACGGCTACGGATGCAAGTATTTGAGTAACACTTACTCTATTGCTCATTCTGATCTTCCATACGCTCGTGGCCCAAGTCTTCCCGCGAATATTGATTTGGTTGCCTGCGTGACAGCGTCGTACGCAAGCTGCATTTAATAAAAGACTGGATGCACAAATTGCTCCACCGATCGGATCGCCAGTCCTTCTTATGCTCAGCTATCGGGTATGGCGCAGTACGTCATCGTTCGCATCCGCTGGCGCTGTTCGGGCTGATGGCAGTCAGTGAGGGGGCGCGTGCCCTTAGGCCGACGGCCATGCGTAGATCCTCTCCCTTCATGTGAAAGCCGCCGCGCATAACGTGCTCCACGTTCCTCAAATCTCCAATGCGCGATTCAGGATCACCTTGCACAAGCAACAGGTCAGCCTCTTTGCCCACCGTGATGGCGCCTGTTCGATGGTCCTGGCCCATCACTTTTGCAGGCACAATCGTGGCCGACGCAAGTGCATCCGCGGTGGACAAACCTGCCTCAACATAAAGTTCTAGTTCGTAAACCAAGTCGAGTCCTTCCCCATCAGTTCCTGCCAAAATCGGTACCCCTCTGCGATGCAGCTCTCTCACTGCTTCAAGCGCCTTCCTGAAACTAGCGCGCGAGCGATCTCGCGCTGGGCCAACGACGGTTTTCGCAACCAGCGCCGCACGATACACTTGTGGTGGTAGCGATTCCGCGAACGCTGCGAGTGAAGGAATCACCTGTCCGCGCTCCGCGCCAATACCTCGCCCCCAAATGGTCAGCGTAGGATCGAACGCAATGCGGCGACGTGACAGTTCCGAAAAAAAATCCCTCATGGGATTTTTGGAAAAATCCAGATCGCCTGCGTAACGAGCCGGCCCTGAGAATCTTTGGGTGGTATTGCTCTGGCGAACCACATCGTCAGGCATGCCTTGCATGAATAAGAAATAGATATGGGTGATTTCCTGGTAGCCATTTCGCACAGCCTCAAGCGGACGCATTCCAGCAGGTATGTGGCCTTGCACGCGCAGACCCAAGCGATGCGCCTCTTCAGCGATGGGCTTAACGAACCTCGGATCGAGCGAACCATAAAGTTTCACGCCTACGTAACCTTCCGCATGCGCTCGCTGCACTTGTCTGAGGGCCTGCGGTAGAGTCGATACGAGGACGGCAGTCTGCTCGGAGAAGGGACTATCGCCATCAATCATCAGGTATGGAAGGATACGGGGACCCAGCATCCGGCCCGATTCGATGCGCTGGATACGTGCTCGTAGTTCAGATTCGATGTTGCCAAGATCGCGTACCGTAGTAATACCCTGCGAAAGCAGCAGCAAAGCGCGCTCATCGTCTATTACATGTTGGTGGTTATCCCATAGCCCTGGTACGAGCGTGCGTCCTGTGCCAGGAATTCTCTCTGCACCGGGTGGCACAGAAAGGGAATCGGTGCTCCCAACGCCAGCTATTAGTCCATCTTTCACCATGACAGACATGTGTGGTAGAAAACGTCTTGCAATCGCGTCGTAAAGCTTGACGTCTTCAAATACGACAGCTCCAGTCGGGCGGCGGGATATGCGCTTGACTTGCCCCGGCGTTCGTCTGGCGAGTGCCTGCGCTTGCAGGACAGCCAACTGCCCAGTCACTGACTCCCATCCCTTGAGCACTTGCCTGATCACTCCGACTCGGGCAAACAGATTCCCGTCTTTTTCAAGCCAAACTACTCTGGGCGCCCAGGCCAGGCCAAAAATCGCGTAGGCATCCAGCACTTTCGTTTCCGTCCCAACTCGTACTGTGGTCTCTGCGAGTTTCTCAAGACTCGCGCAGCCCGATGGCAGCAGCCTGCTGATATGATTGGGTGCAGACAACAGCTGCTTAGCCAGAACGGTTGATGCAAGGACTGCGGAGAAGTCAATAAAGCCTGCAACCGGCGAATAGATGGCTTCGATGTCAGAAGACTCGCCATTGTCGATGGAAGTGCGCCACTCAGCACGGTTGGTCATTCGCTCGAAGTGATCTTCAAATGGTCCAGGGGGTGAAACTCCACGGGCGTTCCAAGTAAGCACGTGGCCCTCTGGTGTCAAGCGCACAGTTTGCTGCAAGTTCCAACTCATGCCGCGCAGCATCATGTTCTCGCGCCCCCAGATAGCACCATCAGCTGCAGTCCAGACATGCGCTTCGCCATGTTTACCTGCAGAAGAGGTGATGCTCCATGTGCGAGCACCTGCCGGAGGATCGACAAGAGGAACCGGAGATTCTCGTCCGGTCGCGAAGACACTGTTCGGCATTAGGCACGCCACAAACAATCCATGTATGGCGAACCGGGCGACTATGTTTCCTGTCATTTCGTTTCTCCTATTTCTTTGGATGCAGACCAGTCATTGGCCCCTTTGGTCGCTGACTTGCCCGATAAAGATACGCACAGTCGATCAAGCGGGCGCCGTCAACATCGCAGACTGCAAGTCTCGCGCCTTCATAAAGGCACGCTCCCGCGAACTGCCCCGCCTTGCTGAGCGCGTAGTAACACAGATCAAATCTGGGTCTTCCGTCTGCATCCAGTAGTCGCGGTTCGGTCATGTGAACTACGCGGCGTAGGGTTTGAAGGCTCGCTTCCTGCGGATGCAGACCCTGACGCATGAACTCGACGATTAGAAATGCACCGCAGGTCTTGATGTTGGCCTCCCCACGGCCGGTCGCGCCGGCGGCTCCGACATCGTTATCGCAATACTGTCCGGCACCGACAATTGGTGTATCACCCGCCCTCCCTGAAATCTTCCACGACAATCCGCTCGTGGTTGTTACACTCGCGAGATCTCCGCCCGCGTTAACGGCGTTCATGTTGATAGTGCCAGTGGTGAAGGCGATCTTCACATCATCATCGTGATCGAGCCAGTTGTCTTCGGAATTGGTTTTTGATTTCCAACGAAGCCACATCTGCCTACTCTTTTCCGTCAGCAGTTCTTGCTCCTTAAAACCCAAGCGCAATGCAAATTTCTTCGCACCTTCCCCCACTATCAATATGTGATCGGTGTAGTCCATAACTGCCTTGGCAACGAGCGAGGGTGTCGCTATGCCTTCGAGTGCAGCTACTGCGCCGGCCCGGCGAGTTGGCCCATGCATGCAGGACGCATCAAGCTGAACTACGCCGTCCTCGTTCGGTAGTCCGCCTAACCCTACGCTGTAGTCTTCCGGGTCAAGCTCCTGGGTATTGACTCCGGCTATGACCGCATCGAGCGGATCGACCCCGCCTCGAGTTATCATCTCGTAGGCTTTGGCGACGCCGCGAATGCCATTCGCGGATGCAATCACCACCGGACGGGACAGGGCTAACGCCTGGCCACCAGACCTGCCAGCAACAGAGATGCGAGTGGCGATCGTAGTACTCGCTGCCGCGGAACCCACTTTCAGAAAACCCCTTCGAGATAAATTCATAACTTCAGGCGGATTGTTGTGGCTACGCTGGTGACACACCATCCATGGTCGCAATGGACCACAATGGATTAAGGCGGCATGGACGCCTCCTCCCGGCCGAGAGGAGGCGTAAGGAGCGCTAGAACTTCACCCCAAATCCAATTCCATAATTTCGAGGGCGGGACCTAGCCGCAAACTCTTCGACCCAGTTTGGACTGACGAAACCACGGTCGTTCAGCAGATTTTGAGCGAAAACGGTTAGCGACAGGGCATCGTTCCACTGAATACTCATATTGAGATTCAGCATATTGATGATGTCCGATTCGCTATGATACGCAGGTCCAAACGTCCGATTTCTGAAATGCGAACGGCCTTTCTGGTTGTAGTCCAACCGAATAAAACCTTGTCTGCTGCTCCAATTAAAGTCGCGCTGCGTCGATACCGTGTACGCATACTTCGGGAAGAGATCGAGCGGATCGCCTACGGCATAGGCCGTCGATGTGGCATTAATTTCTACCATTTCCGAATCCACGTAAGTGCCGTTGAACGTCAGACTCCATTGTTCTGCCGGGATCACACTCAAAGCCAACTCGATTCCCCTGACTCTTGCGTTACCGGCATTGCTGTAGATGCTGAGGAGAGGTGCAGGCGGCGGCAAGATGCCGCGAATCTGGTAGTCCGTATAGTCACTGTAGAAGACGGCAGCATCAGCGTCCAGGCGCCCATTCGCCACGGACATCTTTGTACCGACCTCGTACGTCCACACGCTTTCCGGTGCAAAGTTGGGTTGGCCCAGAGAATTTAATCCACCGCTACGAAATCCTTTGGCGGCGCTGACATAAGCGTTGATGTCGCGGGTAAATTTGTACTGCGCGTAAACGCGCGGGTTGACGGAGTTGAAAGAACCCGTCGGGGAAGGAAAGGGCACTCCATTGTAGGCACTTGTCGCCTTCTGCTTCTCTTCAAAGTAACGCAGACCAGTCCCGAGGGTGATTCGGCTCGTAACTTCATAGTTTGCATCACCGAAGGCCGCCCAGGATTCCGACTCACTGCCAAACCGGTAAAAGAAGGGATTTGGCAGCGGCGTGTTGGGCGCAATAGGTACTCCTGCCTGAGAGGCGCCAACGCTCTGACTCCGGAAGCTGCGGTAAAACCCCCCGATCGTCCAGTGATAAGGTCCAGAGGCAGTTGACGACAGCCTGAGTTCCTCGTTAAAAACGTCGACGCCATTATCCTGAAAAATATAAGCATCCAGGGGCACAGGCCGGAATAGTCGATATCCCAAGTCCCTCACATCGATGTCCTTCCTTATGTAGCCAGATGCACTGAGAAGCTGCACTGCACCGAAGTCGTAAGCCATAGTAAGACTGTAGAGATCGTGCGCGTCTTTACCACTGCGAACCGTCGTAAGGTTGAACGTTTGCGTAATGTTGCCATTGGCGTCTTCGCCAATGTTCGCCGGGGCGTCGTTGCGGTGAATCAGCGCAGTGGCGTTCACCGTGAATTGCGGAACAGGTTTCCACAAACCCTTCACTCTCACATTCACCAGATCCGAATCATTAATGTCCTGCCGGTTGGCGGCAGGCTGATCCACCCAACCACCCTCGTGGCCGTAAGTACCAGCGATTCGCAGCCCCAGCTTGTTCTCGATCAACGGCACATTAAGCATCCCCTCAACAAGGTAGCCTGGTGCGCCATCTTCGGTGAAGAGGCCCGTGACATCTGCGTTCATACCGAAGCGATCGAGTACCGGATTCTTAGTAATGAATCGGATTGTTCCACCCACCGAACCCTCGCCATAGAGCGTTCCTTGCGGTCCGCGCAGAACCTCGACACGCTCCAGATCATAAGTACGCAAATCTAGCTGCGAGGCAGATCCGGAGGTGACTGCCACCTCATCGAGATACAAACCAATCAGGGACGAGCCGACGCTATTGCTGATGCCACGCAACATGATCCTGCGTGAGTAACTACCCGAACTCTCAATCGCTAAACCGGGAACGGCTAGGCCCAGATCATCCAAGCTTGTGACCTTGCGCTGCTTCATCTCATCCGCGCTCATTGCGACGATGCTTATCGGCACGTCGATCAGGCGCTCCTCGCGCTTCTGAGCAGTGACCGTGATTTCTTGGATCGTAGACCTACTCTCAGCTTGGCTGCCTGTTGGCACTAGGGAGGATTTTCGTCCTTCCATCGATTGCCCATTCTCCCCCGACGCAACCGAAGAGATACCGGCCTGCGCCAGTTCCATCCCCCTGGATTCGATGGTTGCTGAACTCACAGGGATGTTCTTCGTCGCCGAAATCATCATGACGCCAGTGGCTTCGTCAGTACGCAGGACGAGCCTCGTCCCCTTGATCAGTAACGACACCGCCTCCTTCGGCTCATACGCACCGTTGAGACCCTGCGTCCGAATCCCCCTGAGCTGCTCGGCCTGGTAAACCAGCTCGATGTCCGCTTGCTTCGCCAGCGCCTCTAGCGCCGCGACGAGATCTCCCGCCGGCACTTCAATGCGTTTGACCGAATCCGCAAAAGCCCGTGGCGCGACAGAAAGGACTAAAGCGAGCGATGCAAGTGTGGCTTCGAATATGAGGCGCTTCAGCATGACGTTTCCCCCGATTCTGGCTCTAGTGAGTTCGGCCGTGTGAGACCGAGACGAGGGACTGCGGGAAATCCGGAAGTCTATTTGCGGCAGTAGCCGGCGTTGCGTTTTCGCCCACCCTTACTGGGCAACAGTGAGGAGGATTCTTCCGTGCTCGCGCTGAGCCTTGATCGGGAACGAATCCTCGAGCAGGCGGATAAAGGGCTCGAAACTGGCGGGGCGGATCTTGCCGCTGAACCGCAAGGCGGCGACGGCCGGATCCTGGATGGCGATCTGCTGTTCGTTGTAGCGGTTGAACTCGGCAACGGCGGCGCCCAGGGGTATGTCACGGAAGACAAGGAAGCCTTCGCGCCAGCTGAGGTAGTCATTCACTTGAGTGAGTACATCGTTCTGCACGATCAGACCCGCCGCGCTCGTGCGGGCGACACCGCCCGCGGCGACTACGGTGTCGACGTTGCCGATGTCATTGTTGCGATCGATCAACTTGCCTCGAGACAAGAGCTCCGACGCTGAAACTACCTTCACCGCCCCCTCTGTCACCACGACGCGCACATCGTTGCGGTCTCGCTTGACGGAGAATTTTGTTCCCAGCACGACGATGCGTTTGTCGCCGGCGCTGACTACGAAGGGACGCGCCGGGTCAGGCACGACTTCGAAGAAGGCTTCGCCTTTTCTGAGGTCGACGCGGCGTTCTTTCTCGGTGATGGCGACCCGGATTTCGCTGGCGGTGTTGAGGGTGACTTTTGAGCCGTCCCTGATGGGGACCGAGGCGATGCCGCCGACCGGCGTGGTGTAGACAGGGCCACGGGGCCAGAAATGCCAGGCGAATCCTGCAGTGAGCGTGACCAGGACGCTTGCGGCGAGTGCCAGATGCTTTTTGCTTGGGATTTGCGCTCGAATCTCAGACGCTGTCTCCTCCGCTTTCGATTCGCGAGAATCCCCATCTCCACCGCCGGCGGCGCCGGTGTCGGGAGTTTCGAAGTTGCCGGGCCTATCCCGGCGAGTCACTGGCGGTCCAGTCTCGGGCTGTCCATCGCTGAAGAATGGGGTCAGCTTCCAGTCTTCGGGCGTTGGGACTTTTCCGTGCGGGGTAGTCCCCTTGAGGGCCTGGAGACGCAGGGCGTATTCCCAGGCAGCTTCCTGGCGCAGATACGCGACGCGATTGGCGATGGAGGCGTTGAGCCATTGTGTGAGGCGCGCCTGATCCTCGGCGCTCCAGCGGCCGCTTTCGCGTTTGGCAAGCCATGCGCCGGCTCGCGTCTCAGTCTCGATGCTGCTTTCCGTGCTCATGTTCATCAATCGAGGGTTCCTGTTGCGGTCCCTGTGTCTCGCCGCGCTCGGGAGCAAGGAGCGTGTCCCTTCCAAACACCGCGTTGGCCAGCAGTGCGGTGCCCTTGGTAACGTGTTTCTCGATGCTGGATTCAGTCAGTCCGAGGCGTTCGGCAACCTCCTTCTGCGAAAGCTGGTCAACGCGGCGCAGCCAGATGACTTCGCGACACCTGGGCGGCAGCCGGGCGAATGCGCGAGCCAGCAGCCTCAGTTCCTGCTGGGCATGCACTCGCTGTTCGGGTGAGACGTCGTCTATCAGGACGTTCAGGACGTCGAAATCCGGAACGCCTTCAATGGAGATGATGCGGCTGCGGCGTACGCGATCGGCCATCAGGTTGCGCGCGGTGGTGAACAAGAACGTCTTGGCGGAGGTGGGCCGTGCTTTCCCGGCAGCTTCGTAGATGCGGATGTAGGTCTCCTGTCTTAGATCGTGGACTTCATCGCGCTTGGGCCAGAGCCGAAGGAGGTAGCGGACGAGCGCTGCCTCGTGAACGAGGATCTCCCGTTTGAACCAGGCATCGAGATCGGCATCCATGCGAGGAGATTACTGCTTTTAACGCACTCAAGGACAGTCGGCCGTGGGCAGGAAGAATCCGTCCGGAATACGAAAAAAAACTTCCGGATCGGGCGAGTTCGTTCGTCTTGGTTGTGTTGAGGCGCGGTTCTGCCAGTCTGCACACCGTTGCAGACAAAATTCAGGATATCGGCGACCAGGCCCGCTGGGCTTCCTATTGGAGCGCGCAACGGCTCGTTTTTCTTGAACCCACTGGACGTCATCGCCCCGGAATTGCTTGTCCCGGCGAGTGGCCGGTGCACTGCTTGCAAGATACGCCGCCGAGTCCGGGGTTGTAGATTTCTAGTCGGCGGTAACATAGCCGGATGCGCCCATCCCGCCTTGGCGCCCGATATATCACCGAGCAGTTACCGCACTGGAACCTCCAGCGGCACATACTTACCCGGTAACAACTTCAAAGAGAGCCTGCGATGAATACCGCATTCCGCGCCCGATCGTTTGCACGCGTCACGACCGCCTTAGTCGCGACAACAGCTACGCTGCTGCTCGCAACCGTAGCCACTGCCGACAGCGCACCGACCGAGCTGCTCAACGTTTCTTACGATGTATCGCGTGAGCTCTTCGATTCCATCAATCCCGCATTCGTCGAGAGTTGGCGCAAGAAGACGGGCCAGCAGGTCAAGATTCTCCAATCGCATGGGGGTTCCTCCAAACAGGCTCGTGCCGTGGCCGACGGTCTGGCCGCGGATGTGGTGACGTTCAATCAGGTGACGGATATCGAGCTTCTGCGCCGGAGCGGTTTGGTGGCGAATGACTGGCAGCATCGGCTGCCAGACAATGCTTCTCCCTACTATTCGCTGCCCGTGTTCGTGGTGCGCTCTGGGAATCCGAAGAAAGTCAAGGACTGGGACGATCTGGTCCGCCCGGATGTCAAGCCGGTACTACCCAATCCCAAGACTTCGGGTAACGGCCGTTATTCATATCTCGCAGCGTACGCGTATGCACTCGAAAAGAACGGTGGCAACGCAGACAAAGCGCTGCAGTTCGTCAGCACGCTGCTCGGCAACGTGCCGGTATTCGATACCGGTGGCCGCGGCGCGACGACGACATTTGTCGAGCGTGACATCGGCGATGTGCTGCTCACTTTCGAGAGCGAAGTGCACGCAATTCGACGCGAATACGACAAGAAGACTTTCGAGTCCGTAACGCCCTCGATCAGTTTGCGCGCAGATTTTCCGGTGGCGGTCGTCGATAAAGTCGTCGACAGGAAAGGCACGCGCCCGCTGGCGACGGCTTATTTGGAATATCTCTTCAGCCCGGCCGGTCAGGCGATCATCGCCAAAAACCACAACCGCGTGCATGACACAGCGGCAATCGCTAAATACGGCAGTTCGTTCCCTGCCGTGAAGCTGATCGGCATCGAGACGTTGGGTGGCTGGGACCGCGTGACGAAGGATCACTTGAGTGCAGGGGGCATTCTAGAGAAGGCGCTGCTGCACTCAGCGGCGAACTAGTCGCATTCGATGAAGTCCAGAAGCGTCATTCCGAGTTACGGTATCTCAACGAATTACAGCTCGCCGCTCAATGGGATATGGGCCCGCTGGCCCTACCATTTTCGACCTAACCAGTTGATCCAACGGCTGGTTCCCAATTGCATAAATGGGCGAGGCCCCCAAAAGGCCCCGCCTGATGGACGGCCGCTATCGGATGTCGTTGGACTGTTCACGACATTCCAACCGTAGAGCAATCAATGCCGTTTCAATTGCGCTTTCGATCTCTTCTGATGGTATATCGGCATTCTTCCCGCGTGCAGCCGCGAGATCCTGGTCGAATAAACGCCAGCGGCCATTTTGATTCTGACGACGACTTTGTGACCTGAACATCTTCACTTCCCTACATCGCGACCCAGGCTGTGCACGTTCTTTTTCCGCACTCGCTCTCGAATCATTTCACGCAAGCGTGTGATGACTTTGTGCGGAAGAAAGCCATATGAAATGGCTTCTGTGTCTGTACCGCGAATATCCACTCCCGGCCATTCAAAATGATTCAGTTCGCTCGCCATGATCCACGACGGTTGCTCATCGAGTCCAAGATGCCGCTTCCACTGTGAAAGCAATTCGATGCCATCTTCAGTATCGAATGGCTTGGTGTGGGTAATCGGCAAAACATAGACGCGGGTTTTGCCCGCAACATTTTTAACTGCATACACCACGGCGCAAGGTCGCTCCTTGGCGCCTTCCTGATGTCCCTTGCGATGCTCGTTCCACCATAAATAACGGTAGCCGATCACCTGCCCTGGCTGCGGCGGATCGAGTGGCATTACCAGCCTTTAGGCACAAGCACATCGAGTTTCTTGGATTCCTCGGGAATTTCAGAACGCTCCAATGCATCCAACTCGGCTTCGCTCAAGGCTTCCACCGGCATCGCCACGCGGTCATCCAGCCGCCGGAGCCGTTCGTACTCATCCGCATCCAGGACTACCAGCTCCGGACGCCCGTGGTTGGTAATCGTCACGGGTTGGCGCTTGGCCAGTGTTGAGTAGCGGCCATACTCCTTTTGGAATTCGCTGGACGTGACACGGGCAGACGGCATGGGGAGACCCTCCGAAATCGTAATTGTAGAATATATGGAAATTATGGATTTTGTCTAGGTGCTACCTACATTGGGTGCAGCACGACGACCCCCGCAGGTCCCTAACCATTGATTTCACATAGAAACGAATTAGCCTCGGACTGTGACCTTATCTCCGCCAATGCCCGGGACGGCGACCTTTTGCGACGGGTGTCGATGCACCTTGAGTGGATAACGGGGCTTTGAGTATGAGACTGGCCTGAGTTTCACAACATTTGCTTTGGAGCCCTCTGCGCCTTCGTAGTCGCATCAGCACCAGTGTTGCCGAGAGGTCGAGAAACACCGCTACTCACCTCGGCGGAGAAAATCGGCATAGGGGCACGGAGCGAGTCCGCGACCCCTGCCACGCCACCCGGCATGCGGGCCCCACCGGGCGGTTTGGAGAGTTGAGATCACGCGGCCAATCGGGGTATCCCCAGATGGTCGAAGTAGCGTGTCGGCAGGGCACCCATCGCAAACAGCGCAGCGATGGCTCTTCGCCCTCTGTGTGAGAAGTTGACACGGCTCATAAGCAACCCCTCAAGTTCTTTCAACGAACTTCAAAGCAACTGAGTTCATGCAGTAACGTAGGCCTGTCGGGCGAGGACCGTCATCGAACACATGCCCGAGGTGCGCGTCGCACAGCGTGCACGAAATGGCTTCGCGAAGCATGCCAAAGCTGCGGTCGACGGTCTTGGTAACGTTCTTCGGTGAGATCGGCTTCCAGAAGCTTGGCCAACCGGTACCCGACTCGAACTTGGTTTTGGAATCGAACAAAGCCGTGTCGCAACAGATGCAGCGGTAGAGCCCGTCCGCGTGATTGTCAGCGTATTTGCCGCTATGGGGCGGCTCCGTTCCTGCGCGGCGGGTCACTCGATAAGCATCGACAGGGAGCTGGCTGCGCCATTCTGCATCGGTCCTTGTCACTTTCTTCAGGCGTGCGATGCCGGTGCTCTTGCCGGACGCGTCGAAGCTCTCAATCGTTACCTCGGAGGTCGCTTCCTCATCTCTCGATGCGGCCGCGGACATCGGCGTCAATGGGCCAGCGAGCAGCGCAGCCGCGAGGGTGCTGCCCAAAATCACGCGCCGCGTCATCGGCTTACGACTTAGCTTTTCACCCTGAGAATCACGCATGAAGATTTCTCCGCGCTCAACCGAACGTGAAAGCGTAGGCCCGCGCACCACCGTCCAGAAATTCAATTGTGAACGTTCGCTCGCGCATGCCCTTCGACTGACGGATCAACTGATATAGGCGATGATCTTTCACTACGCCCTCTCCGCTCGCATCGACATCCAAACCGTGATCGCCCCCCGGCGGGGCGCCGTCGAGCAGCACACGGAAGCGGGCTGGCTTATCCTCTGCGCCAGGCCCTAGCACCAGATGCAGATCGCGCGCATAGAAACGGAATATGATTTTTCCGGGCGCTGTTTCAAGCACGGCATTTTCTTTGTTCGCCCGCCACGCCCCGTCCAGACTCCATTGATTGAGCTTCAGCGTGGGCGGCGCGGCATAGTCTTTGGGGTGATCTTTGACGAACCCGCCGGGTGAGCTGAAACGCTCTGCCCTGCCGTAGCCGACATAGGTCTCTTCGGATAAAGAATAAGTGTGCGCGGCGGCTTGAGCCCCTTCACCTTTCACAGCGGCAGAGTTGATCGCCGGCAGATTCTTCACGCCGGCCTCGATCAAGAGCTGCCGGATAATCAGCTCGGATTTTTCGTACTCGCCCTCACCGAAATGATGCGCGCGGATGCGGCCTCTTGGATCGATAAAGTAGTGCGCCGGCCAGTAGCGGTTGTGGAACGCATCCCAAAGCTTGGAATCGTTGTCCAGCACAACCGGGTGGTGAATGCCATATTTCCCGAGCGCGCGTTTCACATTCGCCACGTCTTTCTCGAACGCGAACTCCGGTGCGTGCACGCCGATGATGACGAAGCCGTAGTCTTTGTACTTCTGGTACCACGCGTTGACATAGGGCATGGCACGTATGCAATTGATGCAGGAGTATGTCCAGAAATCAATTAGGACGACCTTGCCGCGTAGAGATTCGTTGGTCAGCGGCGGCGAGTTGACCCACGAGGCACCCGCCAGGGAAGGCATCTGCCCCGCGACGGACAATTTTCCGAGGGTGGGCTTGGACTCGACGGTCGTGACGGCGACGGAAACACCTATTGTCCAGGCGCCGCACAGCAAAGCCAGTAAAAACAACCTCACCAGGACCCCTCTTTCGTATTCCCCACTGAAGATTAGGACCGTGGTTTACCGCGCTTTGTTACAGTCGGTGCTCGAAGAGCCGGAGGCGGGAGCCAGGCCCAAGAGAGCCGCATCGCTCAATCAGCAATACAGCACCTCACTCCACCGCAGTCCGTCCACTATAACCGTAGGCCGGAATGTCTGACGCTGGTGTTGAGCGGCGTCGAGGTCTGCGGCCAAGGCAGCAGCTTCGCGTCTTGCCGATGTCACTGTGCCGACGGCATAACATCCAGAGGGTTCCCTCAACTCCCCCCGACCGGTACCGGCCCCTTGGCGGGCTTTCGTCACGGTTTCGGCAAGTCGTTGTATAGTCTGATATATATTGCACCCAGCGGGCGACGATCGCTGCTGATTGCATCCGCCACCATGATCACTCGCTATCTCGAATACATCGTCGCCTTGGCGCGGGAGCGCCACTTCGCCCGTGCTGCGGACGCCTGCAACGTGACCCAGCCGACGCTGTCAGCGGGAATCAAGCAGCTCGAAGCGAGCTTCGGAGTGCTGATCGTTGAGCGGCGGCAGCGTTTCGTTGGACTTACCCCGGAGGGAGAGCGGGTTCTGGCGTGGGCGCAGCGCATCCTAGCCGACTATCGAGGCTTGGAGCAGGAGCTCGGTGAGTCCCGCGAAGGGCTCATCGGACAACTGCGTATCGGGGGTATTCCAGTCGGTCTCCCTGCATTGGGATTTCTTACCACCCGATTCGCCGCACGTTACGCGCGTGCGCGATTTCAGATCGTGTCGCAGACCTCGCGCGAAATTCAACGCGGGCTCGATGAGTTCGCCATCGATGTTGGCGTTACCTACCTAGACAATGAGCCTCTGTCGCGCGTGAGAACAACTGAACTCTATCGTGAGCGCTATGTGTTGATTACTCACGCCGATGAGTTGATGGTGTCGCGCAAATCGATCTCATGGGCTGAAGCAGCTCGGCTCCCTTTGTGCCTGCTCACCCCATCCATGCAAAACCGGCGCATTCTCGATGCTTACTTTCAGCAGGCCGGCACGGAAGTTCAGGCGGTGATGGAAACGAACTCCCTGGTGACCCTCTGGTCGCATCTGCGTTTCGGTCATTGGTCGACAGTCGTGCCCCACACCTTCTTGCTCCTGCTCGGACAACCGGAGCATCTCGTTGCCTTGCCGCTCGTCGATCCCCTGGGTTCGCACACCATCGGACTGGTCGCCTCCTCCCGTGATCCGCTGACGCCGCTGACCCGGCAATTGATTGCCTTCGTTGAGGAGGTCGATCTGGCAGCGGATATCGAGCACCGTGTGGCCGAATCGTGGGGCTTGGAAGCCAAATGATGGTGTGATCGACGACATCGATCAACTCACAAAACCTTTCTATTTGATCATTGGACCGGCGGTGTTCACGCTTCCCCTACTTGTTACAGAGGGAAACGACCGTGGCCAAAGTTCTGTGCGTCCTTTACGACGATCCCGTCGGTGGCTTCCCAAAGACTTACGCGCGGGAGGACATCCCAAAGATCGAGCGGTATCCGGGCGGACAAACCACTCCCACGCCGAAATCCATCGACTTCAAGCCCGGAACGCTCCTCGGGAGCGTGACGGGCGAGCTTGGGCTTCGAAAGTACCTCGAGAGTCAGGGGCATACGCTAGTCGTGACGTCCGACAAGGACGGACCCGACTGTCGCTTCGAGCGTGAGCTACCCAATGCGGACATCGTCATCTCGCAGCCATTCTGGCCGGCGTATCTCACGGCCGAACGCATCGCCAAGGCCAAGAACCTGAAACTCGCAATTACCGCAGGCATTGGATCCGACCACGTAGACCTTCAGGCCGCAATGGATCGGAAAATCACGGTGGCCGAGGTCACCTACTGCAACAGCCTCAGTGTCTCCGAGCACGTCGTGATGATGATTCTCGCGCTCGTACGCAACTACGTCCCCTCCTACCAGTGGGTGGTCAAGGGCGGCTGGAACATCGCCGACTGCGTCGAACGCTCCTACGATCTGGAAGGTATGCAAGTCGGCACCGTCGCGGCGGGCCGTATTGGGCTGGCCGTGCTGCGTCGGCTGAAACCCTTCGACGTGAAGCTGCATTACACCGATCGGCATCGACTTCCCGAGAGCGTGGAAAAAGAGCTCGGCCTCACCTTCCACTCGAAGGTGGAAGACATAGTCAGAATCTGCGACGTCGTCACGATCAATGCGCCACTGCATCCTGAGACCGAGAATCTTTTCAACTCGAAATTGCTCGCCAAGATGAAGCGAGGCGCGTATCTGGTGAATACCGCGCGGGGGAAGATATGCAATCGCGAGGACATCGCTGCAGCACTTGAGTCGGGCCAGCTCGCCGGTTACGCCGGCGATGTCTGGTTCCCACAGCCTCCACCGACGGACCACGTCTGGCGTTCGATGCCTCACCACGGCATGACGCCGCATATCTCGGGGACCTCGCTTTCTGCGCAGACCCGCTATGCGGCTGGCACGCGCGAAATCCTCGAATGTTGGTTCGAGCAACGACCGATCCGCGATGAGTACCTCATCGTCGATGGCGGTCGGCTCGCGGGCACCGGAGCGCACTCGTATAGCGCCGGGAACGCGACGGGCGGATCGGAGGAGGCCGCGAAGTTCAAGCGCTCCTGAACTGAAGGGCGTTTCAGGCGCAGTGGACTTCAAGCCCTACTTGCAGCGCATGCGGGGCGGCGGGGTACCATCCCCTAAGTCGCTTTAACACTGAGTTGTGCCGAGACCTAAGACACACAGCCGTCACCCGGCGGAGCAAAAAAATAGGAAGCGTCGCCGGACGCCTCCTCCCAGAGTGGTGCCGTTAGGCTGCTATCACTTGCATGCCCGTTGATCCGCACGTCCTCTCGGATGGAGGTGATGCGCCGGGTCCGAATCAGGCGACCACTGGCTGCTCGACGGCTGAGGCCCCCGCGCAGGAGGTTTTCCTGGACTCGGTTCACGATGGTCCAGAGGTCATCTCCCAGATCGGCCACCCGTCGAGCAGTCAGGAGCTGGGCCGGCTGCATACCACTCTGGACGGGGCCAGGGAAGCGAATGGCCAGAGCGTGCTCGGCGAACTCGCAACATGGATGGTGGGCCCGCTGGGATTCGAACCCAGGACCAAGGGATTCACTCGGCCCCGGCGTTTCCGCCGGGAGTGGACTATCTCTTCATCCCCGGATCGTGGCGCGACAGCCGCCGGAATCCGTGGATGCGGGACGCTTAAACCTGTCATTAAGGGCACTTGAGCCCTCAGGTAGTCTCTGCACCTTCCGGCGGTGCACCGCCGGCTTGGCTCAGGATTGCCATCAGCGCCGCGGGACTGCTCGTCCGCGCGGGCCGGAAGGTTCCCCTGAATTCATCCCGTCCACTTCGCGCGTCGCCGCGCGAAGGCACCTTTCAAGATGAGTCCCCTGCACTAACCGCTGTGCTACAGGCCCATGAAGCGGGGGATTGTAAATGGATTTGGCGGGAACGCTATCTGGAAGAGCGCGCTTTGCCTGACTTCGGCCGGCCCGCCACCGGGAGGGGCGGGAGTCCAGTGTGCTGCGTCAAGAAACGCTTCTTGGCGGCGGCCCGCGCGCCCTCGGGACGTCCGCCCGTCCCTACCGGCTGGTAGGTTGGAATCAGATGATGTTTCCCGTTGCCGATGAGGTCCGCGCGCCCCATCCTCTTCAGCGCCTCGCGCAGCAGCGGCCAGTTGTTGGCGTCGTGCCAACGCAGGAAAGCCTTGTGCAGACGGCGGATCTTCAGCCCTTTGGGGATCTGTACGGTCTCGCTGTCACGAGTAATGCGCTTTAGCGGGTTTCTGCCCGAGTGGTACATCGCGGTGGCCGTCGCCATCGGCGAGGGCAGAAACGCCTGAACTTGGTCCGCACGATAGCCTTCGCGCTTCAGCCATAAAGCCAGCTCCAGCATGTCCTCATCGCTCGTCCCCGGATGGGCGGCGATGAAGTACGGAATCAAGTACTGCTCCTTGCCGGCCTCGCGCGAGTAGCGGTCGAACAGCTCGCGGAACCGGTAGTAGGTCCCCACGCCGGGCTTCATCATCTTCGACAGCGGTCCTTCGCCGATCGCTTCCGGCGCGATCTTGAGATAGCCGCCGGTGTGATGCTGCGCGAGCTCTTTGACGTATTCGGGCGACTCGATCGCGAGGTCGTAACGCACGCCCGAGGCGATCAGGACTTTGCGCACGCCGGGCAGCGCGCGGGCGCGGCGGTAGAGCTTGATGAGCGGCGCATGGTTGGTGTCGAGATTGCTGCAGATGCCCGGATAAACGCAGGACGGGCGGCGACAGGCGGCTTCGACCTCGCGACTTTTGCAGGCCAGCCGGTACATGTTCGCCGTCGGTCCGCCGAGATCGGAAATGACGCCGGTGAATCCGGGCACGGTGTCGCGGATGGTCTCGATCTCACGAATGATGGAATCTTCGCTGCGGTTCTGGATGATCCGTCCTTCGTGCTCGGTGATCGAGCAGAACGTGCAGCCGCCGAAGCAGCCGCGCTGGATCGCGACGGAGAAGCGGATCATCTTGTAGGCGGGAATATTCGCTTCGCCGCGCTCGCCCTCGTACTGCGGGTGCGGCCGGCGCGCATACGGCAGCTCGTAGACACCGTCCATTTCGCTGGCGGCGAGCGGTATCGGCGGTGGATTGAGCCAGAGATCGCTATCGCCGTGGCGCTGCACCAGCGCGCGCGCATTACCCGGATTGGACTCCAGGTGCAGGATGCGCGAGGCATGCGCATAGAGGACCGGATCGTCCGCTACCTGCTCGTAAGATGGCAAACGAATGACGCTGTGGTCGCGGTCGGGGTTCCTGACGTGGCGTGAGAAGCGCACCACATGCTCGCCGCCAACGTTGCCGCCCTTGCCGCACGCCGGGGCTCCGGACGAATCTTTGTTTGCGGCATCACCGGCGGCAGACGGTCTGTTCCCGGCGGCGGCTTGCATTGCGTACGGATCCACCGGCGGGTTGAGCGGTCCCGGCGCATCGAGGTGAGCGGAATCCACCTCGATCCAGTCCGGCGGGAGGGACTTGCGCACGAACACGGTGCCGCGGATGTCGGTCAGCTCGCCGATGGCTTCGCCGCTGGCGAGTCGATGGGCGATCTCCACGATCTGGCGCTCCGCGTTGCCATATACGAGCAGATCGGCCTTCGCGTCGAGCAGGACCGAGCGCCGCACTTTTTCCGACCAGTAATCGAAATGGGCGATCCGCCGCAGGCTCGCTTCAATGCCGCCGATGATGATCGGCACGTCTGCGAAGGCCTCGCGTGCGCGCTGGGCATAGACGATGACCGAGCGATCGGGCCGTTTTCCGCCGGTGCCGCCGGGCGTATAGGCGTCATCGCTGCGGATGCGGCGGTCCGCGGTGTAGCGGTTGACCATGGAATCCATGTTGCCGGCCGTGATTCCGAAGAACAGATTCGGCCGCCCGAGCCGTGTAAAGGCTTCCGAGCTGCGCCAGTCGGGCTGCGCGATGATCCCGACCCTGAATCCCTGCCGCTCGAGCACTCGGCCGATGATGGCCATCCCGAAGCTCGGGTGATCCACGTAGGCGTCGCCGGTCACGATGATGACGTCGCAGCTGTCCCAGCCCAGCTGATCCATTTCGGCACGGGTCATCGGCAGGAACGGCGCCGCCCCGAAGCGCGCAGCCCAATGTTTTCGATATGAAAAGAGATCACGCGCGGGGTGCATGGCCCGCATTGTAAGGGGTAAGGGGCGGACTGCGCCCGAGACAGAGCCCGGCTGGACGGTCAATCAGACCGGGGTTTGAGCCCGCGACTGCGCCAGAAGCTGGCTGTCGATCTCCGATTCCGCGGCCAGCCAGTCTTCCAGCTCATGGCCGGGCTCGAAGCTGCGGCTCTGCGCGCGGTAGTAAGCGGCAACGGCAATCATCTCGTCACGATTGAGGACGGCCAGATTGACGACGGTAACGTCCTCGGACGGCGATTTCGCCGGGCTCCGGGAAGCGGGACGCTTGGCGCGACGGGATTTTTCGGTGGACAACTCAGCCATGTGAACCTCCTTGCATGTTCGCAGCGGTGGGCTTTCGGTCGGGGGCGCTGGTATAGCGCAGGTCGCGCCGCACGGGCTATAGGACAAGCCGATGTTGCACGGCAGTGATCGCCTACACGAGGCGGGAAGTATTTCGCGTCGAAGTTCCGTCGACATTACTTATTGATGACGGAATCATGAACTGCTTCATGTTTTTCAGACCAGAACTCTGAACTGCGTCCCGCTCGCCTGTCGGCTTATTGTCAAGATAGCTGCCCCGTTTTGGAGCGGCCGCGACGTAAAGAATTGCTCCAAACCGACGATTAAAGGTGCTCACTTAGCGAGAAAACGCGCGCTGCGGCCGCGTCATCGGTAAGTACGGGCCGGACATCAATCACTGGCGAAGGGGGGCAAAGCCTCTGCTGCGCCAGTCGAAAGGACCTAGAGGCCGCTTTCGACCACCCGGACAGGCAAGTCCCCAGGGAGCCTGCGGTCGAGGAGCCCCTAAGCCGCTTTCGACGGACAACCTGGGGTGGCGAGCGATGCAAAACGTCGGATTCGGTAGACATGGTGTGCTGGCCGCTCTGCTGCTGGTGCTGTTCCTGGGCCTCGGCTCGATAGCCGTCCTCAATTTTGTTTTCGTGCAGCACACCGCCGAGAGCATGGCGGCCGTGGATGCGATCGGGCGGCAACAGGCCCAGCCCCAGGTCATCGTTTCCAGCCTCCAGATGTTGCGCAGCGATCTGGCCGGCCGCCGCTACCTCGGCCGCGGGGTGCGCGAGCTGGACGTCGCCACCGGCAACTTCAATGCAGCCATGTTGCAGCTCGAGGGCTCCACCGCCGAGGCGCAGCGGGAACTGCTGGGCTTCGCGCCGCTCGCAGGCGAGCGTAATCAGAAGTCGCTCGAGCAGCTGCGCCAGCTCTGGACCGAGTTCCGCGCGCGGCTGGCGCCGATCATCGGCTACAAGTCCGAAGCGTATGTCGAGACCGCCGAGCAGGGAACGCAATTAAGCTCCGCGGGGCTCACGCTCAACCGTGCGCTCGAGGAAGCGGCTCAATATGGGCTGGCCAATCAAGCGGCCATGAGCCGCTCGATCGATGCGCTGGTCAGTAATGTCAAGGCCGCTTCGCAGGCGCGGGCCGCGAACCTGCGCGCCGCTTCGCTGATCGGCCTCGTCATCTGCGCCGCGGTGCTCGCCTTCGCACTGGTCCTGCTCAACGGCATCAGCCGCAAAGAGCGGCAGGTCCTGCGGGCGAAGCAGGAAAGCGACGACATCCTGCGCACGGTCAATCAGGGCCTGTTCCTGCTGGACGGCGACCTGAAGATCGGCACGGAGCGCTCCGAAGCGCTCGAGAATATTTTCCGCCGCAAGGATTTCGATCGCCTGCACTTCACTGACCTGCTGCGCGGCCTGGTGCCGGAGAAGACGCTCGAGACCGCGGCCGAGTACGTCAGGCTCCTCTGGGGCGAGCGCGTCAACGAGAAGCTCATCAAGACGATCAACCCGCTGAGCGAGGTGGAAGCGAGCTTCGAAGCCGGCCAGGGCAAGATCGACACGCAGTATCTGGAGTTCGACTTCAATCGCGTGCGCGCCGAGGGCGGGATGTCGCGCATCCTGGTTACGGTGAACGACGTCACGCGGCGGGTCGAGCTTGCGCGCGAGCTGCAGGAATCGCAGGAAAAAGCCCAGGCCCAGCTCGATCTGCTGCTGCACATCCTGCACGTCAACCCGCTGCAGTTGTCGGCCTTCCTCGAAGAGAGCGAAGTGTCCATGAAGATGGTCAATTCCATCCTCAAGGAGCCCGCGCGCGAGGCGGCGGCGTTCCGCGCCAAGCTGGATGGCATGTTCCGCCAGGTCCACGGCGTGAAGGGCGAGGCGGCGGCGCTCGGCCTCAAGACCATCGAACAGCGCGCGCACGGCTTCGAGGAAGCTTTGTCCGAGCTGCGCAAGAACGACAAGCTCGGCGGCAGCGATTTCCTGCCGCTGGTGGTCAAGCTCGACGATCTGTTCAAGCATTTCGCCCAGGTGCGCGAGATGATCGGACGCCTGTCGGACCTGCGCGTCGCGATGTCGGGCGACGCCGCTCCCGCCGTCCCGCCGGCGCATGAGGAAAGCGCGGCCCGCCTGGAATCCGCCGTCGCTGCCGAGCCGGGCGCGGACGGCGAGGACGAGCTTACCGGGCCCGGCGGCACCTTGATTCAACGCCCGCCCGAGGCCCTGGAGATCCTGCGCCAGAATGCCGAAGGCGGCGACCTGACCGCGACGCTGACGCAGCTCGCCCAGCGCATCGCCCACAAGCAATCCAAGCAGGTGATGATGAACTGCTCGGGCCTCGAGCGCGTGCCGAACAAATATCGCCGCAGCCTCAAGGACATCGCGATCCAGATGGTCCGCAACAGCCTGGCGCACGGCATCGAGACGCCGCAGGAGCGCACGCGGCAAAGCAAGGCCGCGGCCGGCTCGATCGTCGTGCGGTTCGAGAGCCACGGCACCGATGGGTATGAGTTCATCTGTCAGGACGACGGGCGCGGCCTGTCGGTGCCACAGCTGAAGAGCAAGGCCGTGGAGCGCGGCATCATCACGGCTGAGCAGGCGGCAGCGCTCGATGAGCGCGGCGCGCTCTCCCTGATCTTCATGCCGGGCTTCTCCACGCAGGATGAAGTCACGCACGACTCCGGACGCGGCGTCGGCATGGATATCGTGCGCGCCAAGGTCCTGGAAATGGGCGGCAAGATGGGCATCTCCACCTCGGCCGGCAAGTTCCTGCGCTTCCGCATCTGGCTGCCGGCCGATGCCGAGGTCCGCGCGGCATGAACGCGGTGGCGCCTCTGAAGCTCATGATCGTCGACGATTCCAACATCATGAGGCGCAAGATCGAGCGTTCCCACCAGTGCGGCCGCCTGAGATTCGTGGGATCCGCCGCCAACGGCCGTCAGGCCGTCGACTTGTTCAAGCGCACCGGCCCCGACGTGGTGACCATGGACATCACCATGCCGGAAATGGACGGCATCGAGTGCGTGCAGCAGCTGGTCGCCCTCAACCCCGCGGTTCTGATCCTCGTCGTCTCCGCTCTGGCCGACAAGGCCACGGCCATCGAGGCGATGAAGAAGGGCGCGAACGGATTCCTCTGCAAACCGTTCACCGACCGCCAGCTGACCGAGGCGCTCGATGAGCTGCTGCGAGGCGCAGACTCATGAGCATGACGCGCGTGGAGCTGGAGACCTTCGTCGGCGGGACGACGCACTACTTCCAGACCGCCGCCAACCAACCGGCGACGGTCGGCTCCCCTTATCTGGTCAACGAAGGCGCCCCCACGCTGCTGGAATACACCGGCATCATTTCGGTCGGCGGCAAGCGCAAGGGCACGGTGTACTTCACCGCCTCCCGGCCCATGCTCACGGTGCTGCTGATGCGCCTGGGCGAGACCGACATGACGCATGAGAACATGTGCGACCTGGTCGGTGAGGTCGCCAATCAGATCTCGGGCAACGCGCGCCGCGACTTCGGCAGCGAGTTCATGATCTCCGTACCGCGCGTGCTGAGCGGTCCGCAGCCCGAGCCGGTCACACCGCCGAACACGCGGTCCTTCGTCATCCCCATCAACTGGCGCAGCCACTCGGCGCAGCTGGTGGTGTGTCTCGACTAACGAATCGATACTTGCATGGAGCTTCCCGTGAGCAACGTCGCCAGAATCCACTCCCCCGATGCCGTCGTCTCCCTGCCGCTCGCCCCCTCCGGAACCGGAGTGGACGTGCTGGCGGTCACCGAGGACGATTTTTTCCTGCTGGCCGTGCGCCGCGTAGTGACGCTGCCGAATCGCATCTGGCACGCCACCAGCGAAACCCAGGCGGCCGACATGCTGGTTGCCACTCCGTGCGCCGTGGCGGTGCTGGACTATGCGTTGGTGCAGGCCCAGCTGCCGGCCACCATCGCACGGCTGAAACAGCAGTTTCCGGACCTTTCGTTCGTCGTCGCCGGCGATCCCGGCGATGAAAGCGCCGCCACACCGCTGCTCGAGCGGGGCGAGATTCAGGGATTCGTGCTCAAACAGCATGCCGCGCGCCGGCTGGCGGCCGGTCTGGAAGCCGGGATCAACCGGCATTTCGAGCTGAAGACCGACACCGCGCCGCCGGTCGCGGCCTCGGGCTGGCGGCGTCCTCCAGTGCTGGCGGGGATCGTCGCGGGCGTGCTTGCGGTCATCGGGTTGATCACCGCCGTAGTGTGGTTCGCGACGGGAAATGACCAGAACGTTCCGCCAGCGGCGAGCAGCGCACCTGCGACCGCGCCCCTTGCGCAAGCCATTCCGCAGACTTCGCCGGCCGTCGAGCGCGAGCTGCAGCAGGCGCGCGAAGCCTTCGAGGCCACGCGTTATCTCTCCACCGCCGGCAAGACCGATGGCGCATTGGAGCACTATCAAGCGGCGTTGGCGCTCGATCCGGCCAATGGCGAAGCCAAGGAAGGCATCGATCGCATTTGCGAGATCATGCTGGCGCGCACCGAGCTGGCGCTCGTTCAAGGCAACACGCGCGAAGCGGCCGATACGCTCAAGCTGGTGCGGACCATCGAACCGGCGCATCCGCGGCTCGCCTTCCTCGAAACGCAGATCACGCGCGAAGTCACCCGATCGGCCACCGCGAAACAGGAGGCCGAGCGCGTCGAGGAGCTGAACCGCAAGCTCGCCGAACTCAGCAAGGCGCGCGCAGCAGCGGCCGCCGCTCCAGCGGCTCCGGCAGTCAAACCTCCCGCGCCGACGCAGCCGCGCAACACCGCCGAAGCCGATCGCCTGCTCGCACTGGGCTATGAACGCCTGAACCAGGGGAAGCTGCTGCAGCCCGTCGATGACTCCGCCCGCGACTATCTGCTCAAGCTCAAGCAGTTCCAGCCGGACCACCCCAGTCTCAATCCGGCGTTGACCGCGTTGCGCGACCGTTTGTTCGCCGACGCCGAGCAAGCCCTCAACAAGAGCAATCCGAACCTGGCGCAGAATCTGCTCGAAGGTGCGCGCACCGTCGGCGCCGACGGCTCGCGCGTGCAGGAGCTGTCCGCGAAGATCAGCAAAGCGAGCCTGCAGGGCCAGCTGCTGACGACGCCGGAAACCGTGCAAAGCTCGATGATCGCCCGTCAGGTGAGTCCGAACTATCCGGCCAAGGCCCGGCGCGAAAGCGTGGAAGGCTACGTCGACCTGCGCTTCATCTCCACCAAAGAAGGCGACGTCCGCGATGTCGTGGTGGTGGGCGCGCAGCCGGAGGGCTACTTCGAGGAAGAAGCCATCCGTGCGGTCAAGCGCTGGAAGCTCAAGCCGCGCAAGATCGACGGCGAGACCTACGAGCAGCTCCTCTCGCTGCGGTTGCGCTTCAAGCTCGACTGATTTACCGGCCCCTCTCCCCGCCGGAGAGGGGGGCTGCAAGTCGCGGGAAAATCCACCGCGACCATACGCGGACTACTTAGGATGGCGCCACACGGGCAGGAAGCCCAGCGGATCGGCCTGCACCGATTCGTCGTATGTCACGCCATTTTTCTTCAGCAGCTCCTGCAGCGCCCCGCTCTTGCAGGCTTCGAGCGCCTCCGAGCATCCCCCGATGAGCGTCCCACCTACGAACACCTGCGGGATGGTGTTGACCGAGGTGTGGGCGGCCAGTGCCGCGCGAATCTTTCCACCCCGGTTGTCCTGCTGATACTGCACCGAGTCCAGATCGATCGATCTGAAAGGAATCTTGTAGGCGGCAAACATCCGCCGGACCGACCAGGAAAACTCGCACCATTCGAAGGCGAACAACACCACAGGCTGGCGGGGGTCGCCGATGGCATTCGCGAAGAACTCGCGCGCCGCGGCGTCGGCTACGACGGGGGGTTCGGTGGCCGCGGCTGGAGGCGCCGGCGGCGGCAAACAGACATCGAATCGCCCGCCGGGTGTGGAACGGGAAATTTCCCATTCCTCCTCGTTCATATCGACCGACACATCCGCGAACAAAGGCGTGGTGAGGTAGCGCTCTCCGGTGTCCGGCAGCATGCAAAGAACCGTGGAGCCTGCGGGCGCGGACTTGCACACTTCGAGCGCGCCCGCCAGCGTCCCGCCGCCGGTGATGCCGACGAATAGGCCTTCCTTCAGAGCCAGCTCACGCGCCAGCCGCAAGGCGTCCGCACCGTTCACGGGCTGGATGCGATCGATCAGATCGAGTGCGCGCGCCTCCTCCACCAGCCGGGGGATGAAATCCGGGCCCCAGCCCTGCATGACATGCGGGCGAAAGCTGGGATGGCTGCCGGCATACGCGCCGTCAGACGTACGCGGCTGTGGCAGGCCGCTGCCGAGCACTTGCGAATTGTCCGGCTCGCAGACCACGATCTTTGTCTGTGGACGCTCCGCGCGCAGCACGCGCGCCACTCCCTTGAGCGTTCCGCCGGTGCCGTAGCCGCTCACCCAGTAGTCGAGCCGCTCGCCGGCAAAGTCCGCGAGAATCTCCCGGGCGGTGGTGCGCGAGTGAACCTGCGCGTTCGCCTCGTTCTCGAACTGACGGCACAGGAACCACCCGTGCGCGGCGGCCAGCTCTTCAGCCTTCGCCATCATCCCGGTGCCCTTCAGCGCCGCCGGTGTGAGCACCACGCGGGCGCCAAAGAAGCGCAGCATCCGGCGCCGCTCCAGGCTGAAGTTCTCGCCCATGACGACGACCAGCGGATAGCCCTTCCGCGCGCAGACCATCGCGAGCCCGATGCCGGTATTCCCGCTCGTCGCTTCGATCACGGTTTGTCCCGGCTTCAGCGCTCCACTGCGCTCCGCAGCTTCGATGACCCCCAACGCCAATCGATCTTTCACCGAGCCCATCGGGTTGAACGATTCGAGCTTGGCGTACAAACGCACGTGCGCAGGAGCCAGGCGGCCGATGCGGACCACAGGCGTGCGGCCTACCGCTTCGAGGATGCTGTCGAACTTCGCCATGGCGGCACTATAGCCGCATTCCGCGAACCTGCCGAGCGGACGAAGTCGGCGCGATGGCCTTCCAGGACATCAGCGTCAGTTTTTACCTGAAACCCATCAAATCAACGACCGGGCTGCCGCTGAGTCACGCCGACTTCAGTTGAGGCGCGGCTTGCGGGAACCGCGGATCGCCTCGGCCTGCAGCGGATCGTCCGGCCAATAATGTTTGCAATAGTGTACAAGTTTGCACTGAAACATGTCCTGTAATGCAGGGTATAGTGTACAAGTTTGCACTCTCTGCATTATGGCAAAATGACGCTAGCCTTCTCATACATTCGCTTTTCAGCCAAAAAACAGTCTGACGGTCACTCATTAGAGCGTCAGCTGAAGAAGGCGCCCAAGTATGCCGCAGCTAATGGGCTCACTCTCGATCCCAGTTCGTACCGCGATCTAGGCGTATCGGCATACAAATCCAAGAACGTCACTGAAGGCGCCCTTGGACTCTTCCTCCAAGCTGTCGATGAAAAGAAGATTCCAAAGGGTTCATATCTCCTTGTCGAAAGTATTGATCGGCTTTCACGTGACACCGTACCGACGGCACTTCGTCTTCTGCTCTCCATCACTGAACGTGGCATCAACATAGTCACGCTGACAGACCCGCCAGAAGTCTATTCCGAGAAAAACATCCACGAGAATTGGACTAAGCTCATTGTCGCAGTTGCCATTATGGCGAGAGCGAACGAGGAATCTGCTCTCAAGTCAATGCGCGTGAAAGAGTCGTGGGACGACAAGGTCAAGAACGGAAAGCTCGCCATCACGAAGATTCCATCGTGGCTCAAGCTCAACGAGAAAAGGACCGGCTTCGTCGTAATCAAAGATCGGGCCGCGATCATCAACCGACTCTACGATCTCATTCTCAAAGGACACACGCAGCGTGAAGTAGCTGCACTATTCACCGAAGAAAAAGTTGCAGTTCTTCAATACGCCACTCGATGGACTCACTCACGAGTCAGTCACATGCTCCACAACCCAGCCGTCTACGGCACTCGCCCTGGTCCTGCTGGTGGAGATAACTACTACCCACCAATCATGACGAAGAAGAAAGCAATGATGGCTCAAGACATAGCGCATCGTCGAAAGTGGAGAGGTACCCAAGTGAAAGGCCAAATCAAAAACCTATTCGCTGGTATCGCGTGGTGTTCAGACTGCGGCAGTCGCATGTCATACCGTCCATCATCAATCTCACATCCATACATGCACTGCACGAAAGCATCGGATGATCTAGCGTGCAGCAACAGGTTGTACCCGTACAAACCTTCCGAAGCTGGCCTCATCTACATCCTCTCAAGAAAAGCGGGTATCGACATATCTGGCAAGTACATCGCCGAGCAGAACGCTCAAGAGAAAGCGCTGATCGCTGAGATAGAGAAGATCAAAGGACAGCAAGCCAAGGTTATGAAGCTCGCCACTCTCACCGATGGAGACATCGAAGTGGTCGCTCTTGAGCTTCGTTCGCTTCAGCAGAAGCTCTCAAAGGCCCAAGCTGACCTGAAGGGGATGAATCGTCAGCCGATCACCAACGACGAGGTGAAAGAGCACCGTGACCTGTTCGATCGCTACTACTTTGAAGTCATGGAAAAGCAGTATGAAGATGGCGTTGTTGATGTAGAGCTCCGCCGTCAGCTGAAGGTCGGCATAGCGCGGATGGTGCAGCGACTAGAGTTTGCGAGAGACAAAGACGGATGGTCGCCTTTGATCTACGTCACACTAATCGATGGGACGAGAGGAATTGTGAAGGTGTCCGAGTACATGACGGGCCACTCACTTAAAATTCAGAAAGCTCGGCACGTCAAAAAGCGGAAGCGCAAATGACCTCCAAGAAACTCGGCAGTCGGCGCCCATCGTGGATTGACACGAATGGCGAAATCATCGAAGAGAAAGCAGACGTTGTTCGTGAAATCTTTCGTCTTGCTGCCGATGGTTGGAGCAACAAGGAGATTGCGGACAGAAAACCAGCGCTTACGCCGATTGGCGTCAGGGGCAACAAAGCTGAAGAATGGAATGAGTCAACGATTGACGGTTTGCTGAAAAGCTACCCGCCTATTGGGTTCCGAGATTGCGGCGATGGAACCTTCGATTACATGTACAAGCCCATCGTTGAATGGGAAGTTTGGAGGAAAGTGCAGGCGCTTCGAGGCGTTAGAGCCCCAGGCTTTGATCGCTCAAGCGTCGTGCTTTCTGGATTAACCTACTGTGCAGTTTGTTTAGCCCCTGGGCGGGACACTCTACGACCACTGCGTTATCGTGGGGCGCAGCGAACGCTGGAGTGTTACAACAAGGCGGTGTGTGGCCTTGAGACAATTTCTTATGACACCTTCGAGCTGCTAATTCTCGAACATCTCACTAGCTACTGCGCTGTCGATCCCACCCCAACGGACAACAGCTCTCGCAGCCTTGATAGACGGCGAGAGCTGTCAATCGCGGTACATCAGATGATCAAGAACGTCAAAGTAACAAACGATATTGTCATTGTGACGTTATTGGATGAGAGCGTCAGCAAATTTGAAACTCCGGCTGGCGCTATCCGCCGAGCTTTAGAAGAGCGGCCTGACCTCAATCCTCACAAGTAGTTTCACCTCCTACTGCGAGCGAGGCTCGCCTTTATCGCCGCAATCAAGCGAAACGTTTCCTCCGTTGGTACGCATGGTGCTGAGAATCCCTGTGGAGGATCAGGACGGCGTCCATCTACCTCAAAGAGAATGTCGTCAAGCGAGCGCTCTGGATTTGCAGCTTCGAGAGCCCTTATTCGACGTAGACGAACACAACTCGCGTCCCATTCCTCCTTCGTCCTGCCTCTGTCGCAGCCCATCAAGGCCCATCCATTGGCAAGCCACCGTGGGAGATACGATTTCGGAACGCTGACGTACTGTCCATCCTTCTTGACCATACACTGAGCTTCCCAGGGTGGTGCTCCCATGTCGCTCATAGGTCATCCTCCCGCACGTAAGCGAGCTGACGAACGTACGCTGGCTGCTCAGCCAAGAACTGCTCGAACAGTTCGACCATCCGCTCTTGCCCGATCTTGTCGCAGCAGTCCTCATCGGCACCACAAGGCGGAGTACCGGGAGCGTACATCTCTTCTTCATCGTCGTGGACCTCTTCAAACCAATCCCAGAAGTCCTGGCGGATCGGATCAGGAATCTGAAACCAATGCGTGCAAGGTACGGTCCCCATCCATTCATCGGCGCTCATGTCACATCCCTCAGCGCTTGCCACTGGAGTTCGGCCATTTCCCTTTGGCGTTGACGACGGCTTTCCGCTTCACTGTATAAAGCGATAGCCTGCTCACGACGACGGCGTACCGAGTCGTACAGGCTTTTGAACAGTCGAAGGTGGACGGCGCTTGGTTCACGAGCGTAGATAAGGTCCTCGACGATGCACACGGCTAAATCGTGCATCGATGCCACGTCGATCTTGTGGCTTTCCTCGATGGCGAACGTATCGTCCAAGGCATCGTCCTCTGGGATGCGCTCGTAGGTGCTTTGGTCGTTCATGGTTTGATCTCCGGTCTTTTGAGTCCTTGCTCGTACAGCCTGAGTTTGAAACTCACGTTTCGATACTGCCGCTTCCAATGGTCTACCAGCTTTGTCAGCTCACTCACCCGTGTTTCGAGATAGAGTGAGTAGGGTTTGAGGTCAGATGTTTTCATGCTGCTAACCCCACGACGTACTCTTCGCCATTGATGAGCTGCCGAACGAGCACGTCATTCTCAAACTCTTCCATCACGAGCATGCCCATGTCGCGCATGTCTCGGTACGCCTGCTCAAGCGCGTCGAAGGCTGGTTGGTACGTAGGATCGTCGTCGATCCCTGTAAACGTGATGCGCTTACTGCGTGTCTTCTTCATAACGATCTCCAATCGAACAACGGCGGAATTGCCGTTCGACGATGGTCTTCGTTCGCGATTGGCGAGCGGTATAGACGGCGCAGATCGTGGGCAAAAAGAAGCCCCACTCAAGGGCAGTAGGGCTTCCGTTGGGGGAGATGATGTTTGTCAGTTAGCTCGGATCGGACACCTCCTTTCCAAACCATGTGGACGCGGGCTGCGCCATGTCCCAGAGGTTGGCGTTGTGCATGAAGTCCAGCGCCGGGTGCTGGAGCCCTGGAGCGGTGGTTGCGCGAAGGACCTTGTACAGCTTCAAGCAATCCCGCTCATGGCGAGCGACATGGCGCAGCTTGAAGTGCTGCATGTAGGAGCAGAACGATTCGATGACCTCGAAGGCTTCAGCAGGGACGATGAACTTGGACATGGGGCAAACTCCATCAATAGCCGCGATATTGCAGGCGCTCGCATGATGGATAGTGCTTCTTGGCGAGCACTACAGACAAGACTAGTAGTCCTCGGGAAGCATGATGGTCGTGCTCTCCCGTTCGCCGTTGTCGTCAGCCGCCGAGGTGATGATCCAAAGGCGCTCACCGTTCGGAAAGCGGTAAGCGCTGAAGATGCGGCTACCGTCGCCGACCGCGGCTTTGTTCCTGTTCTTGTCCGTGCCGCTCACATCTCCCCAGTCTCCTGTAGCGTGACGATGGACCAGCGAGAGCACATCGATGCCGCTGTCAGCAGCCAACTTCGTAGCTCCTGGCGTGATGGTGAGTTTTCCGAGTGGGAATAGGCTCATGGCGACTTCCCTTCAGCGTTCTTGCGAGCTGCTTCGGCGTTCATGTTGATAGCTTTGACCACCTTGACGAGCCCATCCTCGTCAGCATCTCGCCAGTCCATGTCCCACGTTTGATGGATCATCTCAAGAAACTTGAGAGCTTCGACAGCTAGCTCCGCAGCTGCTTTCACTTCCTCTGCTGATAACGGCTCAACTTCACCGTTAATGATTCTTTCCATCGCTGACCCGCAGTCCTTGAAGTCGGTGAGGGTGTTCTGAAACCGGCAATAGCTCATATTCGTCATGGTGTTCTCCAAAAGAAAAAGCCGGTCGAGGGCACCGGCTTTTCTTCGTCGTTGATGGGTAGCGTTACTCTTCGAGAAACCCCTTGAGGCGGTTGACTCGCTGCTCGAACTTTGCGAGTTCTTCGTGAGTGACCTTCTTCGCTACCGTCGCCCGAGTCAGCTGTTCCTCCATGCGAACGAGCAAGGGTTTTACTTCCTTCTTTGGTTTGTCAGTCTTCGGTGTAGTCTTCCCAGCAGTTGCAGTGGCCATCGAGTAATCCTCATGCGAGAGCGTGATTGCTCGATAGGCAATTATTCCTACGGGTCAGCGGAAGTACACAGCCCGTTCACTTCTCAGATGATTCTGATGATCCCGGTGACTATGGATCACCTCAGATGTGAATTCATATTAGGAGGACCAGAGAACACCAGAAACGCGTCGGGTTTGTAGACCGGCGTAACAGTTCCTCAGAAACACCTCACCGGAGGCGACTGGCTGTGTACTTCCTCGACGGTCTGTTTAATTTAGCCTCAGATCAAACAAAACGTGTCGAGGTTTCTGATGAACAAAGGACGCATATTAACCACCGAACCGTTGAAGTCTTTGGATGAGGTGGAGCGAGTACGCGCTGTGCTCGTTCATGACCTAAGAGGAATGGCGCTGTTTCGTGTTGGTACGAACACTGCCTTCAGAGCTTCAGACATTCTCAAGCTGAAGCGAACCGATCTCAAGGGCAGCGAGATTCACGTCAGAGAGAAGAAGACCGGCAAGCTGCGACGTGTGATCGTCAACGAACCCACTATCGAAGCGATCAAGGCTTACCTCGCTTCACGTGAAGATGACTACGAGTGGATGTTCGTAGGCCAGCGCGGAAAGATGACCCACGGTTATCTCGGCAAGCTCGTTCGCGGCTGGTTCGAGAAGGCGGGTATAGATCGTATGAACGTCGCTTCGCACTCGATGCGTAAGACGTTCGTGCGGCTTCAGCACGAAGTATTCGACGTGAGCCTCGGCACGCTGATGACGGCACTGAATCACAGCACAGAGCAGCAAACGCTCGCATACGCGGGCCTCACAGCGGAGGACGTGGCTAGGGCGTATGCGAATGAGATTTAGCCCACATAAGTAGGAACTAGTTACTTGTAGGATATCGTCAACATTAACAATCGGAGGTCTTTGTGAAGAATGTACTTGGCTATATTTCAGGAGGGTTCTGCGTCGTCGCTCTCGGCTTTACCGCCTCGGCGCTTCTGCCCCTGGTTAAGGGCGGTGGTGATCACCTCGATCCCTACGAGGTCTTCGTGAACGCTGCTGGGAACGAATCCCTCAGCGCCGGTGATCCCAAGCTGGTAGAGCAGAAAATCCTCGCGGAGTGCGAGGTGGCAGGCAAGCAAGCCAAGTACGGATGGTTCACGTATAGCCAGTTCACCGATCCCTCGGCACCAGCCCAAGGGAGAACTACCTCCGAAAAGCTCTACGTGATCGCGAGAGCCATGCCCGATGGGAACTCCATATCTCGGGCATGGCGCGGTGAGGAATACAAAGCCGCTCTCGAGTCCGAGTGGACCGAGCGTTGGGGCTGCAAGCTGTAATCAGTAGAACTTCATGCTGAACTTCATCGAGCTTCTGTGGGTCCGCTTTCAATGCGCGTGGCTGAGGAGCGAAATTGAACGTGTGGATCGGGAGACTGAGAAAATCGATCGTGCGCTCGGTGCTTCTGATCGATAGCAATTCCGCCTTGATCCCGCGAACGCTGCCTGGATTCGGCTGGATCGGATGGTAATGCGAGTCGTCAAATTTGTAGTCTGCCCGCGCGAATTCGCTGTCCGACAACGAAGTGTATCGCGGCTGTCTGGAGTGCTGAGAAGCAGTTAGACGCGGTCCAGTAGATGGCAAGCGCAGAGCAGAATTTCAGCGCTGCGACGAATGCGATGAAGCTGGGGACAATGATCATAAGCATGCGCATTTGTTCTGGAATATCCGGGTTTGCTGAGATCATCAAAGCAGTCGTCAGCGCCGCCAGGAGTGCGAGGACGGTATCTGGCTTGAGTAGGTTGGGAATCCACAGAAACCGGACACCTTCTCCGACAGTGCGCAGCACTTGATACATTCCAAGGAACAGAGGCATTTGAATCAGCATAGCGAACAAGCTCTTTCCATCGACGAGCGTGAGCCCGTGCTGTTGATACAACTTCGTCATATGCTGCATATAGAGGTCGGGCTTACCCGAAAATCTCTCCTTGAGCTTTTGAAGCTCCGGCTGCAACCGAATCATTTTCTTTTGTCGAACGCAACCTCGGTAGCCGGAGGACCATGAGATTGGCAGGAACGCAGCGCGAAGCAGCAAGGTGGCCGCTGCGATCGCCAGGCCGAGACCCAAATTTGCCTCAGACGACATCAAATCGAGCAACCCGCGGATTGCATCCAACCACAACGCCCATAGGTTCATCGAGATTTCTCCAAGGGGAACAGAGTGCAGATGGCCAACAACCGCTTACGGGATAAAGTGAAGAACGTCTGCGGATTTAGAACACCCTATTCTACAAAATCGTGCTCCCTCCCGCCAGCAGCCGTCGCTCTCAAAGAGAGGTACACTGGCGAAAGTTGGATAGCCCCAAGCGGTCGGAGACGTAGGTCGATATGAGGTCCTGGTTGGCTGAAAGTGATATCGCGGCCATTGTCGTCATGCTCACCTGTTGCCTACTGGTGTGGCAGCGCTTCACAACAGATCAATGGAAGCGTCGATTTGGAGCCATCGGATCAGCACTGATCAAACCACCCACTTACCGAGCGTTGTTCGTGCTGGTGCTCGTTGGGGTTGTGCTCGTTTCCGTGCTTCCAGAAGCAGCTTTTCTGCTCCCCGCACTTGATGCCGTTGGGCTCGATATCGTGACAGTTCTCGTTGGGTTAGAACTGCGCCACTATTTGGCTTCTGTGGCCCGACTAGTTGGCATTCCGACTAGCGTTGCCGGCTGCCGCCGCGTACTTACTCCGCTCGTCAGGTACTGCCGAGACGTCATGCAGACGAATCCGGCCTTATGGTCGTACAAGTGCATGTGGCTGGTGATGTGGATCAAGATGTTAAGCGGCACGATGAGCGCACCGCGACCCACGTAAATCAAATGAAGGCGTTCAAAACCACGTGCGGCGGCGGTACTCGCGGTACGCCTCGCCGAACTTCGCTTCGAGCGCATGCCGCTCATTTCGAATCCGCATCCATTGCACGGGAATCACAATCAGAAACACCAGAAAAAGCTTCGGCTGGCCGGAGTAAGTGATCAGCCCGGCAAGCACAATCGCACCGAAAACATAGACCGGATTCTGGATTTTCGAATACAAACCATGGGTGACGAGTTCCTTGGCCAGTGCGCTGACAGCGAATGACCTTCCGAGTTGCACCAGCGCCAAGGCCCACAGGCAAAGCGCGGGAAGGACAATGGCCATCCCGACAATCTGATTCTCGGTCCACGCGGCACTGCGGTTTCCGTAAACAAGAACTCCGAAAGTTCCGACAGCTACGACGAGAATGGAAAACCAAATTTGCCAAGTCTTCATGCCGCAATCTTATACGCAACCGGCGAGGCTCTCCAGTTTAGGATCGGCTTCGCGTCTTGAGTTTCAGACCCGCACTCGCATCTTCGTCAATGCGCTCTTGCTCCCGAATCGCTTTATCGTCAGATCAACGGGGCCTTGTTGTCGATGAAGTAGGTCGGCACCTGCTTGCCACGAGGGCCGCGCTTTCGCTTCTTGAGAGGCAAACCGAGCGCTCCAAGCGTTCCATTCCAAACGTGCTTGCGGCGGTATTGCTTCGCCTTCTCCTTCGCGACAGCTTCGTCGTCTGCCGTCCATGTCAGACCTTCAAACTGTGATGACCCTCATTGAGCCGCCATGGGTTCGTCTCCGATGCACTTAGCTTCGGAGCGAGATTAAACACATTGAGCGCCAATTTACAGATCCAAATGCTCGTCATTTCTCATGGATCACTTTCTGGTTCTCGTAGCGAGGATTCGAGCGCTGCATGCACAGAGAACGTGACGGTACTTGGAACACAGTGGATCGTGCCCGTCGTTCACAGGAAATTTCCGACAGTCTTCCCGCGCGCATCAAGGTACGCGATTATTTTACTGAGTACTTGAGACCTCGGATTTTTCAGCTCAAAGAGCAGAGCGGTAAAAACACTGCGGTCTGTTTGGCGGATAAGGTTTCCGACTTGATAATTTTCAGAATGACGGCGACCTGCTTCCTTCAGCTTAGCGACGTGGGCCTCGTCGAATTTGGTCATGGTTTGATCACCTCCCAAGGCATATAAGGCCGATTGGATTTAACCGCTGGCAGAAATTACTTATTGGCGATTCTCTGCTTTTTGAGATCAGCGCTTCAGAGCCTTCATGATTCCGTTGAATACTCTTTCGCTTCTCTCCGATTCGTCCTTCATCGTCTTAAAGATCAGGTCCTTCTTCTCCTGGTCGATGTAGTAGTGGTAGCCACGCTCACCACCGACTGTTCGCTTCTTACGAACCAAACTAAGTGACAGTGAATTACCGAACGTAGCATCCCAAACTTTCTTGATGTTCTTCTCGTCAGTTGGGTCCTTTATGCGTAGGTTGAAGTAGTGATTGAAGTCGCGCTTGCGGTCGTCGAAAGCCTTCGCAACGTCAAGCATCATCTCGCGCGTAACTTCCACCTCTTCCTCAGCCGCTACACCTGAGTACAGGGCATGAAGATTGATGTTGGCCCTTTCACATAGATGGTTCACAAGGTTGCGCTGCATGACTCTGTGACGGCTTGCAGTGAACGCGTCCTTGTTGTTCTTGCGATCCTCACGGTCGTAGTGAGCGATAGCGCCGTCTTCCAGCGTGTGGAGGTTGCGAATCTTGGCGAGGGATTGCAGCAGTTCTTGCTCAAGCGCCTTCTCGATGTTCTCTAGGGTTAGATCGTCTCTCAGCAGTTCCCAAAGGCGAAAGCGCTCAAGAGATAGCTGCTCGTCGTGAGAGCGCTGCTTCTTGCGGCCGAGCTTTGCGGCATCCTCGTCATCGATCTCCTGGGCCTCGAAGATCGCTTTCGCGCGGTCGGTCCCAAGGTCCTTAAAACTGTTGTAGATGGCAACGCCGGTGGAATTCGCTACGTCGTCCTCCGGTACGGTCTCGATCTTGAACCCAAGCTCTTCGCGCATCGCTGCGAACTTTTGATCCTTGTTGACGGACCACTGATGGATTAGAAACTTGATTCGAGCGTACAGACGAGCCCAAAGAAACTGGCCCTTAGACATCTCACGCTTCTCTTCGTAGAGGTCCTTGGTCGAACCACGCTCTGTCTCAATCGCATCCCAGTAAATGTCCACCTCGTCTCGAAGAATTGGTTCGGTTGTGTGACCCTGAACCCACACGCTCACGTCGCCACAGTTGCGCACGCGTGAGAGCGCTTGGTCGGCATCCTGATACGTTCCTGGGTTGATGCCGAAGAACCCGCACACCTTGTCGAAGTGCGTTCCGTCGATGGACACGCCAGTAGAAAGGGTTGGTGACGCAACGACGACTTGGTACTTCTTACACTCTTCCGTTGGGTCCTCGATGAACGTTCTCGCTTCTTCGGAGTCGTTCGTATCCGCCGTCACGAGCAGAGCTGTCTTGCCCATCTCACGAACGATCGCATCGACGGTAGTCGCGAAGTGCTTGTTGTTGCAGGTAATGAAAACGTTCTTGCCCTCATCCACCGCAGTCAGAGCGTCGGCGAGAAGGTGAAAGCGCTTGTCGTACATCTTTGTGACCGTGCTTTTACCTGTTGTTTCGTCAATACCGATCTTGTAGTCGTTGATCACGCCAAGCACGTTGTCGGCGTCCTTGTCGCCGCGCAGCTCCTGGATGATCTCGATGGTGAGGTCCGACGTCAGGTCGGCGTCGAGGCAGATGATCCGCTTGGCGTGTTTGAACAGCCATTGCAGGTTTCTGAAGACGACTCCAATCTCCTTGAGCGTCTTCGCTAGGAGGTGCTGAAGTACCTGCTCCGATTCGTCGATGATGATCGTATGGTAGGGCTCGTCCTTCTCCGGGTCGATCCACGTTAGGGAGTCGAGCGTCGTGGCGTGACGCGCCGTCATCATGCCGTGCTCACCATCTTGGTAGTGGTGAAGGCCAGCGCGAGCAGCAAGGTTCTTCAACAGGAAGATGCGGTGACCGAGAAGCACAACGTTTCGGTCGTGGGCCGCCTCCTGCTGCGTCAGCTTGGAAAGCAGCTCGGTCTTCCCAGTGCCCTTCGGTGAGCGAATGACGGTGATGCCCCTGTCAGGGATGTCCAGGTACAGATCCGCAGGGAGGTAGCGAGCGTCTAGGTGACGAACCTGGAACTGTGAAGGGTCCCATTCCGTCAGCGGCTTCTCGGGGGTGCCCGTAGCGGCTGAGACTGGCACGCTTAGAGCGTCACTCGCCTCGCGCTTTGTACGCTGCCAGAGCGGCGTCGTCTCTACGTCTTCCTCATGCTCGAAAGGGTTAACCGGCCCAACGCGCTTCACCTTCATAACCTTGATGAAGCGGGTCGTTGGGGTGGCGCTAGGGTCGAAGAACTTCAGCCCTGAGTCCTGGCGGTACACAAAGCAGCCCGGCTTGTTGTCGGGACGGTCGATGCTGTAACAGCCCTTGCGATTGCGGTAGCCCTCCTGCAGAACGTTGTAGAGGTCGTCGGCTCGGTACGTCGCACCGCCCTTCAGGCGAATCATTGGAAGATCGCCGTGAACGTCTCCCGTCTGGACGAACTGCGATGGCGGAACTTTCTGCTCTTCGCGCTTGGTCGCCTCTAGCGCAAGAAGGTCGAACCATTCGCCGTCCTCGTCGAACACTTGGTGGAGGCGCGCACGGTCTGGGTGCGCCATCGGCACGTAGAACGGCTGAGAGATGGAGAGCGAGGCAAGGTCGATGAATGGGAACAGTTCCTTCAGGGCCTGCTTACGGTCTCGGAACTCCTCATACGTAACGGCCTGGGCCAGCGGGAAAACGATTCGGAACTTGTCTACGTTGTGCTTGTACGTGTTGCGGTGGTTGTACGACGTGTAGAGGCAGTACGCGACGCCAGCGAAGCGCTCCTTGGCCTCGGCGATTGTGAGCTTAGGGCGATCCGTCTTAGGGTCGTTGTCGATGTCGAAGCAGAGAAGATCGGCTTGAACGACGTTGGACTCACGGCGGCTGTAGGTGCGTCCGAAGCCGTTCTCGTTCATGAAAGCGCCGTCTTCCTCCTTCAGCATCTCGAATGGAACGAACAGCGCCCACTTGATCGGTGTGCCGTCAACCTTCGTCTTACGGTCTAGGGTAAGGATCGGACTCTTGGTGAGACGGCGAGCGATCTCGAACCATGTCTCGGCGACGTGTTTAACCCGAGTGGTTTGGACCTGATCCACCAGCGTCAGGTGCAGTCGTCTTAGTCTTGGGTGGTTTGGGTCAGTAATGATTTCCATGTTGTTGAGTCCTTGTGATGAAGGAGGCGGCTGGAGCATCACCACCAGCCGCCCGCACCGGGTAGCTACTCCCGATGTTCCCTATCAGTTAGTTATTTTCAGTCGAGTCAGTGACAGGCAGGCCCAGGTTGCGGCGAGCCTTCGTCACCTCATGCTCTTTGGCTTCGATCAGCAGAAGCTCAAATCGGTCTGGAGCGCTCTCACGAATGAAGCGTCCAACGCGCCAATCGTCCTGGCGCTGCTTGTTACCGTTCAAGCTTTTGTTCTGTGTTTCCGATGTGTCCATGATTCCTTCCTACTTCGTGGCATGCGCGATATGCGCTGCATGTAGGTATGTATTTGGAATCAGGGAAAACTTGGGATTTCCGATCAACCCTTCCCGAAGTGACTCAAGTTTGCATCTTTAGTTAATAAACGCGATAGCAGTAATGTATAACTTGAGTCACTTCGGGAGCGAGGGGCATATCCGTCCAAATCCAGCCCTAACGCGATAACGGAAACGTAAGACTTGAGTCACTTGAATCAGCCTAAGAATCGCTCAAACCAGGTTGGCGAGCGGTACAGACGAGGCTTCTACTAGTAGGTACTAGTAGGTACTAGTAGAAATCCGAGCAGATGTATCCATGAGGTTTCGTCGATTCCGGAAAGCGCATCAACTGCGCTCTTAGGAGGCTCAACTAGAGCGCTCGCCAAATTAGTCTCTCCATGATTGCGTCTCCTTTAACCTGACGGAGACATGCAATGCCGAACATTTACGACCAGTACCTTACTGACCGCGACATCGAGAACCGCGGTGAGAATGACCAGTGTCTCGAAGTCCGCTTTCGCTTCTTTTCACCACAGTTCAAGAAGAACCAGCTTCTGCGGATCATCGCCGCCGCTGACAAGAAGGCCAGTCGTGGTGCCTTGTCAGATAGCTGCTTAGACGTGTTCCTCAACGACGAACAGCTCTACAGCAATTGACCCGGTTTACGGTGAGGGATGGGGACTACCGCAAGGCTCCCAAGCGCTTCAACCTTTCGCGCCATCGTCGTCCCTCACCGTTCTCTCCAACTAAAGGGCTCGCCAATACCGCTCACCGAACATGGGACCTCCTATCAACCTGACGGAGATTCCTATGAAGACTCACACGATTCACGTTGTTGAAGCCGAATGCGACTTTATGGCAGGCCCGATCACTACCCCACCACGACAAACCACGGAACAAATGACTCCGCAACAGATCATCGACTTCCTGGATTCGCACGCTCCTGGAAAGTACGAGCATCTGACAGTTGCGAAAGTTCTGAAGAAGCTCCGGCGTGGTTACAACGCGATCATCTTCAGTCCAACAAAAGTCGGTTTTGGAATTCTGGTTCAGAACGCTCAAATCGCGCCACTACATTGACCTACGATCTCGTAAATAAAATCGTCAGTGGTCACTGACAAATACAAAATGTAGGTCAACGCCTAGCCCGTCTTCAGCAGCCCTGTTGACGGGCTTTTTCTTGTCTTAAATTTGGGTCTGTGTACTAGCCCTAGACCCCAAATTATAAAGCTAGCCAATGTAGACCATGCTCTACAGACGACGAAGCCGGCTGATGCGCAAACACCAGTCGGCTTCTAACCACAACCGAACACGCGAGGTTCGATCATGGCTAGACGCAAGGTTACCAAGAAGCCCAAGAAGACACCACGAAAGCAGAAATCCAAGCAGCTCAAAACCCGACTGCTTCCGATGAACGCGGAGAACTTGGACAAGCTCCGAACGGTTCTCTTCTTCATTCACAACAAGATCGAGTCGATCATGGACGTCATGATCATCTGCACCAACTCGCTTCAACGCGACGACACGGAGCAGAACGAGGAGATGGGAAATGTGCTGCAAAAGCACACGCTCGATCCTCTCTTCGGTGAGCTTGTGGAGCTGCGCTACACGATTCGCCAGCTTGGAGGTAACAATCTCTTCGCCCTCACGAAGCATGAGGACGCCGACGAGGATGAGGAATCACGCAACACCAATGACAGGAGCTTCGCATGAGCAAGCGCAAAGCTCGCAAGAGGAAGCCCAAGGTCGTTGAACCAGAGCTACCGCCGCTCAACGCTCGTCTGCATAAGGTCAGGCAGCGAATCTGGGCTGCTGGCGGAATCGCGTCGTGCATCGAGTACGCGTCTGATTCGATGCTCACACCAGTTCGAGGTAAGCCGGACTTCACCAACTGCGCGACTGCTCTCTACGATCAGCTCGACAGCATTAGCGGTGATCTGGCGGAAATCATCGACGAAGTAGGCGGCACTCCCGACGTGGAGGATCAGCTGTGAGCCTCGGTAAGGAAATTGACAGCCTCGCAAAGTGGACGGCGATTGGGATGATTCTCAACTCTGGTCTGGCGCTCATAGTCTTCTCGCAGATGGCGCAGGTGAACAGCTGCAATGAACGACTTCGGACAGCCTTCCTCTATCCAGGTGTTCTGCTCTCCATTGCAGGCGGTATAGCTCTTCTCATCTCGGCTATTGGATCGATTGTTCCGCGTCTTGTGTTGCTCTGGAGGCGCTATGTCAAATGAGCAGCTACCAGACGGTGGGATAGCTATCGCGGAGAAGCGACTTCTTCTTCCGCCGTTAATAGTGATGACGCAGACGTGCATCGAGGGTCAGCCATTGCAGGAGACGTTACCAGGGCGAACGATGGTTTGTACCGAGCTGTTCGGTCATCTCTTCTCGTTCCTCTTACCTCTGTCACCTCAAGCGCTGATCGAACACTTCAAGACCAACGCTGCGCTGATGCTCACTAACTTCAGACCAGGGCCGCCTGTGCAAAGCGCGACAGGTGAGGGCTTCAGGGACGTGCTGTGTGAGGTGCACGATAAATAGATCGTTCCTTGAATTGTAGGCCGAATTGATGAAGGCCCTCTCATCGAAAGGTGTTGAGGACCTTTCTTTTACGTGTCGGGATCACTCCCAAAAGCCTCCCAAATCGAGTTCGAATTCGTGACGAATCGTGCTCAGTCCCAAAAGCTAGTTAACCGATAATCCAACTGTGCACGGTCTCCGCGTACTGTGTTGAGTTCCCGACACGTTTTTCCAGGTGAGAATCGCGCTAGGCTGGCGCTTGATTGGCCCATATGCTCCATCCCGTCTGTGCTAACGACGCATTCTTTCGTATGCACAACGGCGCTTTCCAGAACACTGAAATGCGCTGCAAAGATATCCGTATCCGAAACATTGCGCTTCGTCGCACTTCATATATCCCACTCATACCTGGGCCGCAGAGAGCGAAACAAGAGCAAAAAAACACGGTGCCACTGTAACTACTTGCACGCAAAAGCGAGCGTACGACGACTGAAGTCCAGCAATTCATGGTCGTTGATGATAACGGTCTGCCACGCGGGGTTAGTGTCATGATGAAAACGATTGCCGTAATCGAGCAGCCGCCGAAGCTCAGTCCGGTCCTGTGGTCCCATGATCTGCTGGGGTGTTCCCTCCCGCTGCTCGCAGATTCCGATGAAAGGTCCAAGCAACGTCCCGGGAGGAAAGTGCCTTGGGAAAGCAACGCGCATGAAGGCTTCCAGAATTGGCCGAAGGGCCGCCGCGACCTCGCGCTCATTGATGCCGACACTGTTGATGATGTATTGCGATACCAGGTTGTGGCGGCGATCATGCTCCGTAATGCAGTCCTGATTGACGTCCCAATTCGCGAGCGTTGAAGACTGATTGGCTCTTGCAATCTTCATCGCAGAGCGTAAATCGGTATCTGTTCCTTCCCACACCGCGCAGAGAAATGGCTTGGAATGGGACAAGATCACAACTTGACCGACGACATCACTTAAGCGTCGTATCTCTTGAATTGTGGCGAGGGAACGGTGCTCGTCCAGACTGGTCATCGGATCGTCAATGACGACTGTCATCTGATCCAGATTCGGCTCGTTCTCCAGTGACGCAAAGAAGAACGCGAGCGCCAACGTGTTGCGATCCCCAGAACTCATTGTGTTTTTGAAACATGGGCCGACCGCATCCTGCGAAGTCAGCGGCACCTCATGCGCATTAATCAGTACGGTATAGCTGCAACTTGATCCGCCGCGATTGTTTACTGAACTCACGCTCGAAAGCCGGAAACCTGCATTGAAGCGCTGCAAGTAGTTGTTGATCGCTGTCTGGTAGCCAGGAAACACGGCGGTCCGGTGCGCGTCGAGCGCCGCGCGCGCCTGTTCCCGCTGCTGCTCAGTTGCGCTCTTTGCCCGCTGTTCACTGAGATATGCATCGCATAGCGCCCCTGTCTCCGCGTTAGTGCGGTTTCGCGTGACCACAAGACTTCTGAGGTCGCGTTCAAGGGAGGAAATATTCGCCGCTGCGGATCGCTCCTTAACCAGATTGATCTCGCGGTTGGCGGCGATAACAGCTTCGCTCAATCTGACGACTTCTTGCCGACACTGCTGATAAGCGGTGACTGCGGCTCTTACTTCATCAGTTAGTGCAAGTGCATCGAGCGGAGCCGCCTGCTTTTTCTGCAAAGCTCCGTGAACGCCCTCGAATGCTGTCTTCCACGCCAGAGCTATTGTCGCCGTATCGATAGCTATCTCATCGATACGCGTAAAACGGGACCAGAATTGACGTGTCTGCGCTGCCTGCGCGACTGATCTTTCGAACGCCGCGACTACATCGCCGCTATGTGTAGCGGTGAGTACTTGGATCGCGTGATCGATTTCGCCTCTGAGTGCACGATAGTGATCGCTAAAATAAGCTTGATAGTGAGCAATCAATGGCGAGCCGCGAAGGTCCTGCGCGCAGAAGGGGCACGTATCGCCGCGCACACGACTCATGCCGCTCGCGATCCATGCCTCACCGCGCTCTCCAATACTTGCAAGATGCTCCTGAACGCGGTGAGCTGCCGCCATCTCCAAATCTCGAAGCTGGCGCGACAGCAAAGCCTGGATGGCGGCAAGATCGAACTCCGGCAGCGTGATCTGGGTAAAGAGCCGGTAGCGTTGTATTTCGTCAGCCTGACGGCCTGCGGCTAGGTTGCGCTCGGCTTCCTGTATGGCTTCGTCAATTTCCTCGCGAGCTTCGAGAGCGCAGAATGCATCGACGGTGAGATCGCCTCGAAGCGCTGCCGGAATGGCGTTGGCCTTGCGTTGAAGTTCGCGGTTGTGCTGCTCGATGCGTTCCACGTGGGATTGGAGCGCTGTGTTGAGTGCCACACCCTGACTGCCGATAATAAGTTCGTGCAGCTTCTGCCGATGATCAGTCTCGACCTTCATTCCAGAACAAACATTTTCCGAAACGAAGGTGTCGTCGAAAACTAGAATGTTGCCAAGACGGTGTTGCCAATCGCCGTTCTGAAAGACGGCTGCTGCATTGCCGCTACCGTTGATCACAACATGCGGCGGATTGGCTGAGCCGAGGCGCCGCCGCTCAATGATGGGCGTCGGATCGCCACTTCCGAGCGAGCGGAGCACTGCTGCCAGAGTTGTTTTGCCCCGCCCGTTCTCAGCATAGACAACTGCTACCTTCCCGAGAGGTAGGCGCTGCCCGGCATTGACTGTGTCGAATTGCCCAAGATTTCTAAGGAGCTGGATCGTCTCGATCATATTTTGCGCCTCATCCTTCGCGCGCTGTAATTCTTCTCACCGCTTCAACAATCATAGAGGTGCGCTGAAATCCGATGAAGGCGCGTGTCGTATGTCAGCCGACATTGACAGGCACCAGCGTCATGGTGTCATTGCCGAAAATGTCGATAACCTTAACTGCGACTGTGTAACGCCCAGCCCGGTCGTAGGTATGCGAGGCGGTTTTCAATTCCAGATTGCGGTTTTGCCGCGTGCGAAAGCTCTGCCACTCGTTCTCGAAGATGTATCCGCCGGTCCAGCGCTCCTCGAAATCGGCAAGGTCGATAGTGACTGCACTGACGCCCGTGCCATAAGTAACGCGGGGCTCCTTGACGCCGAGTGTTTTGTGAACCTTGATGATCTCTTTTCGGCTCATGTAGTCGAAATCGACGGCCCAATAGTCCACCCAGTCGGTCCAGTGTTTTGTGAGCTTTTCCTTCTTAACGATACCGTCCTTACTCTTGCTCACTTTGTACAACTGACCCTGCTCGCACATCACTTCGCTCTTGCCTTCCTTCATCGCGGCAATCGCGGCTTCGGCTGCACCTTGCGTATAATAGACCGAGAAATCGGTCAACTCGATGCTGACCATGCGTTTGTTTTTCTTGTCGTAGCGCGGCGTAGCCTCGACAAAGCTGATGTCATGGAAAACGACCTGGCCCTTCTCGACAGCCCGCTTGTCGAACACCTCGGCGGGAATGTATTTCGGGGCAAGGTCGATGCCCTTGCTGCGCGCCTCCTCCAGCACGGCAGGAAATAGGCCCATCTCGAACTCGAACGCGAGAACGTCCACACGGGACGCTCCGCGCTTGCGGCATTCCGTGATGACTTCCTCCACAAACAGCCTTCCCACTGGCAGATTGATCGGGCCGATGACGACCAGACGACCATTGCGCGCCCCATGAAAAAACCCGTCCTGAGTCTGCGCGCCCTCGCTGCCGAACGCAGTGGCTTTGTACGCCCTCAGAATTAACTCGCGGAACTCTCCTTCTTTCTGAGCAAGAGCTTGTGCCTTCTGCGTTTCCGTCAAGCGCCCGCCGACGTTTAGATAGGCTTGCCGTTCATAGCGACCAAGGTTCAGTACCTCGAAGGCGCGAAAGCCCTTTTCGGCAGCTTTGAGCTGGCGCTGCACCCCAATTAGTCGCTTGCGCGTGGTATGAATCCCGAACTTGCCGAGATCGGTGCAAATCCACTTGCGACCTAGCTTCTCGGCTACAGCAGCCGTAGTACCGGAACCAACAAAGAAGTCGGCAACGAGGTCGTCTTCGTTTGTGCTGGCCCGAATTATTCGGTCTAAAAGAGACTCCGGTTTCTGCGTGGGGAAAAAGAGATTCTCTGTCTTGTCTGCCGGCTGAAGCATCGAAAGCCGCCACACATTGTCTACAACGCGCTCTGTTCGATTGGTATACAGCACATTGCCGTCACTATCTCGTGCATTGATCATGCGACCATCGACCTTTACGCGCTGTAGTTGCTTTACTGCCTTCTCCCTTGGCTCCTCAAGCGGGTGAAAGCAGTACCCTTTGTTGCGGTCCTTGACATACCAAAGGATCGTATCTGTCGAACGCGGAAAGACGCCTTTCCGCGTATCCGGCATCTTGTTGTAGTAGTACCAATACAGCTCGTTCCTGAAATTCTCTCTCCCAAAAATCTCGTCCAGAGCCAAGCGCAAGTATGGCGATACGCGCCAGTCGCAATGAAGAAAGATGCTTCCGTCCACGGCAAGCAAGTCTCTCATTAAGGCTAAACGTTCATAGATCATCGAAACAAAACTGTCAGCACCACGGCCCCAGGTATCCCTATAGGCAATTTGCTCCAGCAAATTGGCTTCCTTGTGAAACGTTTCACCACCAATCTCAATGTCCATGCTGAAATCAGCACCGACATCGAAAGGCGGATCGATATAGATCAGTTTTAGTCCGCCTGCGTCCTCTATCTGTTGACGAAGCGGGCCTGCCTTGAGCGATGACAGAATGAGTTTGTTATCACCCCAAATAAGTTTGTTAGTCCAGCCGCGTCGCTGCCGCCCGCGACTATCGAACAAGTCCTCTTGCGTCTTCGTTTCGGCGCGCGGTTCATCGATGTGCTCCAGCGTTTGGAAGGGCAGCACGGTAGTACAAACGTCGCGTGCTTTCCCATTCCAGACGAGTTCAACTTCTCTCTTGTCCTCGAAAAGAACAAAGCGGTATTTCTCCGGTAATGCTTTGCCCTGCTGAATGAGCGTCACCAGGTCGCGTTGCTCGGCTTCACTCAGTTCGTAGGATTTCTTCTCTTGCCGTGCCATCGTCATGCCTCCTGATATTCACGGAACGTGCTGGCCAGTCCCGCGAACGATGACGGCTTATGCTTATCGAAACTCTGCTGGTCAACGTAAATGAAGTGATAGCTTGGTCCTCCATCGTCCTTAGTTGCTTCAGTCGCGTCCTCGCACCATTGACGGAGGCGCGCCATCTTTTGCGGGAGGTCAAGCTCCTCCCGACCCTTTGTTTCCACGATCCAGACCTTGCCATCCGTGGTGCGAACAAGGAAGTCCGGTGTATAGGTCGATAGCTCGCCATTAGCCTTCACGAATTCGATCTTGAAGCCGACGGCCATGTAGTTCTTGCCGAAAGCCTGTACGTCGGGCGCACCTTCAAGGAAGGCGGCAAAGCCCAATTCCAGGCTGTCCGCGTTGACTTCGCCGACGATACGGTTAAAGACTGATTTCTTCGCGGGCAGAAATCCTCGTGGCTCAGTCCTAAAAGGCCGTGTGTCGCGCAGCCGAATGTGTCCGTCAATGCGGGAGCTTCCGCCTTCGTAGATTGTCAGCGTATTGATGGCAGCGCGGAAGTGGTCAAACAGCACCTTACTGACTTCGGGTTCGGACAAGTTACGCAGGATTACCGGATCATCGAGATCAACGGCGCTTGTAAAAAGGTGGTCGCGAATAAACGTCTTGACCTTGGGATAGAGCTGGTCGTAACCGCCAACAAGGCGCAAATCCTTGAGGAGTTGCCGGGCAAAGAACGCAACGACTGAGCGATAATCACCGGGACCTGTGCCATCAAGCAGTATCGTATGATCGACTTCGGAATCGAGCATGGTCTTGAACACGATCTCGCGCGCCTCTTCCGGTGAAAACGGCTTGATGGGAAGTTTCGGATTGCCAAAGTGTTCAGGTTCCAGCTCGGTGAGGTCTTTGAATTCGCGGTTGTAACGCCGCGTCAGGCGCGGGACTGAGATATCGAGTTCGTCGATGTTCTTGTCCGGCGATTCCGTATCAACCTCTACAACGAGAGAATCCTGCCGTTCACGGCCCCCGGCCCCGCCCATCGGCACACGGTCGAAGGTGACGCCCTCATTCTGGATGGATTCCACAAATTCCATGAAAGCGGGTGTGCCCATGACCGAGACGGTCTCGCGCTGATCGCTGCCGAAATACATGCGGCGAAGGCCGCGACCCAAGGTTTGCTCTGGAAGGATGTTGCTCTTGGCCGCATAGGCGCGCAGCCCCACGATGACCGTCACGTTGCGCACGTCCCAACCTTCCTTGAGCATCAGCACGGAAACGATTGCCTTGTGCGGCGACTTCCAGGTGTCGATCTCGTTTGATTCCCGGCGCAGCAGCTCCAGCTCATCCTTGCTCTTGCCGGACGAGGCTTCAGAAATCTCGCCATTGGCCTTGGTATGAATCACGAGGACCGCATCCTGCAACTCCGGGCAAATCTTCTGTAGGTAGGCGCCGACCTCATCGCAATTCTTGGTGTCGTCCACCATGACAAACAGCACGGCTTTCTTGCCGAGCTTCTCGTGCTCGGCATAGCTCTTACGCCACTCTTCAATGCCCAATTGCAGGTAGTCTGCGTATTTCTCGGTGATGATCGGGCTCTTGTGTTCAGCGAGCTTTGCCCGGCTCGCCGCGTCCGGCAGCACGGGGTGCTTCACGACGTTCTGCGCGATGGCTTCGACTAGGGGGTAATCGCTGACGGTTTGCACGAAGATCGCGCCATTGTCGTGGCGTGGCGTTGCTGTCACGTCCACCTGGATTGTGAGCCGTAAGTCTTTTTGCAGAAGCCGGTGGTGGATGTCCTGGATGCACTGGAACCAAGCCAGCCGGTTATCGTGGATATGGTGCGCCTCGTCGTTGAATACCGCGAGTTCGTCGATTTCGCGGACGAGTTCGCCGAGATCGATATTGCTGTCGTTTGTTTTTCCGACAGGCTTATCCCCGAACGGAGCCAAAAAATAGTCGCGCAAGTCTTCATCTTCAAGCGACGGCTCCGGTACGTCGCCGAGATAGACGCGGTGAATGTTGGTCAGGAATATGTTGCCGGTCGGGCGGACGATGCGTACATCGTCCTGAATGTGCAGAGTGATCTGGAAGTCATCTCGCCAGTTGTGCCCGGCGTGGCCGTTGTCGGGCAACACTGGATCATTGAAGAAGATGCGCAATCCGTCAAAATCGGCGCGCAGGCGATCAAGGACGATGATGTTTGGCGCGATGAGCAGGAAATTCCGCGCGAGCGTCGAATTCTCCTCGTAGAGCTTGTGAAAGTAGCTCCAGGCCATCAGCAGCGAGAGCACTTTTGTCTTTCCGGCACCCGTCGCCATCTTGACCACAAAACGCGGCCATTCTTCATCGAACATGTTGCTCGAAACCGCGCCTGAAGCGTCGAAACGCAGCAGGTCAAACTTGTCGCGTGCCACGCGCACGTCATACAGCCAAATCACGGTTTCAACGGCCTCGCGTTGCGCGAAGTAGTAGCGGAACTCGCTTTCCGTTCCGTCTGCGTTTTCTACGAGATGCTCGGTCTGGAACCACCACGCCAAAAGCGCACGCGACGTTGCCGATGCCCCGGCGTAACCTCCGGCCCGCCATTGCGTCACTTCTTCACGGATGTTAGCGACAAGCGGGGGGAGGAGCTTTTCGTAGGCCGTAGCCCGTAGCTCTTCGGCAGCAGGAAACCATCGATGCTTGGGATTAAGAACTTCATAAGGCGAAGGCGGGAAATTCGGGTGAATGGCCATGAGTGATTTGTCCTTCCTACGCTCTTAACCCAAGCTTCCTTCCAAGGGATGCCTCCGCTCCTGGGCGACATACTTCTCGACCGCATCCCTTACGACCCAAGCAACAGAGACCTTCTTACTCTTAGCGATGGATTCGAGTGTTGAATAGAGTTCTGGAGGGAAAGTGATGGACGCTCTTGTGGCGGGCGTAGCGATCATGGGCTTGGTTCGCTTCGCTTTGGTATTCATTCGGCTACTCCGACTCCGGACTGCACCACTTTACACCGGACTGGTGCAACGGACTATAAGGGCACTGCATGGCAGCAGGTCCACGGTCCCTTGGCTCACGGGTACAACAGCGGCTCGCGAGAGAACCTCTTCGTACAGCTCGGCTACCGAACGATCTACCTATTTGGCTGCGATATGCGGATCGTGGACGGCCGACCAAACCCGCACGATCCGGGACGGTTCATTCCGTCGTTTCTGAGCCTCGCAGAGCCGTTATCGGCGATAGCGGCCATCTCGTGAACCTCACGTCCAGATCGGCTCTGACGGTCTTTCCTTCGGTTTTATCCGGGGGCTCCCTGTGACAATCCGCTGATCGGAAAGATGTACTGGATGGTCCGTTAAGATTAGACGGAATTATTTGATGTTGCTAAGGGATTGACCGGGCAGGCTATTTCTTCGGTTTCTGCGGACTGTTAAGTTCTTGCAAACTTGGCCAGTAATGCTTCGGGTAGCGCCCTTTCAGCTCCTTGCGCACTTCCTGATAGCCACTGCGCCAGAAGCTGGCCAGATCGCGCGTCACCTGCACCGGGCGCCGGGCCGGCGACAGTAACTTGACCAACAAAGGCACCTTGCCGCCGCCGATCCGTGGGGTCTCGTGCATGCCGAACACTTCCTGCAAGCGCACCGAGAACGACGGCAGCTCGCCATCGACATAGCTGATGGGGATGTGCGAGCCGCTGGGAACCACGACGTGGGGCGGCGCGAGCGCTTCGAGCCGTTGGCGCTGATTCCAGTCGAGCAAGGCCTCCAATGCGGCACGCAGATCGAGCCGGGCGAGGTGATCGCGGCGAGTCATCCCGTCCAGCCACGGTCCGAGCCACTGATCGAGCGAGCCTGCCAGCGCAGCGTCGGAAACGTCGGGCAGCGCGTCCGCACGCGGACCCTCGATCTCACGGGCGAACCGCACACGGGCCTGCCATTCACGCAATTGCGCAGTCCACGGCAGAACGTCGAGCGACATCGTGCGGATGCCGTCGAGCAGAGCCGCGCGCACCGCCTCAGGATCGGGATTGGATTGCACGGCTGCGTCGATCGTCAATTCACCCAGAAGCTCTTCGCGGCTCGCAATGACAGCCTGGAGCTGCAAATCCCACCGGACCCTCGCGACGTGCCAAATCTCATCGGCACACACCCGCTCCAGGTCAGCACGCTCGAGTGGCGCCGCAAGGAAGATGCGTGCCTCGCGCTCCCCGCCATCGAGTTGCGCCACCGCGAGAAATTGCGCCTGCGACAGGTTTTGCGGACCCGCAAAGTAGGCCCCCCGCCCATTCGTGAGCCGATAGCGCCCAGCACCAGCGGTCCGCATGCGCGCGATGCGATCCGGATACGCCAGGGCGAGCAGAACACCCGCCGCATCCACGCGATCCGTCTCGCGCTCCACACCCAGCTGCCGCCGATACTGCTCCGCCATCTTGCGCACGCGCTCGAGCGCACTTCGATCGACGTCCTCGCCTGCAATGCCGCCGTGCATGAGATCCAGCCGCACACGGATATCCGCATCGCGTTCCCCTCCCCGGCCGCGCAGGAAATCGCGCTCACCGAGCAGCGCCGCGAGATCGCAGGCCAGCGACGCCAAGCCCATCGTCCGCGAACGCACGAGCAAATGAGCCAGACGAGGATGCAGCCGTTGCTCGAGCATCTCCCGCCCATGTGCGGTGATCCTGCCGCTCTCTTCCAACGCTCCGAGCCGGTGCAGCAAATCACGGGCCTGCGCGTAAGCGGCGGCCGGAGGACGATCGAGCCAGCGCAGCTGCTGCGGATCATCGACATTCCATCCCGCCAGTTCCAGCGCCAGTGGCGCGAGATCCGCTTCGAGGATCTCCGCGGAGGAGTGAGCTTCCAGCGCCTGCTGCAGACCTTCGGTCCACATCCGATAGCAAACGCCCGGCTCCAATCGGCCGGCGCGGCCGCGCCGCTGTTCCGCGGAAGCGCGCGATATCCGCAGCGTTTCCAGCCGATTCATGCCGCTGACGGGATCGAAACGCGCACGCCGCGTAAGCCCGCTGTCCACCACCACGCGGACTCCTGGAATCGTCAGACTGGTTTCCGCAATGTTGGTCGCCAGCACCACCTTGCGAGCGCCCCTCGCGGCAGGCTCCAAAGCGCGGTCCTGCTCATCGCGTGTGAGATCGCCGAATAGCGGAAGCAGCCGAACCGCGCGATCCGCATCCTGCTCAAGCGCTCGCATCGCGTGGCGTATTTCCGCCGCTCCCGGCAGGAATGCGAGCACATCGCCCGTCTCCTCGCGCAACGCGCGCCGCACGATGCCCGCCAGCGCTTGTGAGCTTGCGTAGGGATCGATCGCGGCACCGCGCTCGCGGGTGAGCCCGCTTCCGCAGTAACGCACCTCCACCGGAAAACTCCGCCCTTCGGTGCGCACGACGGGCGCGTCGTTCAGAAGCTGCGCCACGGGCTCGGCCGCGAGCGTCGCGGACATGACCAGCAATCGCAGGTCTTCGCGCAAGTTCGCCTGGACATCGAGACACAGCGCGAGTCCCAGGTCCGCCTGCAGGCTGCGCTCGTGGAATTCATCGAAGATGACGCAACCCACGTCCTCCAATGCTGCATCCTTCTGCAGCATCACCGTGAGCACTCCTTCGGTCACCACTTCGATGCGTGTCGCAGCGCTGACGCGTGTATCGAGGCGCATGCGATAACCGATCGTGCGGCCAACCCCCTCGCCGAGCGTTTGAGCCATGCGCGCGGCGACGGCCCTCGCGGCCAGGCGCCGCGGTTCCAACATGAGAATCCGCCGGCCACGCAGCCACGGCTCATCCAACAGCGCCAAAGGCACCACGGTGCTCTTGCCCGCGCCGGGAGGCGCCTGCAGCACGACACCCCGATGCGCCCGCAGCGCGGCCTTCAGCTCTGGCAGGACGGAGTGAATGGGAAGGTCGGCCGCCATCGCTCTATCTCATGCATCCCTGCAGTTTGTCCCGCGGTGGATAGTCCATCCTCGGGCTTAGCCCCAGAACGCAAACGAACGGCCGCGACCGAGCTGCTGCGCTTTCTCGTATACGGCCGCGGCGGCGGCCGCATCTTGCAGCGCGGTGCCGGTCGAATCGAAGACGATGATCTCATCGTCGTTCAGCCGCTGCGGAGCCCGCCCCACGATCACCGCACCCAGCTCGCCGCGGATCTGATCCTCGCGCATCAATCCGGCGGCAATTGCATGGTGCAGGTCGCCGACATGCGCGGCCTGCCCGTGCAGATCCGGCACCACGGATGCGGCCGCCAGCAGTTGCGGCTCGATCTCCTGTTTGTCCGGGCTGTCGCAGCCGACCGCGGCAACAAAAGTTCCCGGTGCTACATGCGCGCGCCCCAGGAACCAATGCCTCGAGGGTGTGCAGGTCACGATGATGTCGCTGCGACGCGCGGCAACCTCGAGGTCATCCGCCGGCTGGACGTCGATCTGCAATTGCGCGCGCATGGAATCTGCGAAGGCCTGCGCACCGCTGCGGCTCCAGACGAATGCCCGCTCGATGGGCAGCACCCGCAGGAGCGAGCGCAATTGGACCTCGCCCTGGATTCCCGCGCCGCAGATCGTCACGGTCCGGCTCGCCGGCCGCGCCAGATACTTCGCCGCTACCGCCGTCGTGGCGCCGGTACGCAGCCGGGTCACCAGACCGGATTCCATCACGGCGAGCGGCACCCCGGTGCTGCCGTCGGCCAGGACGATCAGGCCGATGATGTTCGGCAGCTGGAAATCGGCGCGATTGTTGAAGAAACCGCCGTTGATCTTGGCCGCGAAGTACGTGCGCTTCCCGCGCAGGCCGCCGACTTTGATATGGAACTCCCCGCTTTCGGCATCGACGTGCAGCAGGCCGGGCGCGAGGGCGCGAGCCTCGGCATGGGCGGCGAACGCCGCCTCGACTGCAGCGATGCAATCATCCAGCGTCAGCAGCGCCGAGACCGTCTCGCGGTCCAGCAAAACCACCTCAGGAAGCGACTTCATCGACGTCGCCACAGGACTGGCCTGCGGCCGTCAGCGGGCTGAAGCCCTTCGTGAGCGCGCGGATCGGCGTCCACGGCGGCGATGCCTCGGAATGCAACCGTAACTCTCACTTCAAGCTCTCCAGATCGTGAGCGAACCGGCATCCTACGTGATCCGGGCGCGCGGGCAGAAATCGTCCGGACGCCGCGGCGCGCTAAAACGGCGACGGATTCTTCGCCAGATACTCGATCTCTTCGGCCGTGGAGCTGCGATTCAGCGCCGCGTTACGGTGGGGGTAGCGGCCGAACCGGTCGATGATGGCCTTGTGGCGCAGCTCGAAACCGTAGTTGTCCTCGAGCCCGGGCTGGTGAAACAGCCGCACCGCCTCCTCGTGGATCAAGCGCGATTCGGAATGCATGTACGGCATGTAGAGAAACGCCTTCTGGACCGCGGGCAACTCCTGATCGGCGCCGGCGCGCACCGCTTCCTGGGCAAGCGCCAGAGCCAGGGCATCGTGCGCGAATGCCGCCGCCGAACCGCGGCCGAGGTTGCGGGAAAACTGGTCGAGCACGATGACTTCGGCGAGCCGGCCGGACGCGGTCGAGCGCCACGACGCCAGCTCGCAGCGCGTCGCGGCCCGATGCACCGGCTCAAAACGCCCGCGCAGCGTCCGATCGAGCTGCGGATCGGCCACGAACCACTGCCGCGGACGAAGCTCCACGAACCAGTAGTGAATGATGTCGGCTGAATTCATGAGCCCGGACGCACGTGACGGCCGCCATCCATTGAATGGCGGCCCATCGATGGCAAACAAACCGCGGCCTTCGGCGGCCGGCGATCTATCGTACCGGCAATCCGCCGCGGATCTCCAGGCGATCTCGAGCGCACTCCCGACGTTCAAGTGCGCCGAGGCGGCATGATATGGTCTGGCGATGCGGATACCGGTCGAATCCACCAGCGCGCGTCACGGCTCGTTGCATACGGTCGCACGCTGGTTGGTACTGGCCACCGTACTGCTGATCCTGTACGGGTCGCTCTATCCGTTTCGCTTCTCCGCGCTGGGCGAGTACAGCATCTGGGAATTGCTGCGCAGCCTGTCCTTCCAGCGCACCTCCCGAAGCGATGTCGTCGCGAACCTGCTGCTCTATCTGCCGCTGGGGCTGTGCCTGATGCTGGCCTGGCCGGCTCACTGGCGCCGACTCACCCTGTTCGGCTGGTCGGTCGGCTGGAGCACGGTGCTGTCGATCCTGGTGGAAGTCCTGCAGATCCACGCCCCCTCGCGTGTCTCCAGCCTGACCGACGTCCTGTTGAACGCCGCTGGCGCCGCCGTGGGGGCCTTGCTCGCTACGGTCTACATGGCGCTCGGCCGGAGCCTTCGCATCCCCGGCATGTCCGGCGGTCAGCCGGAGCCGGCGCCGCTGGCCGTGGTGCTGCTGTGGCTCGGCTTCCGGCTGGCGCCGTTCATCCCGGTTTTCGACTGGCAGAAATATCGGGAGGCGCTCACCCCGATCTTCCAGGACCCCCAGTTCGCGGTCACCGATACGCTGCGGTTCCTGGTCGGCTGGCTGGTGGCCGGCTATGCCGTCCGGCAGGTCTGGCGGCGGGAGTGGGCGATTCCAGCGTTCGTCTCGCTGGTGGCCCTGACGCTGGTTGGGCGGATCGTGATTGCGGGCAAGACGCTGGTAATGCCGGAGCTGCTGGGGCTCACCGTCGCGGTCGGTGCCGGCGCCTTCCTGATCATGATCCCGGACCGGCGGCGCTGCGCCATCCTGGCAGCCCTGCTCGCGGTCGTGATCCTGTTGGAGGGACTGAAACCCTTTGATTTCCTTGATACGCCGAACAGCTTCAGCTGGGTGCCGTTCAAAAGCTCGCTATCGGACAGCCTGGAGATCAACTACTGGATCCTGCTGGAGAAGTGCTTCTGGTACTTCTCCCTGGTATGGCTGCTGGCGCGGCGCGGTGTCGCGATCGCCGGGGCCGCCATCGCTACTGCAGCGCTGCTGGCGGTGATCGAGATCGTTCAGCTCTGGCTCCCGGAGCGCTCCGCAGAGATCACCGATCCTCTCATGGCCCTGGCAGCGGGCGTATTGGTGGCGCTGTTGCGAACCGGCCTATACTCAAAGCGCTAGCAAGGTGAAGCCTCGTCTTCACCTGCGCGCGGAGCCGATCGGCAAAGAGGCCATTCACCGCTCCGACAGGCAATCGATCGCCGGAGGCGCTTTTCCATGAACCGATGCATCGCTATTGGACTGGCTGCGCTGCTGGCCGCGGGCACAGCGGCAGCCGACGAGCGCACCGAAGCGTACCGCACGTTCCGCGAGCACTTCGACGCCCACCGCTTCACCGAAGCTCTGCCGCCGGCGCAGCAGGTGGTGCAGCTCAGCGAAAAGGAATTCGGCCCGGAGCAGATGGAGCTGGTCCTGCCGCTGACCAATCTGGGCGCCACGCAGCTGCGCCTCAACAACTACTCCGAAGCCGAGGACACCTTCAAGCGGGCGCTCAAGATCGTCGAGGCCCGCGAGGGCGGCTACACGGAGGACATCATCCGCCCCCTGCTCGGCCTGGGCGCCACTTACGCCGCCGCCGGCCAGCATACCGACGCGATCGTGCAGCTGCGCCGCGCGCTCGACGTGAGCCGCAAGGTCAGCGGTTTGTTCAACCCCGACCAGATCGTGATCCTCGAGCCGCTGATCAAGAGTTATATCGCGCTGGAACAGGAACGCGATGCGGAACGGGAGCGCGAATATGCGCTGCGCGTAGCTGAAGTCGCGTACGGCAAGGACGACATCCGCATGCTGCCGGCGCTCGCGCGGGGCGCGCGCTGGTATGAGGAGGGCGAGCGCTACTTCGGTGCCCGCCAGCTTTACTATCGCCAGATTGCGATCATCGCCAAGGCCGGCGGGGACATGAAACGGAAGGACCTGAAGGACATGCGCATGGTGACGCCCCTGCGCGGCATCGCGCGCACGTACCGGCTGGAGTACGTGTACGGCGGCAAAGTCTGGAACGACGATGACGACAAGTCGGCCATACCGATCATCACGACGCACACCGCCAACGACGGCCCGCAGATCTCCGAAGACGGCCGCAAAGCGCTGGAGACCGCATACGAAATCCTCAAGACCGGCAAAGAATCGACGGCCGGCCAGCGCGGCGAGGTGATGCTGGACCTCGGCGACTGGTACTGGACGACGGGCAACGACAAGAAGGCGTTCGAGAGCTACAAGGAAGCCTGGCGCGAATTCAGCTCGCCGGGCGGACCGGGTACGGCGGCGATGGAGGCCCCCGCGCAGATCTACTACAAAGGCCCGACAGGCACTTTACATAGGCCGCCGGTGGCGCTGGAGAACTTCGACCGGTTCTACGTCGATGTGGATTTCACCGTCACGCCCGACGGCAAAGTCACCGACGTGAAAGCGGTGGAAACGAACGCGAACGACAAGCGCCGCGACAGCGTGGTGAACGCGATGAAGCAGGCGCGCTACCGGCCCCGGTTCGCCGGCGGGGCGCCGGTGGAAACGAAGAACGTGCGCTACCGGCAAGACCTGTATTTCAAGAAGAAGAAAGAAAAAGAGTCGTAGCTCCAATTGCCATCCTGTATGGCGATCGATTCACGGCCTTGAAGGGATGAGCTTAAACCCGCCTCAAACACGGAAAATCTGACACGTCCGAAGAGACGGGCGGGGTTGCGATGCAGGGATCGCGACGCGGGAGCGCATGCCATGCGATCTAACAACCAGCGCCGGGCCGGACGCACCATCGCTGCAACTGCGATTGGGTCACACATTTCGCGTCGGCCGGTCTGTATAAAATGGCATACGGCCAGAGAGCCTGGCATCGGAACTGCGGTGCAACCATGAAGCTGCTCGACTCGCTATTTGCCATATTCGCCCGCCATTCTTCTCCTCCGAGCGCCTCGTCGCGGGAAGCAGCCCGGCAAGGGCGGCAGCGCCGCCCACACGCGACCCCGCCCTCCGCATCGACTGCGAAGGACTTTCACTCCGTGTCCATCGTTTACCCGCTCGAGTGCTGCGCCGCCGCCACTGCCGTACGCGATGTGCGGTTCCTCTGCAATGCCGCTCCTTCCCTGCCCCTCGCGGGCTGTTCCCAGCCGCAGCGATGCGCGTGCCGATTCAAGAAACACGGCGATCGCCGTAACGTGGATGACCGGCGCGTCGTCTTCAGCGGTCTCAGCAGTTCGCTATTTGGCGGCGCCGATCGGCGCGCGCGGCGCAGTCGCCGGTCCATGGACGGCTGAAGTCATGGGCTGATTCTTCTGCTCCTGCGACCGAGCGCCGGAGTCTTCCTTCTTGTCCTCTTTCTTTTCTTCGTTGTTCTCTTTGTTCTTCTCTCCCGTTTTTTCCCCGGTCTCCTCTTCTTTCTCTTCCTTCCCTTCTTTCTCCGTCTTGGCCTCTTCCTTCGCCTCCTCCTTTGGCGTTTCCTTCGGCGTTTCCGCAGGGGCCGGCGGTTTGTCCGCGTTCTTTTCTTCCTGCTTCGCGCCCGCCGTCTCATCCTCAGGCACGTCGACGATCGGCACCGCTTCGATCCTGACTTCTTCCGTCCGGGGCGTCTCCTGCGCGTCCTGGCTGTCTGCCGCAGCGACCTGAGCCGGCGCGTTTTCTTCCACCAGCGGCTCGCCCGCGCGCAACCGGTGGGCGACCTTCTGCTCCGGGAACTGCACCAGGAACTTGGCCGCAGCATCGCGCATCGCCGCTTGCGTCGCGGCGATCAGCGGCTTGGCGGTCGACAGGCCGGCAGCGGGCGCTCCGCCATAGCCGGTGAAGTTCAGAGTGTCCGCCAGACGCCCGTCCGGTGCGTAGACATCGAGCCGGTACTTGATCGTGACCGCGAAGAAATCACCGCCCGAATCGCGCGGGGTGATGAACGAGTAGCGCTCGATATGCGGCTCGATCACCAGGTCGAGCAATTGATTGGGCTGCGGGGACTTCGCCTCCCCCACCGGCTCGAAGTGGCGGAAAGCCATGTTCATGACGCGGTCGATCAGCTTCACGTGGCTCGCGCCGAGCGCGACCTGCCACTTGCTGCCCCAGCGCTCCTCCTTGTGCACGTACCCGCGGAAGTCATCTGCATAGTGCACCCCGACGTCCGCCGGGAACTGCACGATCAGGGGCTTCGGCATGTCCGGAACCAGCGGGGTGACCGCCACGCCGCCGCAGCCGGTCAGCAGCACCGGCGCCAGCGCGAGCAACCCTGTCCTGCGTGCCTGTCTCATGGCGTCAGTTTGCCAGTCCAACAAAAGTTCCGCCATTCTGTTCGCACACCGCGCGCATCAGCGCCGAAAAGCGCACGTTGGCGAACTGCGGATAGCGGTCGGGCATTGGAAAGCCTACTCCGTGGATGCGCACCCGCCGCTCGCCGCTCTTGCCGACGCGGTTCATCAGCTCTATCGAATCGAGCACGGACTGGATCGAATCGCCGGTGAAGTCGTCGCCGAACACGTAGATGCTGACCTTCTTGTCCGGCGCCCAGAAGGTGCGGATGGCGGCCACCACCCCCTCCACGGGGCTGGAATTGCTGAAAGCGCGCCAGCTCTTGAATGTATCGAGGATCGCCTTGCGACGCGCGGGCGTATCCGGAATCCATTGGCCCCGGTAGCTGTCGAACATGTACCCGCCCTCGTCGTCCAGCACCTGGATGCCCTTGACCTGCGGATAGATGTCGAGGATTTCGTTCAGGATCTGGCGCGCCGCCGTCCAATGGTTCTCCAGCATGGAGCCGGAGGTGTCGATCACGAAGATGATGTATTCGCTGTCGACCGGGATGCCGCCGATCGCATCTTCCGGCTGGCGGCGAAAGCTTCCCTTCTGCGCCAGCAGCCGCTGCATCTCGGCGGTCAGCCGCTGCTGGGCGGCAACCAGGTCGCTCTCGGTGGCATTCTGGAAATCCGCATCCTTGCGGCTCGCGGCGTACTCGCCCTTGATCTGGGTGAGATCGCCTTGCAGGCGGGCGACTTTGGTCTTGTCCTCCGACAACTGCTCGACGCGACCCTTGAGCTCGCGATTGAGCACATCGGTCTCGCCGCGCAAATAGTGCAGCTCCTCCTGCAGGCGCATGACCTGGCCCTGCAGGTTCACGGCCTGGCGCTCGAGCACTTTCGGCCGCCCGACCTCCGTGAGCACCAGCAGCAGGATGATGGCGCCGAAGCCGCAGCAGATGCAGTCGAGGAACGACATGCTGAAGACTTCGGTCTCGTGCCGTTTCATCTTCATGGCCAGTCCCTCGACGGCATCATGAAGACCCCGCCCGTCGCGCGCGCGAGCTTCCAGTACTTGCTCGGCGCCGGCACGTCGCCTTCCATCGGCATGAGAATGGTGGAGACCGGGATCTTCGGCGGCAGCGCGCTCAGGGCCTGGTCGAAGAGCCTCATGCGCTGATCGACGTCCACGGCCTTGCGGATCGCCGGCTCGGTCGCGCCCTGCGTGGGCAAACCATCGGTCACCAGCACGATCTGATCCGGCAGCGGATTCAAAGTCTTCGCCGCCTGGAACGCGATGATCAGGCTGGTGCCATCGTTCGGCGCGGTCTGTCTGAGCTTGCGGATCGCGCCGTCGAGGGCCTTGGGGTCGTTGGCCGGCACCCACTTGCCCGCGCTCCCCTCGATCATCGAGATCACTTTGGTGTTGAAGGCGAAGACCTGGAAGCTCGACTGTGGCGGCAGCTGCGCCACCAGCCAGTCGACCGTCGCCACCGTGCGCTGCCACTTGGGCGCCAGCATCTTCTGCACCGGGCTCATGTTGCGCATGCGCAGGATGTTCACCAGCGTCTCGTCGAGCATGCTGGCGGAGTCATCGACCAGGATGAGAATGTTCTTGCCCTTGAGCTTGATGCCGGTGAGATACTGCCGATCCCCGCCGGTGCGGAAGGTGCGCAGCCGCTCGCCTTCCGGACCTTTGCCCTGCGTGCCCGCGGCCAGCCGGCGCGTGCCCTCTTCGAGCGAGCGGATGTCGGCCCGCAGTTTGTTGAGATGTTCCTGCCGCGCCATGCTGTCGCCGGAATAACGCGACAGCTCCTCGCGGGTCTTCTGCAGCTCGGCGATCAATTGTTCGATGCGGCCCGACGCCTGCGTCTTCTGTGTCGTGGTCTTCTCGAGCGTGTTGCGCAGCACGACCAGGTTCCTGTAGCCCTCGAGAACTTCGTCCTCCATCTTCACGCTCTCGGCTGCGAGGTCATCGTTCTGGCGCAGCTGCTTGATGCCGGACTGGGCGCTCATGACCATGTACAGCAGCACCACGGCGCCGAAGCCTGCGGTGATGCAGTCGAGGAAGGACATGGTGAAGATCTGGATCTGGCGCCGCTTCACACATCACCCCAATGCGATGAGCTCCAGCACGGCGCCGGGACTGCCGACGCGCAGCCGGTCCCCGGCCTGCAGGCGCGCCCGGCCGGCGATGCGCTCATCATTGAGCCACGTGCCGTAGCGGCTGTAGTCGATGACCTCGGCGATGTCGTTCCGGCGCAGCAGCGAGCAATGCAGCCGGGAAATACCGGCGCTCGTGCCTGCGATGGGCAAGCTGCGCGCGGACTGCGCGTCGCTCATCTCGCCGAGCCCGACGACCAAAGGTTCAACACCCAACGCATGCGCCTGACCTCGATACAGGACATGAGTAGGCGGCGTTTCCGGCCGGACCAGATGCGCGACCGCCAGCTCCCTCGGCGCGAAAGCCGAGTCTGCGCCGAGCTGCAGGCGCGGAGCCGTTCGCAGCAGCGTCGCGCTTTCCTCGCTGGCTGAGAACGCTGCGGCGTGCCCGGCCGCCGCGGCCACGGCGCTGCCCGCCGGAAATATCGTGATGGTGCTGTCGTGCAATTGCGCCAGCTGCTCTATCAATCCCGGCAGACGCGCGGCATGCTCGCCGATGCCGATCGCGATCGTGTGACCGGCGCGTCGCAAGCGCCTCAGACCGGAAAGAATGCCCGCATAGATCGGCGCCGCCTCGAGCTGGATCTCTTCGCGCGTGAGCTGCACGCGGTGACGCTCGGTGCCGAAAGTCATTTCCGCTTCGATGATGGGCTGCGTGTCGAGCTGCGCCAGCCAGCCGGGGAGCGAATCGAACAAAGTCTGCTCGTCGGCCGCGCGGTGCAGCGGATCGAAGCGGGTCTGCGTCACGAACCGCCGCGCGATCAGGCGTACCCAGCCTTCGTGCAGCGCCACGATGCCCGCGCCGCGTTTGATCTCGCTGCGCTCCAGGCGCGCGTCCTCATCGACCTGGACGGCGCTCAGAAGGGCATGATGCAAATGCAGATCGAGATGAATGAAGCGGCCCTGCCCCGGCCAGGTGCTGGCTGCGGCGACCGCGCTATCGATCATCCCCCGCGCCTTCGTGCCGCACTCGTTCACGATGCCCAGGAGCACGGCGAGCTGCGGCGGGCGCAGCGAAGCGGGAACTGCGCACACCACCGCGTCTGCCGGCTGCGGCAGCTTTTCCAGCAGCTGCTTCAAGTGCAGCCAGGCCAGGTCCGCGCGCGAACGGCCGCCCGCGAGCGCGGCCGGCAAGGGCTCCTGGTCGAGATCGGCCCAGAAACGGCTGTTGGTCGACAAAGGTTCGACGCGCGCAGTCCGCTGCGCGGCCTCACCCACCAGCAAGGGCTCGCGCCCGAGCCGCGCATACCCGGGACTGGCGGCGACGACCTTGCCGCCCTGGACCAGGGTCACCCGCGCATCATTGATCTCGACAGCCGCGAGGCTCATGGCCGTTACACCCGCAAATGACTGATCAGCCGCCGATCGATGTACGATTCGGTATCGAGCACGAAACGCTCCTGTGCCAGCTGCAGCTGGTGCAGCAGGAACATCACCACGATGCTCAGCAGCAGGGCGATGAACGTGGAATTGAAGGTGATGCCGAGGCCTTCCGTGACGCCCGTGATGTCGCCGCTCATCGCGCGGTGGGCCGTACCCAGCGCATTGCCGATACCGCGCACGGTGCCGATGAACCCGATCGCGGGAATGGCCCACGCCGTATAGCGCAGCATGGCGTTCTCCGAATCGAGGCGCGCGGCTTCCGATTCACAGATGGCGCGGGACGCCTCGGCGGCGGCCTGGACATTCTGTGTAGCGCCGAAGCGGCTGAGGGCGGCGGTCATCGCGCGCGGCAGCAGCAAGCCCTGCTGGTGCGGCGGCAACTGCTCGATCTGGCGCAGATGATCGCGGCTGTCCTGCGGCAGGACGCGCATGCCTTCCGGAATCTGCAGGACATCCGCATCCAGAAGGCGGCGATCGCGCAGGAGCGTGCGGCTGCGATAGGTGAGCAGAGTCAGCGACCACAGCATCAGGATGATGCAGGTCTCCTGCTCGTAGTCGCGGACGATCACCCAGATCGAGCGCCCCGGCCTGACGGTCGGGTCGGTCTTGGCAAGCTCGTAGTCGCGCACCAGGCTCGCCTCGGCCTGCGGCCGCACCACGAGCACGTAAAACGACTGCACCAGGATCACGATGACGATCAGGGAGAAGATGCTGAACAGGAACTCGCTCTGGATTTTGTTCTTCATATATTTGTCAGATATCCACGGGGAAGGTCGCGCTGTTGTCGGCCGTCGTACGCTCCGAAGGCACGAACCGCTCGGTGGCCTTGCCTTCGGCCGATTTCTCGTTGTTCATCTGGTCCGCGGCTTTCTTGTCCTCGTCCGCGGGTTGCGCAGTTCTGCCCGCCGCGGTGCCATCTTTGGCGGCATCCTTGGGCGGCTCCTTGCCGGACTCTTTGTCCGCCTGCTGAGCGCCCTCCTTGGGCGGCTCCTTCTGCGCGTCCGACTGCTGCGGCCGGTCGCCGGGCGGACCGAAAGCCGATGAAATCCCGGCGACCGCGACCAGCAGCGCCACCATGAGAATCAGACTGAAGCGATTATTCCGCATAACGTGCAATCCTGAAGCCGATGTGTTGAGCCTGTCCCGCGGAGCTGTCGCGCCACGCCAGCCGCAGGTCCTTGAAATCGACGGTCCGCCAGCTCGCGCCGCGGATCACATGCGCGTCCCCGCCCTCCGGTCCGGTCGGATCGGTGGCCGAACCTTTGTCGAGCTCCCGGTAGACGGTGTAGTAATCGTTCACCCATTCGGTGACGTTGCCGTCCATGTCGAACAAACCGAGCGCGTTGGCCTTGAAGCTGCCGACCGGCGCGGTGGTCACGAAACCGTCCTCGTAGCCTTCGAGCCCGGACTCGAGCACCAGACGCGATGACTTGTCCGCGTAGTTGCCCGAGTTGCGCGGCACGGGCAATTCCTGTCCCCACTGATAGATGCGCAACGTGCTTTGCCCGGGCTGGTGGCGCGCGGCCCATTCCCACTCCGCCTCGGTGGGCAGTCGATAGCCGGTCTTGGCCGGCGCAGCGAGCACGATGAAATCCCCGCGCTGCTCGTACGCGGGCGGCAGCCCTTCCTGCTGGCTCAGCCAATTGCAGAAATCCACCGCGTCGCGCCAGCTCACGTTCACGACCGGATGGTTGTCCTGGTCGAGCGAGCGGTTCTTGACGATGCCGGAAAGATGATCCGACTTGAAATGCAGGTACTCGGCGTTGGTGATTTCCTTGACGCCGATGTAGAACGGCCGCTGGAGGACGACCGCACGCTGCGATTCGTTGGTGCGCGCGCCCGCATCGCGGCGCGAGCTGCCCATTTCGTAGCTGCCGGTCGGCATCAGGCGCAGCTGAATGCCGATCTTGGTCGTGATGACGGCCGGAGTCCGCGCCGCTTTGGCCTCCGCGGGCGTGAGCAGCCGATATTCGACCGTGCGCGGCACGCCGGGCTGCGGCGTCACGCTCGTGGTGTAGGTGAGATAGCCTTCCCGCTTGATCTCCACTTTCAACGCCGTCGAGGGCAGCTGCAGCGTCTGGTTGGCGGAGCCTTTGGCCTCGCCTTCGACGAAGAGCTGGGCATCGGCGGGTTGACCGCGGACGGTGACCTCGCCGGGGATGGGCTTCAGATCCACATCTATCGTGGAGCGCTGCCCCGGTTTGATCGGCACCGAGCGCGTCGCGGTTTCATAGCCCGCGCGATTGAGCTCCAGCGTGTGCTGCATTCCCGGCGCGAGGCTGACTTCCACCGGCGTGCGCCCACGATACCGTCCGGACACCGTAACGTCCGCCCCGGCGGGCTTCGTTTGTACGACCAGCTTGCCGTCGGGCAGGCCCAGCTCGACCGGTCCGATCTTCTGCGGCTCGTTCTGCCGCACCTGGATGCTGCTCTCCCAACGGCGAAAGCCCTGCGCCACCAATGCCAGCGTGTGCGAGCCCGCATCGATGTTGGTGGTGAGCGGCGTCTGGCCTAGCTCCTTGCCGTCGACGCTGACCTGAGCTCCGCCGGGTTTCGATTCGATCGTGACCGCACTGAAAGCCGGCGTCAGCCTGAGCACCACATGCTGGCTCTTGCCCTCGCCCTGCACATCGACCTTCTGCACCAGGTCGACGTAGCGCGCGGCTTTCACCGTCAGCTCGTGCGCGCCGGCGGCGATGCGATATTCACCGGGGACTGCGCCGCGCGGCTCGCCGTCCACCGACAAGGTACCGGTGATTCCGCCGGTGTCGATCCGCACCAGCCCCGGAAGCTTCGCGAGGGTCACACGAATATGCCGCGCGGTCTTGTCGGCCACTTCGACCTTCTGGGTCGCGGTGACGAACCCTTCGCGCGCGACCGTGAGCGTATAAGCGCCCCGCCGCAGCAGATAGTTCGGCCCGACGCCGAGCCTGAAGCCGCCGGTGAATTTGACTTGCGCATCCGCCGGGTCCGCGACGACCTGCACGGCCGTGGAGCTCGTCAGTATCCACAACACGCCCACGAGCACGGCTACCGCTGCGACGAGCACCCAACGTCGCGACCTCGGCCCGGTGGGGCGCTTGGTTTGGGCCCGCAGCAGCGGGCGGAACGCGGCGCGCCGGATCGACTGCGACTGCGCTTCCTCTTCGAACGAGCTGCGGCCGTCGTCCTGCTCGAGCACGGGCGCGGCGGTTTGTTCCTGGTGCGCGGCCTCCACGAGGAGCTGCGGCCGCGCGTCGTTCAGAAAAAAGAAGATCAGCGCATCGCCGACACCGAGCACATCGCCGTGCGTCAATCGGCTGCGTTCGGTCAGCGGCTGTGCATTGAGCTGCGCCGGCCGCTGGCCGGGCTCCAGGTAAACCCCCTGGCCATCGGTATGCAGAGTCGCCCATATTTCGCCGCGTTCCGCGCCGGCGATGGCGAGCGCCGCGCCTTCGCCGCCGATGGACAGCGGCAGCCCGCGCAGGTCCACTGCCCGCCGGCTGCCGGCGCTGCGCACTTCGATGGTCGTGTCGGGCAATGCGTTCAAATGCGTTCCTCGCATTGCACGGTCAACGCAGGCGGCGGCTCGCCCGGCAGCACGGTCAATTCCTTGCGCACGTCGCGATAGCCCTGGCGCCGCCCGACCACGACGTACTTGCCGGGCAGCAGGTCCATCCGACGCTCGGCGAAGGTGCCCAGCTGCGACACGCGATTGATGCCGACCAGAGTCTGGTTGTCGGATCTCAGCGCGACGGCGACGGGAGTCTCCGCCTGCTTGAGCGCGGCGCTCAGCTGCTCGACCTGTTTGCTCAGCACCGGCCCCGGGGGTTGAACCTTCCCCGCCTCCGCCAGCAACGCATGCGCCTGGGTCCGCACGGCCGGGGACAGCAGCCGCTCGGGGCCGCCGATCAGCTCGTTCATTTGTTTGTCGAGCGCGACGCGCGGCTGGACCCGCGCGCGGCCTTGCAGAGCGAACTCCAGCGCCGGGTCGAGCTTGAGCGCCGCATCGTACTGCGCCAGCGCTTCCTCCCACCGCTCGCCGCGCTCCAGGCTCTCGGCCTGCTGACGATGCGCGACGACGCTCTGCTTGAGCTCGGATTCCTGCACGCGCGCGAGCGCGTCTTTCACCTCTTGCGCGTCGGGGCGGATACGCGCGGCGCGCTGATACGCGGCGCGTGCGTCGGCCGGCTTGCCCTCGGACAGCGCGCGCAAACCCTGCGACATCGCCAGCGAAAAATCGTCGGCGCTGATGCGGCTGCGTACGCGCGCGAGCCCCTCGCTCGCGGCAGTGATTTCCGGATCGAGCTTCAGAGCCTCCTGATAGCGCTGTTCGGCCGCGGCCGTATCGCCGGCGCGCTCGGCATCCGCTCCCGCCGTCACGAGCGCGAGGGCCTGATCGAGCGTGCCGGCGCGCTTCAGACCGCGCGCCGCCGTGGCATTGTCCGGATCGACGCGCTGTGCGAACTCAAACGCCTTGCGGGCCGCCTCGCTCTTTCCCTGGGCCAGCGCCTGCGCACCATCCGCGAGCTGTTGCTTGAGCAGCTGCTGCGCGATCTCGCCGACGCGGTGCAGATCGTCCAGCGCAGCCTTGTAGCTTTGTTCGGCCTGGGTGTATTGGCGGGCTTCGAACTGCTTGCGCGCCTGCTCGCCCTTGGCTTGTGCGGCGGTAAATGGCTCGCCGGCCCACTGCGCGGCGCTATGTTTGTCATACGTGCCGAGCAGCGCGTCGTAAACCCCGCGCGCCTGCTCGGCTTGATCCATCTCCACGGCCAGCTTTTGATAGTCGACCTCGGCCGGCGGCGTAACCGGCGCCGGCTCGGCCGGTTTGGCCGCGGCAGGAGGCGCCGCCGGCTTGGGCGCCTTGACCAGCGTCGGCAGATAGACGAACGCGCCGACCGCCGCGACCGCCAGGACGATCAGCCCGAAAGTGATCAGTCCGAACCATTTGCGCTCGCCACCCGGCGTCGCGGAAGTGCGCGCTCCCGGCTGCGCGGGTGAGCGCAGTATCGGTTTAAGGACGATCTGATCCTGTGATTCCGGCTGGGCCATGTCCGTCCTCGGAGGACTCCGTGAGCTATCTTGTAAGCGGTGGCGGGTTGTAGCGCAATGGCTGCGTGACGCGGGACCGTGAACGGCGCAGCGCATTCTGCGCGCGCGAGTCGCTGCGCTGGAGGAACCTCCAGGCCTGCCCACCTGAGAGCTGCCGTCCGGGCGCCGATCAAGATTTGTTTGCGGACGCCTCAGTCTTCGCAGCCCCGGTCTTCTGCACCTCGGCCTTTGGGACGGCCGCCGCGGACTCGCCTGTCGGCGTCGCGGCCGGCACGTCGCCCCCGGTATCCTGCAGGTAGATCTGGCGCAGCATCTCGCGCCACTCGCGGTACTGGTCTTCCGCGCTGCCCGTCAGCTTGAGCGTGCGCCCTTCGACCTCCACGACCCGCGGCGCCACTTCGGCATTGAACGAGGTCGCCAATTCCTGGATCGCGGCGGTGTGGATCTTGGCATCGGAGCGCTTCTTCAGGCCGCTGAGGATGCCGGCCATGCCGCCCGCATAGGCCGTATAGCGCAGCGCCCGCTCGATGCTCTGGCAACCATAGTCGCCGCCGGCGCACTGCGAGGAAGCCAGCAGGCCGCCGAGAATTGCCGCCGCGCCCATCACCATGCGCGTGCGCGCCTGGCCCTTGAGCTTTTCCGCCTTGGAAATTTCGTCGTAGCTGTAACGGCGCCAATTGCCGTAGGCGCCGCTCAGCTTGTCGGAGAAGTTGTCGTACTGGTCGCTCACCGTATCGATGAGGGCGCCGTCGCGCTCGCGGATGCGGTGCACGCGCGTGAACACCGGATCGCTTTCGGCGGGCAGCCGCGCCACCTGGAACTGTCCCTTGGGCTGCTCCTGCAGATAGCCGGTGAATGCATCGGGCGCGAGGTCCTGCGCGAAGCGCAGCTCCGTCACGCGGCGCACTTCACGCAGCTCTGCGGAAGTGAACGCATGGCGTGCCGCGACCATATCGTTGGCGATCAGCGAGTAGACGTTCTGGAAGGGGTCGCGCTGGCGCAGCGCCGCATCGCTCATGTAGGAGCCGATGTCGGCCTGCGACTGGTACTTCTTTTGTTTGATCCAGGTGCGGCCGGTGGCGTCCGACACGGTCATCTGCAGCTCCAGGTACTTGCCGTCCGAGCGCACGATGGTGCCGTTGACGATCACATCGACGAACTGCGCATTGTCGGGGATCACGCGCACGGCGCCCCACTGGCCGGAATCCTCCAGCGTATCGCGCAGCGTCGCCGCGAAATAGCGCGCTTCCGCGCGGCGCACGTCGGGAAAGATGCGCTCCTTCTGCTGCAGCTTCTCGTCGGTCTCCACGCCCTGCGGAATGCCCGGATCGAAGATGTGCACGCCGACATCGAGCAGCTCCGCCTGCGGGATGGCCTCGGTCGGCTGGATCGGATGCACCTTCGGGAGCGGCCGCGTCTCCTGCATCATGCAGCCGCCCAGGGTCAGCAGCAGCGCGAGCGTGCCGGGCAGCGCGCACCGGCGCCATGCCGGATGCTTCGCGGGTTCTTGCTCGATTCGTTTGTCGACCTTGCTCATATGGCGCCTGCCTGTGGGTTGCCCCGCATCACCAGTGTCACTCAACTCCGGTGCCTCCTGCTCCCCACCAGCCGCGTCCTCTCACGTCATCGCATCGTCACTTCTTCACGTTCTTCTTGTACTCGATATATTCCTTCCACAGCTTGTCGCGCAGCTCCGGATCGGTCTCCTTCTCGGCCGCTTCGCGGATCTGCTTGGCGATCACGTCGTCGTCGCGCCCATCGGGCACGCCGGCCGGAATATTGCTCGGCCCGGAGCCGGTCTTCCCGCTCCCTCCGCTGCCCGTGCCGCCGCCGCCCCTGCCTGCCGAGCGCATGTCGCCCGGGCCATTGCGCGCTCCGCCTTTCTCACCTTGCTGCATATCGCCGTCGCGGGTGCCGGCGCCACCGTCCTCGCCGCCGCCACCGCCTCTCTCCGAGCCGGAGCCGCCGCCGCTGCCGCCACCATTGCCTTGGGCGACCCGTTCGTCACGCTCGCGCGCAATCCGCTCCCGCTCCTTGCGCAGGGCCTCGTCGAAACCGCCGAGTGACTCGTCCATCCGCCGGTCGACCTCCGCGCGCCGTTCGGCCTCCGTCTTGGCGGCCGTGGGCACGCGCGGACCCTGGCCCTGGCCGCCTTGCCGATCGGTTCCATTGGCAGAGCCGCCCGCCGAACCCGTCACTCCCGAGCCGTCCGAAGAACCGTTCGAGCCGGCGCTGCTGGCCTCGCCCGATGAGCCGCTGGAGTCATTTGCGCCACCGTCGGAGCTTGCGCCCCGGCGCGCACCGGCTGAGCCGCTTTCCATTCCGCCGGAGGAGCCGGCCGACCCGGTTGATCCGGCCGATCCCGTCTGCCCACCGGAAGTGGCGGTTGGAGAGCCGCCTGAGCTGCCTCCGCCCCGGTCGCCCGATCCGCCGCCGCCGGAGCCGCCGCCGGACGGAACCGAGACTCCGCCACCGCCGCTGCTGCCTCCGCTGGAACCGCCGCCGCTGCTGCCTCCGGACGTGGAAGCGCAGCCGGCGACCAACATCGCCGCCAGCGCCATTGAAAATGTATGGAGCTTCATATCGGCCTCCTCACCGCTTCCGGCTCGTCGGTGTGGGGTTCGCCAGGTCCGCCCCCAGCAGGAAATCCCGCAGCTGGGACGCCATGCGCCCGCAGGCAGTATGTTGCACACGGGCGATGAACGGCAGCGGAACGATTGCGCCGACCAACGCGGAAGTGCCGGTCACGTTGGTGGTGATGGTGCCGACGGAGCGGGTCTCCTGGAGGTCCCAGATACTGGCCACGTAAGCGGATTCCTTTTCCCACCAGCCGAACCCCAGGCATCCGGCCCCGCCAGGTCCCGCCCCGCAGGCGATACTGCCGCCGCCATCGGTCTTTTTGGTCGCGCCGTCGAGCCACACGACGTAGCGCACGCCGCTCTCGGCGATGCGCTCGGCGACGCCGGGACGCTGGAACAGCGAAGCCAGCGCCTCGGGCCGCGTCGGTGCGGTGGAAGGCTCGAACCACGGAAACATGTCGTTGATGAACTTGTTGTTGTCGCGGATCTTGAAACCTTTGTTGTCGGCGGTGCTGCTCGAGAGGAGCGACCCCACGCAATCGGTGAACTGCTCCTCGGTGCCGGTGCCTTCGACGTGAGGCTTGGCGAGCAGCACCACCGCTTCCTGCTCGGAAATCACGGTGGCGAACTCGCGGCTCTCCTGCAGCTGCGCGCTCATGCATCCGCCGAGCAGCATTGTGCCCGCCAGGCCGGCGAGACGGATCGCGCACCGCCCCGCGGGGACGGCGGTTGCGACGCGGTCTCCCGACGGCGTCGCGGTGGCGATCAGGCTGTGATTCATCCGGCCTCCTCCGATCAACACGGCGGGCTGAAAACTCCGCGATTCCCTGCGGGCCGGTTGCGGCTTCAGTATACGCCAGACCTTCAGGGAGAAAAGGGACCGGGCATCGCACAAGGATGTTTCACCCAGCCTCCGTGAGTACCTCGTCCGCGCGAAAAGGTTGCATGGATTACAACAAACTCATCTGACCGTGCGCGGGCGGCGGCGCCCGGAAATGGCGCGTGGTCAGTGAGGGCCGGCGTGCGCGATTCAATCCCAGCCGGGCGCACGCCGCTTCGAAACGACGATGGATGAGTTGCGCGTATACACCGTCGCCGCGCATGCGCGAGCCGAAGCCCGGATCGTTGTCCCGCCCGCCGCGCATCTGCCGCACGAGCGACATCACGTGGTCGGCCCGCAACGGCAGATGCGCATGCAGCCATTCGCGGAATAAGTCCTTCACTTCATAGGGCAATCGCAGCATCACGTGGCCGGCCCACTGTGCCCCGGAACGCACAACGGCCTGGAGCACCGCTTCGATTTCATGATCGTTGACGGCGGGAATGATCGGCGCCATGAGCACGCCGACGGGGATCCCGGCGTTGCTCAAATGTTGCACAGCTTGCAGGCGCGCGGCCGGCGACGGCGCGCGCGGCTCCAGCCCGCGCTTCAGGGCCGGATCGAGCGTCGTAATACTGACATATACCGCCACCAGCTCGTCGCGGGCGAGATCGGACAGGATGTCGATGTCGCGCTCGATCAACCGGCCCTTCGTGACGATGCTCACCGGATGGCGAAACTGCCGCAGGATTTCCAGAATCGACCGGGTTACGTTAAGTCGCCGCTCGATCGGCTGGTACGGATCGGTGTTCGCGCCGATGTTGATGGGCTTGCACACGTAGCCCGGCCTGCGCAGCTCCTTCTCCAGCAGCTGCGCCGCATTTCGTTTGTAGAAAAGTTTCGTCTCGAAATCGAGGCCGGGCGAAAGGTTGACGTACGAGTGCGCCGGGCGCGCATAGCAATTGTGCGCGATGACGCCGTTGGCGATGAAGTCCTCGGTCTCGGTTGTGATGTCGTAAAGGCGCATAGCCCGGCCAATCGGCTCGACGGCCACGACCTTGAGGCGCGCGTTGCTCTTTACGGCCTGCCCCTCGATGTCGAATTTTCGCCGGATCGCCGGATCGGCAAGATGGAAAAAGCGCAACTGCTCGCGCAAGCCGCCATTGAGCCGCACGATGTCGAGCGGCCTCCTGCCGCCAGAAGCCACGTGCTCGAGCGTAAAACGAAAATCGAACATCCGCAGGCATCGTCCGATCCAATCGATGATCCGGCCATCGGTATTGCAGATCCTCAGAACACACTGGCTATACGATCCCTCGGCGTCAAAGATGCCGGCAAGAAATCCGGCACCCCACGTCGGGGTCGGGTCAACAGGCCAGACTATGAGTGTGCGTATTTGTCGAACGTGGGCGCTTGCGCCAGTGCGAATACCATGCATGGCCTCGCGGTTCGCCACGGCCCGCTGGAATAGAAATTCGGCGGTGCCGATCTGACGGTCATGCAGGTATTCCTGCGTCCTTTGCAGCGCCTCAGCGTCGCACAATGCCAGCCTGAACGCGTGCACCGCGCCGCCTCCCCCGCCTTTTGCGCGTTCATGCGTGTACGACCCCAGATGGGCATCGCCGCGGATGATTCCGCACAGATAGCCGCGCCGGTAATCATCGTCCTTCACCACCTCCGGCGCGAATCCGCCGGTCCCCATCAGTTTGTTATTGACGGTCAGATGAGGCCGCTGCATCTCTCCGGATGTCAGCGTCCCTGTAACAAATTTCCACCCGCGCTCGGTCAGGAACCTATGATCGCCGCCGGCGACGATCCGTGTGCCATCTTCCAGCAGGATTCGGTAAGCGGGCTTTATCACGCTCCAATGCGCAAGCACGCGCGATTTCACGTAGCGTCGGTACCAGCCGCGGCGCACGGTGCCGTAAATTTCCTCGCCGACACCTAGCCGGGCAATGGATTTGGTCCGGCCATCACCCATGAGGATTCGCGTGTCGCCGGACACACAGTAGATGCAGCCATGCTCGCAGCCCCGATAGGGATTGATCGATTGCTCGAACGAAAGATCTGGAGATTTGTTGCGCGTGATGATGGATCGAGCCGGCTCGGCCGTGACGGTCGTTTGTAACGGCGGCAATTCCTCGGCGCTGTCCGCGGGCAAACCGGCCGATGCGAGCGCCACCTCTCGAGCGTGCTCGCCGTCGTCGACGGGGTGCTGCGACCAACCGTCGTCGACCGGCTCGACTCTCAATGACTCGAAGCGCCCTTCAGGATTGGAGAGGGCGCCGCGACCCTTGCGGAGGGAAGGGTTAGGGGGATTGCGGTTCATAGTTGACTGTACGAATATACAGTCCAATCATCCGCCGGTACAAGCGCCGATCTCAGTCGCGGTGATCTTTCGGCGCGGGCAGCCGGTCCATCGTGCGCAGCTGCGGGAAGAGGCGCATGCACCACGCGGTCACCGCGAGCGTCGCGAGGCCGCCGATCACCACCGAGCGGACCAGGCCGAACCAGACGGCGGTCACGCCCGATTCGAATTCGCCCAGCTCGTTGGATGCGCCGATGAACACCGCGTTCACCGCGCTCACGCGCCCGCGAATGGCGTCGGGCGTTTCCAGCTGGATCAGCATGTGACGGATATAGACGCTGACCATGTCGCCCGCGCCGAGCAGGAACAGCGCCAGCAGCGAGAGCGCGAAAATCTTCGATACGCCAAACGTCACCGTCGCCAGACCGAACACGCCGACCCCGGCGAACATCCAGCGTCCCACATGACGCTGGATCGGCACGAAGGCGAGGACCAGCGCCACTATCGTCGCGCCTGCGCCAGGGGCGGTGCGCAGCAATCCGAGTCCGGTCGGGCCGATATGCAGCACGTCGCTCGCGTAAGCGGGCAGCATGGCGGTGGCCCCGCCAAACAACACGGCAAACAGGTCGAGCGAGATCGCGCCCAGCACGACGGGCCGCGAGCGCACGAATCGCAGGCCCTCCAATACTTCGTGCCAGGAACCTTCCTGGGCCGCCGATTGGCCGCCGGTTGCGGGCACGCCGTCCCCCGCGGGCTTTTGCAGCGGCTTGACGCGCGACATCAGCGCCACGGAAACCCCGATCAGCATCGCCACCGTCACATAGACGGTCTGAGGACCGGCGAGATACAGCACCCCGCCCAGCGTCGGGCCGGCGATCGTGGCCACCTGAAACGTCGAGGAGTTCAGCGCCACCGCATTACCGAAACTTTCCACCGGCACCAGGTTCGGGATCAGCGCCTGGGACGTCGGCATGCTGAACGCGCGCGCCGCGCCGAACAGCACCATCACGGCGAACACCGGCCAGGCGACCGCCAGACCGGCAAGCGTGAAGCCAAGCAGGCACAGCGCGCAAAGCACCTCGAGCGCGTAACACAGCGACAGGATCCGCTGCCGGTGGATCCGGTCGGCGACATGGCCGGCCGGCAGGACGAGCACGACGAACGGGATGAACTGCGCCAGTCCGATCAATCCCAGATCGAGCGGATCGCCGGTCAGCGCATAAACCTGCCAGCCCACCGCGACGCTCTGCATCTGCACCGCGAAGGTCGCCAGGAACTTGGCGACCAGGAAGCGTGTGAAATCTGGATGATGTAGAGCGCCGAAGGCCCGCGGGCAGTTATCATTCATGGATGACCATTGTCCGTCATTTCCGCCAGATCGTCCTGTGGCCGATGCAGCTCATGCCGCTCAAGCCGGGCGTGCAGGTCCAGCGCCACTGGGAAGCGCTGGAGGCCATCGGCGGGGACAACCCATGGCGCGAGGTGCTCGATGAGTTCTGCAGCGACCCGCGCGAATTCCAGGAGCGCCACTACAAAGAGTTCGTGACCTTCCTGCCGTACGTGCAGCGGTTCATGTACGGCGCCACGGTCGGACAGGAGACCGCCAGCCGCCACGGGGAAGCGAGCATGCGGGTATTCCGCCGCGATGACGTCGTGCATGTGCGCATCCTGTACGACGACGGCGCCGTCTGGGTATTCGACGTCGCGCATATCGACCTGTACTTCTTCCTCGACGCCGATGTGGCCATCCTCGCCTTCGAGATGTACGCGAACGATATTCCGCTCGGCCGCGCACAGGACACGCTGTTTCGTTTCGGCCGCGCCTACCCCGCCTGGTGGGGCCGCGACGGCAAGGGAGGCAATTGCCCCAAACGCGTGGAATGGCTGGATGGCGGCGGAAGCGTGCTCGCGGCCTCGGACTACGACGAGCGCCAGGATTATCTGATGCACGTCGCCAAATATCGCGCGCCCTACCTGGCCGTGCATTGGCAGTACCTGCTCAAGCCCCTCGCGCTCGAGTATCCCGGGCAGTCCGCGCTGCTGCGCTACCGCCAGCTCGAGTATTACCGCATGCCGCTGATGGCGTACCTCGCGCTGGACGATCCGAACGAGATGTCACGCGCGGACTTCGTGCGGCTGGGCCTGGTGACGCGGCCCGGCACGGGCGACATCCTTCCGTACTCGGAGCGCTCGCTCGCCACCTTCGAGGCGGATTACTGCGACGACCGTTTCTGGGAGCGCCAGGGCGAGAACTTCTCCGGCGACGCGCGGCTGCTGTGCACCGGCCTGATGCTGGCCGCCGTCGGCCGGCACGGCGACGTTTTCTTCGACGGGCGCGAGACGGGCATGTTGGGGCAGTTCCGCCACCAGTACTTCCTGCTGTTCCTCATCGCCCATTTCCACAAAGCCGCCCTGCTGTCGATGGCCGACGAGCTGGCGGTGGCGATGAACCGCCTGGAAGTCGGCGACACCGAATCGGTGCGCCAGTTCAAGCGCGCGATCCGCCAGTCGATGGAAGTCTTCCTGCGCTTCACGCATCGCTACTGGTTCCACGAGATCTCCAACCAGGACCTCGCGCGCAGCATCTATCACCGGCTCAGCCAGCACCTGGGCAACGATACGCTGTACGAGGAAGTGCGCTCCGAGGTGGAGGACATGAACGAATACCTGGACACCGACAGCATGCGCCGCCAGGCGAACACGATCCTGCGCCTCACGGTGGTGACGATCTTCGGCCTGATCGGGACGGTGGCGACGGGGTTCCTGGGCATGAACCTGCTGGCGGAAGCGGACCGGCCGGTAGCCTGGCGCGTGCTGTTCTTCATCCTGATCCTCGGCGCAACGGCGCTCATTACGCTCTACACGATCGTGAAGTCCAAACCTCTGGCGGATTTCCTGGACGTGCTGTCGGACGAAAGGGTCAACGCTAAAGAAAAATGGCGCACATTCCTGCGGATATGGAAGACGTGAGCGCTTGATGACGTTCGAGACCTTTCGCGCTTCTGCGCAGTCACCACTTTAAAACATAAGAATCTGCTAACAAACGTCGGAGTAGGAGTCAGATCCTGATTTCTTAAGGGAATTTTCGTCATTCCTGTGGAGTTGAACGCTCAGATCTTTCTTTGGATATCACGGAGCGCTCTCAAGCAGTTTTGGAAGGGGGAGGGGGGTCGGGGGTCGTGTAAAACATGGACGTTTTACCCGAAGCCTACAGGGACGTATTTACGGCGTCCCCCAACCCCCCTCCCCCTTCCAAGACTGCGCCAGCACTGCCTCAACCAACCGAATTCTTACTACCGTTGTTGTTATTCCCATCGTCCTCGCCCGGCGTCGAGATCTTCGTGAGCACCTCGACCTGTCGGATGTGCAGCCACTCCCTCCACACCGCCATCAGCACCGCCAGTATCACCGGCCCCAGGAACAGCCCCACCAGCCCGAACGCCGCGATCCCCCCCAGCACCCCGAACAGCACCAGCAGAAACGGAATCCGCGTCGCATTGCTGATGATCAGCGGCCGGATCAGATTGTCGATCCAGCTCACCGCCAGCGCGCCCCACAGCAACAAACCGATGCCCGCGCCCGTGCGATCCGTGAGCAGCAGCCACAGGCCCGCGCTGCCCCAGAGGAGCGGTGCGCCGAACGGCACGAGCGCGATGAGCGCGGTGGCCGCGCCGAGCAGCGCCGGGGCTTTGAGTCCGGCGACCCAGTAACCGAGCCCCGCGAGAAACCCTTGCGCGATGGCCGCGAGCACGATGCCGTAAACCACCGCGCGCGTGGTGTCGCCGATGGCGGTCAGATAGTCGTGGATGCGCTCGCCGAGCAGCCGCTCCAGCACCGCGCGGACCTGCCGCGCGAACTGCTCGCCGTTGCGGTAAACAAAAAAGAGCGTGAGCAGCGCGAACAGGATCTTGGCGACGTTGCGGCCGACATCGCCGAGAATGACGCGCGCGCGCCCGAGCGACTGGTCGACCCATTGCGCCAGCGCGCCCTTCAACGCCGCCGGGTCCGAGCTCATGCGGTCGAGGAAGTCCTGCAGCAGATCGCCCAACCAGGGAATGCCGGCCAGCACCGGCGGCAGGCGCGGCCTGCCGGCGAGATAGCGCGTAATCTCATCGTAAGCACCGCGCAGCTCCGAATGCAGCAGCGTCAGCAGCCAGACGACCGGGAGTACGAACGCGGCGATCATCAGGAACGTCATGATCAGGGCGCTCACCGTCGTTTGGCCGCGCATGACCCTGCGCAGTGGCACGTAGGACGGCCAGGTGACGTACGCGATGATCAGCGCCCAGATCACCGGCACCAGGAAGGGCTTGAGCACGGCGTAGCTCAGCGCGAGCAGCCCGCTGAGCAGCGCGATGACGACGAGGCGCCGCAGCCAGGGAGAGGTTTGCAGATCTTCCAGCATCAGCCGGCCAGGAAAATCCGGTACGCGGGATTGTCGGTCTCTTCCGCGTACTCGTAGTGCAGCTCGTTGATGTGGGACAGGAAGTCCGCGCGCTCCGCCGGCGGCACCTGGATGCCGGTGAGCACCCGTCCGTGGTCCGAGCCGTGGTTGCGGTAGTGGAACAGACTGATGTTCCAGCGCGAGCCGACGGCCTGCAGGAACTTCAGCAGCGCGCCCGGGCGCTCGGGGAACTCGAAACGGAACAGCCGCTCGTGCTCGATCTCGGGCGCGTGGCCGCCGACCATGTAGCGCACGTGCAGCTTGGCCATCTCGTTGTCCGTCATGTCGATCACCGGAAATCCGGCGCCGGCCATGCGGCCGATGACTTCCTCTTTCTCCTCGCGTCCCCGCGACAAAGCGAAGCTCACGAAAATGCGCGCGCGCTGGGCGCTCTCGTAGCGGTAATTGAATTCGGTGACCGCGCGCAGGCCGAGCGTCTCGCAGAACCGCAGGAAGCTGCCGGGCCGCTCGGGGATCTCCACCGCCATGATCGCTTCGCGCAGCCCGCCGACGTCGGCGCGCTCGGCCACGTGCCGCAGACGGTCGAAGTTCATGTTCGCGCCGCTGTTGATCGCGATCAGGGTGCGGCCGGAGAGCGGCTCGCGCGCGAGGTACTTCTTGATGCCGGCGACCGCGAGCGCGCCCGACGGCTCGGTGATCGCGCGCGTGTCCTCGAAAATATCCTGGATCGCCGCGCAGATCGCGTCGGTATCGACCGTGATCACCTCGTCGACGAACCGGCGCGCGAGGCGGAAGGTTTCCTCGCCCACGCGCTTGACCGCGACGCCGTCGGCAAAGATCCCCACGCGCTCGAGCGTAATGCGCTCGCCCCGCTCGAGGGACTCGTGCATCGCGGCGGCGTCCTCCGGCTCGACGCCGATGATCTTGACGCGCGGATACAGCTGCTTGACATAGGCGCCGATGCCGCCGATCAGCCCGCCGCCGCCGACCGGAACGAAGATCGCATCGACCAGCTGATCGTGCGTCGCCCCCTGCAGCTGGCGGATGATCTCCATGCCGATGGTCCCCTGGCCGGCGATCACGTCCGGATCGTCGAACGGATGGATGAATACCAGGTTGCGCTCGCGCGCGATGTGCAGCGCCCGCTCGTAGGCCTGATCGTAGTCATCGCCGTGCAGGACGACCTCGCCGCCGAGATCGGACACGGCCTGGACCTTGATGTTCGGCGTGGTCTGCGGCATGACGATCACCGCCCCCATCCCGCGCTTGCGCGCCGCTAGCGCGACGCCCTGAGCATGATTGCCCGCGGAAGCGCAGATCACGCCGCGCTGGGCGACGGTGGGCGAGAGGTGCGCAATTTTGTTGTAGGCGCCGCGCAGCTTGAAGGAGAACACCGGCTGCAGGTCCTCGCGCTTGAACAGCACCGTGTTGCCGAGCCGCCGCGACAGCCGCGGCGCATGCTCCAGCGGCGACTCGATGGCGACGTCGTACACGCGCGCCTTGAGGATCCGGTCGAGGTAATCGTTGTGCATGGCGCGTCGGTCGGGCGCGTCAGCCGAAGGCTTCGCGCACGCGGCGCGCGAGCGCCTGCGGCTCGGCGCCGAGCTGCTCCCATTCGCGCAGCGGCAGATCGAGACGTTTGTTGATCACCGCCGGCAGCCGCTTGGCCACCTCGCCCGCGATGATCGCGCCGTCGCCGCAGCTCAGCAGGTCCACTTTCCGAAAGCGCATGGCCTCGAGGAAATCGCATATGGCGCTCGCATGCTCCTGCACGCCCGGCTGCGGCGCCGGGTCCGACTCCCCGCACCCCGGCGTGTCGGGCGCATAGACGGAGCGGTCGGCGGCGATCGCGGGCAGGGCCGGCTCGAAGATCCGGCTGCTGCGCCCGGACGGATGGAAACAAACGAGCGTGGTGCGCTCGTCGAAACCCCCGCTCCCGGGAAAGGCGGTGCGCACGTGCAGCTGGCCGAACCGGCAATCGAAATAGGCCTTGCGCACGCGCACCGGAACGTCGGCGGGGCGACCAACAGCTGTTTTGCGGCTAGCCACGCTACTCACGCCCCTCCGGCAAGTTCAACAAACCTTAGCATTGCATGCTTCCCCCTTAGGACCACCTCGGGGCACACGGATGTGCCCCCGCCGCCGAAGGTGGCGCAGGCGAGCAAAAACCACGCTTTTTGCTCGCCTCTCGCGAGGGCCGCTCCGGCATCCTGCCTCCCGCGGCATTCCGTCCATCCTTGGACGTCGTCGGACAGGAGTCCGATCCCTCGCCAATAAAGAATATCAAAACATCTGCGACTCGCCCGGCTCTTTGATCTGCGTCTGGCCGCGCGAGGGGATGAAGTCGCCGGTGATCATTTCCTGATAGGTCTGCCCCGGTCCGACCATCGGATACACCCCGGCGTCGGGGTCGATGATCACTTCCAGGAACGCCGGGCCCGGGAACTCGATCAGCTCGCGCACCAGCCGCGGCACGTCTTCCTTGCGGTCCAGGCGCTTGGCGAACTCGAAGCCATCGGCCTGCGCGGCCTTGATGAAGTCCTTGCGGTGGAGCGATTTGTCGCTCGCGCTGAAGCGTCCTTTGAAGTAGAGCTTCTGCCACTGCTTGACCATGCCGTCGCCGAAATTGTTGAGCACCACGATCTTCACCGGCAGGTCGTAGGTCGTCGCCGTCTCCAGCTCGCCGATGTTCATGCGGATGCTGGCATCGCCGTCGATGTCGATGACCAGGCGGTTGCGGTGCGCGACCTGCGCGCCGATCGCGGCCGGCAGCCCGAAGCCCATCGTGCCCATGCTGCCGGACGTCAGCCACAGCCGCGGCTCGCGGAAATCGAAATACTGCGCGGCCCACATCTGGTGCTGGCCCACGCCGGTCGAGATGATCGCCTCGCCCTTGGTGAGCCGGTTGATCTCCTCGATCACGTAGTACGGCTGGATCAGGGGGCTCTCGCGGTCGTAGTTCATCGCGTGCCGCTGCTTGAGCGCCTGCAGGTGCGCGTGCCACTCCGTGTGGTCCGCGGAATATCCGGCGCGGCGGCCGTGCTCGAACAAAGCCGTCAACGCCTGCGGCAGCAGACCCACGTGGCTCCAGGTCACCCGCTTGACTTTGTTGATCTCCGAAGCATCCACGTCCAGGTGCGCGATGCACTTGGCGTTGCGGGCGAAGTGCGCCGGCGAGCCGGCCACCCGATCGTCGAAGCGCGCGCCCGCCGCAATGAGGAAATCGCAATCGTCCACCGCATAGTTGGCGAAGGCCGCGCCGTGCATGCCGAGCATGCGCATCGATAGCGGCAATTTCGTGTCGACCGAGCCGATGCCCATCAGCGTCGTCACCGTCGGGATGGCGAAGGCTTCGGCAAACTGGCGCAGCGCCTGCGCCGCCTCGCCGTTGATCACGCCGCCGCCGGCATAGATGAGCGGGCGACGCGATTCGCAGAGCATGCCGAAGAATTGTGCGCAGCTTTCCTCGGACAGCACCGTATCGCGCAAACGGGCGAGGCGCTGGCGGTAGCCGGGCACCGGCAGCCGGCCGGTACCTTTGAACACGCCCTTCCAGTTCTGCACGTCCTTCGGCACATCCAACACCACCGGACCGGGCCGGCCGGTGCGCGCGATCTCGAACGCGGTGCGCACGGTATCTTCCAGGCGCGTCGGATCGGTGATCAGGAAGACATGCTTGGCGACGGCGCCCATGATGCTCGGCACCGGCGCCTCCTGGAATGCATCGGTGCCGATCGCGCTGGTCGGAACCTGGCCGCAGATGACGATCATCGGCACCGAGTCGGCCATGGAATCGCGCACCGGCGTCACCGTGTTCGTCGCTCCGGGTCCTGAAGTCACGAGGCAGACGCCGACTTTTCCGCTGGCCCGCGCGTAGCCGGCCGCCATGAAGCCTGCGCCCTGCTCGTTCGCAGGCACGATCAGCGGGAGCTTCCGGCCCGTGCCTGCGGCGCTATGTTGTTGATTGTAGAGAAATACAGCGTCATACGTCGGCAGGATTGCGCCGCCGGAGTAACCGAAGATCGCCTCGACGCCCTCGTCGGCCAGCACCTGGATGATCATTTCGGCGCCGGTCATCGTCTTGCCGGCAAGCGGATGCCCGCGGTAGTCCTCGCGCTGGACCGCGGCCCGCGAGCGCGCGGTCTGACCTGCGGCACGGCCCGCTGGATGGCGATAGTTGTGGCTTTCTTTCATCAGAGCAGACTAGCATAAGCTCGATATGCGACACATCATCGGCATTCTGCTGCAAAACGAGGCCGGCGCGCTCATGCGCGTCGCCAGTTTGTTTTCGACGCGCGGATACAACATCGAATCCCTGAACGTCGCGCCGACGCACGATCCGCTGGTCTCGCGCGTCACCTTGGTTACGGAAGGCTCGGACGCAGTGATCCAGCAGATCGTCAGCCAGCTGTGCAAGCTGGTGGACGCGGTCAGCGTGGAAGACATGACGCGCGACCAGCACGTGGAGCGCGAGCTGCTGCTGATCAAGGTACGCGTCGGCCCCGATCAGGAAGATGGGTTGCGCGGCGCCGTGGCCCGGGCCGGAGGCAAGATCCTGTCGGTGACCGCGGACTGTCACATCGTGGAGCTGACCAGCAGTGAAGGCCAGATCGACTCGTTCATCGAGGAGGCGGCCGAGTGCGGGCGGATACTGGAAGTCCTGCGCAGCGGCGTCCTGGGAATCAATCGGGGCGAGCGCGTGCTGCAATCGGCGGCTGTGGCGCAGGAATCGGCGGCGTAAGACGGCCGGATCGTCTGTATGTCGGGCCGACCGACAGTGCCGGGCTGGGATTGGGGCCGGGGGAGTAGCGCCGCAGCCCTTCAGCCCACCGCTCACTTCTTTTGTTTGCCGGCCTTCTTCAGCTCCGCCTGCACCATCGGATGCACGAACTCCGATACGTCCCCGTCGAGCAGCGCGATCTCGCGCACCAGAGATGAGGAGATGAAAGTGAACTGTTCCTGCGGCGTCAGGAACACCGTCTCGATCTCGCGCATCAGGTGCCGGCTCATGGTCGCGAGCTGGAACTCGAACTCGAAGTCCGAGACTGCGCGCAGGCCGCGCACGATCACCTGCAAGCCGTTCCGGCGCGCGAACTCCACGGTGAGGCCGCTGTATCCGGTGACTTCCACGTTCGGAATGTCGGCGAGCACGCGACGCGCGAGATCCACGCGCTGCTCCAGGCTGAACAGCGGTTTCTTGGTGGAGTGCGCCGCGATCGCCACGACGACGCGGTCGAAGATGCCCGCCGCCCGTTTCACCAGATCGTGATGGCCGTTGGTGATCGGATCGAACGTCCCCGGGTACACCGCATTGCGCTTCATTTGTTTCCCCCTGGCGCGAGCTCACGCCGTGCCAGATGATACCCCACTGCGCCCGCACGCTGAGCTTTGAGCAGCGTCCAGCGCTGCGGCAGCACGAGCGCCTCCCCGCGCGACGGCGCCTCTATATAGATGTGTGCCGTCCCGGCCAGCCACCCCCGCTCTTCCAGCGCCGCGCAGATCTCCGCCAGGCAATCCTCGCCGAACGGCGGATCGAGAAACACGATATCGAATGGCGCTGAGGGACCTTCGAGAAAGCGCCGCGCGTCCTCGACCTTTATCTGCGCATTCGCTCCGCCGAGCAGCGCGAGCGCCTCGCGCAGGTGCCTTGCCGCGATCCGGTCGCGTTCGACGAAGGTGACTTCGGCGGCGCCGCGCGACAAGGCTTCAAGACCCAGCGCGCCGGAACCGGCGAACAAATCCAGGCACCGGCTGCCGGCGATCTCGTGCTGCAGCCAGTTGAACAGCGTCTCGCGAACCCGGTCGGGCGTCGGACGGATTCCGGGCTGGGCGGCAAAGCGGATGCGCCGCGAGCGCCAGCGCCCGCCGATGATGCGCAACTCGTTGCGCGTACTCTTTTTCTGCATAAGCAAGCCGCCGTCCGAGTCAGCGTACGTCCGTCGACGGACCGTATGCCGCGAGCGGCAGGATGCCACAGCGGCGGGTCCGTGGAGGGAACACTTCATTATCCAACCCGCAACGTCAGCCGGTAGAATCGGCCTCCGCTCCGCACGAGGCTTCCGATGTTCGGCCGCAAATCCGACGCTTCCAGCGAATCGCCGCCTGCGCAGAAGACGGGCTTCTTCGCCCGTCTGCGCGCACAGCTCAATCGCGGCAACTCGTGGCTGACGCGCGATATTGCCGACCTGCTGCCGGGCCGGGCGATCGACGCAGGCATCCTGGAGGAGCTGGAAACGCGGCTGTTGACGGCCGACGTGGGTGTCGAGGCGACCGAGAGCATCCTCGAACAGCTTCGCGGCCGCGTCGCGCGCAAGGAGCTGAAGGACTTCGATGCATTGATGAGCGCGCTCAAGTCGGCGGTGCTCGGCATCCTGCGGCCCGTCGAGCGCCCGCTGACGCTCGAGCGAGCTGCCGCATCGAGCGGCGGACCGTTCGTCGTGCTGGTGGTTGGAGTCAATGGCTCCGGCAAGACCACTACGATCGGCAAGTTGGCCCGACGCTTCAAGGACAACGGCCTGAGCGTGATGCTGGCGGCCGGCGACACGTTCCGCGCGGCGGCCATCGAGCAGCTGCAGGTGTGGGGGCGGCGCAATGACGTCCCGGTAATCGCGCAGCACAGCGGCGCCGATCCGGCGGCGGTGATCTTCGACGCGATGCAGGCTGCAAAGGCGCGCGGGATCGACGTGCTGCTCGCCGACACGGCCGGACGGCTGCAAAACCAGACACACCTCATGGATGAGCTGAAGAAGGTCAAGCGGATCATCCAGCGGCTGGATGCAAGCGCGCCGCATGAGGTCATGCTCGTGCTCGACGCCGGGCTGGGCCAGAACGCGCTGGCACAAGCCGCACAGTTCAACGATGCGGTCGGCGTCACCGGCATCACGCTCACCAAGCTCGACGGCAGCGCCAAAGGCGGCACGGTCATCGCCATCGCGCAGAAGTTTGGCATTCCGATCCGCTTCATCGGCATCGGCGAGCAGGCCGAGGACTTTGCGCCGTTCGAGGCGGGCATGTTCGTCGAGGCGCTGCTCGACGCCGATACGCGCGGCTGAGGCGGCAGCGTGATCCGGTTCGATCATGTGCACAAGCGCTATCCCAACGGGCGCGAGGCGCTCAGCAACCTGTCCTTCGAAGTTGCCGGCGGGGAGATGGTCTTCCTCACCGGCCATTCGGGCGCGGGCAAGAGCACGGTGCTGCGGCTCGTCTCGCTGATCGACCGCGCGACGCGCGGCGCCGTGATCGTCAATCAACAAAACACCGCCACCGTGCGCCGGCGGCGCATTCCGGCCTTCCGGCGCCAGATCGGCGTGGTGTTCCAGGATCACAAGCTGCTGCACGACCGACCGGTGTTCGACAACGTCGCGCTGCCGCTGGTGATCGCCGGCATGCGCCGGCGCGAGATCGACAAACGGGTGCGCGCGGCGCTGGACCAGGTGGGACTCCTCGGCCGGGAGAAGAATGCGCCGCTGGAGCTGTCGAGCGGCGAGCAGCAGCGCGTGGGCATCGCGCGCGCCGTGGTGAGCAAGCCCCCGGTGCTGATCGCCGATGAGCCGACCGGCAATCTCGATCCGCAGCTGGCGATGGAGGTGATGCTGCTCTTCAAGCGCTTCAACGACGTCGGCGTGACCGTGATGGTCGCCACGCATGACATCCATATCGTCGAGCACTTCGGCCTGCGTCGTATCGTGCTCGACCACGGACGGATTGGAGCATGATCGGCGCGCTGCGGGTCTACTGCGAGCGGCACATGCAGACGCTGGTCGCATCGCTCGGGCGCATGACGCGCACCCCCCTGGCCACGTTGATGACCGTCGCGGTCATCGGCATCGCCCTGGCGCTGCCTGCTTGCCTGGAGCTCCTCGTGCTCAATGCGCGCGCGGCCACCGGCGATTGGGGGAAGGCGCTGGACATCTCCGTCTATATGAAAACCCAGGTCAGCGAATCGAAGGCCGGGCAGCTGGCGCGCGCGCTGCGCGAGCGGGCGGACGTCGAGGACGTTCAGCTCGTCACGGCCGACGCCGCGATGGCGCAGTTTCGCAAGTACTCCGGCTTCGGCGAGGCGCTCGATGCGCTCACGGAGAACCCGCTGCCGCACACCCTGATCGTGCGCCCGCGCGCGAGCCACTCCGCTCCGCAACAGATCGAGACCCTCAAGCGACACATCGCCAACTGGCCGGAAGTCGAGCACGTACAGATCGATACCGAATGGGTCCAGCGCTTCCATTCGATGCTCGACGTCCTGCGGCGGATCGTGCTCCTGGCCGGTGCGCTGCTCGCGGTGGGTGTCGTAGTCATCGTCGGCAATACCATTCGGCTGGATATCGACAACCGCCGGGCGGAGATCGAAGTTACGAAGCTGGTTGGCGGCTCCGATGCTTTTGTGCGGCGCCCTTTCCTGTACGGGGGTTTCTGGTACGGGCTGACTGGCGGCCTGCTCGCCTGGGGGCTCGTCGCCCTGGGCATCTGGCTGCTACGTGAACCCGTGGACAGACTTGCCGCCCTCTATGGCAGTTCCTTCCACCTGGTGGGGCTGGACCTGCGCTCCATTGGGGTGCTGCTCGGTACAGGAACTGCATTGGGATGGATAGGATCCTGGCTGGCGGCGGCTCGGCACCTGCGGTCGATAGAACCAACGGCTTGAGCGGGAACCTTACCCGCTATTAGCACTCAAAGGACCAGACTGCTAAACTTGCGCTCCGCGGTAGGGATCCGCGGGTAATTTCAGGAGGTTAATCAAGCTATTATGACTACTGCACTCGCACTCAAGCGTCCCGATGTCCTGCTGGCCGGTCCGACGGGTAGCCTCGATGCCTACCTGGACCAGATCGCCCGCGTTCCGATGCTGACCCGCGAAGAGGAAGTCGATCTGGCGACGCGACTGCATGATCGCAATGACGTCACCGCAGCCCACAAGTTGGTCGTTTCGCACCTGCGGTTCGTCGTGCATATCGCGCGCGGCTACCTCGGCTACGGGTTGCCGATGAACGACCTGATCCAGGAAGGGAATGTGGGTCTGATGAAGGCCGTGAAGCGCTTCGACCCCACGGTCGGCGTACGGCTCGTCACGTTCGCCGTGCACTGGATCCGGGCCGAAATCCATGAATATGTGCTGCGCAACTGGCGGCTGGTGAAGGTCGCCACGACGAAGGCGCAGCGCAAGCTGTTCTTCAACCTGCGCCGGCTCAAGCGCAACCTCGGCTGGCTGAGCGAAAGCGAAACGCGCGCCGTCGCGCGCGAGCTGGGCGTGGAGCCGCGCGAAGTCACCGAGATGGAGCGGCGGCTGGCTGCTCGCGACCTGTCGTTCGATCCGGCTCCGGACACGGACGATGAGGAAAGCTATTCGCCCGCCATGTATCTGCCGGCGGCGGACGCCGATCCGTCGGTGCAGGTGGAGAATGCGCAGTGGGAAAACACCTCGACCGCGCGACTGGGCCGGGCGCTGGAGACGCTGGACGCGCGCAGCCGCGACATTCTCGAGAAGCGGTGGATGACCGACGAGAAGGCCACTCTTCACGAGCTGGCTGAGAAGTACGACGTCTCGGCGGAGCGCATTCGGCAGATCGAAGTGAATGCGATCAAGAAGCTGAAAGGCCTGGTCGGCGACGGCGCGGTGGCGAATTAAAGCCATCGCACGCCAGGGATGACGCGTTACGCGTCATCCCTGCGTCAGGGGTGCCAGCGTCAGTTCCACACGTCGATTGAGCTGGCGCCCTTCGGGCGTATCGTTGCTCGCCACCGGATATTTCTCACCGGCGCCGACGGTGATCACGCGTTTATCCAGCACGCCCTTGCTCGTCAGGTACCGCGCCACCGTCTGCGCGCGCCGCTCGGACAGGAACTGGTTGTACTGATCGGAACCCGTGCTGTCGGTGTGGCCGGCGACCTCGATCAGCGTTTTTTCGTATTCCTTCAGCACCCGCGTGACGGAATCCAGCACGCTGAAGAAACTGCCATTGAGGTCCGCGCTGTCCGTGACAAAGGTGACGTTGCCCGGCATGTTCAGGGTGATGTTCCCTCCTTTCCGCGTCACGCTGACGCCCGTGCCTTCCAATTGCTTGCGCAGCTTCGCTTCCTGCACGTCCATGTAATAACCGACGCTGCCGCCCGCGAGCGCGCCGACGCCGGCGCCGATCAGCGCGCGCTTGCGCCTTTCCTTGGCATCGTCGCCGGTAATCATGCCGACTACCGCACCGGCGGCCGCGCCGACGGCCGCACCTTTGCCGGCCTTGCTCGTCTGTTTCTCCTGGCTGTAGGGATTGACGGTTTGGCAGCCGGCCAGCAGACAGAGGACAACTGCCGTCAACGCCATCGATGCCTTGCGAATCGGTGCAGTGTCCATGCAGGTCTCCTGAGCATTCTCTACGCGTTGTCACGCAGCGATGGCCGATGGCCGACGCGTAAATATAGCCCGCCGGATACACGACGGCAGGCTGTCTCCACCCGCAGACGTACTCGGCGGGAATCGTTGGAATAATTACTGTCCCAGCTTGCGCATCAGGCTTTGCGCATCGAACGGCGCGCGCAGCTTGACGTCGGTATTGTCGAAGAAACAGTAAATGTCGCGCGGCCCGCGGCCCGGCGGTTTCAAAGGCGCGATCTTGCGCGCATCGGCCGGCTCGGAGCCTCGATGCCAGGCGCGGATGCGCTCCGCCCAACGCTCCAACGCCTGTTCGCCGTAACCGCTGCGATACAGCTCCTTGTCACCATGCAGGCGCATGTAGAGGAAATCCGCAGTAACGTCGTGCGCCATCGGCCAGCGGCGCGCCGTTTCGGCAACGACCAGCGCGACACCATGCCGCCGCAGCTGTTCGACGAACTCGACTGTCAAAAAGCTTTCGTGACGGATCTCCATAGCGTGGCGCAGCGGCCGCTGCTCGTCGATCGCCAAGCGCGTGCGCCCTTTCAGCCGCCGATCACGGCGGCGCGCGAGCCGTAGTGCCGCGCTCGTGTCACGCGGCAGCAGCTCGAGAAAGCCCTCCATCCGCCTCGGGTCGTAGCGGAAATCCGGCGGGAACTGCCACAGGATCGGGCCGAGCTTCTCGCGCAGATTGAATATTCCGGAAGCGAGAAAGTTGGCCAGCGGAGCCTCCACGTTCCGCAGCCGCAACATGTGGGTGATGTACCGCGACCCCTTGATCGCGAAGACAAAATCGCCAGGCGTCTGCCGGTACCACTGCAAATAGCTTTGCGGCCGCTGCAGGGAATAGAAGGAACCGTTGAGCTCGATCGCACGGAAATGGGCCGCCGCGTAGGACAACTCCTCGCGCTGGGGCAGGCCCTTCGGATAGAACGTGCCTCGCCAGGGAACGTAGCGCCAACCCGAGATCCCGATGCGAATTTCCGCCATGGAATGACCGTCCGCGACGACATTCCTGTCTGCGCTGCACGTGTCATGCCTGCGCTAACGGAAGACGATCAGGTCAGCGGCGTTTCAGCGGCTAGCTCGACGAAAGCACGCACCTTGGATGTCGGCAGACCCACCCCTGCGAGCAGAGCGTGTACCGGAGCCTTGGGTCCCGACCATGCGGACAGCACGCGTTTCAGGGTGCCGCGCGCAATCTCTTCCCTGCCGATCAGATTAGGCAACAGGGCGATACCGAGCCCGTCAACCGCAGCATCCCGCATCAAAAGGCTGTTGTTGGCTCGCAGCCGGGCCGGACCTTCGATGCGCAGCTCCCGAGACAGCGTCACGAGTCGCCAGCCGCGCTGCGCGGTGGCGCTGATCATCAACAATGGATGCTGGCGCAAGTCGTCGCCGTCTTCGGGCACGCCGTGTTTGGCCAGGTAGGCTGGGCTGGCATACAAGCCGTACGACAGCTCGCCCAATTTGTGCATCGCCGGATACGGATTCGACAGCTGACCGGTCGGGGTCTCGGCCGCCTTCGTTTCGGGCAGCACCCCGAGGCGGATCGCCAGATCGAAGCCCTCATGCAGCAGGTCGAAAGCGGCGCCGTTGAAATCGATCTCCACGCGCACGTCCGGGAAGCGCTCGGCATAGGCATTGACCCATCGACCCACGCCGGCGGCGCCCAACTCCGGATCGGCAAGAACGCGAAGCACACCGCGGGGCTGTCCGTGCTGACTCGCTGCGGTTGCCTCGATGTCTTCTACGGCCGCGATTACCGCGACCGCTCGGTCGTAAATCGCTTGACCGATTGGGGTGAGCCGCACACGGCGTGTCGTGCGCTCGAGAAGGCGGACCCCGAGCTGCTTCTCCAGGTGCGCGAGAGTGCGGCTGAGCCCTGCCTTGTGGCCGCCGAGCGCCTTCGCGGCGCCCGTGAAGCTGCCGCTCTGAACGATCTTTACGAAGGCGACCAGCGCGTAAAGGTCCATACTGTCGCGATCTTAGGCAACAGTAGACTTAATGTCACGAGTTTTATTACATAGACAGCGCCAAACAGGGCTATCGACTTTCATTGGTAAGCGCGCTTATCCCACCCCCGTGAAGAGCGCTGCGGGCAAGGCTCCGTCCGGGTTTGATCTCGAGCTTCCTCATCGGATCTATACAAGTGGATCGCGGGCCGACTAACGGGTTTTTAATGATTGCTGCGCAAAGTGCTTCCTAGAATGACCCCGCGCAAACCTCAGCGCGAAAAAACGGGGAGATGTCCATGCGTATCGCTTCTTGTTTGATCGTGGCGGCGTGTCTTGCCGGCGGCGCGTTCAGCGCCTATGGCGCCAATCCGCAGCAGGAGAAAATGAAGGCCTGCAACGCGCAGGCGAGCGAACAGCACTTGAGCGGCGACAGCCGCAAGACCTTCATGAAGACCTGTCTGTCTGCTGACGGCAGCAACGGCACGCTGACCGCGCAGCAGCAGAAGATGAAGACCTGCAACGCCGACGCGACCGCGAAGAATCTGAAGGGCGCGGAACGCAAGGCCTTCATGAGCAGCTGCCTGAAAGCGCAATAGCCCGCGCTGACGGCATCGCCCGCCCTCCGATGCTCCGCCGGTCGCGGCGGAGTGATTGTTTGTTGCGCCCCGTTACTTCGCCGCGGATCGGCCCGCATCGCCCGGCTTGACGTTGATCAGCGGCGCGGCCGGCAGGCCATCGAGGTCGACCTTGCGGCCATCCTTGATCACCGCGCTGATGCTGCGATAGTTCCGCGCGCTTTCCAGCGGATTGCGGTCGAGGATGACCAGGTCGGCCCGTTTCCCCGGCTCCAGCGTGCCGATTTCTTTATCGCGCTTGTAGGCCTTCGCGATGCGGCTGGTGGCGGACTGCAGGATCTGCATCGGATCCATTCCTTCCTCCTCCAGCGCCGCGAGCGCGTTGAAGTGCGCCTCGCCAATCCTCGACGGCGAATCGATGCTGTCCGCCGGCGGGGATCCCGTCGCCGGCGGGGGCTCTTCGAGGATCGCATCCGTGGACATCAGCAGCATCACACCGGCCTTGATCATGGCGCGGCGGTTGACCTTGGCGACCTTGGTGAACTCCGTGGTCCACTGGCCCGGCTGAGCCTGGTCGACGGCATCGATATGCCGCTGCGTGATCGGCAGCGCCGAGACCGCGACGCCCCGCTCGACCAGCTTGGCGATCAACGGCGCGGGAATCGGCCGCGGGCCGGACACCTCGCCATGCGTGACGATGTCCACGCCGGCATCGAGTACCACGTCCAGGCTTTCGACGGAGCGCGAATGGACCTGAACGGTCAGACCGGCGCGATGGCCTTCCTCAACGATCACCCGCTGCACGGGCGCGGTAAAGGTCGTGAAGATCCCGAACTTGCTGTGGCCGCTGGCGCCGTACTTGAGGAAATCGACGTCCTTCTGGATGTACTCGCGCATGGCGGAGCGCATCTCGTCCTGTGTCAGCCACATGAGCTTGCGGCCCATGCCCTGCTCCCACGTTTCATTGGTGCGCTGGGCGAAGGTCTTGTTGACGACGGGCGTCCATTGATCGAAGAAATCCGGGGAGAACAGCCCGTCGAAACCGATGATGTTCCCGGCGAGATAAATGCGGCTGCCGGGGGCCTTGCCCTCGTTGATCCGGTTGCGCGCCTGCACGAGCGCGGCGCGCGGCCCCCAGGTGTCGAACACCGTGGTCTGGCCCGACTTCAACTCGAGCTGCGCGGCCTCGAGGACGATCTCGTGATAACGGCCCTCGTACTTGACCAGATTCTCCAGACCATAGTTCATCAAATGCACGTTCGCGTCCATGAGGCCGGGGATCACGAACTTGCCGCGCGCGTCCAGGCGCTTGGCGGATTTCGGAATCGAGACGCTGCGCGCCGGCCCCACCGCGGCGATGCGCCCGTCCTCGATCAGCACCACGCCGTCACTCACCGCAGCTTTGCCCGTGCCGTCGATGATCGTGGCGCCGGTGACGGCAAGTGTCTGTGCCTGCGCGGATGCAGCGAGCGACAGGCACGCAAGTACAGACGAGAGCAGGAAGGATGCGCGAAATGCTTTGATCGACAACATTATGGATGGCCCTCGAAAACGATCATTGGGGAGGAACGACACGCTGCTGACGCGGCGGTTTTCTCGCAAACCACCGGCGCGGAGTATGCGCGCCGGCCTTCGAATGCGTCCATTCGCCGTCAGAAGTCGTAGCCCAGCTGGATGCCGATCGTGCGCGGCCGCAGGCGATAGCCGTAAAAATCGCTCTTCGGCAGGTAGCCGTGGAACGTAAACGCGTCCTCGTTCGTCAAGTTGCGGACATAGAGATCGACGTTGAGCTTCTCTATCGAGACGCGGGCCGAGGCGTCGAGCTTGATGTAATCGCCCGCCCGCGTGGTCGGCCGCTGCAGCATCTCGCCGTAGAAATCCCCCACCTCGATCGCATCCGCGCGCACGAAGGCGGAATGACCTGCGATCTCGAACGCATACTGCACGCCGAGATTGGCGTTGATCCTGGGCGTACCCGGCAACCGGTCGCCCGCCGAAAAGCCCTGGGCCGGCACATCCTGGGTCAGCCGCGCATTCATCCATGAGCCACCGACGTCCACGCGCACGGCCTCGGTTACGTAGAAATTCGCCTGAAGCTCCACGCCCTCGGAACGCGCGGCCCCGGCGTTCGCCAGATAGGATGCGAGGCACGGCGGGCGCACCATCACCGGAATGTCGGACCAGTCCATCCGGAAGACCGCGGCGTCGATCGTGAGGCGCCGGCCGAATGCCGCGAACTTCCCGCCGAGCTCGTAGCTCTCGACCGAATCGGAATCGAGCGAGCGGGTCGATTCGATCGGGACATTCGTTCCATCGATGATGCCGTCGTTGTTGGGGTCGCACAGCACCGGATTGAGCATCGCCTGAGGCTTGCCGATGCGAAATCCCTGCGCCCAATTGGCATAGACGAGCGTATTGTCGCGCGGTTTGTAGCTGAGATTGGCGCGGAAGGTGGCGCCCGAGGCATCGGAGGCGACGCGCGTGGACGAGGTGCCGCCGAACAAAGGTCCGGCCGAGTCCGTCAGGATGTGGCGATCGTACTCGTACGCTCGCACGCCGCCGGTCAGCGTCCAGTGCGGGAGGAACGCCCAGGAGACCTCGCCGAACGCCGCCTTCTGCCGTTGACCCCGCTGCTCGAGGTAAGTGCCGAGGAACCGCGCACCGGGAGCAAAGATGTTCGTCGCGGGCGAGCCGTACCAGTAGTAGTTGATGACACCGTACGTGTCGTCCTGGTCCTCGGCATACAGCCCGGCGAGAAAATTCCAGGCGCCGTCGAGCTTTGTCGCCAGGCGCAGCTCCCCGACGTTCTCGCGGTGGCCGGCTGGACCGAGATAGGAGACCGGATACGGATTGTTGGTATTCAACGCGGTCCAAGGAAACGCAAACGTCGATCCGCCGTCGAGGTAGGAGTACGTGGCGAGCAACTCTGCCCAGCCGAGGTCGTATTCCACCGTGGCATTGGCGATATCGATGTGGGTGTCGAACAGAGCGCCGGTTTGTCCGCGGCGCACGTGCTCGGGGGCCACTCGCAGGATCGCCTGCTCGTAAGTCCCGCTCGTCGCCACGGAGTAACCGTCGGTCTCGCTTTTCTGCGTCAGATAGGTCACCGTGAAGCGCAAGTCCTCGGTCGCCTGAAACAAAGCGGATACGCGCCCGCCATTCACGCGATACGTGCCGACATGATCCTCGTCGGTGGCGAAGGCCTGCACGCCGTATCGATCCACCACCGCCGTCCGGAAAGCGGGATCGGAGCCGGCGCGATTGCGGTAGAAACCCTCATCCGAGAATGCATAGGCCGCCGCACGGATCGCGAGTTTGTCCCTGATGAGCGGTAAGTTGCCGACTGCCTGAAAAGTGTAGTTGCTGCCACCCGTGCCGGAAGTGAGCGAATAGCCGGAGGAGAGTCGGCCCTCGTACCGGCCGAGCTTGGGTGCAACCGGTATCGTGCGCACGGCGCCGCCCATCGACGAGCTGCCGAAGGCGGTGCCCTGTGGCCCGCGCAGGACCTCGACCCGTTCGATGTCGACCAGCTTGATGTCGACATTCGTGGCGGTCAGGCCCGCGGAGTTGGTAGTCGGCGTCTCGCCGAAGTACGTCGCGGTGGTCGGGCCGGATTGATAGTTCTGCGAGAACATCTGCGTCTCGATGCCGCGCACGATGATGGACTGCCCGAAGCCGCCGTCGAACTGGTTAACCCCGGGAATGCCGCGCAGGTAGTCGGCTGCGCCGACGAGCCCGCGCCGGTCGATGTCGTCCGCAGTCACCACCGCGATGCTGAGCGGGACGTCCTGAACGTTCTCGGTCCGTTTGGTCGCCGTCACCAGGATTTCGCTCACGATCTCTTTGCTGCCGGACGGCTCCGCGGGACTATCCGGAGATCTCTGTTGCACCTGAGCGAGGCGCACGGCGCTTTCGGCGGCGGCCGAATTGAGTCGGCGCACGACTACGGTATCCTTGCCGTCGAAACTGTAAGTCAGGCCGCTGTTGCTGATGAGCAGATCGAGCGCTTCCAGGACCGTGTATTCGCCTTTCAGGCCCCGCGTCTGCAGGCCGGCGACGACTTCCGGCGAGAACACGAGCTGCAGGTCACCGGTATCCGCGAGACTGCGCAGCGCCGTGGCGAGAGCCTGGGCGGGAATGTCGTAGTGGGTCTTTGTGCCGGCGGACGATGCGGGGCCGGACAAGGCGAGGGCCGCAGCCAGCAGCACGGAACTCATGATGGCTCTGGCGCAAACAGCTTGTCGTCGTATGCAGCGCATGACTCCCCCAGTCGCTTTGCAGCTCCGGCGACCAACGCCGGTGTCTGGAAGCCAATACGCAGGCGGGAAATTTTCCCGACACTAGCGGGAAACACTGATGCGGTTGCCGCTGCGTTGCGTCTTCAGCCCATAGCTTTCGCGCAACGCGAAGGCGACCGCATCGACATCGCCGGTGCGAAATACTCCGGTCAGCGTCAGGGCCCGCACCGCCGGGTCGTCGATGGCGAACTGTGCTTCGCTGTAACGGTTCACTTCCGCAATAACGGCCGAAAGCGGGTCGCGCTCGAACTGAATCTTGCCCTCGCGCCACGAAGTCGACTTCGCCGGATCGACGGCCGGTTGCCGCGCGGGCGCGCGTTCCGGCGCAACGGCAACGGCCTCTCCCGCAAGCAGGTCCATCGCCGCGCCCGAAGCTGGCCGGCCACGGGAACCCGAAACCTTGACGTGCCCTTCCACCACGGTCACGACGGCGGTCGCGCCTGCGACGCGCACGTTGAACTTGGTGCCCACCACGCGAATCTCGCCGGCGCCGGCCTTCACGACGAAGGGGCGTTGCGGATCGGGCGCGATGTTGAAGAACGCCTCGCCCCAGCGCAGGGTGACTTGCCGCGCGGTTTGTTGCAGATCGACCCCGATGGCCGTCGCGGTGTTGAGTTGGACCGTGGACCCATCGGTGAGGGCGATCAGCTTTTGCTCGCCGACACCGGTCGCATAGCGCGGCGCTGCGAGCCACCATGACAACAGGCCCGCGGCAACGGCAACGCTCGCGGCTGCGGCGGCCGATGCGAGCCTCCTTCGAGGCCCGCGAGATCTTCGTGGCGATTCCTCATCGGCGTGCACCGATGTGCCAGAAGACAGTGGTGCGATCTTCGTCTGCGGCGCAGCCGGCAGACCGTGGGCCAGCGCGAAAGTAAGAGTGCACAGCTCGTACTCGGCCCGATTATCGATTGAGGTTGCAAGCCACGATTCGAACGCACGGCGGTCCAAGTCCGTGACGTCGTCGGCATGCAGGCGCGCGCACCAGCCTTCGGCAGTGCTGGGCAGCGACTTGAACTCGACGATCGTGGAAGTTGCGTTCGTCATGGCCGTGCCCTACAGGTAGTCCTTCAGCCGCGCCTTGCAGTGCGCGAGCGCGTGCGCCATATGACGCTCGACCGTGCGCGTGGTGATGCCCAACTCGCGCGCGATGTCCGTGTAGTTCATGCGGCTGCCGTGATAGAGGCTGAAGATGCGCTGGGTCTGCGCGGGCAGCTCGCCGATACAGGCCGCCACGACTTCCAGGCCGCGGCACCAGTGCACGACTTCGGCGCCATCCTGCTCCGCGGCGAGCAACTCTTCAGTGTGGCCTTCGATCGGCTCGTGCCGGTCCGATACACGCACGAACGCCCGGCGCCGACAGTCTCTGACCCAGTTTTCAGCGGCGGTGAACAGATAAGCGCGCGCTTCACCTTCGAGGCGGCCCTTCTGCTCCTGGCGCCACAAATGCAGGAAAACTTCCTGGGCCGCCTCGCGCGCATCCTCCAGATTCCCGAGCCGGCGCAGCAGGAATGCGCGCACGGCGGGCGCATATTCGGCGAACAGACATGCGACCTGCGACGGCGAAGCGGCGCTCTCCCAGGGTGCCGTAGCCTGCTCATTGAGTTTGTTTTCTATCGGGCGCACGGATTGTTCTCGGCTTGACCGCGCCACAGCCTACGAGTGTCGACCACCCAGATCAACTGCGCGCCGCCGTCAGGCGCGCATGTTGCGCGGCATCCGACCGCGCGGCGCAGTCCACGCCAGCCTTTTGTTATGATCGGCGCCCGTCGTTTCGCAGGTACCTTCCGTGTCGCTCAACCCCTTGGATTTGTTCGACATTCGCTCCCAGCTCGGCGAGGACGAGCAGCTCGTGCAGGACTCCGTCGCGCGCCTGGTGGACGAGAAGGTGCTGCCGGTCATCGGCCGCTGCTTCGAGGAGCATCGCTTTCCGCGCGAGATCGTTCCCGAGCTTGCCGCGCTCGGTTTGTTGGGCGTCTATCTGCGCGGCTACGGCTGCGCGGGGCTGAACGCCGTCAGCTACGGTCTGATCTGCCAGGAGCTCGAGCGCGGCGATTCCGGCATCCGCAGCTTCGTTTCCGTACAAACGAGCCTGTGCATGTATCCCATCCACGCCTATGGCAGCGAAGAACAAAAACAGAAGTACCTGCCCGCGATGGCCAGGGGCGAGCTCATCGGCTGCTTCGGCCTGACCGAGCCGCATGGCGGCTCGGATCCGGCGAACATGAAGACCCATGCCAAGCGGCGTGGCGGGGACTGGGTCCTCAACGGCGCCAAGATGTGGATCACCAACGGCAACATCGCCGACCTGGCGATCGTCTGGGCGATGACCGAGGAGGGTATCCGCGGCTTCATCGTCGAGAAGAGCATGGCGGGATTCTCGGCGACCGAGATCGAGCACAAATTCTCGCTGCGCGCCTCGGTGACCTCGAGTCTCTTCTTCGACAACGTGGTCGTGCCGGAAGCGAACGTCCTGCCGGGCGTCGTCGGCCTCAAAGGTCCGCTGAGCTGCCTCACACAGGCACGCTACGGCATCAGCTGGGGCGTCATCGGCGCCGCGCAGGCCTGCCTCGCGCAATTGCTGGACTATACGAAGTCACGCGTGTTATTCGGCCGTCCGCTGGACAACAACCAGGCCATCCAGCTGCGCCTCGCCGACCACGCGCGCCGCATCACGACGGCGCAGCTCCTGTCGCTACAGCTCGGGCGTATCAAAGATTCCGGCAGGCTCAACCCGACGCAGGTGTCGCTCGCCAAGTGGAACAACTGCCGCATGGCGCTCGACGTCGCGCGCGATTGCCGCGACATGCTGGGCGGCGCCGGAATCAGCGCGGAATACGTGCCGATCCGGCACATGCTCAATCTCGAGAGCGTCATCACCTACGAGGGCACCGAAACGATCCACCAGCTCACCGTCGGCCGCGAGCTGACGGGAGTCGGTTCGTTTTAGCTTGTCGGCGGCGGGGGCACATCCATGTGCCCCGAGCGCTTCCGCGAGCTTCGGTTTGCTCCCGTATTCGATGTTGCCTTCGACTCCCCAGGCAACTAACAACACCGCGAACGCCAGGCCGGCAACCGTAGCTTCTCTCATATAGCCACCCTCTCCGCCGTCACCTCATAGCGCAGCGGTCCGCCCGCCCTCACCGCGTCGAACGGATAACACGTCACCAAGGTAAGGGCGGCGCCAGGTGCATCGAGGCCGATGCTTGCCTGGCGCGAGTTGACGATCCGGGTCTCGCTGACGACAAACCAGACATCGCGCCCGTCCGGCAGCCGCAGCTCGAGCGGATCACCTGCCGCGAGCTTGCGCAGGAAAGCGAAATGCGTATCGCGATGCCCGGCGACGACGGTGCGGCCGGCGTCGCCCGGCGGCGCGCTGCCTTCCAGGTATCCGGGCCCAAACGCCAGAGTCCGCCCGCTCGCGCCGTTCAGCACGATGACATCGACGCCCTGACGCGGCGCGAGCAGCCGCGCCACGGGAAAAGTATCCGCCCAGGGCCAGGGACGCGGCTCTGCCTGACCGCGCCGGGATCGCTCCCAGGAGCGTTCGAGCAGCTTCTGCGCTACGGCGGCCTTCAGCGGAATGTATGCCGCGGCGCTCAGATGCCAGGCGGCGGCGACAAGCACGAGGGCACCGACCGAGATCCGTGTGAACCGTCGATCCAGCCGTTTCATATGCGCACCGCCTGCCGCCGCCGCATCACGAACAAACCGAGCAGCAACAAACCGGACCCGATCCACAGGTGCCAGCGCGCGTCGGTGGCGGCGGCCGGGTAAGCAACCGAGCCCGCAGCCCAGGCCGATCCAGCCGGCGCGGTCAGCGCAAGAGCCCGCGCAACGGAGCCGTCCGTTTCGGGACGCACGGGCGTGCGGTCCACGGCGACCAGACTGGTGTACGGGCTCACCAGGTGATGTGCAAGCGCAAGCTCGACGATCTGCGCGCGGACCCGACCCGGCTCGGGATCGCTCCGTCGCCGTTCGAGCAAGTCCTGAATGCGGTTGCGGGCCCACAAGGACGCAACGCCCTCATGCGCACGGCCGCTGCTCAGCGGCATCTGCCGCACCCACGCACCCGATGCGCCCCGGCCCGTCAGCGACAACAAACCAGCGGGCTCGCCCTGCAGCCGCGCCGTGACGACGACGGGCTCCCCGTAGTAGAGGTCGGGTACTTCGGACAACGCCATCTGCGCTTGCACGCCGGCCGGCCATTGCAGCTCGACGTCGGTCAGAGCCGGGTTCTCGATCTTGCGGAACACCTCGGCCATCCGCTCGTGCACCTGCTGCCCGGAGCCGATGAAGGTGAAGCTGCCCCGGCCGGCGGCGGCCGCGCTGCGCATGAAATGGCCATTGGGCGCAGAGCCGATCCCGACCGTGAACAAACGTGCGGTGCCCAGGCGGGACTCGATCAGCCGGAAGAGCTCCTCCTCGTTCCCCACCGCGCCGTCGGTCATGAACACGATTTGTCGCAGCCGCCCCTGGCCTGCCGGCAGCGCGAACGCGGCTTCAAAGGCGGCGCGCATTTCCGTGCCACCGGTGGCCTGCAGGTTGCGCACGTACTCGAGCGCTCGACGCACGTTGTCCGCCGTCGCCGGCAACGGACGGGGAAACAGCGTCTCGGTCACCGAATTGAACTGGATGACGTCGAACGTATCCTGCGGGCCAAGGCGCGCGAGCGCCAGCTCGACTGCGGCCTTGGCTTGCAGCAGCGATGTCCCTTCCATCGACCCGGACGTGTCCAGGATGAGGATCACTTCGCGCGGCGCGCGGGGTGCGTCCGTAGACTCGTGCGGCGGCATCAACATCAGCAGTGCGTAGGTTTCGGCGCCGAGACGCTCGGTAAATATCGCCGCCGCCGGCGCCGTGCCCACATCGGGGCTCCAAACCAGCTCGAAGTCCCGGTCGGCCGGAACCATGCCGTCTTTCAGCGTGACGTGATAAGCGCCGGCGGACTCTGCCGTCACGACCGGGTGATACAGGCTGCCGAGCGCAATCAGACGCACACCCGCATCGAGGGCGACCGAGATGGAAGCGCGCTGAGAAGCCGGTGTTCCGGGATCGACCGGCGGAGTGATGCGATCGGCGTCGGGAACGGAATCGCCGTCCGGATGCGCTTCGGTATCGCGAACCTCCTGCGCGACACGGCGCATCGCATCCGCGGTGGGAGACGATTCCGAAGCCACCGCGCCGGGGATATAGCGCGGCGTAATCGTCAGCGGAATGCGCATGCGCCATTCGCCGGCGCCCGACCCCGGGCTCGATACATAGTCGAGCGACTCGAGGTAGCCGATCTGCACTTCCACCGTCTCCCCCGGAGGCACATTGGCGAGCGAAGTGGTGAACAGATTGGGCCGCTCCTGCTCGACCAGGCTGGCCTGCTTGCCTGCGGTCCGCGCCTGCTCATAGACCTTGCGCGCCGCTTCGCGCTCGCGGATCTCGCCGACGATCACGTGCTCGCCGATATGCATCTCCAGCCGGTCGACGGCGGCTTTCTCCGCCAGCGGAAACACATAAGTCCCGTCCATCCACTCGGCAGTGTCATTGCGGAACTGCTGGCGCACGGTGACGCGCGCGATCATGCCGCTTACGCGGGCTTCGATGCGGGTGTCGACCCGCGCCGCCGGCTCCAGGACATCGCTGCCTTTCTTGCGCAGGAGCAGGCTCCCCGACCGCACGGAATCGAACGAGCCGGCGGCCGCTGGCGCGACCGGCAACAGCAGCGGCAGCACGCCGAGCGCCACGATCAGCGCGAGCCAATTGGCCGTGATCTGCTTGCCGCACAGATACAGCAGCCGGGCGCGCACGAGCCGCTCGGCGAACTGCCCGGGCCCGACACCCAGGCGGCGGTGGAACAGGGTCCAATCGACCCGGCTTTGACGTTGCCATGCGCGGCGATGCTCGATGACGAGGTCCATTGACAGCTCCCGTGGTTTTCCCGGGGAGCATTACGCGCGTGCTTCTGGGCGGCCCCGTGGGATAATTTGGGCGGGCCGGGGATGAATCGTGGCCAATTGTGGCGGCCGCCGACCGGGACCGCCGCCGGCAGCCGGCGGCAAATGCGGCGCGCCGGCGCGGGGAATTCGGACTTACAATAGACTCCAAACAACAGACCCGGGGAAGGGATGCAGCAGCAGACCCGGCGAAAGACTCGATGAAATAACGGACGCCCGCCATGAAGAAGCTGATCGCGATCGTCGAGGACGAGCCGTCCATCCGCGCCAACTACGCGGCCGCTTTCGAGCGCGCCGGCTATGCCGTGCGCACTTATCCGAATCGCGCGCAAGCCATGCAGGCATTCGCCAGCCGGCTGCCGGACCTGGCGGTCGTCGATATCTCTTTGGAAGACGAGGTCGAGGGCGGATTCGAGCTGTGCCGCGCGCTGCGGGCGCTCTCGGCCGAGCTGCCCATCATCTTCCTTACTGCGCGCGACAGCGAGATCGATGCGATCTCGGGACTGCGGCTCGGCGCGGACGATTTCCTCACCAAGGACATCAGCCTCGCGCATTTGATCGCCCGCGTGGTGGCGCTGTTCCGCCGCGTCGATGCGCTTCAGCATCCGGCCAAGCCGGCGCAGATCGTGCGGCGCGGCGCGCTGACGCTCGATTCCGAGCGCATGCAGGTGTCGTGGAACGAGCGCGTCATCCCGCTCTCGCTCACTGAATTCTGGATCGTGCATGCGCTCGCCGAGCACCCCGGCCACGTCAAGAACCGACAGCAGCTGATGGACGCGGCCAACGTCGTGCTGGACGACAACACCGTCACTTCGCACATCAAACGCATCCGCAGGAAGTTCGCCGCAGTGGACGCGAAGTTCGACGGCATCGAAACCGTGTACGGCATGGGCTACCGCTGGACGGGCGAGTGAGTCTGCGCTTCCAACTGCTGCTCCTGAGCTTGCTGACACTGCTGCTGCCCTGGGCGGGCTTGCGCTACGCGCGCGAGGTGGAGACGGTCCTGCGCGATGGCGAACAGCAGGCGCTGCTCGCCACGGCCTCCACGCTGGCGAATGTACTTGCGGCCGAAGCAGCCGCCACGCCGCCGCCGACGGCCGTCGCCGCCACGTTCGATGCGGCTGCGGGCGATCTATATGTACGCCGCCTGCGGACCCGGCCTTTGCTGGACGGTTATGCGGATGATTGGGGCATCCAGGAGGACAGCTTCTCCAGCGTGCGCTCCCGGGAAGGCTCCCTCGAAGTGCGGTACGCCGCGGGCACGGACGAGCAGAATCTCTATTTGCTATTCAGGGTATTCGATGCCGACGTGCGCCTGGAACGAACGGCCGACGTTTCCCTGCCGCCGGAAAAGCGCGCCGACCACCTGTGGATCTCGCTGCCGGCCGCGGACAACACGCCGCGGCTATATTTGTTCGCCACCAACGCGCCCGGCCTGATCGGCGCGCGCACGCCGACGCTGTCGGCTTACGGCGAACGGGGCGAGCGCGTGGAGCCGCGCATCCAGGGCTGGTGGCAACCCGATCGCCAGGGCTACCGGCTCGAGATCCGCATTCCGCTCTCGCTGCTCGGCTCGCGCCTGGGGTTCGAGGCGGTCGACGTCGGTGATTTCTCGGGGGCACCCATTCGCGCCGGTACTCTGGATGCACAGACGCGCGCGCCGGTCTCGGGCCGCCTGCTGATGCCATCGACGGGGCTGGAACACGAACTGGCCGCTTTGCTGCCCGCCGGCACTCGCGCGACGGTGGCCAACCGCGATGGCTGGGTGATCGCCGAGACGGGTTCCCTCACTCCCGCCGACGAGCCGTCTTACGAGCGGCCGGCGCAATGGCTGCAGGCGTTCTATCGCCGCGTGCTGGAGAGCGGACGGCCGCGCCCCCCGCTGGCGCCCGCGCGCACCGGCCGCCTCTACGGCGGCTACGCCGAGGCGGCCCTCGAAGGCGAAAGCGGCGCGACGCGGTTCCGGCTGCCGGACGAGCGCCGTTCGGTCCTGGCGGCCGCGGTGCCGATACGAGGCACCGGCGTGCTGGTGCTGGAACAAACGGCGGACCGTCTGCTGGTGCTGCGCGATCGCGCGCTGACGCGCCTGATGAACATCACGCTGCTGGCCACCGGCGCCGCCGTGCTGGCGATTTTCATTTTCGCCAGCGTATTGGGCGTTCGGCTCGGGCGCTTGAAACGGGCCGCGGAAACCGCGCTCACGCGCGACGGACGCGTGAATACCGCGATGCCCGACGCTCGCGCCCGCGACGAGCTGGGCGACCTCGCCCGCAGCTTCCAGGCTTTGTTGCGGCGGCTGAACGAATACACCGACTACCTGCGCACGCTCGCCGGCAAGCTCTCGCACGAACTGCGCACGCCGCTGACCATCGTGCGCTCCTCCATCGAGAACCTGGAATCCGAGCGCGCGGATAAAGAGGTCAACCCCTATCTGACCCGCGCGCGCGAAGGCGCCGACCGGCTGCAGGAAATCCTCACCGCCATGGGGGCCGCCACGCGCACCGAAGAAGCGATACGGCACGCGGAGCGCAAGACGTTCGACCTGGCCGAGCTGGTGCTGTCGATGACCCGCGCCTACGCGGACGCTTTTCCGCGGCGCCGGTTCGAAGCCCGTATCGCCGGCGCTGGCGGGCCCTGCCCTTTCCACGGCGCACCCGACCTCATCGTGCAATTGCTGGACAAACTGACGGACAACGCCGTCGATTTCAGTCCCGCCGGCTCGACGATAGAGATCGAAGTGCGGGAGTTGCGCATCGGCGAGGTGGAGTTGTGCGTGGTGAACGAGGGGCCGTCGATTCCCTCGGCCATCCGCGGACATCTGTTCGAATCGATGTTCCAGTTCCGCGGACGCGCGAGCGCGGATGCGCCCGTCGACACCGTGGCCCATTTCGGCCTGGGACTTTATATCGTGCGGCTCATCGCCGAATTTCACGGCGGCGAGGTACTGGCGGAAAACCTGCCGGGCCGGACGGCGGTGCGCTTCGGCGTGCGGCTGCCCTTGGTGCGCGGGTAAAACTCGCGCCCGTGGGGCCGATGGACGAGGACCTGCTTTCGACCCGCCGGTGGAAGCGGCGCTTCCACCGGCCGATCCCATGGGCCCCACGGACGGGAGCATCAACGCATCAATACTTCTCGCTGTCCTTGGGCATCTTGTCCATGGCCTTCGCCTTGGCGTACTCGCGCGCGCTCAGCGAGCCGTTCTTGTCCGTATCGAGCTGGGCGAATTTCTCCCAGACGGTGGCGTTGGCCTGCGCTTCCTGCTCGCTCACCTGACCGTCGCCATTGATGTCGAGCGTGCGGAACTCCGGCACCGCGCCCCGTTTCTGTGTCTCGTCCTGCTGCGACATCCGTTCCTGCTGCGCGAACGCGGCGGCGGAGGCGAGCAGTGTGGCAAGCGCGGCAATCTTGATCGTGTTCATGATGATGCTCCTGTTGATCGATGACTGAACAAACAATAGCCCTTCGGCGTCGTTCTACAGCGGGCCTTTCGTCGAGGTCCGTCGTTGCGGCCCCCGCGTTCCCAGCAGCACTCCATTCACGCGGGACCCGTTCGGTGGGGTGCAGGGACCATGCCATCGCGGGACCAACCTCGGCCGCTCAGTAACTTACCCTCGTCGCGCGATTTGCAAACAAACAAAGAGGGGGGATCGGCCGCCACGGGTGTCGGGCGCCGGCAACGGCGCGGGCTCTTGACGCGCGCGGGCGAAAAAAAAACGCCGCGGGGCGATGAGCCTGCGCGGCGCTAGGAGAGCGAGCCTCAGGGGTTCAGGGGGATCTGAAGAGCTCGCCCGGTCATCTCACCAGCAACCCCCGTGCCAAATCGATTTGCCTGTCGAATCATGCACTTACCGGCGAAGGTAAGCGACCCAAGCGACCCGAATTGTCACTTTTGGACGTGCTGGTACTCTTCGGCCCCTATGTCCACCGCCAAACGCCGCTTGCTCGACAAGCTTTCCGGGTCGCCCACACTGTTGGGCGAAAGTACTCACTTCGTCGGTAATCTCGTCAGCGCCGGGCCGTTCGTGCTCTACGGCCGCATCCAGGGCGATGGCCGCATCGAGGGGCCGCTGAATCTGGCCGCCACGGCGTCTTGGGAAGGCGACATCGAGGCCGCGCAAGCGGTAATTGCCGGCAGAGTCATCGGCAGCCTCTCGGTCGCCGGCAAGCTCGAGATCGGCCGCTCGGCGGTGATCCAGGGCAGCGTCTCGGCGCAATCGATCGCGATCGCGCAGGGCGCGGTGGTGGACGGCGACATCCGCGTGACAGGCGAGGCGCCGATCGTGCGCTTCGAGGAAAAAAGAACCTCGGGCTAGGCGGCGGCGTCACGAGCCGGTGAGTTTGTAAAGTTCGCCATCGTAATGGACAACATACAATTCGCCGTCCTGGTCCCGGCCGAAGGACGTGATGCGCAGGCCCGAGGCGAAGCCGCCGCTGACCGTGAGGGTCGGGGCGGTGTCGGCGGGAATGCTCCAGATGCGCCCCGACCCGTAGTCGCCGAAAACATATCGCCCGACGAGTGATGGAATCGCCGACCCGCGATATACGTAGCCGCCGGTCACACTGAAGCCCAGGCTGCGTCCGTACTGCGCCACCGGGGGAAGCAGGTTCTGCGGCGAGCCGCAGCCGTTGCCCGTATCGCGCGTTCCTTCCAGGCAACGCCAGCCATAGTTGCCGCCGCGCTGGACGCGATCGACCTCTTCCATCGCGTTCTGCCCGACATCGCCCACCCATAGCTCGTTTGTCTGACTGTCGAAGCTCCACCGCCACGGATTGCGCAGACCCCACGCGTAAAGCTCGGGACATTCCTGTGTGCCGGTGCCGCCGGCTCCGCACAGCGGATTGCCCGCAAAGGGGTTGTCGGTCGGGATGCGGTAGCTCGCGCCGGCGATGCCGTCGACATCGATGCGCAATATCTTGCCCAGCAGGATGGTCAACCGCTGCGCGTTGCCGATCTGCCCGTGCTGATCGTTGGCACCACCGCCGTCGCCGAGACCGATGTACAGATACCCGTCGGGCCCGAAGGCGACGTTGCCGCCCTTGTGATTCTCTTCCGGCTGCTGGACGGTGAGCAGGATCTGTTCGGACGCCGGATCCAATGTCGCGCCGTTATCGGCGGTCGTGAAGGCGCTGATGCGCGACACGCGGCCGGAAGTGGTGTTGGTATATGACAGGAAGACGCGCCGGTCGGCGGGAAATCCCGGGTGGAAGGCCATGCCCAGCAGGCCCATCTCACCGCCGGCGGTGACGCGCGTACGGATATCGACGAACGTGGCGGCCTGACTTACGGTCGAGGTGTTATCGAACACCATCACCCGGCCGGCCTGCTCGACCACAAACCAACGCGAGCCATCGCCCGGCGCCTGAAGCAGGGCGACGGGACTGGAAAAGTCGGCCAGGTTGGGGAATACGCGCTGGACGGCGAGCGAAGGGCCGGGCGACGGATCGGGCGCGGGCTCCACCGCGACATCACGCGACCCGCCCCCACCACAGGCCGCCAGCGCCAGGCTGTACGCGAGAACCGCATTCCGCTTGATCATGTGTCCTCTCGCAAGTCGGCGCCTGCAGCAGCCCGCTCGGCATCTTCGTTGCCCGATGGTCGATCCAGTAGACTATGCCCCCATCGGGGACAGGGCTCGGCAGACGCGCAGCGTCCGCCACGAAACAGGGGTGCGGCCGGAAGAATGACGTTCACGAGCCTGCAATCGAGCGGCGTATACCGGACCGTACACCTCATCGCCCACCGCGGCAACGCGCGCGAGTTCCCCGAGAACACCCTGCCCGCGCTGGAATCGGCCATGGACCTCGGCCTGCGCTTCGTGGAGTTCGACGTCCATCTGTCCGCGGATCAGGTGCCGATCGTCATCCACGATCATCTGCTCCAGCGCACCGCCGGCATTCCCGGCAGCGTCTTCGATCTGTCCGCCGCCGAGCTTGCCGCGATCGAGGTCAACGAGCGCGAGCGGCTGGGCAATCGCTATAAAGGCGTGCGCATCCCGCTGCTGGCCGACGTCATCAAGTCGCTCGAGCAGCGGCGCACCGTGACTCCGTTCGTGGAGATCAAGCGGGCGAGCCTGCGCCATTTCGGCACCGAAGTGGTGGTGGCGAGGATTCTGCAAGCGCTGAAGGCCCTGCGCTCGCGCTGCGTGGTGATCTCCTTCGACCTGCCTGCCGTCCATCTCGCGCATCAGTGCGGTTTCTCCGTCGGCTGGGTCCTGGAGGAATACGACGAGCACGCGCGCCTGAAATGCGAAGCGCTGCAGCCGCAGTTCCTGTTCTGCAACCACGAGAAGCTGCCGCGCGACGGCAGCCGGCTGTGGCGCGGCCCGTGGCGCTGGGCGCTGTACGAAGTGGACTCCCCGGAGCTGGCGATGCAGCTCGCCGAGCGCGGCGCGGATTTCATCGAAACGATGGCGGTGAAGGCGATGCTGGATACGGTGCGCGCGCTGCCGGCGGAGCCCCCGGCTTGAGGGCGGCGCTCATGAGCATTACCGAGCCGTAGTGGGCAACGAGCGCTCATGAGCCGTACATCCTTCGACGTCGTGGTGATCGGCGGCGGCATCCAGGGCACCGGCGTCGCCTATGCGGCGGCGTCGGCCGGACACTCCGTCCTGCTGATCGAGAAGCGCGGGCTGGCGGCGGGAACCTCGAGCAAGTCGAGCAAGCTGATCCACGGCGGGCTGCGTTATCTGGAGAGCGGACAGTTCGCGCTGGTGCGCGAGAGCCTGGCCGAGCGGCGCATCCTCCTGCAGATCGCGCCGGAGCTGGTGCAGCTCAAGCCGTTCCTGATCCCCGTCTACCGCTCGACGCGGCGGCGGCCGTGGCAGCTGCGGTTGGGTCTGTCGATCTACGCGGTGCTGGGCGGATTCGGGCCGGGCACGGCATTCGGCACCGTCGCGCGGCGCGAGTGGGAGCAGCTCGACGGGCTCGACCTGCGCGACCTGCAATGCGTCCTGCGCTATCACGATGCCCAGACCGACGATGCGGCGCTGACGCGGGCGGTGATGCGCACCGCGCAATCCTTCGATGCGCAGCTGGCGATGCCCGCGCAGTTCGTGGGCGCGCAGCTGCGCGATTCCTCGGTCCTCGTGCAGTACGCGCACGAGGGCCGGATGCAGGAATGCGCGACGAAAGTGCTGGTTAGCGCGACGGGGGCCTGGGCCAACGAGGTTGCCGACCGCATTTCGCCGCGCGTGGGCGTGCCGGGGCTGGAGCTGGTGCAGGGCACGCACATCATCGTCCCCGGCGAGCTGCGCTACGGCCTCTACTACGTCGAGAGTCCGCGCGACGGCCGCGCCATCTTCGTGATGCCCTGGAAAGGACAAACATTGGTCGGGACGACGGAGACGCGCTTTCGCGGCAATCCGGACACGGTCGAGCCGCTGCTGCGTGAAAAGCACTACCTGGTGTCGGTGCTGCGGCACTATTTTCCGCGCTATGCCAGGCTCGATGCGCGCCAGATCAGCGGCGCGTTCGCGGGGGTGCGCGTGCTGCAGTCGGGCAGCGGACATGCGTTCCACCGCTCGCGCGAGGTGCTGCTCGCCACGGATCGCGTGGATCGTCCGCGGTTTCTCGGGGTGTACGGCGGTAAGTTGACGGCCTGGAGGGCGACGGCGGAGCTGGTGATGAAGCGCATCGCGGAATCGCTGCCGGCGGTGCGTGCGCGGGCTGACACGCGTACGCATCGTTTGTTGATGGCGGATTGAATATGTCCGAGGCGGATCTGTATGTGACGCTCGATCAGGGAGGGCATGCCAGCCGCGCGATACTGTTCGATCGGCGAGGTGAAGCGCGGGGGCAGGCTTACGTACCCATCAATACGCGCCATTCGGTGGAGGGGTATGTCGAGCACGATGCGGATGAGATCGTGGAGTCGCTGCGGACTGCGGCGACGGATCTCATTGAACAAACATCAGGCAATATCGGACGCCGTGCCGGGCGTGATTCCGGGCCGGGGAAGGGGGTCGGGGGACGCCATGAATACGTCCCTGTAGGCTCTGACAAAAACATCCCTGTTTTTGACAGCCCCCGACCCCCTTCCCCGGCCCGGAATCACGCCTGCGAGTCTACTAGTGGGATCTCCTCGACACCGACGTTGGTGGCGGTCGGGCTCGCGACGCAGCGCTCCAGCATCGTGTGCTGGAACCGGAGCACGGGGGCGGCGCTTTCTCCGGTGATTTCCTGGCAGGACCGGCGCAATGCGGCGCTGGTGGAGAGTCTGCAGTCGCATGCGGAGCGCGTGCACCGTTTGACGGGATTGGTGCTGTCGCCGCATTACGGCGCCAGTAAGTTGCGCTGGTGCCTGGATCACCTGCCGCAAGTCGCGCAGGCGGCGGCGAACGGGGAGCTGGCGTTCGGGCCGCTGTCGAGCTTCGTGCTGTTTCGTTTGCTGTCCGAACGCCCGCTGGTCGTGGACCCTGCCAATGCTTCGCGCACGCAGCTCTGGAATCCCAAGACGCGCGAGTGGGAGCCGGAGCTGCTGAAGCTCTTCGGCGTCCCGGCACAGCATCTGCCGCAGCCGGTCACCAGCCGTCATGCTTATGGGACGCTGGAGATCGGCGATCGTCGTCTGCCATTGACCGTGTGCACGGGGGATCAGTCTGCGGTGCCTTTCGCCTTCGGGCCGGCGCGCGCCGGGACGATTTACGTCAACTTCGGTACCGGCGCGTTCATTCAGTGTCCGCTGGCCCGGCGCCGCAAATCTACGGAAACCGCTGCGCCGTTGCTGAGCAGCGTCCTGTGGTCGGACGATCGAACGACGCTGTCGGCGCTGGAGGGCACGGTCAACGGCGCCGGCAGCGCGCTGGAATGGCTGGCGCAGCAGGAGGGTCTGGAGACCGAGCGCATGCTGCAGTCTCTGCCCGCGACACTGGATGCCGGCGTGCAGCCGCCGCTGTTCCTCAACGGCATCTCCGGCCTCGGCTCGCCGTTCTGGATCGCGGACTTCGAGTCGCGCTTCCTCGGCCGCGGCACTCCGCAGGAAAAGTTCGTCGCCATTCTCGAAAGCATTCTGTTCCTGGTGCGGGTGAACCTCGACGAGATGCAGCAGCACGGCGCGCGCCCGCAACGCTTTGTCGTCACGGGCGGGCTTGCGGCTGCGGACTTCCTGTGCCGCTCGCTTGCGGACCTCGCTCATCTGCCCGTCACCCGGTATCGGGAACGGGAAGCTACCGCGCGCGGGCTGGCTTTCCTCACAGCCGGGGAGCCGCGGGACTGGGCCACGCCGCCCGCCGAAGTCTTCACGCCGCAACTCAACACGGCGCTGCGCGAGCGCTATTTCGCCTGGCTCAAAGCCATGAAGCAGGCCATCGGCCAAAAATAGGAGCCTCCCATGCCCACAGTGCGCGAACAGCTGCGCAACAATGCCGTCGCCCTCATCAGTCTGGTCGTGGCGCTGACCAGCCTCGGGTACAACACCTGGCGCAACGAGCGCACCGAGCACAATCGCAACATCCGCACGGCCGCCTTCGAGATCCTGACGCGGCTCAGCGAATTCGAGCGCGTGGTGTTCCTCGCTCAATACGATCGCGATTCGACGGGCGGCAACCCACGCGTCGGCTGGACGCATGTGATCGTCATCCGCGACCTGTCGGAGGTGGTGCCGGAACGGGTGCCGACGCAGGCTGCCGTGCTGCAGAAGGTCTGGGGCGAGAATTGGGAGGCGCTGGGGCAGGAAGACGAAGCGGCATCGGACCGAATCAACGACGCGGCGGACGAACTGAAGAAGGCGACGCTGGAAGTGTTGCGGGCGCTGCGGTGAAGGAGCGCGCCCAATCGGACCGCCAGGTCGGGTGAAGATGGCCGTTCCCCGCACCCCATCGGCTGCGGGGACGGCTGTGCTACCCTTCGCGTCCTTCCGTATGCTCGCCCTCGCGCTCAAAAATCTCACCAAGACCTATAAGAACGGAGTCCATGCCCTCAAGGGCATCGACCTGGAAGTCGAAGAAGGCGACTTCTTCGCCCTGCTCGGCCCGAACGGCGCCGGCAAGACCACCGCTATCGGGATCATCACTTCGCTGGTCAACAAGACCGCCGGCACGGTCGAGGTCTTCGGCCATGATGCCGATACCGCCCTGGAGGTGACCAAGTCCTGCATCGGGCTGGTGCCGCAGGAGATCAACTTCAACCAGTTCGAGACGGTCGAGACCATCGTCGTCAACCAGGCCGGGTTCTACGGCGTGCCGCGGCGGCTCGCGCGGGAACGCGCCGAGAAGTACCTCCAGCAGCTGCAGCTCTGGGAGAAACGCCGCTCGATCGCGCGCAGCCTCTCCGGCGGCATGAAGCGGCGGCTGATGATCGCCCGCGCGCTGATGCACGAGCCGCGGATGCTGATCCTCGACGAGCCGACGGCGGGCGTGGACATCGAGATCCGCCGCTCGATGTGGGAATTCCTGCGCGGGATCAACGAGCGCGGCACCACCATCATCCTGACGACGCACTACCTCGAGGAGGCGGAGAACCTCTGCCGCCACGTGGCCATCATCGACCAGGGCCGCATCATCGAGCGCGAGCGCATGAGCAACGTGATCCGCAAGCTCCAGACCGAGATCTTCGTGTTCAACCTGCGCAACCCGCTCACCGAAGCGCCGGCGATACCGGGCTTCAACGTCCGGCGCGTCGACGATCACACGTTCGAGATCGAGGTGGCGCGCGAGCAGAACCTCAATCACATCTTCGCGCAGCTCTCGGCCCAGGGCGTGGAAGTCCTGAGCATGCGCAACAAGGTCAATCGTCTCGAGGATTTCTTCATGAAGCTGGTCGAGGGCCGCGGGGCCGCTGCCGCTGCGACCGCCGTGGGGTCGCATCCCGCCGGTGCCGCGGAAGCCGGCCGCACCGGACGCTGCCCGGTCAACCATTGAGCCGCCTTCCCATGCACTCTTCCACTGCCACGACTGCGCCCGGGATCGAGCTTGGCACGACGCGCTGGATCGGCTTTCAAACCATCGTCATCCGCGAGTTCAGCCGGATCCTGCGGATCTGGGGCCAGACCGTCCTGCCTCCGGCGGTCACCGCGACGCTGTACTTCATCATCTTCGGCAGCCTCATCGGCAGGCGCATCGGTCAGATGGGCGGCTTCGACTACCTGCAGTACATCGCCCCGGGCCTGATCATGATGCAGGTGATCACCAACTCGTACGCCAACGTGGTGTCATCATTCTTCGGCGCCAAGTTCGGCAAGCACATCGAGGAGCTGATCGTTTCCCCGCTCCCGAGCTGGCTGATCCTGCTGGGCTACATCTGCGGCGGCGTGCTGCGCGGGCTGATCGTGGGCGCGGTGGTGACGGCGGTGGCGCTCTTCTTCACGCATCTGCACATCCACCACGCGCTCATCATCGTCAGCTCGGTGGTGCTGACGGCGGTGGTGTTCTCGCTCGGCGGCTTCATCAACGCGGTGTTCGCCAAGAACTTCGACCAGATCTCCTGGTTCCCGACGTTCATCCTGACGCCGCTGACGTACCTGGGCGGGGTGTTCTACTCGGTGACACTGCTCCCGCCGTGGGCGCAGCATTTGTCGCTGGCGAATCCGATTCTGTACATGGTCAACGGGTTTCGGTATGGGTTTCTGGGGATCAGCGACGTGCCGGTGGGATTGGCGTATCTGATCATGCTGGGATTTGCGGGGGCGTTGTTTGCGATCGCGGTGGTGCTGCTGAATCGGGGCGTAGGGATTCGCGATTAGGACGTGCGGCGATCGGATCCGCCGGTTCCACAGGCCTCAACCGTTCATGAACTCGCGCTGCCCCTGCCGACTGGATTGAGAGAGGGCAGTTATCCACAGGTCTGTTGCCCTCTGCAGTTATTAGCATCTCGGCCAACCGGTTACGATCCCATGCCGGGTCACCCAGCGTGCTGAGCTGGGCTATTCCTGACCTGTGGGTAACTGCCCTCTCTCAATCCAGTCCCCGACCACTATCCTCGACCGTTCATGAACCCCTCCGCTGAAGCGGAAACTCCTTTTTCGTGTTTCCCACGCTCATTTACTTCTGCTTCCAGACCCCGCCGTCATCCTGGTAATACCATCCCGGCTGCGCCTTCGCGATCCATCTCTTGGCGAATGTCTTACGGATGTCGCTTTCCCATTCCGGATGTTTGTTCGCCCCGGCGATCTCCGCATATAGCGCCGCGCGATCTTTGTTCTCGTCGGCCACCAGCTTGCGTACCGCGTTGCGCTCCGGCAGCGGGATCGCGTTCTGGTCGCGCACCTCCACCAGTCCATCGGCGGTCAGGCCGACGGCGCCCGAGGCGTAGTACTTGGCCAGCGAGCCGTGGCGCGCTTCCATCGAGGCGGTGATCGCGCGGATCTCCGGGCTGGAAACGTCGAGGTCGGCGGCCTGGGCGTGGGCGGCCGGGATGATGAGGTTCAGCACGCGGCCGGCCGCAGCGAGGATACGGCGGCCGGCGTCGCCGGGTGCCAGCAGGGAGGTCTTGTCTTTGGTGGGCGTGGCGGGAATGGTCTTTTGTTTGCCCCATACCTCGTCGATGACGCGATCGGCCGCCTTCTCGGCCGCGGCGGCGGGAAAGTAGACGTTGATGGTGACGCAGGCCGCGACCAGAATGCTGGCCAGCGCCAGGTTGAGCAGGATGAAACGTCGCATGGCAATTCTCCCTGTTGAGGTAATGGTCCCGGAACGCCCGAACGCATTCTGAGTCGCCGGCTGAGTATACTTATTCTAGCGAGGATCGGACTCCTGTCCGACGACGTCCAGGGATGGACGGAATGCCGCGGGACGACTGCAGGGATGCAGGAGGTACGAGTCCAGGGATGGACGAGGTAGGGCGACGCAGGAAGCCAAAGCCGAGAGCAACGCAGGAGCAGTTGCCGAGGCATGGATGCCGGGAGCGACTTTGCTCGCCCTCGCCACCTGCGGCGGCGGGGGCACATCCATGTGCCCCATTGGACAGGCTGCGGAAGGTTACCGGATGACCGGTCCCCCGGACTCTTCGATGGACTTGAGTTGCTCGACGAGCCGCGGCCAGTCCACGCGCCGTGTGTTGCCGATGATGTCGATCCGCGGGAGTCCGCTGCCCTTCACGATGTAATACGCATCGCCCTTCGCCCGTCCGACGCCGTCCATGTGACACACTTCGTTCTCCAGGCGACAGCTCAGGCCGAGCGTGCTGTAGTGGAAATTCTCGAAGAAGCGCAGGAACCCGCCCTGCAGCGCGGCCGCGACGCTGCCGCCACCGCCGCCGATGCTCGACAGGTTCTTCACCGCGCGCTGGCTGATGAGGTGGCGCGAATCGTCGTCTTCCGGCGTGTACAGGCGCAGATCCATCTTCACGGGCGTCCAGCGGAACAGCTGCAGCCCGTCGATCCGCCCATCGAGCCGGCCGGTGATCGTTCCGAACGAGAACGTGCCGGTCACCGCCTCCAGGTCCAGGCCGCGCAGCGCCACGTCGGCGCTCAAGCGCGGATACTTGCCCAGCGGATTGCGCAGCTCCAGATTGTCGACCCGAAGCTGTCCGTTGAATGCGCTGGCTTCCAGCGCGCCGCCGACGGAGAGCACGCCGTCGTCGTAGCTGACCTGCGGGATGCGGCCGGAAAGCGTGCCGGAAAATTCGGGCCAGCCGAAGGCCTTGCACAGGCGGGGCATGCCGATCGGCTGCACCTCGCCTTCGAAGCGCAGCGACATTTTTGGAGCGCCGACGTCCTGCGCGCTCAGCGTGCGGATGAAGAGTCCGCCGTCCAGCACCGGAACGTACGCCGGTTGCAGCAGGCGGAAATCCGCCCCCGACACGAGAAAATCCAGCTGCGTTCCGCTGCCGGACAGACCGTAGGCGTTGGCCGCGCGCCAAGTGAGCTGCGACGGCACACGGTTCGGCGCGGCGCGCGATGACCATACGAGACGGCCCGCCAGGCCTTCGATGCCGACGATGCCCGCCTTGTCCTTCGCGGTGATGTTGTCGACCTGAAGATCGAGCGCCGAGGGCGCGTCCGCGGCGACCGCGATCGATCCGCTCATCCGCCCGGAGGTGGCGAGGTCCTTGAAATCCGTGTCGAGCAGGAACGGCTGCATGAGCACGGCGTAAGCATCGGGAAATTGGAGCGTTTCCAGCGCGACTTGCAGCTGCTGCGCGTACGGCGGCCCTTTGAGTCCCACGCGTCCCGCGATGCTCACGCTCACGAGGTTTTTCTGATCGATCCGCAGCGGATCGAGGTAGAGCGTGCCGCTCTCTTCATACAACGTTGCGCGGACCGTAGCCTGCAGCGGATTCTTGGCCAGGTCGACAAAGATCGGATCGACATATGCCTGGCCGGCGGAGGAATTGACGGCGGCGGCGACCACCCAGCCCTGCGGCGAGGGCGTGAGCTGCGCGGTCAACTCCAGTCCCAACTTGTCGGTGGCAAGAGAGCCTTGCTCATTGTTGGCCGTGAGGGCATCGATCGTGGCGCGTCCCTCGGCCGAGTGCAGCGTCGCAGCGCCGCGCAGGGTCGCTTGCAACGATGCTTTGCCTTCCAGCGAGTAACCGCGAGGCAGCGCAAACCACGGCGTCATCAGTTTGCGCAACTCCGCCAGCTGTGCTGCACGTCCTTCGACTGCAACCTCCCATCCCGCCGTCCGCCAGTGGGCACGCGCCGCGAATGAGCCGCCCGCGACTTTCAGGCCGCGTACGTCCAGGCTCAAAGCACCGGTGGCACGCGAGTATGCAATGTCGGCGCGCAGGTCCTGCCGTCCGAGCGGCCCGAGGACGCCGCTGACGCGCGCGTTCGTGCAACGCCACTGTGCGCCTTGCAACCGCGGGTTGCGACAAGCGATGGCGACCTGCTCGAGTGCGGCGAAGGTATCGGCGAGCTTGACGCGCTCGGCTGTAATGCGCGCGGCAGGCCCTTCGTTTCCCGTGAGTGTCAGCTCGATGCGGATGCCGCGAGCACTCCAGCCCGCACCTGCGACCTCGCCGATCGCGATCTCCGCGGTACCGATGCCCGCGCTCGGGCGGGGGATGAGAGCGGCGCCCAGCAGGCAAAAAAAAGCGGCGCAGCCAGTCCAGCTCTGCGCCGCAATGTTTCCAGGCGGCGAGGGGGAACGCCAATGCCTGGAATTTGCCCTTGAGGGCTGGGCATCGGCGGCGGCCGTGTGTTCTTGAGGCGACACGGGCGTGATTCGGTTCACGATGTGCGAGGGTTCACGTAAAGCCATGGCGCTGCGCTACACTTCCGTCCCCCTTCAGTACCCGGCCGGCCCGCATGTCCAAGAAACGCGCGCTCATCGTCGATGATTCGAAATCGGCCCGGGTGGTGTTGGGCCGGATGCTACAGAAGTATGACATCGAAGTTGATACGGCCGAGTCGGCCGAGCGGGCGATCGATTACCTGAAGCAGAACCGCCCGGACGTCATCTTCATGGACCACCTGATGCCCGGGATGGACGGCTTCCAGGCGGTGCAGGCGATCAAGAGCAATCCGCAGACCGCAACCATCCCGATCATGATGTACACCTCGCAGCAGGGCGAGCTGTATGTCGGCCAGGCGCGCGCGCTCGGCGCGGTGGGCGTGCTGCCCAAGCTCGTCAAGCCGGTCGACGTATCGAAGGTGCTCTATCAATTGCACCTGCTGCCGGAGCGGCGCGATTTCTCGCCACCGGCTTTCATCAATGCCAATCCCGCCGCGACGACGCTCACACCCAAGCCCGGCGCCGCGGCCACTGCCGTCGAGCCCGGCTTGTCGACGGCCGACAGCCAGCTCACCGCGGGCCTGGTGCCGGCCGACTGGTATCCGCAGCTCGAGTCCGCTTTCCGCAACCACGACGCGGAGCTGCGCCGGTTCGTGGTCGCCAACCTCGACAGCTTTGCCGATCGCATCGGCGGTGACCTGCGCAACTACCTCAACGATCTGCCGGCGCTCCAGGCTCCGCCGCCGGTCACGCGGCAGCCGACGTACCTGTGGGTGACCGCGTTGGTGCTGGCGCTGCTGCCGGGTATTCTGCTCGGCGTGTTTTACATGCGCGCACTCGACAGCAATCGTCAGATGACGCTCGACCGGACGCGTCTCGAGCAAAGCAATACGCAGCTGAGCGATGCGCTGGACCGTCTGGCCCGCCGGGAATCGGAGCTGGCGGCGACGATGGCTCCGGCCGCGGCGGAGAGTGCGGCCGCACCAGCGCCCAGCCCCTCAGCCTCGGGTCCGATTACCAAGCCGCTGATCGAGCCGGTGCCTTACGGCGAGGTGCCCTTGGCGCTGGCACGTGTCGACACGTTGCGCAACCTGCTCGCGCGGCTGCGCGCGCAGGCGTTCCGCGGACAGATCCGCGTGGAAACCTTCGCCGGACAGTTTTGCCTGAAATCGAGCACCACGGACGGCTACGTGCTGGCGCCGCCCAACCTGCCGGCCGCCGAGTGCGACCTCATCGGCAACCCGCACGAAGAAGGGCTGAGCTCGGCGCAGCACGAATCGCTGGCCTTCGCCAACGTGGCCTCGGGCGTGCGCCAGCAGAGCGACGCAGGGATGACGATCGACGTGGAGCTGGCGGGCGAGCGGGTGCTGGCGCCGTATCCGCGCAAGGAAAGCGTGACGGCCGGACAATGGAACGAGATCGCCGCGCGCAACAACCGGGTGGAGTTCCGCGCGGTACCGGCATCCTAGACATCATTATTCATGAGCGGCACCACCCTCGTGCCGCCTATTTCCCGAAACCTTTTTTGCCCGGCGCCTGCGGCTCCGACAGATCGCCCGCGCTCAACTGAATGCCGAACAGATGCACGCAGGCCAGGTGCTCCGGACCACGGTGGGCCGCGCCGAGGAGAATGCGCCAGACGGTATCGCGGTCCGACCAGCGGGGCTCGATCAGCTGCGGCTGCTCCAAGGCGATCTGCTGCAGGTACGGCAGCGGCAGCCCGGCGAACACGCGCTGGGTCTGCGCCGACATGCCGAGCAGCACGCGGGCCGCGAACGGCTCGAGCCGCGCCAGATGCCAGGCGTAGAACAGCGCCATCTGCGCGAAATCGACGGTGAAGGGGAGCGTCCGTTCGAAAAGGCCGGGCGGCGCCGGCTCGCGCACGACCATCGTGAGCTGCGTCCAGAACGCCCCGTCGCCGAAGTGCGCGTCGAACAAGGAAAACGGCGTGCCCGCCAGAGCCGTCCGTCGCTCGGCGCTCAAGCGTGCAAGGCCGCCGGCGACCGTATCCAGCAGTGACGGCCGCGCCATGCTGCAGCGAGGCTGCGGGCCAGCCGCCAGCAGCTCCAGATACAAACGATTGATGGCGTGGAGACTCTCCAAAGCAGCCGCGCTCAAGAGCGTGCTGCAGGTCCAGCGATTCCTTTCCATTGCATTTCCTTTGGCTCCCGGCCTCGAGCCGCTTTGCTTGAGTTGTCCTCGACCGGGTCGGTCGACCTGGGTCGTGCTGATTCGACTCCGTAACCCCGGTGTTGCGGCCGAAATTTTCATCGAACCGCCGCTGGAGCACAGCCCGCTGTTCAGGCTCAATTCGCGCGGCGAACCCGCAGGACCGGCGCGCCGCGCTTGAATGGAACCTGGAACGAATCCACTCACGGAGGACCGACGATGCGTATTTCCGACCACCGCTACAACCGCGACCGCACACGCTTCGATCTCGCGCTGCGCATGATGAGCCACCAGGCCCGCACGCTGACGATCAAGCGCTGGACAGGATTGTCCGAAGACCGCATCCGCAAACTCTTCAAGTCCTACTGGCCCGGCGCGCCCGAGGCGAGGCCGCGCCGCCACCGCGGCAGGGCGCCGCGCCAGGAGGCGTACTTCCTGCAAACGGCCGCGTTCTGTTTCGAGGCGACGACGCTCGCGTCGCTCCTGCATGCCGCGGGACTGGTCGAAGTCGACCCGCCGCAGGCCACGGCGGCGGCCGATTCACGCCCGGCGGCCGATCTGCATGGAGCACAAACGTTCTGCGAAGCCTACGAGGCCTACCTACGACTCTGCCCGGCCGCGCGCTTCACGTTCGAGCATGCCTGTTTCCTGCTGCTCTGCCTGCGCAAGCACGAGCGCATCAAACTCACCCGCTGCCGGCAATGCGGACGTCTGTACCTGACGGAGACCTGCCGCCTGCAGGCGCCGAGCTGCGGATGCGGACGGCGGCGTTGCGGATGGCCGCGGCGCGGGCGTCTCCCCAAGAGCATCATCCAAGCCTACGACGACTGGGCCGCGGGCCCTGAACGGGGCGAGCGGCGCGCGGCGGCAGCGTTACAATCCAGTTGATCGCTCCATGTCCTCGCTGCTCGGAGTTTCGGTTGGGTTCACGTCGGCGGCTCAAGGTTTCCCAAGCCGGGTGGGGCACTGTCCTCGCGGTGCTGCTGTTGCCGTTGCCGGCCCTGGGCAAGATCGAGATTCAGATCAGCGGCGTCGACGCCGAGGTGCGACAGAACGTCCTGGTATTCCTCAGCCTGCAGCGTTACCGCGACAGCAACGACCTGCCGTCCGAAACCGTGCGGCGCTTGAACGACCGCGTGGAGCGCGAGGTACGCCAGGCTCTCAGGCCTTTCGGCTATTACTCCCCGAAGGTAAGCTCGACGCTGCAGGAGCAGGCCCCCGGACGGCGCCGCGCGAACAAACAAAACGGCGGCGAGGAGACGGCGGCGGCCCAGGACTGGCGCGTGGACATCCGCATCGAGCCCGGCACCCCGGTCATCATGCGCGCCGTCATGGTCAAGATCGACGGGCCGGGCGAGACGGATCCGACGCTGTTGCAGGTGATCGCGACGGCGGAGCTGAAGAAGGATCGCCGTCTCATCCACGGCCTGTACGACAAGCTCAAGGGCGACCTGCAGCGCATGGCGGTGAGTACCGGCTACCTCGAGGCGACGTTCGAGAAGAGCGAGCTGCGCGTCGACCTGGATCACCTGAGCGCGGAGGCGGACCTGGAGCTGTCCACCGGCCCGCGCTACCGGTTCGGCCCGACGACGATCGAGCAGAAAGCCGTCGACCCCTCGCTCGCCCGCCGCTTCCTGCGCTATCGCGAAGGTGACTATTTCGACGCGGGCGCGCTGCTGCGAACCCAGTTCGCGCTGGAGGACAGCCAGTACTTCGCCGACGTCGAGGTGATCACCGGCGCGCGCGACAGGGATGCGCTGACCGTGCCGGTCACCATCACCGCGCAGGAGTATCGCAAGAACACCTATTCCATCGGCGTCGGTTATGCCACCGACACGCGCTGGCGCAGCACGATCGGCTGGGACAACCGGCGCATGAACACCAAAGGCCATAGCCTCCACGTGCGCATCACCACCGCGGACACCGAACAAAGCATCACGTCCCGCTATCTCATACCGGTCGGCGATCCGGCGCTGGAGCGGGTCAGCCTCGATTCGAAGATCAGCCGCGAGGAGCTGGCCGACCTGGACGTGAGCGCGGTGGAACTGAAGCCGGGCCTCACCCAGGTCAACGGCCAATGGCAGCGCGTCGTGTTCTTCTCCACTACGCGCGAAGTCACCGAGGCGACCGGCTTTCGCAAGACCGATCTGCTGATCATCCCCGGCATCAGCTACGCGCGCGTGCCGCGCGGCTTCTCCGGCGATCTGCTGTCCCTCAAGCCCGGACTGTACGCCGAGCTTACCGGCTCGCACAGCGTGTTCGGCTCCGATTCGAACTTCCTGCGCCTGCACGTACAGGGCGAGCACGTCTTCGACCTCAATCCCCGCTGGCACCTGCTGTTGCGTGGCGAGATCGGCACCAGCTTCGTAGCCAACTTCAACGAGCTGCCGGGCACGCAACGTTTCTTCGCCGGCGGCGACAACAGCGTGCGCGGCTTCGGACTGAACGAGCTGTCGCCGACCGAACAGGCCTTCGACCCCGCCGGCAAGCCCATCCTGGACGCCAACGGCAATCCGACCTACATCAAGGCCGGCGGCCGCCATCTGCTCGTGGGGAGCGTGGAGGTGATCCGCGATCTGCCGCGCAATTTCGGGCTCGCCGTGTTCGCCGACTCCGGCAACGCGATCAACAAATTCGGCGACCGGCTGGAATATTCGGTCGGCATCGGCCTGCGCTGGCGGCTGCCGGTGGTGACGCTGGGCATCGATGTGGCGCAGGCGCTGTCGCAAAGTGACATCGGCCCCCACTTCCACCTCAATATCTCTCCCAAACTCTGATGCGTCGCGCGCTCGTCATCTGCGCCGTCAGTGTGCTGCTCGTGCTGAGCATTCCGGCCGCGGCCCTCTACTGGCTGTGCTGCACGGAGCCGGGCCTGCTCTGGATCGCCGGCCAGACCTCGCGGCTGAAATCCGTGCAGCTGCGCATCGAAGGACTGCACGGGAGCCTCAACAAACCGATAACGGCCGAGCGCATCGAGGTCGTGCAGGACCGGCTGCGCCTCGTGGCATCAGGTGTGCGCATGCGCATCGGGCTGCACGGTCTTTTGTTACAAACCCTGCGGCTGTCGGCGCTGGAGGCGGACTCGGTCGAAGCCGCTCTCAAGCGGTCTGCGCAGCCTCCGAGCGGTCGGAAGCTGCGTTTCATACCGGTGCCGTGGCTTACGGTTCGGGTCGACGGAATCCAGGTCGGCTCCTCGCTCCTGACCTTGCAGAACGGCCGGCAGCTGCTGGCGAGGAAAGTCGCCGCGAGCAGCCGCATGTCGGCCGACCGGATAGAGCTGCGGGACTGGCAGGTGGATAGTCTGGAGCTGGTCGATACGCAACCCTCTCGGCCCGCAAGTACGGCGGCCGAAGCAGCCCCGAAGGACTCAAAGACCGACGAGGAAGAAGATCGCGCCGCCGATCGGCACCCGGACACTTCGCAGCCGGGCGCGCCGCCGCGGATTGCGCTGGCGGGAACGACGGAGCTGCGCGCCGCAGACCCCATCGGTCTGAGCGGCGATGTGCGCTGGAGCATCGCGCTCGCGCAGCAGCCGGTGTACTCCGGGCGTACGCGTTTCGAAGGCGACATCACCCAGTTGAAACTCGACGGCACGGTATTGCAGCCGCTGCAGGCGAGCGCGACCGGCCGGCTGCTCGATCTCACTTCGCGCTGGCGCTGGGAGGCGCAAATCTCGGCACCGGCCTTCAGCCTCAAGCCCTGGGCGCCCGAGTCCGCGCTGGGCAACTTCGCGCTGTCGTTCGACGGCAAAGGCGACAGCACGAACATTCACCTCGCCGGACGCGTCGTACCCGACTCCGTGCCCGTCGGACCCGTAACGGTTGCCATCGACGGCTCGTACGCCGGGCGCACGCTCCAGGCAGAGCGGTTGCAGCTGGGGCTGTCGAACGGAACCGAGGTGGTCACGCACGGCACGATCCGTTTCGCCGGCGGTCCTCCGCAGCTGGACCTCGCGGGAACCTGGTCGCGGCTGGCCTGGCCGCTCAGAGATCCGGTAGTGCGCAGCGCGCGCGGACAACTCACTTTGACCGGCGACCTGCCGTACCTCTACACAGCCCGCGGCGATGTATCCGGTGCAAAGATTCCGGCGCTGCAGCTCGACGTCCGCGGCGCCGTCGGGCGCAATCGGCTCGTGGTGCGCGAGCTGCAGGCCTCCGTCGCCGAGCACGGTTCGCTCACCGCCGCAGGCGCCTTTGCATGGGCCAAGGAAAAATCCTGGCGGCTGGCCGTCGACGCGCGCGATCTGGATCCTGCGCTGCTCGACACCCGCTATCCCGGCAAGTTGAGCTTCCGTCTGGAGGGCAACGGCGCAATCGGACGATCCGGCGGGCCCGCGGCCGGGCCGTGGACGCTGGAGCTGATCGGCTTGCGCGGCCAGCTGCGCAAGAAACCCGTCAGCGGCGGCGCAGTGGTCAAACGCAGCGCGCAGCTGTGGGAGATCGAGTCGGCCAAGCTGCAATTCGGCTCCGCGCACCTCGAGGCCGGCGGACGCTTCGACGAGCGGCCCGCGCATCAACCGGACATCCGCTGGCTGTTTTCCGCGACCGACCTCGCGGACGTGGTGCCGGAGGCGGGCGGCGAGGTGCACTTCAGCGGCCGGCTGGCCGGAACGCATGACGCTCCGCAATTAAGCTCGTCCTTGAACGCGAAGAACCTGCGCTATGGCCACTACCGCGCCGCCGCCCTGCAGGGCCAGGCGGACATCGATCTCACATCCGCGCTGTCGACCGCGCTGAGCGCCGAGGACGCCGGCCGCGCGCAGCTGCAACTGGAAGCGACCGATGCGGGCCTCGCCGGACAAACCTTTCAGACCATAGCGATCGATCTGGGCGGGAACACCGCCAAGCATGCGCTGCGCGCCGAAGCCGCCGCCCGCGACCGCAAGATCGAGCTTGAAGTCCACGGCGCCTACACGCCGCGCCAATGGCAGGGGCGCCTGGAGAAGCTGAGCTTCACCGCGCTCCAGACCCGGCTCGCGCTGGACCGGCCCGCCGGTTTGTTTGTCGGCGAGGACCGCCTGGAGATCGAGCCGTTCTGCCTGCGCTACGATCCGCAGCGCATCTGCGGCGAAGCGAAGGCCGTGGGCGCGCGCACCCAGCCCTGGAAGGAGTTCGACTTGACCGGCTCGCTCCAGGCGCAGACCCGCGAGCTGGACTTCATCCCCGCGCTGGTCCCGGAGATCGACCGCGCCGCCGGCGACCTCGACGTACGTCTGCGGATGTCGGGCAAGCTCGGCGCGCCGCAGATCGAAGGCACGCTCGCGCTGGAAAAAGGCGAGCTCGATCTGTATGCCGTGAATCTGCTGATGCGCCAGGTCTCGATGCGCCTGGAAATGGCCGGCAAGACCTTGTCGCTGACCGGCTCGGCGCAGGCCGGCGAGGGTCATCTGGCCGTGGACGGGCGGCTGGCGTGGGAGTCCGGCGCGCCCAACGGCAATCTCGACATCAAGGGCGAGAACCTCCTCATCGTCAATGTTCCCGAGGCGCGTGTGCAAGCCTCGCCCGCCATCAGCGTCGGCATCAATGGCCGCGAGATCCAGGTCGACGGCGCGGTGCGCGTGCCGTACGCGCGACTTTCGCCCGCCAACCTGAGCGGAGCGATGCTGCCGACGGAAGACGAGATCATCGTCGGCACCCCGCCGTCCGATCCGAACAAAAGCTTCCGCATCACCACCGGCATCCACCTCATCCTGGGCAAGGACGTGCGCGTGGACAGCTACGGCTTGTCCGGCCGCATCACCGGCGGCATCGCCGCGTACACCGGCCCGGACGAGGCGAGCACCGCGGCCGGCGAGCTGCAGATCGAGGAAGGCAAATACGTGGCCTACGGGCGCGAGCTGAACATCGATCGCGGCCGCCTCATTTTCACCGGCGGCGTGCTCAGCAATCCCGGCGTCGATCTGCGCGCGAGCAAGAAGATCGACGAAACCACGACCGTCGCCGGCATCAACGTACGCGGCACTCTGCGCGATCCGCGCCTGACCTTCTTCTCCGAGCCTCCGCTCCCGCAAACCCAGGCCGCCGCGCTGCTCATCACCGGACGCACCTTCGATTCGTTACAGCAGGGCGGCGGACCGGGGCTGGGCCGCGAACAATTGCTGGCGCAGGGCGGCGCGCTGCTCGCCAAACAACTCGGCGGACAGCTCGGCATCGACGCGGTGAGCGTAGAGTCGGGAGCGAACAATGACACCAGCCTGGTATTGGGAAAGTATCTGTCGCCGCGGCTGTACGTGGGGTATGGAATCAGCCTGGCGGAGTCGATCAATACGCTGAAGCTGCGATATACGCTGGGGGATCACTGGACGATCAAGATGGAGGCGGGGGAGGCGCGCAGCACGGACGTGGTGTATGCGATCGATCGGTGAGGTCTGGGAAACTCGGAGCGTGTAACAAAAGAGGGACTGACAGGCGTGGATGGGCGCGGGCTCTGGGTGGGAGATACCCACAATTTTCAAGAACCGGCAAAGGTATGGTGACTAACACCTTCGGAGCTGTTCGCCAACGGAGGCCAGGGCGGACACGGCACGGCTGAATTGAAAATTGTGGGTATCTCCCACCCAGAGCCCGCGCTCGTGTCGGGCCTGGTTTTCGCGACGCGCCATGGGCGCGCGGTTTCTATGTACTAGCGCGTGGGGAACGCGGCCACTGTTCCTGCGGACCGCGTACCCTCGCCGGCTTCCATCCACCTGCGGATGCGCCTCGCATCCGCCACCCGCGTGTACTTGCCGAATGAGTTCAGCAGGACGATCACTATTGGGCGATCCTCGATGAGCGCCTGCATCACCAGGCAATGTCCCGCCTCGTTCGTGTAGCCGGTCTTTTGTACCGCGACCGTCCAGTCGGGTTTGGATACCAGGGTGTTGGTGTTGTGGAACTCCGTCATGCGCCGGCCGATGCGCACGGCGTGGGATTTGCTCGTCGAATATTCGCGGATGATCCCGCTGCGCTCCGCGGCGATGACCAGCTTGGTGAGGTCGCGCGGGCTGGCGACGTTATCGCTCGAGAGGCCCGATGGATCGGCGAACGCGGTGCGCGTCATGCCGAGAATTTTCGCCTTCATGTTCATGGTGCGCACGAACTCGTCCAGCCCGCCGGGGTAAGTGCGTCCGAGCGCGTGCGCCGCGCAGTTCTCCGACGACATGAGCGCGAGGTGCAGGAGGTCGGCGCGGCTGATCCTGGCGCCGGCCGGCAGGCGCGAGCCGCGGCCGTGCCGGCGGTCGGCCTTGGTGATCTCGATCATCTCCTCCAGCGGCTGCTTGCCGTCGAGCACGACCAGCGCCGCCATCAGTTTGGTGATCGAGGCAATGGGTCCGGGGGTGTCGGGATGGCGCTCGTATAGGACGGAGGCGTCGGACATGTCCAGCACGAGGGCGCTGTTGGAGCGGATGTCGGGATCTTTACCGGACTTCGCCGCACTCGCGACCGCGGCGCGGGCCTGGGCCGCGGAGCCGAGCAGGCAGAGGCACGCCATCGTCGTCGCAATGGCTGCTGTCGCAATCCGCTGTCGCCGCTTCATTGAAACGCACCCTCCGGCCGATGTCCCGTCCGGGGCGCGAGTGTCGCACGTCGTCGGCGGATTGCCTACAGGGATGCAGGTCAGCTCGCGCTTGCGCGGCGCTAACGCAACGTGGTGCGCAGCCACGCGGCGATCGCTTCGATCTCCTCCGGACAAACCGCATGCGGCATCGGATAGGTGTGCCATTCCACGGGGTAGCCGCGCGCCTTGAGCAGTCCGCAGGTTTCTTCGCCAAGGCTGAAATTCACTACGGGGTCGTAGGTCCCATGCGCCATGAACACCGGCGTGTGCTGATTGGCCGGCTGGCGCTCGGCGTCCAGTGTCGGCGCGAGCACCTTGTAGCAGGAAAGGCCGATGATACCGGCGAGCTTTTCCGGATAGCGCAGGCTCGTGAACAGCGCCATCGCCCCGCCCTGCGAGAAACCCGCGAGCACGATGCGCTCCGTGGCGACGCCGCGCTCGTTCTCGCGCCGGATCAGCGCGCGAATCCCGGCGTCCGAGGCGCGCACGCCCGCTTCGTCCTGCCGCGAGCCGCGATCGATGCCGATGATGTCGTACCACGCACGCATGCGCACGCCGCCGTTCAGCGTGACGGGGCGAACGGGCGCGTGCGGAAAGACGAAGCGCAGCGCGCGCCCGGCGGGGGCGGCAAGCTCCGGCACGATCGGCTCGAAGTCGTGGCCGTCGGCGCCCAGGCCGTGCAGCCAGAGGACGGTGGCGGTCGGATTGGGTGCAGTTTCGATTTCTACGGTTTCCAGCATGCGCGGACCATAGCAAGAACGGGGGTCGTTGCAAACAAACGAAGTGACGCGCGAAGGAGTCGACTGCGAGGTAGGGTGCGAAGCAGTGGCTCTTGCGTATCTGCTCTCCGGGTATCGCTGAATCCTGTGCTCCCACAGCAGAATTGCGCCCCCGGCTTGACAGACCGTGAATATTTATGCAAAGTTAGTGCACTTTTATGCACGCCATGACACAACCCGCCGGACGCCGCTCCGCCATCGTCAAGCTCCTGCGCGGGCAGGCCGTCGGCCGCCAGGCGGAGCTGGTGCGGCTGCTGCGCAAGCAGGGCTTCGAGGCGACGCAGTCGAGCGTCAGCCGCGACCTGCGCGAGCTCGGGGTGCTGAAGGCCGGGGACCGCTACCTCGTGCCCGACGATGCCGAGCGCGTCAACAGCGACATCGACCGGCTGTCGGCGTTCGTGCGCTCCATCCGCTCCGCCGGGCCCTCGCTCACCGTGGTCAGAACCACGATCGGCACCGCGCAGAGCATCGCCGTGGTGCTCGACCGCTCCGACTGGCCGGAGATCATCGGCACGATCTCCGGCGACGACACGATCTTCATCGCCACCGAGAACGCTCAGCAGCAGCGCAAGGTCATCGAGCGCCTCAGGTCCCTCTTCCGCGTCTAGTCATCAGGTTTCATCATGGCCGATACATCCACATCGGGCGCGCAGCCCATTTTGCTGGGCTTTTCCGGCGGTCTCGACACCTCCTTCCTCGTCCCGTGGCTCAAGGAGAACTATGGCCGTCCGGTCATCACCGTGACGGTGAACACCGGCGGCATCGATGCGCAGGCGGCGCGCGCTCTGGCCGAGCGCGCCCGCGGGCTCGGCGCGATCGAGCATCACCTGGTCGACGCGCGCGCGGACTATTTCAATTCCGTGCTGCGCTTCCTCGTCATGGGCAACGTGCGGCGCGGGCAGCTGTATCCGTTGTGCGTCGGCGCCGAGCGCGTGATGCAGGCGCAAACGCTGGCGAGGCTCGCCAGGCAGCTCGGCACGACCGTCGTCGCACACGGCTGCACCGCGGCCGGCAACGATCAGGTCCGCTTCGAAGTGGCGCTGCGCACGATCGCGCCGCAGCTGGAAATCCTCGCGCCGGTGCGCGACCAGGCGTTCAAGCGGCCGAAGCAGCTGGAATACCTGCAGCAGCGCAATCTTCCGGTGCCGCCGTTCGGCGCCGCTTACTCGATCAACCGCGGGCTGTGGGGCGTCACCATCGGCGGCAAAGAGACCCTCACCTCGGAAGGCAGCATTCCGGATGAGGCGTGGGTCCTGTCGCGGGACGCGTTCTCGAAGCCCCAGGCGCCGCAGCGGCACACGCTCGGCTTCGAGCGCGGCGTGCCGGTGAGCCTCGACGGACGAAAACTCGAGCCGGTCGCGCTGATCGAAAGCCTCGAAGCGCTGGCCGCGCCGTTCGGCATCGGCCGCGGCATCCATCTGGGCGACACCATCATCGGCACCAAGGGCCGCGTGGCTTTCGAGGCGCCGGCGGCGGACGTGCTGCTCACGGCGCACCGCGAGCTGGAGAAGCTGGTGTTGACCGGCCGGCAGGCGCGCATCAAAGAAACCGTCGCGCAGCCCTACGGGGATCTGGTGCACGAAGGCCAGCTGCTCGATCCGGTGTGCCGCGATATCGAAGCTTTGTTGATCTCCTCGCAGGCGCGCGTCACCGGCGAAGTCCGGCTGCTGTTCAGGCCGGGCAGCGCCTTCGTCGAAGGCGTCACTTCGCCGTTCTCGCTGATGGCCGCCTCCAAGGGAATTTATGGCGAAGCGGCGGGCGAATGGACGCCCGCGGACGCGCTGGGCTTTTCGCGCATGCTCTCGTTGACGGGTGTGTTCTGGCACCGCGCAGCGGGAACGAATCGCGAGTGAGGGACTACGGCAGCATTTTTTACAGGTGGGCAAGTCATGAAAACGGTGGTGGTCGACAAAATCGCCTCGGTGACCCAGGCGTGCAATCTCAAGCACGAGCTGCGCCTGTCCGCCGACATTCCCTGCGAAGAGGGCGTGGTGGTGGTGGTGGAAGTGCTCAGCAACAAGTCCACCTACAACACCCTCGAGCTGACCAGCGGCCGCATGGCGAAAGTATCCCGCGGCGATATTGTTGTAGGCGCGCTCGGGCACCGTAAGGCGCTGTTCGGTTACTCGGGTCACCTGCCGGAGTCGATCCGCGAGGGCGACGTCATTCAGATGCTGAACATCGGCGGCGTACTCGGCGTCTGCGATTCGATCAACCCGGAGAAAGGCCGTCCGTTCGACTGCCGCGTGCTGGGCGTCGTGCTGCAGTTCCCGTACCTGGGCGAGCGCATCGGCGTGCCCGCGCGCGTCGGCTACAAGAAACTCGACATGAACGCCGCGCTCGATACGCACGGCGTGCCGATCGTCGCGCTCGCCGGCACCTGCATGGAGGCCGGCAAGACCGCGGCGGCCTGCGCGATCGTCGCGCGCATGCGCCACCGCGGGCTGGCGGTGAATGCGTTCAAGGCCACGGGCGTCTCGCTGCGCAGAGACATCCTCGCGATGGAGGACGCGGGCGCGCGCCAATCGATGATCTTCACCGACTTGGGCGTCGTCACCACGACGGCGAAGAACGGCCCCGCGCTGACGCGCACGATGCTGACCGAGATGGCCTCGAGCAAGCCCGACCTCATCGTGTTCGAGCTTGGCGACGGCATTCTCGGCACCTACGGCGTCGAGTCGATCCTGAAGTGCGAGGACATCTCCAAAGCGCTCACCGCCGTGGTGCTGTCGGCCAACGACCCGGTGGCCGCGTGGGGCGGAGTGAAGCTGTTGCGCGACCAATTCGGCATCGAGCCGTGCGCCGTGACCGGACCGGCCACCGATAACCAGGTCGGCGTCGACATCATCCGCGAGCGGACCGACGTGGAGGCGTTCAACGCGCTGACCAGCGGCGCGGCGCTCGGCGATCACATCATCGCGCGCCTCGGCATCCAGAACGCAGCTCCCGCGCAGGCGGTGGCCGAATGAGCGCCAAGACGCCGACCTTTGTTCTGGGCGGCACCGGTTACGTCGCCGGCGAGTTGCTGCGCCTGATCGCGGGCCATCCGCAGCTGGAGCTGAAAGCCCTGCTGTCCGACAGCCAGCCCGGCGAGCCCGTCGGCGGATTCTTTCCGCACCTGCGCACGGCATATCCGGACCTGCGCTTCAGCTCCCTGAAAGACCTCCGCAAGGCGCTCGCCAAAGAGAAGAAGCGCGAATGCGCGCTGTTCTCGGCCGCCCCGCACGGCGTTTCCGCCGCCCTCATCGATGGGCTGCTCACGGGCGCCGAGCAGGCCGGCGTGCGCGTGCGCGTGGTGGATATTTCCGCGGACTTCCGCTACTCGTCGGCGCAGGCGTACGAGAAGGTCTACAAACATCCGCACGGCGCGCCGGCGCGGTTGGCGCAGTTCAGCTGTGCGGTACCGGAGCACCTGGCTAAGCTGACGACTCCGCACGTGGCTCATCCTGGCTGCTTCGCCACCGCGGTACTGCTCGCCAGCGTCCCGTTGCTGTCGCTCGGACTCACCAGGCCGCAATTGTTTGTTGCAGGCGTGACCGGGAGCACCGGCTCGGGCCGCAAGCCCGTCGACGGCACGCATCATCCGCAACGCCACAGCGATCTATACGCCTACAACGCGCTGGCGCACCGGCACACGCCGGAGATCCTGGCGTGCGCCAAAGCGGCCTCGGGCGTGGCCGCCGACATCGCCTTCGTGCCGCATTCCGGCCCGTTCGCCCGCGGCATCCACGTCACGGTGCAGGCGCAGCTCAAGAAACGCATGGATACCGCCGGCACGGTGGCCGCCCTGGCGGAGTTCTATCGGGGCGCGCCATTCGTGCGGGTGAATCCGGAGCTGCCGCACATCAAGAACGTCGTGTGCAGCAACTTCGCCCACCTGAGCGCCGCGACCGACGGCCGCACGATCGCCGTGACCTGCGTGGTCGACAACCTGAACAAAGGCGCCGCCGGCGGCGCCGTGCAATGGATGAACCGCATGCTCGGGCTCGATGAGACCGCGGGTTTGACCGCGCCCGCGCCCGGCTGGACGTGAAGCATTCCCATGAACACTCAATACCCGGCACAACATCTGGCGCAGGTCTTTGCGCAATATCCGATCGAAGTCGTCAGCGCCGAAGGCGTCTGGCTGAACACGCGCGACGGGCGCCGCATTCTCGACATGTACGGCGGCCACGCGGTCGCCGCATTGGGTTACGGGCATCCCCGCTGGCTCGAAGCGCTGGAAACCCAGGCGCGCGCGGTGCCGTTCCAGACGAACGCGGTAGCGATGGAAGTACGCGAGCGTGCGGCGCAGCGTCTCGTCCGCTTCGCCGGGCTCGATCTTGATACGGTGTTCTTCGTCAATAGCGGCGCAGAGGCCAATGAGAGCGCGCTGCGGCTGGCGTTCAAGCTCACCGCACGCTCGCAGGTCATCGCCGTGGAGCATGGCTTTCACGGCCGTACGGCTGCAGCGGGCGCCGTGACTTATGGCGCTGCGAGCACCTGGTACGGTTTCCCGCGGACGCCGTTCGACGTCAAGTTCATCGCCCGGCCGGATCGCCAGGGCAACTTCGACGAACAAGCGCTGATGCGCCAGGTCACCGGCAAAACCGCCGCGGTCATCGTCGAGCCGGTGCAGGGACTGGCGGGCGCCTACGATATGGGCCGCGCGTATTTGCGCGCCCTGCGCCGGCGGTGCGACGAAGTCGGCGCGCTGCTGATCTTCGACGAAGTCCAGTGCGGCGTCGGTCGCTGCGGCGAGCCCTTCGGCGCCAACCTGTACGGCGTCACCCCGGACATGATCAGCACGGCAAAGGCGCTGGGCAGCGGCTTCCCGGTCGCAGCGCTGCTGATGTCGCCAAAGGTCGCGCGGCACCTCAAGGTCGGCGATCTCGGCACCACCTTCGGCGGCGGTCCGATGGCCTGCGCTATCGTCGAGGCGGTGATCGACAGCATCGAGCGCGAGAAGCTGCTGGCCAACGTGCAGCGGATCAGCGCTTCGATCCGGGCGAAATGCATCGTGGGGCCCGTCGTGGATTCGCAGGGCGCGGGGTTCCTCCTGGGGCTGCGCACCACGCGGCCGGCCAAGGACATCCAGAAAGAGCTGCTGGCGCGCGACATCCTGGCCGGCACCAGCTCCGACCCGAACATCCTGCGCCTGCTACCGCCGTTCGTGATCGGCGAGGAGCACGTCGAGCGCCTGCGCGGCGCGCTGCAGGAGATCGGCCAATGAAAAACTTTCTCGACCTGGCCGACTTCAGCCGCGAGGAGATCGTGGAGCTGCTCGCCCTCGCCCAGCGCCTGCAGGACAAACCGGAGCCGCGCGCGCTCGCCGGCCGCATGCTCGGCCTGCTGTTCTTCAATCCTTCGCTGCGCACCCTGGCCTCGTGCCAGGTCGGCATGGAGCGGCTGGGCGGCAGCTCGTTCGTCATCAAGCCCAACCAGGGCAGCTGGCAGCTCGAGACCCGGCACGGCGTCGTGATGAATGGCAGCTCCGCGGAGCACATCCGCGAAGCCATCCCGGTGCTCGCCTCGTATTCCGACGCGCTCGGCGTGCGCGCCTTCGCCGACGGCAAGTCGCTGGCCGCCGACCTGGAGGAGACGCAATTCACCGCGATGGCCGCGGTCTGCGACAAACCGCTGATCAACCTCGAATCGGCCATGAACCATCCGTGCCAGTCCCTGGCGGACTGGAAGACGATGGACGATCTCGGCGTGCCGGCGAATGGCAAATTCGTCCTGTCCTGGGTGTACCATCCGCGCGCGCTGCCGCTCGCGGTCCCGGCGGCGACCGTGCACATGGCCGCGCTGCGAGGCATGAACGTGACCGTGCTGCGTCCCGAAGGCTATGCCCTGCCGCCGCAAATCATGGACAAGGCGCGCACCGCCGCGGCCCTGTCCGGCGGCTCGGTGCGCGAGACCAGCGATCGCCGGGAAGCGCTGCAGGGCGCGCAAGTGATCTACGCCAAAGAATGGGGCGCCACCCGCGCCTACGGCGATGCCGCCGACGACGCCCGGCTGCGTGCAAACCTCCTCGACTGGTGCGTGCGCTCCGCATGGTTCGACGGCACCGCCCCGGACTGCCGCCTCATGCACTGCCTCCCCGTGCGCCGCAACGTCGCCGTCGCCGACGAAGTGCTCGACGGCCCGCGCAGCGCCGTACAAAAGGAAGCCTTCAACCGCCTGGTGGTCCAGATGGCCATCTTCCATCGTTTGATGGCAAAGCCATAAACGCCATGCAATCTTTGATTCTTAAGATTTGGCACAGCCTCTCGGCGGCTTGGTTCTTGGGGAGAGGGTTCCAGGACTGTCAAAAACAGGGGCCGATCGCATGCGATCGGCGGGTTTGCCAGGATGGCAAACCCTGGCTTGCAAGCGAAGCAGGATTGCGGAGCGCGGCAAGTTTTTGTCAGAGCCTACAGGGACGTATTCACGGCGGTCCTGGAACCCTCTCCCCAAGAGCCGAGCCGCCCGGCACTGACCATCACGCGACCGTTTGATCGATCCGAGGTACCGAGATGAACTTCCGCCCCGACCCCACCGTCGCCATCCGCGCCCTGCGCAACGCCGCGCCCTACATCCGCATGTTCAAGGGCAAGGTCTTCGTCATCAAGGCCGGCGGCGGCGTCTTTGGCGAGATCGAATCCACGCGCGCCCTGATCGAGCAGATCGCCATCCTGCATCAGGTCGGCATCAAGGTCGTCATGATCCATGGCGGCGGCCCCCAGGTCACCGAGATCTCCAACGCTCTCGGCGTCCAGAGCCGCATGGTGCAGGGCCGGCGCGTGACCGATGAGAAATCCATCGAGGTCACCAGCATGGTGCTCAACGGGCTCATCAACACGCGCATCGTCGCGGCGTGCCGCGATTTCGACGTCGACGCCGTCGGCATCAGCGGCGTGGACGCGAGCCTGATCCAGGCGCACCGCCGCCCGCCGGTCAGCGTGCCGGGCGAGCGCGAGCCGGTGGACTACGGATTCGTCGGCGACATCGACACCGTCGATGCAGCCGTGCTGCGCCAGCAGCTCGACAATGGTCTGGTGCCCGTGGTGAGCCCGGTGTCCGCCGACACCGACGGCCAGCTGCTCAACATCAACGCGGACACGGTGGCCGCCGCCGTCGGCTCCACGCTGAAGGCCGAGAAGCTGATCCTGTGCACCGGCGCGCCGGGCATCCTGGAGCGCCTCGAGGATCCCAGCTCGCTCATCTCTTATACCGACCTCAACGGGCTGAAGCGCCTGCGCGAGAACGGCAGCCTGAGCGACGGCATGCTGCCCAAGGCCACCGCGATCGAATCGGCCATCCGCGGCGGCGTGCGGCGCGTGCATGTCATCTCCTACAAACAACCGGACGCGCTGCTGGCGGAGATCTTCACCAATGAAGGCACCGGCACGCTGATCGTCGAGGACACCAAAGCTCTCAGCCTGGCCGAGCAGCACCAGACAGCACAATGACGCGACTTTGGGACAAGGGCCAGCCGCTCGACCGCCGCGTCCTGCAGTACACGGCGGGCGAGGACTACGCTCTCGATGAGCGCCTCGTTCCGTACGACATCCAGGCTTCCATCGCTCACGCCGAAGGATTGAACGCGGCGGGCCTGCTGTCGAGCGCGGATCTCGACCTCATCCGAACGACTTTGCAGACGCTCGCGGCAGAGCACGCGCGCGGCGAGTGGCACATCACCCTCGAGCACGAAGACGGCCAGACCGCGCTCGAGAACCTGCTGACCCAGCGGATCGGCGCCGCCGGCGGGCGCCTGCACCTGGGGCGCTCGCGCAACGACCAGGTGCTGACGGCGCTTCGTTTGTACCTGCGCGATGCGGTCGAGCACCTGCGGACCGGCGCCGAAGCCGTCGCCGCGGCGCTCGACGCGCTCGCTGCCCGTGAGCGCGACACTCCGCTCCCCGGCTACACCCACATGCAGCAGGCAATGCCCAGTTCGGTTCCTCTGTGGGCCGCGGGGTTCGCCGCCGAAATCCGCGACGATGCGCAGGGCCTGGCGCACAGCCAGCGCCGCATCTCGAAGAACCCGCTCGGCTCGGCGGCCGGCTATGGGACGCCCAATCTCCCGCTGGACCGGGACGAGACGCGCCGCCGGCTGGATTTCGCGGTTACGCACGATCCGGTCACGGCCGTGCAGCTGTCGCGAGGCAAAGCCGAAGCGCAGGTGTTGTTCGAAACAGGCCTGCTGATGCAGGACCTGGGCCGGCTATCCGCCGACCTGCTGCTGTTCTACACGCAGGAATTCGCGTTCGTGCGCCTGCCGCAGGAATTCACCACCGGCTCCTCGATCATGCCGCAGAAGCGCAACCCGGACGTCTTCGAGCTGATTCGCGGACGCAGCGCAGCGGCGCAGGCGTGCCTGCAAGAAGTGCTGGGCATCACGGCGAAGCTGCCGTCGGGGTATCAACGGGACTTGCAGCTGATCAAAGTTCCGCTGTTCCGGGGGATCGATCTGTGCGGGCAGACGCTGGACATCCTGCCGGCGGCGCTGGAGGGGGTCAGCTTCGACAAAGATCGGATCCGGATGGATCCGTCGATTCATGCGGCGGGGGAGGCGAATGCGCTGGTGGTCAAAGAAGGGATTCCGTTTCGGGAGGCGTATCGGCGGGTGGGGGAGAAGTTCAAGAAAGATCCGTGAAGACATGGGAGAGCCTGTGGGGAGAATTTTCTGGCGGGAGGGCGGGAAGTTATCCACAGGTCAGGAATAGACCGGCTCAGCACGCTGAACGACCCGGCCTGGGATCATAACCGGATTGCCCGGATTCTAATGATTGCAGAGGGCAACAGACCTGTGGATAACTTCCCGCCCTCCCGCCAGAAAATTCTCCTCGCAGGTCAACGGTCGTCAGGCACAAAGGTTCCGATCTTTGTTGCAGAGGAAGCTACTTCTCTCATGGCAGCGCACTCATGCTGCTACCGGATTGGGAGATCGGAGACGCATCTCCTCACGGGTCCACGGCCCCCCAACTGCGCCGTTTTGGGTGCCGGAGTTATCCACAGGTCTGTTGCCCTCTGCACTGATTAGTATCTCGGCCAGTCGGTTCCGATCCCAGGCCGGGTCACCCAGCGTGCTGAGCTGGGCTATTCCTGACCCGTGGGTAACTCCGGCACCAAAACGGCGCCGCGCAAGCCCCGCCATTGAGCACCACTCCCCCAAGTCCTCATCGGCAAATTCCCATGGCAAGAGCTCACAGCCGTCGCAGCGATCGCCAAGTTGTAAACGATCTGAGTCACAGCGGTCCATAGCGGCGGGCGCATGCGTTCCGCATCGAGCGGCACCACGCTGGACCCGTCCGTGTTCGCGCTTTCCAGCGCTCACGCCTATTCCGCATCCGGCTGTCTTTCCGGCCTCGCCTCTGCGAACGCCGGTAACTTCTCCAAGTGCTCCGCTATCCTCACCAGCCCCGGATACCTGCTCACGTCACAGCCGAATCTTTTCGCGCTGATCATCTGCGGCAACAGACACACATCCGCGAACGTCACCGAGTTTCCGAAGCAGTGCTGCCCGTCCCCGCTGTAGCGCTTCACCAGCGTCTCCATCGTACTCATTCCGAGTGAGATCCAGTGCACCCGCCAGCGGCTCACTTCCCCGTCGTCGTGGCCGAACTCCTGCGCGAGGTAATTGGTCACGCGCAGGTTTTGCAACGGATGCACATCGCACGCGATGCCGAGCATCATCGAGCGCACCTGCGCGCGCGCCATCGGCTCCTTCGGCAGGAGCGGCGGCTCGGGGTATTTTTCTTCCAGATATTCGAGGATCGCCAGCGACTGGCCAATCACGACGCCGCCGTCTTCGAGCGCGGGGACCAGCCCCTGCGGATTGGCTTGCAGGTATTCCGGCTGGCGATGCTCGCCGCCCTTGCGCGTCAGGTGCCGCGGCACGGATTCGTAGGGGATGCCTTTGTAATTCAGAGCGATGCGCGCCCGGAAGGCCGCCGAGCTGCGGAAGTAGGTATAGAGTTTCATGGCGTCTCACCGTGATAGCGGGGACGGCAAGTTTAGCCGCACCCGCGCGCGATCGCGCGAGGAGATGCAGCGGAATGATCGTGAAGGCGTTGCGAGAGGGATCAGTGCGACTCGGGGCGGATGCCGGGGCCGCCCCAGGCTTCGTTCCAGTCGATGCCGCGATAGTCCTGCAGCTCCCAGTAGAACTTGCTGCGCGGCCGGTCGTAGTTGCCGATCTCGTTCATCGTGAGCGCGTCGTACAGACGGCCGTTCACCATCGTGTAGCGCACGGTGTTGGTGTTGCGGATGTCTTCCAGGGGATTGGCGTCGAGCACGATCAGGTCCGCCAGCTTGCCCGCCTCGAGCGTGCCGATCTGCTGCTGCACCCCGAGCGTGCGGGCACCGTTCAACGTCGCGGCGCGCAACACGTGCAGCGGGCTCATGCCGCCCTCGGCGAGCGCCCACATATCCCAGTGCATGTTCAGCCCGTGGATCTGGCCATGTCCGCCGGCGTTCACCACCCCGCCTGCGTCGTCCACTTTCTTCAACGAGCGGGCGACGGCGCGGAAACCGATGTCCCACAGCTCGTCGGCCAGATGAATGCTGACCATGCCGCGCGCGTACGGCGGCGCTTCCTGCGCGCTGCCCAACGGACTGTAGCGGCTGTAAGTCCGCTGCACGAACGTCTTGATCTTGGGGTCATCCCAGGGCCGCGTGGTTTGATAGAAATAGTTCTCGCCGAACGTCTCGCCGTTCGTTACCAGCAGCGTAGGCGTGAGCGAAGTGCCGCCGTGCACGATGAGCTGTACCAGGTCGTCGTAAAAGTTGGCGACCGGCAGGTTGTGCTCCACGCTCATATGGCCGTCGAGGAGCATGCTGAGGTTGTGATAGAAGTTGCCTTCGCCTTCGGGCGTGACCATCACTGCGGCCTCCCGCGCCGCCTTGATCAATTGCTGCCGCTGGCTGCGCGCGGGCTGCATGTAGCTCTTGATGACGATCGCGCCCAGCGCTTTCTTCTGGGCGACGATGTTGCGCGCATCCTCGAGCCCGTTGATCGGATGAAACATGCCGAGAATGTCCGTTCCATAGATGATCCCGCCGGTGGTCAGCATGCGCGGGCCCACCGCGACACCGGCCAGGTTCATCTCGGCGCTGGCGAAGCTGGCCAGCCGCGCGGCCGGATCGAAGTCGGTCGTTATGCCGAACGCCAGCGCGGCGTAGTGGTTCGGATGCTTTTGCGGCAGAAGGAAATCGCCGTCGATCGAATCGAGGTGGCCGTGCATGTCGACCAGGCCCGGCATCAGCGTCTTGCCGCCGACATCGATCACCTTGGCCCCGGCCGGAATCTGGACTTCGCCCACTGGTCCGACGGCCACGATGCGATTGCCGCGCACGACGACCGCGCCTCGCTCGATCACCGTATCGGCGGCGGTGCCGGTGAGCGTGATAAGGCGTCCATTGGTGAAAGCCACTACGCCGTCCGGTTTGTCGGCCGGCTCTTCCAGCTCGAAGGCGAGTTGGGTGATCGCGGGCCGGTCCGTCGCCGTGGCGCGCGCTGCGACGGCGGCGGCATACAGAGTGGGCCCGAGAACCCAGTGCAGTTGTTTGGAGTCGGCCGACCAGGTCAGCTCGAAGCCGCTCTGTTCCGTCAGCCGGGTCAACGGCATTTCCGCGCCCGCCCTCGTGAGCATGAACGGCGCGCCCGTTTCCCGATACGGCATCACGTAGTACTGCAGGTCTTTCTTGAACGCCAGCCACCTCGCATCGGGGCTGAGCTTGAATTCCTCAGCCTCGTCGCTGACGACGTGCCGGCGCCGGTCCAGGCCGTCGAGATCGACGCTTTCGAGCGCATTGCCGGTGCTGATCCCGAGCGAAGTGGCCGCTTTCGCGAGAAAGTAGATGCGCTTGCCATCGGGCGAGAACTGCGGATTGCGCCCGGGCGGCCCTGCGAAGTGAGGTTGGCCGTCTGCAATCGAGAGCCAGTAGAGTCCGGCCTTGCCACGATAGCCGCCGATTTTCTTGCTGCCTTCCTCGACCCAGTACACCAGCCGCCGCCCATCGGGCGAGAAAGCAGGCTGCCGGATGATCGCCGTTCCCTTGAGCAGAGTCCGCGCGCGCCCGCCCTTGACGCTCATCAGTTCGAGCGTGCCGCCGCGCTCGTCGTCCCAAGTTACATACGCGACGGAGGCGCCGTCGGGCGAATAGCGCGGCTCGAATTCGAAGGCCGCGGACCGGGTCAGGCGCTGGGGCCTGCCGTGCGGCAAAGACTTCCGCCACAGATGGCCCAGCGCGTTGAACAGCACGGCGCCGCGATCTGGCGACGGAGCGATCTGGTGGATCGCGCGCACGGTGAAGCGCTCCGGAGCAAGCTCATGCTCGACATGCACCGGCACGGTGATGCGCTGCTCGACCGTCGCGCGGAACGGAATCTCACTCCGCGCGCGCGTTTCCGCATCGATCCTGTACAGCTTGCCCCCGGCCCAGATCGCCACGTGACGGCCGTCCGGGAACCAGGCGTATTGCGGATAGTAGCTGCCCGTGCGCGGATTCCAGTTGGCCTGCAGATCGCGGTCGAGGCCGTCGTACACCGGCCGCTGCTCTCCGGTGGCCATGTCGTAAACAAACAATAAGGTCCTGGCCTTCACGCGCCGCACGAACGCGAGCCGCCGCCCGTCCGCGGAGAGCTGGCCGGTGGTCGCGCCGCCGAAGCCGCTCACCACCTCTTCCACCTTGCCGTCGCTCAAATCACGCCGTTTGATGGCATAGAGCGGCTGCAGCGCATTGGCGAATGCGCCGGCGGAAACCTTCTCGGTGTAATAGAGGTAGCGGCCGTCGCGCGAGAACAGCGGCTCGTGGACGGTCCTGCCGTTCTGGACCGCGCCCACCAGCATGCGTCCCTGTCCGCCGTCGAGGTGATAGAGCCATACCTCGCCCGAGGATTTGTCCCGGGCGGAAGAGAATCGCGTGCCGGCCACGTACCGTCCCGATGCCTCCCACGCGGGCGTGCTCAGGATGTCGGTCGTCCCGCGCGATACCTGCCGGGCCTGCGAGCCGTCGCTGTTGCAGATCCAGAGATTCTCGCTGCCGCCGCGATCGCTGACGTAGAGGATCTTTGCTCCGTCGGGGCTGAAGCGCGGGCTGATCTCCATGGCCGGACCGCCGAGCAGGAGCGTCGCGGTACCGCCCTCCACGGGCAGCGAGTAGATATCGCCGAGCAGGTCGAACACCAGCGTCCGGCCGTCGGGACTCACATCCAGGCTCATCCAGGTGCCTTCGGTCACGGTGAATTTGGCCGACGTGTAAGGCTGGCCGGTGTCGTTGACGTCCCAGTCGGCCGCCGGGGCGGAGGCGGACAAAGCGAGCAGGACCGTCAGGATGCCGGGACGGCCATGCCCATGGCGGCAGCGATGTTTGTTTGGGGCGGCGGTCATCGAATCCATCCCGTCAATGGCTGGCACGAGCGGCAACGGCTTTGAGCGCATTCGGCGTCGGCGTGCTCGCCGAGCCGTTCCCGACGAAGATGATCCCGTCATAAACTTTCGGGGGAGCCATCTCGAAATACCACCGCGGCGGAAGCGCATAAACCCACGAAACGACGTGCATGACCTGCGGCGCGTCCAGCCAGCGCGCGATGTGCGGCGGGGGCGGTGTTCCGCGCAGGTCGAGCAGCGCGTAGTCCCTGCCGCTGTGCGCCAGATACCAGGGCACCGAGCCCGTCGGCGCCGCCGGCAGGTCGACGACCTTGAAGTCGCCGAGCGACTTGTCGGGCAGGCCCACGCGCGCCAGGTACGGCCCGCCGTTCAGTTCCACTGCGAACACATAGTACTGAGGACCGAAATGCTCCCTCAGATACTGCCCCATGGTCGGAACAATGGTCGAAGCGGCGGCCGGGTCGGTGTCCGGAAAGCCGACGCCGAGGTGGTAAGTATGCGCCCACACGGCGACCTTCGCCCGCGGCTCATCTTTCTCCACCACGTGAATGAGATTCTCGGCGAGGTACTTGGAGCGGACGAAATTGTTCAGGCCGGGTTTTTTCGTCAGGCCGGGCGGCGTTTGCTCGGGAAGGTTCACCACCAGCCACTGCCGCAGCACCCGCAGGTGATCGGCGATCTGCTCGAATTGCGCGGCCGAAGTGCGGCGGGTGAAGGCGTCGCGGCGCGCCGCGACGAAATCCGACAAGTTCTCGAACTGGCGCAGAAGCTCGGCGTCGATCTTTTGATGCGCGAGCGACCAGCCCAGTGCCTCACCGTCGGCAATGCGCTGAAACAGCTGCTCCGTTGGAGCAACCCGCTCCGGCGCCACGGTCCGTAAGTAGACCAGTACCTTCTCCCTGCCGACGTGGGTGTCGCACATATCGAGGCCATGGAAGCGGACTTTCCTGGCCGCGGGCGCCGACTGGTTGTAGGTGCGCATCCAGTCCAGCACCGCGGAGAATTCCTGCGTGTCCCACATCGAAGTACCGAGTCCGGTGAGCGCCGCGGCCCGATCCCCGGCGCCGTTCAATACGTAGTCGTTGACCCGCTGCGCGGCGGAATGGCTGGCCTCGATGGCGAGGCCGGTGAAGCCCATCTCCTCCACCAGATAACGCAGCAGACGATGCCTGACCTGGTAAATCTCCTTCGTTCCGTGCGTCGTTTCACCCATGCCGACAATCCTCACGCCGGCCAGCGTCCGCTGGAGCGGCCGCAAGTCGTCGGCGGCGCCGCCAGGATTGACGTCCCGCAGCGGCAGCGTGTTGTCGCGAAACCAGGCCGCGACTTCCTTATCCGGCGCCGACTCGCGCACCGCGCTCACCGCGGGTTTGTTCGACGTTCCGGCCGGCGCCCCGTCCCCGGCGGCCGCGGCAACCAAGGACAAACCGGCGCCTGCCAGAACCAGACTCGCCAGACTTAGATTCATGATGGCGCACGCGACCGGCGCGCGCCGCACGGAAGGTAATTGCTTCATTGGCTGAAAAATACGCCGCGCATCGGCCGGGACTTGCAGAATTGCGGCATCAAAGGTGCTTTTCGCGGCACGCGCGGTCCCGGCGCGCGCGCCGATCAGAACTTCCTCGCCGCCATCAGGCCGACGGTGCGCGGCTGCAGGTAAGTGAAGGCAAACGGCGGGAAGGTGCCGAGCCCGCCGCCGAGAATGCCGCGCTTGTCCGCGAGGTTGTTGACGAACAGATCGACCTCCCAGCCACCATAGTTGACGCCCGCATTCAGATCGATGCGGGTGTACGCCGGCAGCTCCTGCCGCGGCAGCGCGGCCAGCGGACTCGCTTGCGGCGGACCCTGGAAGGCGCCGAGGCGCTGGCCGACGTAGCTCACCGAGACGCCCACCAGCCCGGCCATCTTGTCGGTGAGAGCGAACTGCTGATCGAGCGCGAAGTGTGCGGAGAACCGGCTGGTGAGCGGCAGCCGGTCGCCGGTGAAGCCGCGCACGCTGGTCGTGGAGCGGAAGTCTTCGCTCAGCACGGCGTCGGTCCACACGGTCCAGGCCGACAGCGTCATGCCGCGCACGGGACGCGACTCGACGGAAAGCTCCACGCCCTGGCTGCGCGCGGCGCTCCCGTTGTCGCTGTAGGCGAAGTTGGTGCCCGGATAGATCAACAAAAATTGGATGTCCTTCCAGTCGATGCGGTAGAGCGAGGCGTCGAAGGACAGCAGCGGGCTCAGCTCGCCCTTGATGCCCACCTCGTAGTTCTGCGTGCGATCGGGCTTGGGTGCCGGCGTCACGCCGAGCGTGGTGACCGCGAAGGCCGAGTTGGGCAGGCTCGGACGGTAGCCGGACGCCAGCCGCGCATACACCATGAGATCGGACGACAGCTTGAGCCGCGGCGTCAGAAGATAGGTGAATACATCGCTTCGGGTGTTCACCTTAGGATTGACGGCGTCGCCGAAAACGACGCCGGTCAGCACCTGCGGGCCGTAGCCCTGTCGGATCTTGCTCTCGCGCCCACCCACCTGAACGTCGAATCGATCGGTGACGTGAAACGTCAGGTCCGCGAATGCCGCGTACTCGGTGAATGTCGTCGGCGGGCTGGAGGAGCCCAGGCTGCCGATCAAGGCGCCGGTGGCGGGATTTTCCGCGGCCAGGCTCACGGTGAGATCGGATTCCTCTCGCGTGTAGAAGCCGCCCAGGAGCCACTCGAATTTCTTGCCGAGCGGCGCGGACAGCCGCACTTCCTGCGTGAACTTCTCCGTCCGCCCGGCAACCATGGCCAGCGTGCCCGCGCCGTTGAACCCGAACGTCGCCTGCGCAAGCGAGGCATAGAACGGAACGTAAGTCGTATCGTATGAGTCGTGGTAGTCGTTGACGTTGTAGCCGCTGACCGCGGTCAGGTCGACCGAGCCCAGGCGGGCATTGATCGTCGCGCCATAAGCCTCGACTTCGCGGCCGTAGATGCCGGTATTGGGGATGTAGCTTTGTTGCAGGTCGCCCAGGCCGGGGAGGACATCGGCATTGTTTGATCCCTCGCCCTTGATGCGCTGATAGAGCGCGCTCAGCTTCACGGAGAGCTGCTCGGCGGGGCGCCACAGCGCCGACACGCGGCCGCCGTAGATATCAGTCTCGTTGATGCCGTCCTCGCCGGTGAAGACATTGTCGATGTAGCCCGCGTCGCGGCGGGTGAATCCGCTGGCGCGCACCGCCACGGTCTCGCTGAGCGGCAGGTTCACGGCGCCGCGCGCACTGTAGCCGGGCGAATCGCCGTTGCGGGTGTTGCTGATGCCCGCCTGCACGCGCCCGCTGACTTTTTCGGTCGACGGATCCACCGTCACGAATTTGAACAGCCCGCCCATGCTGCTCGCGCCGTACAGCGTTCCCTGCGGACCGCGCAGGACCTCCACGCGCGCCAGCTCGCTCGGGTCGAGATCGGGCACCGTGTTCCCGCCGCCCGAATTGGTCGTCGAGCCAAAGGGCACATCGTCGATGCTGACGCCGACCGTCGGATTGGTGCCGGCGCCCGTGGTGATGCCGCGAATCGACAGGACCAGCTGATTGCCGAGCGAAGGCGTTGCCGAAGCGCTGAAGCCGGGAATGCGGGAATAGTAGTCCTGGATCCGCAGCTGATTGCTGCCGATGAGCGTATCGGCGCCGATTGAGGTCACCGGCACCGGCACGTCGCGCAATCTTTCCTCGCGCTTCTGTGCGGTGACGATGATTTCTCCGATGTCACGATCTGCATCCTGTGCCGCGCCGCCATCGCCCGGGTTGCGCGCCTCATCGCCGGCGGTTCCAGAAGAAGCGCCATCCGCACCGTTCGAACGCGCGAGATGGATTGCGGCGCGCTGTCCACGATCCGCGGTGGGCTTCTGCGGCGCGGCCTGTGAACGGATGGTCACCGTGCGCGGATCGACCACCTGGTAGTTCAGCTCCGTTCCGCTCAACAAACGGGTGAGCGCGTTCTTCGCGGAGAAGGCGCCGATGACGCCGCCGGAGTTGATTCCGTCGAGGAGCTCCGCCGGGCTCGTGACCTGGATGCCGGACTGCTCGGAGTACTTCAGCAATGCCGCCGACAGCGGCTGCGGCGCGATGTTGAAGTTGACCGTCGCCGACAAATCGGCGGCCGTTGCCACTTGCGTGCCGGCGAGCCACAGCGCCACGGCGGCGAGGAACGCGCGGCGCATCGTCTGCTGCAAACCTTTGGTGACCATGAATGCTCTCCCCGTTGTCGCCTGGGTTACGGCACCGGCTTGCGCTCAGGTTTTGGCGCCGGCGCCGCATCGTCAGGGTGTATGACGAAGAGGTGCGCGGAAATTGCAATGGCGCGGAAGGCCGGCGCGAGGCGGGGCGCGGGGTTGCAAAAATTCACGGAGTGTTCGTCTAATGCTGTGGGTTGCGGGAAAACTATTATCCCCTTGAACGGTCCTCTGGAATGGTCCCCTTGAATGGCCCTCGTGAACGCGGAACAGCAGAATCGGGACGGCGCCGGGCGCGATGACGCATCGCAGGAGGAGCGGCGCGCACAGGTGCTGACCATCGAGCGGCTGTTCCGTGAACATAACGAGGCGCTGATCCGCTTCCTGCTGACGCGCCTGCGCTCTTATCAGGAAGCCCGCGAAGTGGCACAGGAAGCTTACGTCCGTTTGTTGAGCCTGCATCAGCCCGGCGCCGTGAGTTACCTGCGCGCCTTCCTCTACAAGACCGCCGCCAACCTCGCGACCGACCGGCTGCGCCGCGATGACGTGGATAGCCGGGCCAAGGAGCTGCCGCTCTTCAATGAGCTTGTCGAGGCGCGCAGCCCCGAGCGCGAAGTGGCGGGTGTGCAGGAGATCCAGCGGCTGGAGCGGCTCCTCGATGCGCTGCCGCCAAAGTGCCGGCAGGCCTTCGTGCTCAACCGGTTTTATGGCATGGACTTTCCGGCCGTGGCGCGCGAGATGGGTCTGAAGGAACGGATGGTGCGAACTTACGTCGTGCGAGCGCTTCTCTTCTGCCGCGCGCAGTTCGATCGCGAAGGCGTGCCGGACCCCGCCGCTATCCCGAGTGCGACCCAAAACCCGTCCGTGCGAGCCGGTGCGGACGTCAAAGGAGCCCCGAATGAGTAGGGACACCGGCATCGACGCGGAACGGGATGCGATCCACGCGCGCGCGGCAGAGTGGTTCGCGCGCCTGCAGGAGCCGGCGATGTCGCTGGAGGACACGCTGGAATGGCAGCAATGGCTGGGTGCCGATGAGCGGCATGCGCGCGCGTTCCAACGGATCGAGACCGTCTGGCGTGAGTTCGGCGCGCTCGAGCATCCGGCGCTGTCTGCAAACGAGGCGCTGGCCGGCGATGGATATGACGGATCGATGACGGTGAGCGACTACCGGCAGCGCGTCGGAGCCGCACGACACAACGCAAACCAGCCGTTCCCGCGGCCGCTGCGGCGGGCGGGTTTGGCGATCGCGGCGTTCTTTGCCGTGGCCGCAATCGGCCTTGCCGCTTATGTGTACGTCACGCACGAGCCAGGACCGTACGGCGGCTCGAACGGCCTCATCGAAACGGCGATCGGCGAGAATCGCAGCGTCGAGCTGCCGGACGGCTCGCGCGTCACGCTCGGCGGTTACACCCGCCTCAAAGTCGCGCTCGATGCACGCTCCCGCCAGCTGCGTTTGTTGCGCGGCGAGGCGTTCTTCAGAGTCGCCCGGGATCCGGCGCGGCCGTTCACCGTGCAGGCCGGCTCGGCCGCGGTCACTGCGGTCGGCACGGAGTTCAACGTCCGGCGCAGCGAGGACCGTGTCGTGGTGGCCGTGGTGGAAGGCCGCGTCTTGGTGGAGCCCTCAGTCCCGGCGCTGCAGCAGCTGCCGCTCTTGCGCAACCTCACTTCGCGCTCGCCGCGGCGCGTGCCGCGCCAGCTTCAGGCCGGCAATCAAACCGTGGTGAACGGCGCGGGAATCGAGTCCTCCATCGACCTCGCCGATCCCGCGGCGGCCGCCGCGTGGCAGAACGGGCGCCTGGCCTTCGAGCGCGAGCCGCTGCGTTACGTGCTGGAAGACGTCAACCGCTACGCCCGCAAGCCCATCGTGCTGGCCGAGGAGTCCATCGGCGATCTCAGAATCACCGGCACGGTCATCAATGACAATGTCGCCGGCTGGATCGCCAGCCTGGAAAGCGCCTTCGCGCTGCACGCCACGGAAGAGCCGGCCCGCATCGTCCTCACCCGCGCGCGCTGAGCGCCCGCGCCGCGCGGCTCGCCCGGCCGCACGCATCTTCACCCCCCGTTTTCGTTCCTTAACATTCCTTCACGATACAATCCGCGGCAGAGGGGAACTTCGCGTCCGCGCCCGCCCCCTAATCGATCGAGCTTTCAGTCTTCGAAGGAACCGCATGTCGAGAAAATCCGTTCTGATCACGGTCCTGATCCTCGCGTTCGTCGGCGGCGGCTACTGGCTCTATCGCAAAGTGAGCGCCGACGAAACGCCGAAATACCGGTTCGCCACCGTCGAGCGCGGCGACCTGGAAGCGGCCGTTTCCGCGACGGGCGCGCTGAGCGCCGTGACCACCGTGCAGGTCGGCACGCAGGTGTCGGGCCAGATCTCCGAGATCAACGTCGACTTCAACGGCCGCGTCAGGAAAGGCCAATTGATCGCGCGCATCGATCCGACCCTGGCGCAGCAGGCGGTGCGCGACGCGCAGGCCAACCTGGACCGCATGCGCGCGGAGCGCGAGCGCACGCAGCTGGAATACGAGCGCAACCAGCGCCTGTTCGACAACAAAGTATTGACGGAAGTGGAATTCAACACGGCGAAATACGCCTATGAGGTGGCGCAGGCCAGCGCCAAGTCCGCCGAGGTGGCCCTGGAGCGCGCCAGACGCAACCTCGAGTACACCTCGATCCTCTCCCCGATCGACGGCATCGTCGTGGAGCGCAACGTCGACGTCGGACAAACCGTCGCGGCGAACTACTCCACGCCGCAGCTGTTCCTCATCGCGCAGGATCTCTCGCGCATGCAGATCCTCGCGCAGGTCGACGAAAGCGACATCGGACGCATCGCGCAGGGCCAGACGGTGCGCTTCTCGGTGCAGGCGTATCCGGACCGCCAGTTCGAGGGCACCGTGGCCCAGGTGCGCCTGCAGTCGAAAGTGGTCGAGAACGTGGTCAACTACACCGTCGCGGTGGCCGTGGACAACTCCGACAAGAAGCTGCTGCCGGGCATGACGGCCACGGTGGAGTTCCAGACCGGCTCTGCGAAGAACGTCCTGATCGTGCCCAACACGGCGCTGCGCTTCCGTCCGCCCGAAGCCATGCTCGCGAAAATGCGCGAGGAGATGGCGGCGGCGCGCGGGGAGCGCGCGGGCGCCGACGGCGCGGGGCGCGCCGATGGAGGCGCGGTCGCCAATGGCGCCGACGGCTTCCAGCGTAGCCCGGGCAAAGAGGGCAGCACCAGCGCGGGCCGCCTGTGGCATCTGGATGAGCAGGGCAAATTGCGCCCGCTGCGCGTGCACACGGGCATCACCGACGGACAAAAGACCGAGGTGTCGGGCAAGGGCGTCCAGGAAAGCATGCAAGTGGTCATCGGCGTCACGCAGGACACCACCGGCCAGCAGAGCGGGACTTCGCTGTTCAGTCAACCCGGAGGTCAGGGCAGACCGCCGGGCCGATTCTGACCTGGAGCGCAGCCGGGAAACGCCAGTGAGCGCGCACAACGTCATCGAGCTGGACAATGTGACCAAGGACTACCGCTCCGGACACAACGTCGTGCATGCGCTCCGCGGCATCGACCTGTCCATCGGCGGCGGCGAGATGATCGCGATCATGGGCGCCTCCGGCTCAGGCAAGTCCACGCTGATGAACATCCTCGGCTGCCTCGATGTGCCGACGAGCGGCGCTTATCGGCTCGACGACGTCCACGTCAACGAGCTGTCGAAGAACGAGCTGGCGGATCTGCGCAACCGCAAGCTCGGCTTCGTGTTCCAGGGCTTCAACCTGCTGCCGCGGACCAGCGCGCTGGAAAACGTCGAGCTGCCGCTGCTGTACGACCGGAGCGGGCGCAAGCGCGACACGCGCGCCATGGCCGCGGCCGCCTTGACGCGCGTGGGGCTCGGCGATCGGCTCGATCATCATCCGAGCGAACTGTCCGGCGGCCAGCAGCAGCGCGTCGCGATCGCCCGCGCGCTGGTGAGCGAGCCGACGCTGGTGCTGGCCGACGAGCCCACAGGCAATCTCGACAGCCACACCTCGGTGGAGATCATGGCGCTGTTCCAGGAGCTCAACGACCAGGGCATCACCATACTCATCGTCACGCACGAGACCGATATCGCGCAGTACGCCAAACGAATCGTCGAAGTGCGCGACGGCCGCATCATCCGCGACGAAAGGCTGGCCGACCGGCGCCGCGCGAGCGAGGACCTGCGCAACATCCCCGATCCGGACGCGGCGGATGCGCCGCGCGAACCCAACGCGGCGGCTCCGCCCGATGCGCCGCGCGAGCCCGTCCGCGGAGGCCGCGCATGAGAAAGTCCACGCTGGTCCGCGTCGCCACGCAGAGCATCCTCAAAAACAAAATGCGCACCTTCCTGACGATGCTCGGCATCGTCATCGGCGTCGGCGCGGTCATCATCATGGTGGGGATCGGCTACGGCGCGCAGCGCACGATCCAGAAGCAGATCGCGGGCCTCGGGACGAACATGATCATGATACTGCCCGGCGAAAGCCGCCAGGGCGGAGTGAGCCTCGGCTCGGGCACCTTCAACCGTCTCACTTTGGATGACGCCGAGAAGCTCAAGCGCGAAAGCTCGCTGATTTCCGCCGTCTCCCCCGTGGTGGCGACCTTCGCGCAGGCGATCGGCGGCAACCGCAACTGGCGCACGATGATCAACGGCGTGGCCACCGAGTACCAGGCGATCCGCGATATTCAGCTGCACTCGGGCACGTGGTTCAGCGAGACGGACCTGCGGCAGATGCGCAAGGTGGCCGTGCTCGGCGCCACGGTGGCGAAAAACCTCTACCCGGACGCCGATCCGGTGGGCGAGCAGATCCAGCTGCGCAACGTGCCGTTCACCATCATCGGCGTGATGGAATCGAAGGGCCAGACGATGGGCATGGACATGGACGACATCATCCTCATGCCCTACACCACCGCGCGCAGCCGCCTGAGCGGACGCTCGCGCATTTCCCAGATCCTCGTCAGCACTTCCTCGCCCGAGGACATTCCGGCCACGCAGGAGGAGATCCGCCAGATCATGCGCGAGTCGCACCGCCTCGGCATGTTCGACGACGACGATTTCACCATCCGCAACCAGGACGAGCTTGCGCAGACCGCGCAGGGCGCGACCAAGGTGATGACCATGCTGCTGGCGGCCATCGCCTCGATCTCGCTGCTGGTCGGGGGCATCGGCATCATGAACATCATGCTGGTGAGCGTCACCGAGCGCACGCGCGAGATCGGCATCCGCATGGCGATCGGCGCGCGCGGCTCCGACGTGCTCACGCAATTCCTGATCGAAAGCGTGGTGATGAGCGTGCTCGGCGGGCTGATCGGCCTGGCGCTGGGCGTCAGCGGCACGCTGACGATCGGCTGGCTCACCGGGTGGACCACGGCCACGCCGCCGGAAGCGGTCCTGCTGGCGGTCGGATTCTCCGCCGCGATCGGCATTTTCTTCGGCTGGTATCCCGCCCGTCAGGCCGCCGCCCTCAATCCAATCCAGGCGCTGCGCTATGAGTAACCTTCCTGCACGCTTTCGCTTTCCGTCCGCCGGCCTGCTGACGGCGCTCGCCTGCGGCGCATTGACCCTGGCGGCCGGCATGCCGGCGTGGTCCGCCGATACGCGCATCATCGGCTTCGACGAGGCGCTGCGCATCGCGCTCGAACAAAACAACCTCCTGCGCCAGGCGCAGAACAGCGCCGAGCTGAGCGATGTGGCGGTGAGCGAGGCGCGCAGCGACTTCCTGCCGGATCTGCGCTTCAACACCTCCACCGCGCAGAACTACGGCCGCAACTTCAGCGAGACCGAAGGCAGCATCATCGACCGCTCCAGCCGCTCGCTGAATGCGGGCGTGTCCTCGGGCGTCACCGTGTTCGACGGCTTCCGCAACACCGCCAATCTCAAGGGCGCGAAGCTCAGCCGGCAGGCGAGCCGGTTCGACCTGACGCGCACACGCGAGACGGTGGTCTTCACGGTCGCCTCCAATTTCCTGTCGCTGATCCAGCAGCGCGAGCAGCTGCGCGTGCAGCGCGACAACCTGACGGCCGAATCGGCGCTCGAGGAGCAAATCAAAACTTACGTCTCGGCGGGGGCGCGCACCGTCGCCGATCTCTACCAGCAGCAGGCGGCCGTGGCCAGCGCGCGCCTGACCCTCACCGAGCAGGAACGCGCCGCCGAGCTGGCCAAGGTCGATCTGATCCAGACCTTGCAGCTCGACCCCCACGGCACGTATGAGTTCGAGGCGCCGCCCGCGGAATCGATCTCGGTGTCGCCGAAAGGGTCGGCGACGGCGTCGCAGCCCGCCGCCGGCAAGAGCGCTGCCGAGGAACAAACCATCGGCGCGGCCAACGTCGACCTCGACAAGCTGCTGACGCGCGCGCTCGGCCAGCGCGCCGACATCGCCGCCGAACGGGCTCGCGTAGAAGCCTCCGAACAAAGCATCCGCGCCGCGCACGGCGGCCGCTGGCCCACCGTCTCCCTGAGCGCCGGCTACAACACCGGCTACACCAGCATCTCGCCGCTCGACTTCAGCGACCAGCTGGATCTGCGCCGCGGCGGCTCCATCGGTCTGCAGATGTCGGTGCCGATCTTCGACCGCAACAGCACGCGCAACGCCATCCGCCGCGCGGAGCTGCAAGCGCTCGACGCGCGCATCACGCTGGAAAACGCTGTCCAGGACGTCGGCCTGCAAGTCCGCCGTGCACACCTCGACTACCGGGCCGCGCAACAGCAACTCACGGCTGCCGAGGCACAGCAGCGTGCAGCGGAATTGGCGCTGAAGGCGGCGCAGGACCGGTATCAGGCGGGAGCATCAACGTTAGTCGAGCTTTCACAGGCACGCGCACGATCGACGGAGGCCGCCAGCGCTCTGGTCACCGCGCGGTACAACCTGCTGTTCCAGAAGGCGCTGGTGGATTATTACCTGGGAGACTTGCAGCTCGATGCGAGTCGATAGTGAGCGGAGCCCCTACGGTAAGCACAAAAGCCGCCGGGCGGCTGAGTGCCGTGCTAACCCGCTGCTGCAGTGGAACTCCCACGGCGTTGCAGGCTTGAGATCACTTCAGGAGCCTTGGCATGTCTCCGGGCTTTCTAGTTTTTTGCAGTTGATTTTCGACGGCGCCTCAGAGATCACTCCGCGGCTTGACGCGGTGTGAACCCAAGAGATACAACAATCATCCGCGGCGTGCGCGTCCGCGGACGCCGCTCAAAACCTTCGAGGACCCGCAGATCACTCAACTCATTTAACTTTCGGCACGTCAGTCTTTTGCCAGACCCTACCGTCATCGTGATACCAGGTGTACTCGCCAACCCGGCGGCCATTCTCGAATACCCCATCTTCCTTCAGCTGACCATTGTCCCACCAGCTGCGATATTTTCCGTGGAGTTCTCCATCCGCGTAAGTGCTTTCACAGGTCAATATTCCAGCCTCGTTCCAAACACGGGTTAGCCCATGTGCCTTCCCATTTTTGAATTGACCTTCATAAACAATTTGCCCTGACGATAGCCACAACTTTCGATTGCCGTGGAGAACTCCATCGACATACTCGGCTTCTTCCACCGTCCTGCCGTGCTGATCCGTTCTGCGCTTAACTTCAGTGCTCATGGCTGCAATCTTCCGTGCGAATTAATGCGGATAGTCTCGTGAAGGCACCCATTCCGGCGGTTCCTCCGAGTTTGGAGAACCTCCATTGCTGACGCACAACTGCATCCTGTATCGAGCTCTATCTCGACACGCGCGTACCCACCGAGACCCCAGGCTTCTCCACAGCTCGCACTTCGATGTCTCTGTTTGCCACCGTTTATAACAAAAATCGGGGTCCTTGCCGCATGCCTTATCAATGGCGTCACCAAGCGGCTGGGCTATCCAAGGATAGATAAACGATCCTGCAAAGTAACCGCCAGCGCCTACCGCCCCCAAGCCGCCTGCGGGCGCAAGCCAGCCCGGCAAGGAGATGGCTGGCGCCAGCGGAATAGCAACCGCACTTCCACCAGTTGGATCAATGTTACTAACTGGATTATTCAACGCGTAGGCGTAAATGTTGATGCCGCCATCTGGCCCAATCGGATCGCTCTGTTGCTCCATGGTAGCGTGTAAGTGCCTGCTACGGAGTTCGACCACCTTCAACCACATAGTGGTCTTTAAACAACTTTAATTCTGCACCATCGAGAGCTGATCTCCATTGCGGCTCAACTACCAGCTCAAATCCGTTTGCGTCAACAAGAAATTCGTCACCGATCTTCTTACGATCGTAGAACCCAACCATCCAACCGCTCGCGCGAGACACAGTATCGGTGGCCCAAATAAGGGACGGAACAGCGTCAAATGTGCGCTCGTTTCGCACGGTCGCTTCAAGACATCTCCGCACGTCGGGACCAATTGTGAGATTGAGTTTTGCGGCCATAAGTCCTACTCCATCATGGATGCCGGGGCCCAGAATCTGGATTTATTCCTGGGTCCTTATTAGGATTTTGAGTTGCCGTTGCAGCACAGCCCAATGAGTTCGTATATTCCTTCGAAAACATGCTACCGTCTTCACACTGGTAGATGCATACCCGAGATGATTGTGGACGACCATCTATCGGTTTGACGTCTCCAAGCACAACTTCTTCCACGAGCTTGCATGGCTTTGGACAGCTTTTACCTGCATCACCCTCGCCAGGATTGTCGCGCGTGAGCTGCCAAATTCCATAGCCAATACCTGCACCAATGACTCCGCCGATCACCCGACCTGCAACTGCACCAGCAGGCCCGCCAACAGTGCCTACTGCCGTGCCAATGTTGCTACCCCAAATAGCGCCTTGAAGAGGATTCTTTCCGTTCGGATCAACATACGAAATCGGATTGTTTGTTACGTAGGCATAAGTGTTGACGCCGCCAGCCAGCCCGATTTGATCACTCTGCTGGTACCGCCCCGTATCCGGATCGTAGACCCGGGCCATGTTGTAGTACAGACCCCAAACCTCATCCATGTAGTACTGCCCCGGGAAGCGCAGGTTGTAGTTGAACGCGCCCTCTTCCGAACGGCCCCCGGTCCCAGCGCCAGCGCAGCTTGTTGTCACTCGGTCGCGAGACCATCAGCGGGGTGTTCAAATGATCGGTATGAACGTAGAAAGTATCGACCCCACCTGGCGGGCACTTGAACATAGCGCAAATTATGCGAGCCCGGACGCTTCGGCCGGGTTCGCATAATTATCTCGTGCGTTATGTTCGGGTGCCCGTCAAAGCCCCCTTCCAGGGGGATGGGGGGCTCTCGGGGACACGGCGCCGCCCTGGGCGCTGTGGCCACGAGAGACAAACGAGCTTCGCGGCGCTCGCTTCCTGCGTGCGCCGCTCAAGACCTTCGAGGACTCATCGATCGCGTTAACGTGTCAATACAGTTTGTCTAACAACAGCAGTCGAAAGGCTATCCTGCAACCACTCCAATACAGCTGCAGTTTGCAGCAGCCTCACCATCAACGCTCATTTTGTTTGTCCACGGGTGGTTGCTTATGGTCAACGATATGTGACTCCACGGGGGGATGATCGCTGACGCGCGTAAGGACAACAGTGATGGCAATTGCCAACACCAGAAACACACCTACGCTCAATCCTAATCGGGTAGGCATGCTGAGCTTCGCTGTCATAAAGAAAACTGCCGCGCCAAGCATCAAACTTATAAGGTACGCAAGTATCATTTACAGACTCCGCATTCTTTTTTCACAACCGGATCGTTCGCCAATCTCCTGTACTCTTTCCGAATCAAATCGGCCCACGTTTGGCAGTTTCGTCCGATCAAGCAATACGACTTCGGGGGTTCCGCGCTCGCAACAGCCTTGCGCATGATGCAGTCATCATAGTGCCCCGGTTTTTTATGGTACCCAGTAGGATTATCGTCCTCCCTCACCTTACTATCGGCGAAAAATCCAAAATTCGCGGGTGATTTTCCGTCCTCAAAGAAGAGTTGTTCGTGGCTAAACTCAGTGTTGAAGAAGTCATCAAGCGGATTCTGCGAGAAGGAACCCAACCACGGCCATCCTGAGAGTGGACGGCTTGCGAAGTACGCCAAGCCAAATGGGTCAACAAACATGATGGGATTTGAGCTGGCGTATGCGTAAGTATTAATGCCGCCTGCCAATCCAATCGGATCACTCTGCTGATACCGCCCCGTATCCGGATCGTAGACCCGCGCCATGTTGTAGTACAGACCCCAAACCTCATCCATGTAGTACTGCCCCGGGAAGCGCAGGTTGTAATTAAATGCGCCCAGGCTCTCGGGATTGTTGTACGTCTGCCCTCTTCCGAACGGTCCGCGATCCCAACGCCAGCGCAGCTTGTTGTCACTCGGGCGCGTGACCATCAGCGGGGTGTTCAAATGATCGGTATGGACGTAGAA